>Ga0310695_10000188_pt1 | contig 164610 bp, 156 predicted proteins | sample RumenRJG_04DNA_FD_203882 | JGI IMG/M metagenome (GOLD analysis project Ga0310695, IMG submission 203882) | Bovine rumen microbial communities from Lethbridge, Alberta, Canada - RJG_04 (v2) (version 2) | ecosystem: Host-associated > Mammals > Digestive system > Stomach > Rumen | place: Canada...
TAATAACAAAATAAGAAACATCTTTAATGATATTAAACTTGAGACATCAATGTGTAGCTTGGATAATATCTCTACAAGAATACATGATTTATGTCCTGAAGCTCTGCCTGTTAATGTTGGAACTACATTGTCGGTGAATAGCCGCCTGCTCCTTCATTACAAAGATGAGGGGCTTACCCAGGATAGGTTGTGGGCAATACAGACGGCGGATGACGATACTGCCCGATTTATGACTGCTGTTACACAAAACCACAATCATCGTTCTGTGGAGCCAATCTGTACGCATAGTCGTATAATCGCTATTGAGGACGAAGTTAAGAGGCACATCGACTGCACTTCCGTCTTCCGTCATTCCTCTGTTCTTGACAAAAACTACGACCTCGAAAAAGTTCTCAAATTGGTATATGAGCAGTTTCAAACAACTCCGCTCAGTGAAAGCGTTGGAAGAACAGTACCGGTGCTGATCATCGACAATGCAGGTATTATACCAGACGAGTATCCTTTGTATCAGCTCACACTCAGCGATAGCATCAAGGTTGATGATATCACTCCGATACAGAAAGTATTAGGAGAGCTTAATTATTGCGTAATCAAATACGCAGAGAATAATCCTGACGCTGCAAAGCGAGAACTCCAGGAGGCAATAGCTGTAGCAAAAGAAAAGGTTGCTAAGCTTCCGTACAGAGCACGCAGCAGCTCAGCCGTTATGTTACTTGCAACGGCAAAATGGCTTGAAAAGAAGGGAATCTTTTACGATTCGGATATACAGGAAATGATGCATTGGCTTCAGACTGAAATGTATAACAGAACAACTCTGAGCAGTGCTATATCAAGTGAAATCGGTAGAATCCTCAGCGCTGAAATATGCTCTGGAAGACTTGGGGTTGGAAAATCTTCATCCCCGCCTTTCTGGAAACAGGATATGACTTTTATAAGCAGCGATGGTGCGATAAACTTAACGCGGCAGTCGTTCGTTGAGAAAGTATTTTCGCAACTTGAACTACCTGTTGGTCATAATAAGGTGTTTAACTGCTTAAAGGCTGAGGATTTTTGCTTCGCTAATCCCGGAGAAGACCTCAAGACTCGTTGCATCACCGGCGCAGACGGTGTTAAGAATAAGCAGAGGTTCGTTTCACTTTCAAGAAATTTGCTTAGCGACGAGGCTAAGCATATAGTAGACATGGCTGTAGCCTCCGATCTCTTTCATCCGCTTGATTGCCCAATAGACAACTTCTTCCCGTTTATCAAGCACCGGCATCTGGATATGGTAGCCGGTCAGGTAATAACCGACTACAAGCATGGTAATCCATTCATTTCTGTGACGGGAACTCCTGGTTCGGGCAAGACAGACTGGCTTCATATGCAGGTCGTTCAGAGAGCAAAGGCTGGAGATGTGGTAGTGGTGTTTGATCCTACAAACGCATTCTGCAAAGACGAGCTACTTGCGCACAGGATTCCGGAAGAAATAATTGATAATATTTTTACATTCTGGGATATGTCAATACAAGGCTGGTCCATCAACATTCTAGAATTTGAGGAATGTGAGGATATTACTCAACGTGTTCAAAGGCTGTCAAGTCTGCTGATATCAGGAATGCATCTTACTGGTCCGAATCAAAAAGCTATAGTAATGACAAAGGCTGAAGAATGGCTCAAGGAATATGAGATAAATAACAGCCTCAGCATTCATGACTTGCCGGCAAGATTTGACGGGAATGGTGAAGAGCGCAAACTCAAAACGAAGCTTGCTGGATTATTAAGCACGGTCAAAGATATGAAAAATGAAGTACAGCCTCCCGGCTGGAGTAACTTGCTCACTGAGCGAGGAAAAGTTCTGGTTATATCGGCTGGCATTGCAACTATACACCCTGGTGCGAATCCGTTCGACATCCTTTTCGACACCCTGTATTCCTTCAAGGATAAAAACAGAGAAGGTCGGATGACGGTGGTGCTTGACGAAGTTCAGACCTTGAACCATCGAAAAGACAGTACTCTTGTCAACGTTCTGAGCCGTGGTAGAAAGCTTGACATTTCTGTTATTTTGGCATCGCAGGATTATCTGAACAGGAGCCTTGCAGCGGTATATAAGTATTGCGGCACACACATCCTCTTCAGACCACTTGGTGAGGAATGCATTAGGGCGGTGGCTGAGTTCACTAAACTTGATGTCAACGTTATCAGGACTCTTCCGAATTTCTGTTGTGCGATTATGGGATCTATTTACAGCAAGTACAACAAGAAGAATATTCAGCTGAGTTCTGCTGTAATGGGCGAGACATATAGACCGCCTTATGTGGGTTCATACGATGAATAATAAGACAATTTGACTAAATCCGCTTATGCTGGGCATAATAAAAACGAAGGGAGGGCAGATGCGTGGAGATAATTGACAAACGAGACAAGGGCTTCATAGAGGTCTGGATGACTAACGAGGAACAGCAGATGTACGATTGTGCGGAGCTGATGCACCTGCTCCTCAAAGATACCGATCCGAAAAAGTGCAAGGTGGTATTCTTCCTGTCGGGCAAAGAGGACTTGTGCGCGAATACTGAAAAACTTCTTATTGCTAACCTGGGGTGCGCTTAGAGCGCACCCATTTTTTAGTCTTGACAAAAGCATACTGCGTATGATACAATGTTGATGTGGTACTATTATATTATTCGGATAACATTGTATGAAAGGAGGTACATCATGGAGAAAAATCTCAGAATAGCAGGTTACTGCCGTATTTCCGTAGACGAGGAGCTTGACAAGGACAACACGTCTATCGAGAACCAAAAGGCTCTGATAACGGACTATGTGACACGGACGTTTCCGAAGGCTCGGCTTGATATTTACGCTGACCGTGACCGCTCGGGCTACACATTCGAGCAGCGTGAGAGCTATCAGGAGCTTCGCCAAAAGCTGTTCCGTCACGAATATGATATCCTTATCATCAAGGACTTCTCACGTTTCTCTCGCCGTACCAGCCGAGGCCTTGTTGAGTTGGAGGACTTGCGTGATGCAGGACTGCGTATCATTTCTATCGGCGACGGTATCGACTTTCCCACCTCCGATGATTGGATGCAGATTCAATTTCGCTTCCTTGTGAATGAGATGCCGGTCACGGATACCTCGAAGAAAGTCAAGGCAGTTATCAACAACCGTCAGAAGGAAGGCAAATGGATATGTGCTGTACCATACGGCTACGTTATGACTAACACCAAGACTATGAAGTTCAAGGTTGATGAGCCGTCAGCAGAGATAGTGCGTAAGATTTTTCAGCTTTACGCAGAGGGCTGGGGTTACAAGAAGATAGCCAACTACCTCACCGACCAGCATATCCCGACACCGCGAAAGGTCGAGGAAATGCGTAAGGAAGCCGAGGGTGAGGAGTATGCTGTCCGCTCTAAGGACACATGGAGTATTGTGACTGTCAGCACAATTCTCAGCAACGACTTCTATATCGGCACTCTCAGGCAGCGCAAGTACCGCCGCAAGAAGATAAACGGCGGCGATATGAAGCTACAGGAGACAGACCACATAGTTATCGAGAACAACCACGAGCCTATTGTAGATTACAGGCTGTTTTCGGCTGTGCAGGAGCAGATGAAGGGACGTTCTACTAACAGCTATCGCGGAGTTAAAAAATTTGAAAACATCTACACGGGACACCTTTTCTGCGGAGACTGCGGAAGTCCGATGTTTGCAATGAGCCGAGGGGACATACCGCAGGCTTACCGCTGCGGAACTTACCACAAGCGCGGCATAAAAGGCTGTACTTCTCACCATATCAGAGTTGAAGTCCTTGACAAGATGCTGAGGTCGTTTATTCAACGTGTCAAGGACAATTCCGAGGATATGCTTGCAGTCCTGCAAAAATCCATTGACAGGGAGAAGAAGGAAACTTCTTCGAGCAAAGACGTTGTTGAGATCCTCATGCAGAGAATGGAAGACGCTAAAACGGAAATGAAATTCCTCAGCCGTCAGCACATCAAAGACCTCGCCAAGCACCCCCAGAATGAGGATATGCTCGAGGAGGTGTATCAGGAGCAGGTAACAGACCTGATGAAGCAGATAGAGGGTTACCGAAATCAGATACAGCTCGCTACGGACAAGCACAATGCGATAATTTCGGTCAACCGTACAGCCAGGACAGTAATGGAAGTTTTTGACGCTATACTGAACAAGGAAAAGCTCAGTAAAGTGGATATCGACTTTATCGTTGACCGTATCGACATATTCACAGACCATATCAACGTCAAGCTCCGCTCGGATATAGATGCTCTGCTGAAAACAGGTCTGCCTGCCGAGCTTCAGACCGAAACCGTAGGAGCAGGCGCAAATTTTGATTCAGGCACTAAGAAAGCCGACAGCCTCACACCGATCGCCCATATTACGACAAGTAAGGGCGAAATTCTTAGTGTCAATGTTATCAGTGAGGGCGACCCGTTAGAGATATACACAAACAGTGAAGGAGAGGTGATATTCCGCAAATATTCGGCAATTAGCGATATGAGTGAGAATGCCGGATACGTGGCTGAGGTCATGTATAAGACAGCAGGGTGTCCGGTAGTAATCACTGATAAAGACCACGTAGTTGCATCGGCTGGAGTGCCAAAGAGGGAGTATGCAGGAAGACGTGTTACACGTCAGCTTGAAGACCTTATGGAGAGCAGGGGACAGTTTTACTGCCGCGGCAGGAGCGAGAAATTCATACCGATAGAGGAGGTCAGCCGCAATGCAATAGCGGCACTCCCGATAATAACTGCGGGAGATGTTTCGGGAGCGATAGCATTTATGGCAACTGACGAAAGGGCAGAGGTATCGGACTTGCAGAAGAGTCTGATATCGGCAGCTTCACAGTTTCTTGCACGGCAGATAGAGGGGTAAAATAAGGCGGTGGAATACCGCCTTTACATAACGTGAAACTTGTAAATATGCTTAAATAACACACGTGTTTTTTGTGATAACTGGAAAAAATCGGTCATTCCGTTGACTATTTATATTGATAATGGTATAATATTATTATCATATGGGTTGGCGGAAGGAGTGACGGACTTTGAAAAGAAAATTAGCGATATTCTTAACATCGGCATTGTTTATGCCTTTATTCAGTCTGTCATCCTGCGGAAGCAGTAATGGTTCAACAAGCGTTACTGAAGGTTCGTTTACGTATGAGATAATATCAGACCATGCAACTATAACCGGTTGTTCACGCGATGTTGTAGGTGATTTGGTAGTGCCTGATAATATAAATGGGGTGCCTGTAACTGCGATAGGTCCTAATGCATTCAGCAAATGCTTCACGCTTAAATCGGTGACGATTCCGTCAAGCGTGAAGAAGGTGGGAAGCTGTGCGTTTGACAGCTGTACCGAACTTACGGCTGTTTCAATGGAGGACGGCGGGGTTGTTACTATAGAGAGTATGGCTTTCAACGACTGTGATGAACTCGTAACGGTTTACATTCCTGATAGCGTTATGAGTATTGAGAAAATGGCATTTCACGATTGCAGTTCACTTAAATCGGTGACGATACAGAATCCGGAGTGTTCTATTTATGACCAGAACAATACCATCAGCAATTCGTATTCTGGCGAAGACAACTCAGCGGAGTATGACGGGGTGATATATGGTCAGTATGATTCGTCGGCGGAGAAATACGCTGAAAAGTACGGTTACAGATTCGAGGTGCAGGATGGAGAAAAAATGATATACGGTGACGTTAACGGTGACAGCAGCGTTAACGCAGCGGATGCATCTGATATACTTACGGTCTACTCGAAACTTGCAGTCGGTGTGGATTCCGGACTCTCCTCAGCAGATGAAAAAGCTGCAGATGTAAACGAAGACGGAAAAATAGATTCTTCTGATGCCTCGCTGCTTCTGGCATATTATTCATATTCATCGACAGGCGGCACAGGCGATATCATCGAGTATCGGAAATTATCTGAATGAATTGACAAAACATCTCTCCTTACTCAAAATAATGGGTGAGGGGAGATTTTTTATTGCGAAAAACATTGACTATTTTTCAAAAATAGGGTATTATATAAATGTATGTGCTGCATTTGAATATCATGTTTGCGGCACGGGAGTTTGATTCACATATGAAGAATAAAAAAATACCCGCATTTATGGTTGCAGGAGCGTTGATGACTGCGGCTGCGGTGACTGTTTCAACAGCATTGTCTACAGCCGTTGTCAACCGGAAACGTTTCCCGATTATGGGAGTTGACGTTTCAGCGTATCAGGGAGATATCGACTGGGATATCCTCGAAAAGCAAGGCATACGCTTCGCATTCATAAAAGCGACCGAGGGCAGCGGTCATGTTGATGACTGCGTAAGGAAGAATATCGCCGAATCGGCTGAAACGGGCATAAAGCGTTCGTGCTACCACTTTTTCAGCTTTGACAGCAGCGGTCACACTCAGGCACAGAATTTTATCAATACTGTTCCACGCGAAAGCATAGATATGCCGCCTGTGGTAGACATTGAATACTACGCGGACAAGATATACCACAAGCCTACGAAAGCTGAAGCAGAGGAGGTACTTATCCCACTGCTTGAAGAGCTTGAAGATTACTATGGTGAAAAACCGGTGATATATACGACGATGCCGGTGTATTACAGATATGTCAGGAAGATATGCCAAGACTATCCGCTGTGGATAAGAAGCACGCAGGCTGAGCCTGAATTTGCCGACTGGACTTTTTGGCAGTATGATGACCACGGTGAACTTGACGGATACTACGGCGACGAAAAATACATTGATATGAACGTCTACTGCGGAAGCGAAGAGGACTTCGCTGAATACACCAAGCCGCGTTCAGACGAATGAAACGGAGGTTTACATGAGACCATTTGAACTTATCCCACCCATAAAAGACTATATCTGGGGAGGAACAAAACTGCGTGAACTCTATGGCAAGCAGAGCGACCTCGACAGACTCGCTGAGAGTTGGGAACTAAGCTGTCACAAAGACGGCATGAGCGTTATCAAGGACGGCGAATTCGCAGGTATGACACTGCCGGAATTCCTTGAATCCCATCCCGAAGCACTCGGAAAAAACTGCGGCAGATTTGCGAATTTTCCTGTGCTTATCAAGCTCATAGATGCGCGTGACGACCTCTCAGTGCAGGTGCACCCGAATGACGAGTATGCACTGCGCGTAGAGGGAGAATATGGTAAGACAGAGATGTGGTACATCGTTGACTGTGAACCCGGAGCTACCCTTATTTATGGATTCAGGGACAAGATATCAAAAGAGGACTTCCGCAAGTCGATAGAGAATAATACTCTGCTTGAATACGTAAACAGAGTGCCTGTAAAAAAAGGTGACGTTTTCTTTATCGAAGCAGGAACTCTTCACGCGATAGGCAAAGGTATCCTCATAGCCGAGATACAGCAGAATTCCAACACTACTTACCGCGTATACGACCACGGCAGAGTCGGTGCTGACGGCAAACCGCGTGAGCTTCACGTAGACAAGGCTCTCGACGTTACTGCAACTGAGCCGCCGAAGGCAGCATACGGTCAGCCTAAGCAGGTAAACATGGCAGGTATGTGGAGAACTCCGCTTGCTGAGTGCAGTTATTTCTCGACTGAAAAGTATGACATTTTCCGCGGACTTACAGTTGGTTTTGCAGATACATTCTGCCATATCCTCGTGCTTGACGGTGAAGCTGATATCGTCTATGGCGGAGAGAGTATCATACACGTTAAAAAAGGCTCAAGCGTATTTGTTCCGGCAGGGGCAGATACGTGCGATATAAAAGGCAAATGCAGTATTATTCTTACGAAGGAAACTAAAGGAGGAAATTAAAAAATGAAATACTATGTAGGTATCGACCTTGGAGGAACAAACATCGTTGCCGGAGTTGTTGACGGTGACTATAAGATAATCGCTAAGGCAAGCACAAAGACAAACTGCCCTCGTCCTGAGAAGGAAATTGCCGCTGATATGGCTAAAATGGCACAGCAGGCTGTAGAGAATGCAGGTCTCACATTTGATGATATCGAGTGGATAGGAATAGGCACACCCGGTATCGCAAACAGCTCAACAGGCATAATCGAGTATTCAAACAACCTCGGATTCAAGGATACACCTATGGTGAAGTATATCACAGAGGCAATAGGCAGAAAGGATACTCCTGTATACATCGAGAACGACGCTAATGCAGCAGCATACGGCGAGTACGTAGCAGGTGCAGCAAAGGGCGCAAAGAATGCAGTATGTATAACACTCGGTACCGGTGTAGGCGGTGGTATCATCATCGACGGCAAGATATATGCAGGCTCAAACTTTGCAGGTGCTGAGATAGGTCACACAGTAGTTGAGGTTGACGGTGCACAGTGTTCGTGCGGACGCAAGGGCTGTTTTGAGGCATATTCATCTGCAACAGGACTTATCCGTATGTCAAAGGAAGCAATGGCAGAGCACCCTGAAAGTCTCATGAACAAAATGGCAGAGGAAAAGGGCAAGGTAACAGCACGTACATCTTTCGACTGCATGAGAGCAGGCGATATCTACGCTAAGGCAGTAGTTGACAAGTACATAAAGTACCTCGCAGCTGGAATCACTAATACTATCAACATCTTCCAGCCGGATATTCTCTGCATCGGCGGCGGAGTTTGCAATGAGGGCGACCCGCTTCTTCTTCCTATGAAGGAGCTTGTTGCAAAGGAAGTTTACACACGCAATTCCCCCAAGAATACCAAGATAGTTATTGCAGAGCTCGGCAACGATGCAGGAATCATCGGTGCAGCATTCCTCGGAAGAGCTAATTCATAACTGTTTTTCCTGACACGCAGCAGCGTGACAGGCGGACGACTATTTGTCGTTCCTTCATTTTATGTATATTCTTTGGCTATATGTACCAAATACGAAAAGCGCTATTTGTACATATAGCCAATTTTTGTTTTGCGATGCAACAAATTCCATTCTGTAAGACACTTTATGGGTGAATCGGTTCTAAGGAGGGATCCCGTATGAATGACTTCTCCAGAGATGTAAAGCTTGCACGCGGCGGAGATACTGCTGCATTTGCAAGGCTGTACTCGTTGGTATATGAAGACTTGTATCACATTGCATTATACAGTTTAAGAAGTTCACACGACGCGTGCGATGCGGTCAGTGAGACCGTGCTCGACGCATTTTGCAGCATAAGCAAGTTAAGGGACGAAAAAGCGTTCCGCGGCTGGATAATGAAGATACTATCAGCAAAGATAAAGCAGAAACAGCGTGAATATTTCAACGATACTGCGGAGCTGAATGAGGATATCCTGCCGGAAAAAGACTTCGGCTATGAGAATATCGAGCTGAAAGAGGCTGTCGAAAAACTCGACCCGCAGTCGCGGCTGATACTTTCAATGTCGGCACTCGGAGGCTATACCGGAGATGAGATAGCCGGACTGTGCGGCATCAAACCTGCAACAGTGCGTTCACGTCTTGCGAGGATAAAAGAGCGGCTGCGGCTTGAACTTACCGGAAATGTCTGATACATAATACAGAAAGGAAATGCATTATGAACGATAATGATAAGAAGCTGAAAGAAATGCTCAGCAATGAAAAAGTACCGGAGCAGCTCAGCCCCGAAAATATGAAGAAAATGCTCGATGAAAAAGCTTCGCCTAAGAAGAGAAGCGGCATATCAGTAGTCGGCAGAGTAGCTGCCGGAGCGGCTGCCTGCGCAGTTATTGCAGGCTCTTATGCAGGTGCAACTCACCTTATGAAACGTCAGACCGTCAAGGGCGGCGGAAGCTCAGCAGTTACGACTAAGGAAAGCGAAAAAAAGCCTTCAGCCGAAAATAAGACTGAAGAGAAGAAAGCGTACATGGTCGGCGCGGAGAACTATAGTGAGATATACGCTCTCATGAAAAAAGCTTCCGAAGACTACAAGAAGGAAATGCGTGAATTTGGCGCTAAGACCGACGGAGCGATACTTCAGGGAGCGGCTGAATCATTTGCTGATGAGGAAGAAACAGAAGATGCAGTCAATTCGACAGCAAATGAACCTGTTTCGGGTATGGGAGCAGGCGGAGATGACTACTCTGATACATTCAATCAGGAGGAAAATGTTCTCGAAGCTGATATAGCCAAAACCGACGGCAAAAACATCTACTACGTCTACAACCATTTCGATTACAACAATGATGAAGATAAGCCATATAGCAGCTATAATTATTCTTCTCCGATAATGAATATTGCCTCAGTAAAGGACGGCAGATTTACGGGTAAAAAAACGATTGACCTTTCTCCCGACCTTAGTGGTTTTGACAGGGACGACCTCGAGGTTTTAGTCTATGATATGTACATCTATAACGACATGATAGAAGTCGTAGGTCATGTAGGTTCGTATGCATACTACGATTGTTGCGATGAAGAAGAACCGTGGTACGAGTTCAAAGACGAAGAGAATACCGAGGAAACTCCTGAAAATGTGGATTGTACATTCGTATCCGTTTATAGCAAGGGAGAGTCCCCGAAGCTTATAGGAACATACTATCAGGACGGTTACTATAACGACGTAAGAATAGCTCCCGACGGCTATATGTACCTGATTTCAAGCTATAGCACCGAGGTGTTTGACACGGTTGAGGACGAGGATGATATCACAAGATATATTCCTGCCTGCGGAGTAGGCGACGAGGTAGAGTGTCTGCCTGCTGAGGATATTCTCATGCCGGACGACAATGTACAGCCGATAAATATTCTCAACTACACCGTTATCAGCGGTATCGACCTCAACGAAAGCGGAAGCTTCGATGTAGTTGATTCAAAGGCACTTGCTGGTTTCAGCGGAAATATTTACAGTTCTGCGGACAATATTTATGCAGCTTGCGGCTGGGAGGATACTGATATCACACGTATCGCAATAAGCGAGGGAAATATCACTCCCGAAGCGTCCGGAACAGTTGAGGGTATGGTACTCGATCAGTTTTCAATGAGCGAGTACGGCGGTTACTTCCGTGTTGCGGCAACTATCAACAAGTGGGAGGACAGAACTTCATTCTTCTCAACATTATTCGGAACAAATGAATACCAGAAACATGAACACAGCAACAGTGTTTATGTACTTGATATGGATATGAATACGGTGGGAAGCGTTACCGGATTCGGTTCAGACGAGAATATAAAGTCTGTTAACTTCAACGGCGACATGGGTTATGTTGTGACCTATGAACAGACTGACCCCCTGTTTGCAATTGACATCAGCGACCCTGCTGACCCGTTCATAACTGACAAGTTCAAGATAAACGGTTACAGCACATATATGCAGAAGTGGGACGACGGACTTCTCCTTGGCTTCGGAGTTGACGCGGATTCAAACGCAGTAGAGAACGGTATAAAGCTTGTAATGTTCGACAATTCCGACCCTTATGACCTCAAGGAAGTGGGATTTGAAGCGCTTCACCGTCCGGAAGACGGCTGGCTCACATCGCAGGCAGTCTATGAGCGTAAGGCACTTCTCATAGCGCCCGAAAAGAACATTATCGGCTTCCCTGTAAGTTGGTATGATTATGAAGAAGATACTTGCGATATAAAGTATGTGTTCTATTCATACGAGAATGGAGAATTCGTAAAACTGGGTGATATAGATTGCGGCAATGACGAAATCCTCGGATATAATCAAGGATTCAGACGAGCAATGTATATCGGAGACTATGTTTATGCACTTGCAGATGACAAGTTTATTTCAGCGTCGATTGACGGTATAGAGACAGTCGATGAGATAAAATTCTGATGAAATAGTAAATGGAAACGGGACTCATATGAGTCCCGTTTCCATAATATCATTATATTTTAGGACCGAAATCTTACGATTCCGGGAGCTCTGCGATAAGACCTGCGTCAAGCTTCTGGATAGAGAGTGCATCTCTGGGAGTTACACCGTCGCCTCTGTTGTAAACATCTGCATTATCGAGTGCAGTCTGGTCGAGGTGGTACTTATCCTTATTGCCGATGTACTGAAGGATAGCAACTGCATCTGACACTGTAACGTTTCCGTCGAGGTTAGCGTCACCGAGCTTATGCTTGTCGGGAGCAGGAGTTGATGTAGTTGTAGTTTCAGTAGTAGCAGTAGTAGTTGTAGTAGTTGTAGTTGTTGTTGAAGATTCGGGCTGAGGTGCCTGACCGTCAGTATAAACTGCGGGAGCGTTTGCCTGAGAGATTCCTGATGCCATGTGGTAGCCGAGTGACTTGTATGTACCGTTTGTCTCAGCAAATCCGGCAGGAGCAGGTGAGCCGTCAGCCTTTCTCCATGCAGTGTGGAAATCTGTACCCATTGCAGGAACATCGAGCTTCATGAAGTCAGAGTCAGCAGGCGTAACGACATCGCCGATTTTAGCACCGCTTGTCATGTCTACCTGATTCTTGTTGAAGTAGTAGCTGCCGTTATTGTTGAACTGGATAGAATTTGTCATCTTGCCGACGAATTTATCGGTAGCAAGTTTGATACCGGGAGCGTTAGTCTTTGAGACCTTGCCGGTGTTGTAGTAGGACATAAGGTTTGTTAGAGTAGCGTCAGCAGCGCATCTGTAAACGAAGTAGTTGCCCTTGCCTTTGCCGCCGATACCGTTGTTGTAAGCGGTGCAGTCCTTCATATCACCGAATTTCGGATTATTGTTGTCGGTGAATCCGCAGTTGAGGTTCTCGAAAGCGAGACAGTTTTCAACTTTGTGACGAGTACCTACTCCGCCGCCGCCGAGCTTGAAGCCGTTACCGTCGCAATCGCCGTAACCCTTGCCGCTCTCAGTGAAGCCGTTGCGGAAAGCAACACAGTTTTTGATTGTTACTGTGCCGATAGGACCGGTAGCTTCCTTAGCATAGAGGTCCCAACCGTCGTCGGAGTTGTTGTAAGCCATACAGCCGTCGAATACATTGCCCTCGCCGCAGGTGAGCTTAGCAGCAAAGCCGTCGGCATTTTCCATAGTAGCGTCATCGCAGTTATTCTTGGAAGTGCAGTTTTTTACGAGGTTGTTAGTCGGCCACTGTGCGATGTTTGTATAAGAGCCGTTGAGACGTGATATCTGGAGACCTGTGTCCTGATTGCCGTTGAATACCATCATCTCTATGATATTGTTGTCGCCGGAGAGGAGCATACCATTATCGCCGGCATTAGCGACCTCAAAGCCGTAGAAGTGCCAGTAAGCACCGTCGAGGACGAAACCTCTTGCAGAAGCGTCAACAGCCTGACCTGTGAAGTCGAACTTTACCTTTGCACCGGGATAAGCGGCAATAGTCTTGTAATTGCCTGCTGTACCGGAGTTGTTCTCTTCGATGAGGATAGTGCTTGTATACTTGTAAGTACCCTCGAGGAGGTAGATGTAACCTCCTGCCGGCACATTCTTTATTGCAGTGAGAACGTCAGTAGGCGAGCTGACAGACTTACCGTCGCCGCCGCCGTTGGGTGAAGCGTAGATGACGTTGCTTCCTGTGAATGGAGCGTTGCCGTTAACGGTCGGGTTTGTTGAGGGGGCAGTAGTTACAGCCGGCTGAGCGGAAGTTGTTGTAACAGTTGTAACAACAGGCTGAGTAGTAACAGGAGCCAGAGTTGTTGTAGTTGGAGCGGGAGTATTGTCCTCCTTGAAACCGCTTCCGATAGCGGTTATCTTGTCCTTGTATGAAACGAGCGCACTCTTGAGAGCGTCGTTTACAGCGTCGCTTGTGTCGTCAACGGAGTTGTTGAACTGCCACTTGAAGTCGCCGCCGTCAACACGTCCTGCATTAGCAGTAACGATTCCGGGGACGTCCTCTGCCTTGTCGGGAGTGTAGCTGTACATGATATTTGAGTCTGTATCGAAATTGTTGTAAGATGTACCGCCCTGCTTTGTCTTTACGGAAGCGGGAACAGCTTCATTTCTTGAAGATGCGGCATAAGCATCGAAGTCGGAATTGTTCTGCTGATATGTAACATAACCCTTCTGACCTGTCATGTAGTTGCCGAAAGCCTTGATGATGCCGCCGTTTTCGCCTGAGAATGTAGCGGAAGCAGTACCGTTAGCGATATCAGTACCCTGCATGGAACTGAGCATAGGAGATTTGCAGTTTCTGAAATAATTGCTCTCAACAAAGCATGAAGCACCGAGTGTAACACCTACGCCGTACTTGGCATTGCCGTCGAAGTAGTTGTTATAGCAGTGTACTGAGCAGGTTCTGATTCGTGGGTGGCGTGAATCAGAGTGGTCATACCAGTTGTGGTGGTAAGTGATGTAGTTGCTCGTAGTTTCGTCCTTCATGCCCTGAAGATTGCATTTACCGTTATCCCAGAAGTGATTGTAGGAGTGGGTAACGTAGGTGGACTTTTTAGTATCAAGGGCACCGTCGCCCTTTTTCTGGTCAGCGTCGCTTCCTGCGTCGCCGTAGAAGAAATCGCAGTTATGTACCCAGATGTGGTTGTTGCCTTGCTGGAGACCGCAGTCATCGCCTTCTGAGCTGTTGCAGTTCATGAAGCCGATATTTCTTATCTCGCAGTTTGAAGTGTTTTTGAGAACGAGTCCGAAGCCATTAAATGTGGTATCATTGCCGATTCCCTCAATTGTAAGACCGCAGGTGACAGTATCAACATAGAGGTCGCCCTTTGTGAGTACAGCGGGGTCGGTGATGTTACCGATAAGGCGGATACAAACGGGTCCGCACTTGGTATTGCCTTTCAGTCCGAGAATGATATTCTGAACGCCGGTAAGAGTAGCGGCATTGCCTTTTTTATCAGGGAGAGAAACAGTGACAGTGTCCTTGTTTGCATTTGTAACGTACACAACAGTTGCATTGCTCTTGAGTGTGCCGTCCTCATTGTAAGCACCGGAAGCGGTACCGTTTTTGAAGCCGAATCCTGATCTGTCGTGAGCCTTTGTGTTTACCTTTGACTCAGCTGCCTTTGAGGAATCTTCCTTTCCATTTATAATAGGAACTATCTTCATAGTATGGCTTCCTGCCTTGAGACCGAGAGCGTCAGCTCTCATGAAGCCTGCATACTGTCTTATCAGCATGGAGTCGATCTTGTTGCCGTCAACGTAAACGTTGTAGCCGGATGCTCCGGAAACTGATGACCAGGTTGCGTACATACCTTCGCCATATCCAACAGCTGAAAGCACCTTTACGCTGCTTTCAGCTGCGGCGGCAGTAACCGCCATATCAGAGAGGTTTGGTATAAAGATGTTTGATAATGTGCCAGTGATAGCTGTGACCGACATAACTGCCGATGCCGCTGCTGCTGCAGCTTTTTTTCCAAATGAATTTCTCATAGGTCTGACCCTCCAAAACAAAAAAATATAATGATAGTTTTGAATGTGACCAATTCACATTCTGATTTCCCCAGTGTTTCCACTATCTGTATTATATACCACTTACCGGCATAAAACAATGATTAATAATACTTGATAACTGATATTTTGTGCTGTGTTATGCAAAAAGCCGCATACAATATGTCATAATATTTTACGGTTTATGGTATTATAAAAAATTAGAACGAAAAATAGCTTTATTCGCTTATTTAATAGTAATAAAGTGAACTATGTATATTTATTTGTTGCCTTCCTATAACATTTTTCGATACCTATTGACAATATCTTATCAGTGTAGTATAATAATAACATAACCTTATCAAGAGAGGCGGAGGAAACAGGTCCTGTGAAGCCCGGCAACCTGACATTCAAGGTGCTAAATCCTGCGGTATAACCGGAAGATGAGGAGTTTGAACATTGTTCAGTACGCACGTCCGAAGGGGCGTGCGTTTTTTGATAAGGAACTCAAAAATTTTGGAGGTCATAAAATGAAAAAAGTATTTTTCACATCGGAATCTGTTACTGAAGGACATCCCGATAAGATCTGTGATCAGATATCTGATGCAATCCTTGACGCAATGCTTGAGCAGGACGAAATGTCACGAGTTGCCTGCGAGACAGTTGTAACAACAGGTATGGTACTCTGCATGGGCGAGATATCGACCAAGGCAATCGTTGATATTCCTAAGATAGTACGCAATGTAGTTTCCGACATCGGTTACGACAGAGCAAAATACGGCTTTGACGCTCACACCTGCTCTGTACTTACATCAATCGACGAGCAGTCGCCTGACATAGCAATGGGTGTAAACGAAGCTTTCGAGTACAGAGAGCAGAACAATGACAGCGACGGACTTTCAAACGGTGCCGGCGACCAGGGTATCATGTTCGGATATGCCTGCAACGAGACTCCCGAACTCATGCCGCTTCCTATTTCGCTCGCGCATAAGCTCGCACTCCGTCTTACAGAGGTAAGAAAGGACGGCACACTCCGTTATCTCCGTCCCGACGGCAAGACACAGGTAACTATAGAGTACCACGACGACAAGCCGGTGCGTGTTGACGCAGTTGTAGTGTCATCACAGCATTCAGCTGATATATCGCTTGAGCAGCTCCGCAGAGACATCGAAGAGACAGTTATCCGCGAGATAATCCCGGCAGAGCTTATGGACGAGAATACAAAGATATACATCAATCCTACAGGACGTTTCGTAGTCGGCGGACCTCAGGGTGACAGCGGACTTACAGGACGCAAGATAATCGTTGATACATATGGTGGATACTCGCGTCACGGCGGCGGAGCTTTCAGCGGTAAGGACCCGACAAAGGTTGACCGCAGTGCCGCATACGCAGCAAGATACATCGCTAAGAACATCGTTGCAGCAGGACTTGCAGATAAGTGTGAGGTACAGCTTTCATATGCAATCGGTGTAGCTAAGCCTATCTCTATCCTTGTTGACACATTCGGAACAGGCAAGGCAGACGAGAACAAGCTTTCAGAAGCAGTATCAAAGGTATTCGACCTCAGACCTTCTGCTATCATCAAGATGCTTGACCTCAGAAAGCCTCAGTACAGACAGCTTGCAGCATACGGTCACATGGGACGTGAAGACCTCGGCGTTGCATGGGAAAAGACTGACCGTGTTGAAGCTCTCAAGGCAGCAGTCAGCGAATGATAAATACGCGGTGACCTTTACCGCAATGAAAATAAAAAGCGGCTCATATGAGCCGCTTTTGTGCTGTTACTGAACAGTGATGTTGCCGGTTATTACGAGTACCGCAGCGCCGGGCTGAATACTCCATTCACCTGTGTCAGGGTTCTGAGTATATTCAGCAGCGGGAACTGTTATCTGTCCTTCGGGGACAGTGAAAGTGCCGGTAGCAGGAACGTAGTTATAGTTAGTGCCCTCAGTCCATTCTGTGCCGTTGAAGGTAACGGAAGTGATATCGAGAACAGGGTCGAAAACATCAGTGAAGACGACGCTGTCATCAGCTGTAACAGGGACACTTCCGCTGTTCTGAATGATGAAGGTGTAGGTCACCTCGCCGTTTTCAGCGACCTCAGCCGGTGAAAGAGACTTAGCAATAGTGAGAGAAGCGCCGCTTTCGGGAGTTATAGTTGTGCTTGCAGTTGCGAGGACTGCTCTTGCTGCACCGGATACTTCAACAGTATTAGTGATAGAAGCATCGTCGCCGTACGGAGCGAATCTGTTCACGGAAGCTTCGTAGAGTATCATTGTGCTGCCGCCTGCCGGAACTGTTAAGCCGGTTATTGTGAGCGGTTCAGTTTCGGTAACAGTAGGTTCAGCCTGCTGAACACCGTTGATATAATACTTTACAGAACCTTCTCTGTAGGTGAGGGGAACTGCTTCTGCGGCGGGGTCACCGTAGGAGTATTCGCCGAGGTTATCAGTGAGAGTGAGACCGACGAAGTCGGCACTTCCGCTGTTGACGAGACTGACCGCGAAAACGGTATCCGAACCTGTTGTATAGGTGTCGGTGACTGCTTCCTTAGTAGCGGAAAGGGTCTCGATAATTTCGCCTGTGGTAATATTTGAAACTGCAACGCTGCCGTTATAGGAAAGAGTTGCCTGATTATAGAATGCTGCCATGATATTTCCTCCTTTGCTTTAGACGGGAATCGTTCCCGTCATTTCATTATATTGCAGATGCGGCAAAGGTGTTACTGTGTATACATACAAAGTCACGAAGAAAATCAGGTTTGCAATATTATAATAAGTGTGGTATAATAATCCTGTTATGTTTGTAATGCGGAGGCTATTATGAAAACTCAGGAACTAAGATACACCCGATATACGAAGGAACGCTACCTTACGGCATTCCTGCTCGGATTTTTTGTACTTTTGCTGTCCCTTCTGCCGGTAATGCTGTGCGACAGGGGATACTTCATATATTACGGCGATTTCAATGCACAGCAGATACCGTTTTACAATCTCTCAAACGACGCAGTGCGGAACGGACAGTTCGGCTGGAACTGGTTCACGGACCTCGGTTCTGACTGGCTAACATCGTACTCATTTTACCTTGCGGCAAGTCCGTTTTTCTGGCTGTCGGTACTTCTTCCGCGCGGACTTGTAACGTATGCGATACCGTTTCTGCTCGCACTGAAACACGGTCTTGCGTCACTGACTGCATACTGCTATATAAGACGTTTTGTCAGGAGTAAGGAAGCATCGTTGGTAGGTGCACTGCTTTATGCATTTTCAGGCTTTCAGATATTCAACATCTTCTTCAATCACTTTCAGGACGTGACAGCACTTTTCCCGCTTATGCTGATAGCGATGGAGGAGAATATAAATAATCGCCGGCGAGGCTGGTTTGCACTGATAACGGCTGTAATGGGTGCACTCAACTACTACTTCTTTACCGGAGAAGCAGTGTTCCTCGTGATATATTTTCTCGTTAGAGTGCCCTGTAAGGATTTCAGTGCAACGTGGAAAAAGTTCTTCGGACTGCTGTTTGAAGCTGTTATCGGCGGCGGACTTGCCTGCATAGTGCTTTTGCCGTCGGCAATCGCGATACTCGGAAATTACCGCATAAACGAGCGCCTTTATGGTCAGAATATGATACTCTACAACGAGCGCTCACGTGTGATACGCGTGATACAGACCTTTTTCATGCCGGCAGATGCACCTGCAAGACCTAACCTTTTCAAGAGCGAAAATGCGAAATGGTCGTCAGTCGGAGGGTACTTCCCGCTGTTTGCGATGCTTGGTGTCATAACGTTTATCCGCACACACCGCAGACACTGGTCGGTTAAGGTGTCACTTATATGCATACTCTGTGCACTCGTGCCGATACTCAACTCCGGCTTTTATACGTTCAATGCCGCTTACTATGCACGGTGGTTTTTCATGCCGATACTCATTTTTGCAATGATGACAGCGAAGTCACTCGACGATGAGGAAGCTGACTTCCGTCCGGCAGTAAAGCTGACGATATTCATGCTTGCATTTTTCGGTGCGATATCGTTCATACCCGAGAAAGTGGACGGCAAGACGAAGTGGTTCGGTTTCCCGTATGATATCGGCTATTTCTGGCTTCAGATGACAATAGCGGCCGGATTCCTGATATTTGCCGTTTACATACTCAAACGCAGAAAAAGGGGACAGCCGTTCGGCAATTTAGCAGTATACAGTACAGCAGTCGCGAGTGTCATATGTATTCTTGCGGTCGTTATCTATGGAGCGAATTCCCCAAAAGATGCGCGGGTGTACATCGACTCTGCAATAAACGGCAAAGAAAATGTTCATGAGGAAGTGTCTGAGGACAACTTCTTCCGCGTCGATATTTCGGAGGACTGCGACAACTATCCCATGCTTTGGGGACTTCCCAGTATGAGGGCATTTCAGAGCGTAGTAAGTACGTCAATAATGGAGTTTTACGACAATATCGGCATACAGCGCGACGTTGCAAGCCGTCCCGACGTAACTCACTACACACTCCGCGGACTGCTTTCGACGAAGTACTTCTACCGTGAAATAACTAAAGGCTACTCGCTTGAAGAGTTGTCACAAAAGTCGGAGACGGACATTTCTGACAAAAGCGGAAAAGACGGTATAAATGCGTCAAAGGTCGATGTCAGGGACTATCTTCCCGGATTTAAATATGTTGGATCGGGGAAGAATTTTGAGGTGTACGAGAATGAACTCTATATACCTATGGGATTCGGCTATGACACCTATATGTCTGAAACTGAAGCGTCAGGCTTACTCAAGGGTTCACGCGAGAAAATGTTGATAAAAGCACTTGTTCTCAACGATGAACAGATAAAAAAATACGGCGGCATTCTCGATGAAATGCCATCGACCCTTCCTACGACTTTTTCAAGAGACAGCTATGTCGCTGCCTGCCGTGAGAAGCAGAAAAACTGTTCCGACAGCTTTTCATACGATTCGCACGGATTCAGGTCGGAAATAACACTGAAAAAGCCACAGCTTGTATTTTTCAGTGTGCCGTACAGCGAGGGCTGGACCGCAACTGTAAACGGCAGACCTGCTGACGTTGAAAAGGTCTCATACGGATTTATGGCGGTAAAGGCTGATGAGGGTGCGAATGAGATAGAGTTTCACTATGAAACTCCCGGACTGCGCGGCGGATTCTATATATCGATAGCAAGTCTTGCAGTATTCATAGCCTACCTGCTGATAATGCGCGTAACTGACAAAAAGCACAGATTCAGGAAGTTCACTCACAGCTACGACTATGCTTCGCTTGAAAAGGTGAAAGCGTCGGAAATATACACACGAAGCTTTATAAAAAAGTGAGATATACTTAGGAGGAAAATACAATGCATCTTGATGAAAAAACGCTCAGAAGCGAGAATATTTATGAGGGTCCGATTTTCACTATAACCCACGATACTGTTGAACTCGAAAACGGAAAAGAAGCAATACGCGATGTACTGCTTCATCACGGAGGAGTATGTGTACTTCCTGTAAATGAAAAAAACGAGGTCTTTCTTGTAAAGCAGTTCCGTTATCCGTTCCGCACAGTTACACTCGAAGCACCTGCCGGAAAGCTTGAAAAGGGCGAGGACCATGCAGAGTGCGGCAGACGTGAACTCCTCGAAGAGACAGGCTGTACCTGTACAGAGTATACATTTCTCGGAGAGATGCTTCCGACCCCTGCATACAATACCGAGATAACATATATGTACCTTGCAAGGGGACTTTCCTATGATAAGCAGTCACTCGACCCTGATGAGTTCCTTGACGTTGAGAAAATGCCGCTTTCCGATGCTGTCAGACTTGTAATGGACGGAACTATCCGCGACGGAAAAACACAGATAATACTTCTCAAAGCCGCAAAAATGCTTGGCATAGACTGATATAATGAAAAAGCATCCGTAAGGATGCTTTTTTATGTCATTCTTCTGTTGTGCCTGACTCTTCCGATTCGCCGTCAGAAGCCTCTTCTGCGGCAATAACAGCCTTTTGTCTCTCGTAAGCATCGAGTATACTTTCCTCAAAAAGCTTTCTTGCTGAAGGTGAAATAGGATGAACGATATCACGGAAGATACCATTTTCATCTTTTCTGCTGGGCATAGCCACGAACAGCCTTTCGTCACCCTGAACGACCTTGATGTCATGTACGGCAACCATATCATCTATAGTAACCGATACGACTGCACGCAGTCTTCCTTCCGACATGATCTTCCTGATCTTTACGTCTGTAATCTCCATGTTTTTACCTCCTTTGCTATGTAATATATTACGTCAGATTGATAAACGAATTTTACTATTGTTTATACATCAAAGCATACGTCTGCACTATATTATAACTCATTAATCTAAAAAATGCAATACTTATTTGAAATAATTAAAAAAATATTTATTGATGTAACCCTTCAAAGTGAGAAAGCGGTGACAAATTAAACCAAACGAACATTTATTCAAATTTGCTATTGAAAAATCACACGGAATATGTTACAATAATAAAATAGGTATATTATGTCAGTTTGCAGACAGAACTGGCTCAACTCATATAAGAAAAGGTGATATATTTTGGATAAGAGTATCTTGAATATCTTAGAAGGCAAAAAGCACATACACTTTATAGGTATCGGCGGTTCGGGAATGTACCCGCTTGCGCAGATACTTCACGGTCAGGGGTATTATCTCACAGGTTCCGATAATAACGAGACAGAGACCCTCGACGCTGTAAGAAGCATGGGAATACCGGTATTTATCGGACAGCGTGCTGAGAATATCGAGGGTGCGGACCTTATCGTGCATACAGCGGCTATAATGGCTGACAATCCCGAACTTATGGCGGCAAAGGCGAGCGGAGTACCGGTGCTTGAGCGTGCAGACCTACTCGGAATCGTGACAAGCTGGTACGATAACGCGATTTGCGTATCGGGTACTCACGGCAAGACCTCAACAACTTCTATGATAACACAGATACTCTTCACCGCCGGAATCGACCTTTCAGCATATATCGGTGGAAAACTCCCATGTATCGGCGGAAGCGGAAAGTCCGGCACAAGCGATATCCTCGTTTGCGAGTCGTGCGAATTCGAGGACCACTTCCTCAAGTTTTTCCCCGATATATCGGTTATTCTCAATATCGACGCTGACCACCTCGACTACTTTGGCACACTTGAGAATATCATCAAGTCGTTCCACAAATTCAACGAAAACACGTCCAGGTGCATCATAATAAACGGTTCCGATGCGAACTCAATGAAGTCGCTTGAGGGAATCACTGGTAAGGAGATAATTACATTCGGCAAGGACAGTTCGTGTGACTACTATCCCGAAAATGTAAAGCAGGGAAATGGTCTGCTGACGACTTATGACGCTATGTACCGCGGAGAAAAGCTCGGTACCATAACTCTCCACGTTGCCGGAATACACAACGTACTCAACTCACTTGCGGCAATTGCGGCGGCAAGATATGTCGGAGCTGACTTCGCGGCTATACAGAAGGGACTCGATGAATTCCGCGGAGCTAAGCGCCGCTTTGAGAAGCTCGGCTTTGAAAAGGGGATAACCGTTGTTGACGACTACGCTCATCACCCGACAGAGCTTGAAGCAGTACTGACAGCGGCAAAGGGTATGGATTTCGGTCATGTATGGGCAATATTCCAGCCGTTCACATTCAGCCGTACAAAGCTTCTTCTCGACGACTTTGCACGTGTGCTTCAGATACCCGACCACGCAGTCCTCACGGATATAATGGGAAGCCGTGAAAAGAACACTTATGGCATTTTCACACGTCACCTCGCAGAAAAAATCCCTGACTGCATATGGTTCCCGCAGGACGAGTCGGCAGAGTGGACAGATGAGCGCAAATACGCTAATTTCCAGCAGATATGCGATTACGTATGCGAGCACGCACAGTCCGGCGACCTCGTAATAACACTCGGATGCGGTGATGCATACAAGATAGCTAAGATGATACTGAAACAACTTTCGGAGGAGAAATAATATGTCCAAGGAAAAGGAACTTGAAGTTTTTAACTTCATAAAGAGCCGTCTGAGCGAAGGAATATCACCGTCTGTCCGTGAGATAATGGATGCGGCAGGATTCAAGTCTACTTCTACGGCTCACCGTTACATCAATGCCCTTGTAGACGAGGGACTTATCGAAAAATCCGACAGCCTGAACCGTTCTCTCCGCCTGCCGAACAGTACTACTGCATCAGTCCCGATAATGGGTACAGTAACCGCAGGACAGCCGATTACGGCTGTTCAGGACATCACCGGTTACCTCGGATTTGAAGCTCCCGGCTGTGACCCGAATGACCTTTTCGCACTCAGGATACGCGGAGAGAGTATGATAAATGCGGGAATACTCGACGGTGACATAGTTATTGTGCAGAGGACGGAATACGCTGAAAACGGCGATATCGTAGTTGCTTTCGTTGACGGCGAGGACGCTACGGTAAAGCGTTTCTATAAGGAGAAGGGGTACTACCGGCTTCAGCCTGAAAATGACACAATGGAACCGATAATACTTGATGAGTGCGAGATACTCGGTAAAGTTATCGGTCTTAAAAGATATTATTAATGTATAGCTAAGAAAGGAAGATAAAAATGCTTAACGACGTTAAAGTAATCATATGCGGAAAAGAGTATAAGCTCAAGACTTCAGAATCTCCTAATTACGTTTTCTCGCTTGCAAGAGCGCTTGAATCCCGTATTAACGAGCTTATGAACTCGGGAAGCGGCTCATCGCCCTACACAGCTTCTATAATGGTCGCACTCAGTCTGCTTGACGACCTCAACAAGTCAAACAAGCGTCTCGACGATATCCGTACACAGACAAAGGAATATGTTGATGAAGCCGGAAAGAACCGTATAGAGCGCGATGCGGCAGTCAAGGAGATAGAGGCACTCAAGGCTAAGATAGTACAGCTTGAGAATATGGTCAAGCTAAGACAGCTCAGCGACAGCATATGACGAAATCTCCGGAAATACTTGCGCCTGCGGGAAGTCCTGAAACTCTCTCCGCAGCACTGCGTTCCGGCGCTGATGCGGTTTATGCCGGAAGCAAGCGGTTTTCCGCGAGAAGCAGTGCCGCGAATTTTTCAGACGAGGAGCTCGCGGACGCTCTGCGGCTGTGTCACAGCTACGGCGCGAAGCTCTACCTTGCGGTCAATACGATAATTTCCGACGACGAAGCCGACGATTTCCGCAGGCACATAATGCTGACCTCGGAAAAGGGCGTAGACGGCTATATCGTGCAGGACTGGGGCGCTGCGGAGATAATCCGCAAAGCTGTTCCTGACGCTGTGCTTCACGCTTCAACTCAGATGTCGGTTCACACGGCAGCGGGAGTCCGTCTGCTTCGTGAACTTGGCTATGTCAGGGCGGTTCCGGCACGTGAACTCGACCGTTCGGTACTTGAAAGAATGTGCCGTGAAGATATTGAAATAGAGGCTTTCGTTCACGGGGCACTCTGTATGTCGGTATCGGGACAGTGCTATATGTCGGCGATGATAGGCTCACGTTCAGCTAACCGCGGATGCTGCGGACAGGCTTGCAGACTGCCTTTTTCGGCGGTCGGAAATAAGAGCCGTGCAGCACTTTCGCTTAAAGACCTCTCACTCCTTGAAAGAGCGGACGAGGTAAAGGAAATTGGCATAGATTCGCTGAAAATAGAGGGACGCATGAAACGTCCCGAGTACGTTGCATCGGCTGTGAACGAGCTGAAAACCGCACTTGACGGCGGTGAGCCGGATATGCAGCTGCTGAGGGGTATCTTCTCACGCAGCGGATTCACTGACGGCTATTTTACCGGAAGAAGACAGGATATGTTCGGAGTCCGCGAGAAGGACGATGTAACTGCTGCGAGAACCCTTATCCCGCAGATACATGAGCTTTACCGCAGTGAGCGGCAGGTCCATACTATAGAGATTAACGCTGTGATGAAGTCAGGCAAGCCGATACGTGTAAAGGCGGTCTGCGGCGGGATAACCGCCGATGCTGAGGGGGATATCCCCGATACAGCGCAGAATCGCCCGACTGATACAGCAATGCTTGAAAAGCAGTTTTCAAAGCTCGGCGACACGGTTTTCAGGCTCGGAAAGCTCACCGCCGACATTGATGACGGACTCTTCGTTCCTGCCGGCAAACTGAATGAACTCCGCCGACAGCTTGCAGGAAAGCTTACAGAAGCCGTAATATCGCATTATACACCGCATTATACAGTTTCCGGAGCAATGCCGGAGCTGCCTTGCATAAAGTGTAAACCGCGAGAGGGAGTGCTGCCGCTAAGGACATTCTGCCGGACTGCCGAACAGGCTGCCGCCGCGGCGGAAAAGTCCGAATTTGTTGCGGTGCCGGTGGATATTATCAGCGATGAGCTGTTAAGCCGTGTTCCCGCGGAGAAGGTAATAGTCTCTCCGCCGCGATTTATTGCCGATGAAGACATTGTCAAAGAAATGCTTGCGAGTGTAAAGCAAGCAGGTGCAGAGCGTTTGCTTTGTCACACCCCTGACCATATCGCACTCGGAAAGGAACTCGGTTTCCGCCTTCACGGAAGCTTTACGCTGAATGTGTACAATTCCTACAGTGCCGAATATCTGCATAATATCGGCTTAGAGGACTGTGTCTTTTCCGTTGAGGCAACTCTTGAACAGCTTGCAGATGTTCAAACAGTTCTGCCGCTCGGAACAGTTCTATATGGCAGACTTCCGCTCATGCTGACACGCAACTGTCCGATAAAGAATGAGGTCGGATGCAAAAACTGCACCGGCAGACTCATTGACCGTACAGGCAGAGAGTTGCCCGTTGCGTGCTCAAAGGAGTACGTTGAGATACTCAATTCCGATGTGCTTTATATGCATGACAGGCTCGGAGAGATAAAAGGTGCCGGATTCGGCATAATACTGCTGAATAACGAGAACGCTCAGCAGACCGTTGACGCGATAAACGGGGTCAGGCCGTCGGGAAACATCACCCGCGGACTTTACTACAGAGGTATAGAATAATGAAACTCACCTTCAAAAAGCTAAGCGAAAATGCCGTAATACCGTCCCGTGCGACGAAATGCAGTGCCGGAATGGATATATGTGCCTGCCTTGAAGCACCGGTAACACTTGAATGCGGCGAGATAAAAATGATACCGACGGGGCTGACGGCTATGAGTGACTGCGACGACGTTGCATTGCTGATATATCCCCGCTCGGGACTCGCTTCAAAGCACGGTATAGCTCTCGCTAACTGCGTAGGGGTAATCGACACTGATTACCGCGGCGAGTGGTTCATACCGCTTATAAACCACGGAAAACAGCCGTTTACAGTCGAAAACGGCATGAGGATAGCACAGCTTATCCCGACAAAAGTCCTCTTCCCGGAAGTAGAAGTAGGGGAGGTCCTCGCCGAAACAGAAAGAGGCGAGGGTGGATTCGGCTCAACAGGTATAAAGTGTAAATAAAAGAAAAGGAGATATCACCATGAAAAAAGTTCTGTATATGTCATTTCTCATCATCACATCAATAGTCCTCGGCGGATTCTTCGGCGGACTTGTTGGAAATACCCCCGGACTCAGCTGGCTCAATTACTCAAAGACATTCGCATTCGAGCCGGGTACATTCCTTGATATCGACATATTCCGTCTCACATTCGGTGTTAGCCTTACAGTGAGCATTGCGCAGATACTGCTCGTCATCATTTCAATTATCGTATACTATAACACAGCTCCAAAACTTTTTGCAGGAAAATAATATACAGTTTTCATCTTAGCCGGACTGCTGACATATCCGAAATTTTACAAAATTTTGCAGAGGCAGAATTTCTCTGCGAAAAATATTGTCTATTTGGCGGTTTGGTGTTATAATAATAAGGATACAGAAAAATCAAGTTTTAAGGAGCTGCAAAATGTTTACTAAAGATATCGGCATTGACCTCGGTACCGCGAATACCCTTGTGTATGTCCGCGGAAAGGGTATTATAATAAGAGAACCCTCGGTCGTAGCCGTCAATACAAGAACTGACAAGACTCGTTACGTGGGTATGGAAGCTAAAGATGTTATCGGAAGAACTCCCGGTTCTATCGTTGCAGTGCGTCCGCTGAAGGACGGTGTTATCGCTGATTTCGATATTGCGACAACGATGCTTCAGGAGTTTATCAAGAAGGCACTCAAGGGTACTATACTCACAAAAGCTAACGTTATTATATGCATTCCCTCCGGTGTTACAGCCGTTGAGCGCCGTGCAGTAAGGGAATCCTGTAAAAAAGCAGGAGCTAACAACGTCCTGATCATTGAAGAGCCTATGGCGGCGGCTATAGGTGCAGGTCTGCCGACTAACGACCCTGCCGGCAGTATGATAGTTGATATCGGCGGCGGCACGAGTGAGGTCGCAGTAGTTTCCCTCGGCGGAATCGTTGCTTCACGCTCGATAAGATGTGCCGGAGACGAATTCGATACCTCTATCATCAACTACATCAAGAAAAAGTATAATCTCCTCATCGGCGAGAGAACTGCGGAAAATATCAAGATAGAGATAGGTTCAGCCTTCCCGAGTGAAAAAGAGGACACTATGGAGATAAAGGGCAGAAATATCCTCAACGGTCTGCCGGAAAACGTCACTGTAAACTCCGCTGAAATACGCGATGCTCTCGTTGAGCCGCTTGCAAGAGTTATCGACGCGATAAAGGCTACTCTTGAGGAAACTCCGCCCGAGCTTTCTGCTGACATCATCGACCACGGTATTACACTCGCAGGCGGCGGTGCACTGCTGAGAGGTCTCGACCGACTCATCAACCGCGAGACCGGTATGCCGGTATATATCGCAGAATATCCTCTCGACTGCGTTGCAGAGGGTACGGGTAAGATACTCGAAAATATCAGCGATTATCAGGACGCTCTTACCGATAATATCAAGTATTATTAAGGAGGCTGTCAATGCGCGAATTTCTTAAAAGCACCAGATTCAAGGTTCTGCTTGCTTTTCTCGCATTTCTTATCGGCATAATGATATATGCCGTAACGAAAGGCGGATATTCCCTTTCCGGCGCTTCCTTCGTGAATACAGCAACAAAGCCTTTCAGGTACGTGAGCAACGGTATATCAATGAAGCTTGAAAAAACTGTTGACCGTATCTCAAATGCTGATTCATATTATGACGAGAATCAGCGGCTTAAAAAGCAGATAGGTGAGCTGAATCAGCAGCTCACAAATTATGATGACCTCCAAAAGGAGGTTGAAGACCTCCGTAAGCTTGTTGTCATCAAAGAGGAACACCCCGACAATGTTTACTCACAGTCGGCGGAAGTGCTCGGATATATCGCAAACGACCCATTCCGCGGCTTCACTATCGACCGCGGCTCTGAGGACGGTATAAAGCCGTATTGTCCGGTAATCACACCCGAGGGAGTAGTCGGCATAACAATAGAGGTTTCGGAAAAGACCTCGACTGTCCGCACTATCCTTTCTCCTGACCTTTCGATAGCGGCTGTGTGTTCATCTACTAACACCGACTTCGGAATCGTCGAGGGAGCGGTACTCACAGCGGAAAAGGGTACAACAAAGCTCACCCACCTCAATACCACTCACGGACTCAAGGAGGGCGACCTTATCATAACTTCCGGAAACAGCGGACTGTTTCCAAAGGATTACGCAATAGGCACAGTTAAAAGCATCGGCTTTGAGGCTAACGGTCTCACCGCCTGCGCCGAAATTGAGCCTTGTGCCGATATAACCCGACTCGGTTCAGTATTCGTTATCCTTGACTTTGACGGCAAAAAGGAGGGCGCTGATGAGGATAAAAACAACTCGTGAGAAGGGTATCCTCTACACGAAAACTATAGTCAGATGGGTACTGTACTATGTGCTGATACTGTTGTTTTTCACGATAATGACATCAGGCACCTATACAAAGCCTGTACTTCTTGTTCCTGCCGCATTATGCATAGCAATCGGCAACGATGTAATGGCATCGGCGGTCACAGGAGCGGTATGCGGATTCCTGACAGATATGGCGTGCGGCAGACTTTTCGGCTATAATGCGGTACTGCTCACTGTATTCTGCGTTGCGGTAACGCTTGTATTCGAGCTTTATCTGCGCAATAAATTCATCAACTATCTATGGATATCAGCACTCGTTTCATTTCTGCAATGCTGGCTTGATTACAAGTTTTATTTTGAAATGTGGGGTTACGACGATGTCAAGCACATCTTCTATCATCACACCATGAAGATATGGGTATTTACAATTATCGCATCGGTAGTGGTCTATCTGATATTCAAGCTGATAAACCATTTCCTCATGCCGCGTGAGCACCTGACTATCGAAGAGGCTATCCGCACAAGCTGATTCACAAGGACATAGTTTTTACAATGGCGGAGTCTGCTTTCGCTTATTGTTACCGACAGTAAATATAAAATCGCAGGGGGCGGATAGTATCCGCCCTTATATTCGTTTAAATTCTCAGGCAACACCTTGAAGTTTCTGAAATGCTTGCAGATTCAGCACACTCCTTGTGCGGTGCTGTCATTGTCATCAGAGAAAGGAGAGAAGTATTTGAAAACAGTTTCGGATACAATTAAATCCATTATTATAATCGCGCTTGTAATCGTGCTTGGTACACTTGCCTCCATGAGACTGATGAAGATTCAGATTGTGGGCGGAGACGATATCGTCGCACCGAATAAGTATGCGAGTGACGCGATTATTTATGAGCGTGAGATAGTGCCGACACGAGGGGAGATACTCGATTTTAACGGCAACAGAATAATCGGCAATGCGAGCCGTACAGATATTGTACTGCAAAAAGCATTCTTCCCTGAGGACTTACAGGAGGGAAACCGTGTTCTCCTCGAAATATACCGTGCCCTCGAAAAGCACAGCTGTAAAATTGAGGAGGAACTCCCCATAACACACGACAGACCTTATGTTTATACCGAGGAAGACGTTTCTGAAGTTATAGAAAAGCTGAATCTGAATGTTTATGCATCGGCTGAAAACTGCATAGACAAGCTGATTTCCGATAACAAGATAGCAGATACCTACACCCCCGATGAACAGCGTATCATAGCAGGAATGCGTTATCAGATGCTTGCACGCGACTTCTCCTACAGCATTAATCTTGTGATTGCAAAGGGAGTCGACGAGGAAACTGTTATCGAGCTGAAAGAACTCGGAAATATCTGCCGCGGTATCGAAGCGGTAGACTCCGCTGAACGTGAGATAGTCCGCGGAGACATTCTTCCGCATGAGATAGGTACTATCGGACCTATCTACGCTGAGGAGTACGACGACCTCAAAAACAAAGGCTACGCAATGGACGATGAAGTCGGCAAGAGCGGAATCGAGCTTGCAATGGAGCGTGAACTCCGCGGTGAAGCAGGTACTGAGGAGATAACTGTACTCGACGGAGCTGTTGCTGATATCAGAACTAAAAAAGAACCTGTTCCCGGACAGAGTGTAAAGCTCACAGTCGACGGTGCATATCAGGTCAAGCTTCAGGGTATACTTGATAAGTTCCTGAAAGACCGCCCTACCTATAACGGAAACAAGGTAAACAAGGGTGCACTCGTTGTGCTTGACGCAAAAACTGGTGCTGTAAAGGGCATGGCGACCGCTCCTACGTACAATCTCAAAGATATGGTAGATAACTATGACGCACTCCTTGCGGCAGAAAATGCACCCATGTTCAACCGCTGTACATGGGGACAGTACCTCCCGGGTTCGACCTTCAAGACCATAACTGCTACGGCAGGTCTCAATGAGGGCATAGTTACAGGAAACACCTCATTTGTCTGCAACAGATTCTACGATTTCTACGGCGGACACTTCCAGTGTACAGGTCAGCATGGCACAATCTCAGTCCGCCGTGCTATCGAGGTCTCGTGCAACGTTTACTTCTACGAAGTTGCGCGTCAGCTCGGAATCGACAACATCACCAAATATGCACAGCTTTACGGTCTTGGAAGCAGTACCGGAATTGAAACAGGCGACGCTCCCGGCTTCCTCTGTAACCCAGAGACATTCGCCGAGCGCGGTCAGGAATGGTACATCGGTTACGTTATTCAGGCAGGTATCGGTAACCAGGACTGCGGCTTTACTCCGTTACAGCTTGCAAATGTTGCCGCAACTATTGCAAACAGGGGTACCCGTTATCAGCCTTATCTTGTTGACAGCCTTTACTCATTCGGCTCAAATGAGCTTGTGAAAAAGACCGAGCCAAAGGTCGCTGACCAGATACCGATAAACCACGACGATGTTTATGACTACATTATCGGCGGTATGATGGACGCGGCAAGAAATTGTCCGGCGCCCTATCAGCTTACTGACCTCGGATACGATGTTGCTATAAAGACAGGTACTCCGCAGACCGATATGAACGATAAAAACAAGCAGAATTCCGTATTCATCGGATTTGCTCCCGCAGATGACCCCGAAGTCGCATTTGCAGGTGTTATAGAAGGCGGTGAGTACTCTAAGTACATGATACGCGATATTCTTCTTGCATATCAGGAGTGCTACGGTATCAAGGGTTCAAAGCCTGACGCGGTGCTTCCGCCGGAGGTACGAAATGGTACAACAGAGGTAACCACAACAGGTACTGACACAAATACAGGCACTTCAACATCAGTAGATACCACTACTACTACCGCAACTCACTGACACTAACGGGCTATACTTAGAGTGCTTCCCTTAGCGGAATTTGTGGGCTACCGAGCCGTAAATTTACGGTACATATTCGGTATCCTGCGAAACCGCCAAAGGGGGCTCTCCTTAGCCCGTTTTTGTTTTTTTATACAAAAGTTTTTTGTTAAATTTGTATAGGAAGTTTTTCACAAACGTGTTGCAAATCAGTATGAAATGTGTTATAATTACAACAAGCGGTTTCCCGCACATGATTAAAGGAGGATAAGAAAAATGAAGAAACTCTTTTCTGCAGTAACGGCTGCGGTAATGGCTGCTTCTATGACAGCAGTCCCGACAGTTTCAGCAGCTGATACAAACTCTGCATCTTCAAAAACTGACGGAAACAAAATCGTAGTTCTCGGTGACAGCATTGCGTCAGGTTACGGACTCTCTGAAAGTGACCACAATTACGGTGAACTTCTCGCTGACTACTACGGAGGAAGTGTAAGCAATTTCGCTCATGCGGGTGATACTACTAAAGACCTTCTCGCACTTCTCAAGTCGCCTTCAGGTGATATGAAAAAGGCACTTGAAGAGGCTGACGATGTTGTAATTTCCATAGGCGGAAATGATATGATGAGATATGCGATACCTGCACTTCTCACTTTTTGCGAGAAAAACAATCTGCTTGTTGAAGGTGCAACAGCTGCCCAGTTTGAATCTGCTTCATTGTCAGATGTTATGAACTCTCTCGACAAAGAAGCGTTAAGAGCGTACTCTGCTGATAGCGGTAATCTTATGGCGCTTAATCGCGAGGTCAACAAGATACGTGCAAACCTTACAATGACAACTGATAACCCTAACAAGAAGAACTATCAATGCATAATTGAGAAGAATATCATCGCTGACAGTGAGGGTACAGGAATTGTCGCAGCTGTAACAGAGATAAAGAATATAAATCCTGATGCAGAGATAATAGTTCAGTCCATATATAATCCTACACAGTTTGAACCATCTTACTTTAAGAAAACATATTCAGCGAATTCACAGAAAGCACTCAATCTCCTTGTTCCTGTATTCAGAGATGTTACTGTTTCGTTCAGAAATCAGCTTTCAAAGGTTGAAGGAATAAAGATGGCAGACGTTTATGAGGATTTTACTTCATTTGAGTCGCCTGATGTTGAGTATGGCTGGTATTTCACAAATATTCAGAATGACCGCATTAAATTGGATATCCACCCGAATCAGGCGGGAAATATAGCTATTGCTTCAAAAATTATCGATACTATCGGTACAAAGAAGGGAAGCGGTGACCTTATCGTAAAGACTTTTGAGTCACTTCCTGAAAAGTCGAAGTATCCGGCAGCTGCACTTGCAACATATAACAAGGTAACAGCAGACACAGCTAAAAATGTTGAAACTATCACAACCACCACAACTACTACAACTACTACAACCACTACAACCACCACTACCACCACAACATCAACAACGGCAAAGCCTACAACAACTACTACAACATTAACAACAGCGAAGCCTACAACAACGACCACAACATCAACAACAGCAAAGCCCACAACCACTACATCAACAACAGCAAAGCCTACAACCACTACATCAACTACATCTTCAACCACAGCAGTAACAACAACTACTACTAATGAAGTGAACGTTGACGATTATGTAGGAAACTGGATAGCATACAAGACATCTAACCGCGGAATTTCAAGCGGACTTCCTATTGACAGCGCTCATATCCTCATAATTGACAGATACAATACAGGTGCTGATATTTCAGGAGACGGTTCAAAGAGAGTCGGATTTGTATGGCAGGCAGCAGCTAATAATAAGATAAGCGTTTCTCTTGATGACGGAAAGAAGTATGATATATTACACGACGGTGAAGAGCTCATATGCTACATAGAAGAGGGCAGGGCAATGCACTTCAAGCGTACATTTGAGATTGGTGATGCAAATGGCGATAAGTCGATAAATTCAAGCGATGCATCAGCAATACTTTCTGAGTTTGCAGCAAGAGCGACAGGCGGAAGTGAAATGAAGGCTGAATCTGCAAGACTTTCCGATGTTAACTTTGATGGCAAGGTTGACGCAAAGGACGCTTCAGATGTACTTGAATACTACTCGTACAAGTCAACAGGCGGAAAAGAAACACTTCTCAGATACTTCAAAAGAATCCCGATTATAGTGTTCTAAAAATTAAAACCGTTACCGGATAATTCCGGTAACGGTTTTTGTTATATGTTCATATGTCAGATAGTGATGGGGTCTTCGCCGTAATTATCAGGGAGTGTGGTTGATTCGGTTGAAGATTCACTGCTTTCGTCATCATCATTGCTGTTGCCATATGAGTAAGAGGAGAAACCCTGTGTGTCGTACTGTTCAATGAACTGCTTGTAGAATTCCTCAAATCCGTCATAACCGGAGGCTTTCCAGAATGCATCGTACTTAGGGTCGGTATACTCAGAGAATTCTTCAGGAATTTCGCCTGTTTCGTGATAATCGTCAATGTACTTCTGCGGATTGCGGGAAAAAGCGACCATATCATCGTTAACCCCCTTGAATACCGTGAATGACAGGAGGTATACCACACACATCATCACTGATATCAGTATACCTGCGATAGCGAATCCCTTTCCGCCTTTTTTAGTGCACAGCGACACTATACACATTATCATAGCAAAAAGTGAAACTATGAAAAGAAATACCGACACTGCCGGAAAAAGTGTACAACAGCACATCAGCATAGTTGTAAGACTGATGATAAAACCGGTGAGTGCAAGAGCGATAGACTTTTTAGGCGGCTTCTGCATTATATTGTATTGTTGAAAATTGTTATTATACTGGTAGTCCATTTAAGTCTCCTTTATTTCATTGAAAAACTCACCGAAATTCTTTAACAGTGCTAATCCTGTACATGAGAATATGGCTGAAAAGATTATCAGTACTACAGCAAGTGCAGTCAGTGCATTGACCTTTTTGTCAGTTTCCGTACCCGGACCCTTCGCGGACGCTTTCATTATCATTACACCCATGAATATAGCAATTATCAGGGTTATCGGAGAGCCGCTGCAAAGCAGCATAATACCAAATAAAAGGAGTACCAGGAATATTGCTAAAGCTTTGCCTGAAACCGGATTCTTAGTATCAGGTCCGGCAGGTCTTTCATATGTTCTGCCGTTCATGACAGTAGTCTGCATACGTGGCTGTTGTTGTGCGGGAGCGGACATCTGCTGAGTTGGCTGAGGGTACTCCATAGTTTGCTTGCTATCCGGACTCGGATAGGCGGTACTGCGCGGAGTACGGTTATATGTACTGCCTGTCCATTTATCATAGCGTTCATGAAAAGTTCCCTCATCGCACAGATGACCGGCATGAGTGCCCTTACGCTTTTCTTCTTTGATATCGTCGATTACCTCATAATGCGATTCGTCTATCATACTGCATGATGATTCGTCAATAGTTTCTCTGTTGCCGAACATATAGATTCACATCCTTTTCTGTATGTCAGAAATTCGTTTCCCAGGTCCAGCTTCTTATCTCAAGTTCGTCGAGATTATAGGGCGTTTTCTGATAAACGCAGTAATTCAGCCAGTTTGAGAACATGAGGTTAGCGGTACAGCGCCAAGAGAAAACAGGAGTTTGTTCAGGGTCGTCATTCGGGAAATAGTTGTATGGCACCTGAATGTCGATCCCCTTTTCTTTGTCGCGGAAGAACTCAGCGGCGATAGTATCGCGGTCGTACTCGGAGTGACCGGTTATGAAGTACTGTCTGCCGTTCTTGTTAGCGACGATGTGTACACCTGAAATATCAGACGAGGTGAGTATCTCAAGCTGTTCAACTTTTTCGATATCTTCACGGCGCACCTCGGTGTTTCTGCTGTGAGGAACGTAGAATACGTCGTCAAATCCCCTGAGAAGCTGGCGGTTTTCGATTTCGACCTTGTGTGGGAAAATGCCGAACATTTTCTTTTCAAGAGGATATTTAGGTACACCGAAGTGGTAGTACAGACCAGCCTGAGCTGCCCAGCAGATGTAGATAGTGGAGAAAACGTGAGTCTTTGACCACTCAAAAATCTCGGTTATCTCATTCCAGTAGTCCACCTGTTCATATTCGAGGAGTTCAACAGGTGCACCGGTAACTATCATACCGTCGTATCTGCGGTCTTTTATCTCGTCGAATGTTTTGTAGAAGGCTTCGAGGTGGTGACGTGATGTATTTCTTGAAACGTGTGAAGCCATCTGCAAAAGCTCGATATCAACTTGAATAGGGGTATTACTGAGCAGTCGCAGAAGCTGACACTCTGTTTCGATTTTCTTGGGCATAATGTTGAGAATGAGCACTTTCAGCGGACGTATGTCCTGATGTTCAGCTCTTTCCTTTGACATTACGAAGATGTTTTCTTCTCCAAGCGTTTTGAACGCCGGAAGTTCCGATGATATGCGAATCGGCATTTCAAATCGCTCCTTTCTTACAAGTGTATTTACTTAATGTCTGCTCAGCAACTAAAAATCGGCTTTATATAGTTTTTTAAAGCTGATTTTTAGTTGTCAAAGTGCAAGAAAGAATAATGATATTGATAATTATTCTTGCACCTTGTTTTGCCCTTTAGGGCAAAAATGAGCTTGACATCAAGAAATGTGATGTGCAAATTCCCCATATTATAAAGAATTTGCGCTCACCGAACAAAGTTCGGGGCAATAACCGCCTAATGGCGGTTATTGAGGACACATTACTTATTATTACAGTGTTCGCAGGCATTCATGAAGCCGTCGAGGTTTTCACAGGTGTCGGAGCCGCTTTCGAGGAAGCGGAGCTTGACGAGACTTTCGTATCTGGTCTTGTCGGGAAGCTGAAATACCATAGTCTCGATGCCTTTGAGTACGCTTTTGAACATGACAGAGCGGACGAGACCGTCGCAGAGAAGGAGATCGCCGCCGTCGTCGTAATCGTAGACGATGGTGCGTTCAGCCTCGTAAGCATAGGCAATAAAGCCGATAGGGGAGTCTGCGTCGAGAGCTTCTGTTATATGAACGTTATTGACTCCTGCGGCGGCTACGACTGATTCATAGCCGGCGGAATCGAATTTTTCCTGTATTTCGAGCATATCAGCCGACCTTTCCGATAGCGGTCCTGAGAGCGCGAAGCTCCTCAGCAGTCAGCTCACGCCAGGTGCCGGGTTTGAGCATACCAAGTCTGAGCGGACCGATGCTTACGCGGCGGAGTCTTGCAACTTCAAGACCCACAGCCTCGCACATCTTACGAATCTGACGGTTTCTGCCTTCTTTTATGGTAATGAGCATGACAACTCTGCCGGGAGTTTTGTCCTTAACTACGACAGTTGCCGGCATAGTTTTTCTGCCGTCTATCTCGATACCCTCCGAGAGCTGAACGAGCTGGTCATCGTTGATATCGGGGCGGACGGTAACTCTGTAAGTCTTTGAGATATGTCTGCTGGGGTGCATTATACTGTTTGCGAATTCGCCGTCGTTCGTGAACAGAAGCAGACCCTCGGAATTGCGGTCGAGTCTGCCTACAGGGTAAACGCGCTCCTCGACGTCTTCAAGGAGGTCCATAACACAGCGGCGGTCGAGTTCGTCGGAAACGGTGGTAACATAGCCGCGCGGCTTGTTCATCATTATGTAAATGAAGTTCTTTTTGCGCGGCATATAGATGCGTTCACCATCGACGGTGATGAGGTCTTTGAATCCGCACTTGTCGCCGAGCTTAACAGGGTGACCGTTGAGTTTAACTTTTCCTCTTGATATAAGCTCCTCAGCCTTACGGCGAGAGCAGTAGCCGCTGTCGGCAATCATTTTCTGAATTCTTATTTTTTCCACTTTATCTCCTTCACTTTCCGGAAAATAGCGATTTCTTCTTCTTTTTTGCGGGAGCCTCCTTATGTGCGGCGTCCTCCGCTGAATACAGCGGAACACGTCTTATCTCCCGACCGCGGCAGACTATGCTTAGCTCCGCGAGTTTGTCGCCCTTTTTAACAGGGGCATATATGAAAGGCGGCGAGATGACGGTGTAGCTGAGTTCGTTTTCGCTGACTGCCGTTACCGGAGACGGAAGCTCCTGCGCCGTTGCTTTTATGGTATCATTTAGTCCGCCGGCGAGCGGAAGCTCGATATCAGGCGGAATATCAGGCTGAAATGTATTGACCTTACCGAAAGCGTAGTCATACATAGCCATGTGGTCGTTCCAGTCATTGCGGTCATTGAGTGTTACGCAGACGAGATTTTTGTCATCGCGCTCACACGCTGACACAAGGCATCTGCCTGCTTCATCAGTGAAACCGGTCTTGACACCGTATGTGCCGCCGTACATGGACAGGAGCTTGTTGGTATTCTTCAGCCACCGCGGATAGGGCGGATTACCGAATTCGACCTTCATTGTCTCACATGAGCAGATGTCGCGGAATGTCTCATTCCGCAGAGCTTCCGATGCGAGGATAGCCATATCATATGCAGATGAGCCGTGCCCTTCTCCTTCAAGACCGGAAGGAGTCACGAAATATGTTTTTGACAGTCCTATTTGCTGAGCGCGGTCATTCATAAGGTCTGCAAACTTGCTGATACTGCCGGAAATACGTACAGCCGCCGCATTAGCGGCGTCGTTGCCGGACGGCAGCAGCATACCGCAGCAGAGTGCACGTTTTGTGACGATATCGCCCTCCTGCAAACCCATTGACGAACCTTCAACGTGAATAGCGTCGCTGTCGACGACAAACGGTACATCGAGTCCGCCGCTTTCGAGGCAGAGCAGAGTAGTCATTATCTTGGTAGTGCTTGCCATAGGGAGCTTTTCACCGCTGTTACGGGAGTAGACTACTTCGCCTGTATCGGCAGAGACTACTACCGCCGCCTTAGCGGAAACCTCCGGCTCATCAGCCGCATGAGCGGCAGGAAAACGCAGTCCTGCCATAAGCAGGACCGCGGCAATTACTGGAACAGTCTTTTTCATGTACATACCTCCGAATCGTTATTCAGTATAGGTTATGCACTGAAAAAAAGGATTATACTGGTTTTCAGTCGTTGAAAGTAACGTCGCCCTCTTCAGAGCTGCCGCCTTTTTTCTTAGCGATGAAGTCCTGCACCTTCTCAACGATAGCAGGGACAGCGCTTACAGCGCTGCTGATGGGGTCGTTAGCTGATTCCATAGTTATCATCTTAGCCTCGCCGGCAGGGTTGATAACGAGGAAACCCTCGGGTTTGATGCTTACTCCTGCACCTGCACCGCCGCCGAAGAGGTCCTTATCGTATTTGGACGGAAGGTCAGAGCCGCCTGAAGCGAAACCGTATGAAACCTTAGATATCGGGATAATCGTAGTACCGTCGGCAAGGGTGATAGGCTCGCCAATAATTGAGTTAACGTCAGCCATTTCTCTTATCTTGTCGATAGAGATGCCGAGTATTTCATTTACGGGTGTTTTTCTTGAATCCATGTTTAAAACCTCACTTTTGCCTAATGGCTTGTTTTTTTAGTTTTCTTTCCTGTAATTTATAAGGAATGAAATATCTGAACAAATATGTTATCAGGAGCGAAAGTCCTGCAATAACCGCGGTTATCGGACGTACACACAGTTTACCGGCAGCGTCCCATCGGGAATTTTCAAGTCCAAAACCAGCGTTGATATCGACGGTTTTGAGTTTTACATTGAAAAGGACTCCCATCCAGCCGAGCAAATTATAAACAGCACCGCTTATTCTGCCGTAGTTGAGTGCACATTTGTAAGCGTCTTCGTTTGCAATGATGAAGTCGATATAGAGTTCGTGCAGTTTTATGCCCTTGAAGATCCGGAGTATCGGGCGGTCAGCGGCACGCCATATATCGAGTACGAAGTCTGCTTTGTCAATAAGTGTATCGGGGAAGACGATTTCTTCCTTTTCTTTTTTCTTTTTCTTCTTCTTCTTTTTGTCTTTTTCAGGTTTTTCTTCGGGGATATCGTCAGCGAGAGTTTCGGCGACATTGTCCTCGGAAGGTGTGGGGGCATCAGTTTCAGCAGCGGAATCAATGTCAGTTTCAGGAGCATTTTCCTCCTCCGCTGTCATATCGGAAACATCATCTGCACTGAGGTCGGCGCTATCGGAAGTATCATCACTTACCGATGTGTCGGCATCGAACGAATCGTCGTCCTTATCGGCTTCGGCGTCTTTTTGCTTTTTGCGCCTGAGATACCACGCGATAAGTCCGCGTTTATCGGAGTCGTAGAGAAGCAGAAACGAATATTTCAGCTTATATGTCAGCTTGTTGCCGATAAATGCGGCTTCTGCCCTTACCGGCAGGAACAGTATCAGCAATATGATGCCAAGAACGGCAAGAATTATCCACAGCAGAATTTTCAGAACTATCATTCATGCCGCTCCTTTCGTATTATTCTGTAAGTCCGACTGACTCCGTATCCTCATCAGCAATATCAAGCGGAAGCTGTTCCTCATCGACAGCTACGTTTTCATGTCCGGCGAGGGGCGGAAGGTCAGCGATAGAGCTGAGACCGAATGTACGCAGAAAAACCGGAGTAGTCCTGTATACTATAGGCTTGCCGGGGACGTCGAGACGTCCGGCTTCTTCGACGAGTCCCTTTTCGACGAGGTTGTTGACTACTGACGAGCTGTCGACACCTCTGACATTTTCGACGAAGCTCTTTGATACAGGCTGATTATAGGCGATAATAGTGAGCGCCTCCATACCGGCATTAGAGAGCGGAGTATTCTTTTTAGTTTCGAGAGCCATGCGAATGTGCGGAGCAAACTCCTCACGGGTGCACATCTGATAGCTGCTGTCGAGCTTTTTTATGCAGATACCGCTGCCGCAGCCGTCGTAGCGTTCATTCAGCAGCTTTATCATTGACGGGATAGTGCCGACGTCGATGCCGCTTGCCTGAGAGAGACGGTACATCTCGACCGGCTCGCCGCTTGCAAAGAGTATAGCCTCTATTGCTCCGAGTTTCTCTTTGATTTCCACTTTTTGCGGCCCTCTCTTTCCATTTCTCCCTTGAAGAAGATGATAGTATTGTCCTCACTGATAGTGATACGTCCGAATCGTGTAAGTTCAAGGACAGCGAGGAAAGTCGCAACTCTTGCCGAGCGGTCTGTAACACCTTCATAGAGCTTGTCCATATAGACTTCGCCGGTGGTATAGAGTTCACGCAGGATATGCACTACCTTAGTGAGAACAGGCACTATCTTGCGTTTTACGACTGAGTTTATCTTGTTTTCGATGTGCAGCTTCTGAGTATCAGGGCGGAGCTTTTTATTGGAAACGACGCTGTACGCGAGAACGAGCCTTTCCGGCTCATGCACGAGCGTATAGGTCATATCCGCCTTTATCTTCATAGGCTGACGGACGAATATATCGCTGCCGATATTGCGCTCAGCAAGCGTTTTTGCAGCAGCTTTGCAGAGGGAAAGCTCAATGAGTGCACCCTCAAGTTCTTTTTTCATTTGTTCAGCTTCTTCCGGTCGCGGAAGGAGCGCGGCGGTCTTGATATAGATAAGTCTTGCCGCCATTTCGAGGAATTCGCCTGCGAGTTCGAGGTCCTGCTTATGTGCTTCTTCTATGAACAGGAGATACTGTTCGAGCAGCTTTGATATCTCGATATCGCAGATATCGAGCTTGTGCTTGGTTATCAGCGCAAGCAGTACATCGAGCGGACCCTCGTACACGTCGAGCTTGTAATTGATAGTCTCCATATCAGCCGATCAGGTGGGGGAATATCAGAACGAACGGGAGACTTAACAAGCCATCGATCAAACCTATAAGCCAGCCGAGCGGGTCGATAAGACCTCTTGTGAGGTCGCCGATGAAGAAAAGTCCGAAGAGGACTATCGTCGAGACCTGATGTATCAGCTGATGATTTGCGTAGTACCAGTTGTGGAATTTAGCTCCTGCAAACTGGTTGAGCACCTGAAATCCGTCAAGAGGCGGAAGGGGGAGCAAATTTATTACTCCGAGGCAAACATTTATGCTCGATATGACAGTGAGTACGAGAAAGAATGCCTGAAGCGGGGTGAAGCTTGTTAATAAAACAGAGCCGGACAGTGCAGAAGAAACCACGTTATAAGGGCTTACAAAAGAACCAAGATTACTGCTGTAGCTTTCATACACAGACGGTATCAGCAGCAGCAGACAGGGTATCAGCTTGCACACTATTGCTGCGAGAAAATGTGAAACAGGTCCCGCGAGTGAAACTGTAACAACGCCGCGTCTGAAATTCTTCATGCGGACGTAGTTTATAGGCATGGGCTTGGACCAGCCGAAGCCGATGAGGAAGATCATTATCGCGCCTATGGGGTCAAGGTGAGCCATAGGGGAAAGCGTGATGCGGCCCTCGCGCTCGGAGGTATCGTCGCCGTTCCATTTGGCAACAAGACCGCGTGCGGAGTTCGTCATAGGCATGACGAGCAGGAGCATAAGTACACGCGAGAAATATTTAAAAAACTTTTCTAAAAGTTCGGTATTGTTCATAAGCACCTCTGTAATTGTTTTAATCTAATATAAGCGCATAACTGTCCTTACAAAGTTACACATTATTTATTATACAACAAATGCACAAATTTTTCAAGTCTAAAATAGAATTTTACGGTCGAATAAAAAAAATTAGGTTTTTTTTAAAAAAAGACTTGCTTTTTTCTTCAATATGTGATACAATATTCATGTTGTCTAATTCGGCGATGATTTCCGCCGGAGGATATGATGAATAATTAAGGAGGTGCAGCCTGATGGCAAAATGTGATATCTGCGGAAAGGGAGTTACTTTCGGTATCAAGGTTTCCCACTCACACAGACGTACAAACAGAACATGGAAGCCTAATGTAAAGCGTGTTAAGGCTATCGTCAAGGGTACTCCTTGTCATATCTACGCTTGCTCAAGATGCCTGCGTTCAGGTAAGGTCGAGAGAGCTAACTAATTGTACATCGTGTATGTAAGGGCGTTCCGTATGGAACGTCCTTTTTGCTTTATGCATAATAATTGTAGGGGATTCATTTGTTCCCTGATTTGGGATAATAGCTAAGTGCTTTTATTATTGTGTAAACAGAGAATGGAGTATCTGCCGGAGTGCCTTTTTCCATAGTGAATACTCCGTGATATCGTCAGAATCGGGATCTGATCCGGCGTTGAGTGCATTATAAACTCTGATTCCGGCGGAACTGCCGCCGGACGGAAGCACAGGTACATCACCGGTATACGGCGCAATATCGCCGGCTGTGACGGTGCACGATACCTTTGGCGGTGCGCCGGCACTGTCTGTGATGAGGAGTTCGTCATCGGACATGGCAATTTCATCAATGCTGAGATCCATAAACGGAGGAAGCAGGATCTCTGATTCCTCTGGTTTGGCATAGTGAGGAAGAACCGCTCCTACGTCGATACAGCGGCTTCCGGCGGAAATGTCAAACTTCATGAGCGCTATGCCGAGACGGTCGCGGTAGCTGCTGAGAAATCCGCTTTTCGAGGTCGATGTAAACGACACTGTCTGCGAATTATCGCGGCAGAGGAGGTAGTCCGAGAAGCGTTCGACCCTGTAGGTAACGGTTCCGGACGAGATAACGCTTTTCCGGAAAGCTGATGAAAGACTGTTGAAAAAGTCGGTAAGCCGCTCTGTATCGGCAATTATCGCCGGATTTAGAAACTTTCCCTCGGCGGCTCTCGCTTTTTCGGAGACGATTCCAGGGAAAAACAGCGAATTAAGTACCACATAAGACTTCGGGTCACTGAAAAACGGGTCATTGCCCGAAACATCGCCGATATAGTAGCGCAATGCGTTTATTTCCTTATCGTTTAACATTATCATCACCCTAAAAAGAAGGGGCGGATAATATCCGCCCGCGTAATTGATTTGTATATTTTTTAATTTACTTTAGTTTCCTGCCGGAGTCTGTTCTCCGCCGCCCTCAGGAGGAACTACAGGGTCAGGATTCTGAACGTTCGGGTCGGGGTTCTGAATGTTCGGGTCAGGATTCTGAACGTTCGGGTCAGGGTTCTGAACGTTCGGGTCGGGGTTCTGAACATTCGGGTCAGGATTCTGAACGTTCGGGTCGGGGTTCTGAACATTCGGGTCAGGATTCTGAACGTTCGGAGTAGTAGTCGGCGGTGTAAAGAGACCATTCGGGTCGTGTTCGTATGGGTTATATGGTCTGTCGCCGTTAGGGTCTGTCTGACCTTCAATAGGTGTGGTTTCGGTGTTATCACCGTAAGGCATCTCGCCGGTCGGGATACGTCCGTTCATTGAAAATCCCGAGCCTGTTGTGATAACTATGTTGACACTTGTGAGCGTTTTTGCAGAAGTACGTCTTGAAGCAGTAGTTCTTACGGTCTGTGTAGTTGTGTTTGATACAGGTGATGAAGCGGCAGATACGACTGTAGTAGAGGTCTGTATCTCCTCGCCCTGCTTGAAGATATTTTCGCCGCGTCCGATATTGGACATTACCTTTTCGGAAGGAGTTATCGGGAAGGCGATGAAAAATACGAGTATCAGCAAAGTCAGAACTACAAAGCTTCCACATGAGAGAAGAGTTATCTTCGTGGACTTTTTCAGTCCGTTGATGAATTCAGATATTTTATTCATATAATCAACACTCCAAATCAGTAATTGTTATTGTAAGCAATACATTACTATTTTATCGTAAAAGACTCGAAAAGTCAATAGAGAAATGTGATAAATCGGCGAAAAATCACAGGGATTATTTGTAAGATTTCAGGCACGGTATTGACAATGAGCGGCGAATGAAGTAAAATGTATTTATGGTAATACCTGCTTCGCACCTTTTGGAGCAGAAATAAACATGAAAGTTGAGATGCTTATGAAAAGGGCAGTTACTATACAGGATATATCTTGTTTCGGAAAGTGTTCGCTTACGGTAGCGCTTCCTATAATATCTGCTATGGGCATAGAGACAGCGGTCATACCAACAGCCGTTCTCTCCACGCATACAGGCGGATTCGAGGGGTATACCTTCCGTGACCTTACCGGCGATATACCGGAGATAACCGCTCACTGGAACAAGCTCGGACTCGGTTTTGATGCGATATATACCGGATACCTCGGCTCGCCTGCACAGGTCGAGATAGTATCTGACTTCTTTGATAAATTCAATACACCCGATAATTTCATCGTTGTCGACCCCGTAATGGGTGACGCGGGAAGGCTGTATTCCGGCTTTACGAGTGAACTTGTAGAGGGAATGCGCCGGCTTTGTTCAAAGGCTGATTACGTTATCCCTAATCTTACAGAAGCATCTTTTCTGCTTGGGATACCCTATTCTGAGGATAACAGTGAAGCGAATACGAAAGATATGCTGAAACGTCTTGCAGAGCTTGGGTGCAGATATCCTGTCCTTACCGGTGTTCGCTGGAATGATAAGGAACAGGGTGCCGCCGCATACGACCCCGAAACTGATACATACTGCTTCGCATTCGGCGAGCACGTAAACAGGCAGATGCACGGAACAGGCGACATTTTTGCAAGTGTATTCACCGGAGCAGTCGCACTCGGAAAGAGTCTGCCGCAGGCACTCGACCTGTCTGTAAAGTTTACGACTGACTGCATTAAAGCAACACTGCCGGTCGCAGACGAGGTGTGGTACGGAAGCTGTTTCGAGCTTTGTCTTGGTGACCTGATAAAATATGTAAATGAAGCCGCTCAGTGAGCGGCTTTTGACTTGTATAGAAGCGGTGATATCAGGCGGTAATGGCAAAAATTACCGATGATTACCACAGTTTATATTGTCCATAATAATACCAGAATATTTTTCAGGGGGACATTATTGTGGCATATAACAAGGTCGTTATTTCAGGGATAAACACATCTGAACTTACCGTTCTCAAAGAGGAAGAGAAAATCAGTCTCCTGCGCGAGATTCGCGAGACCGGAAGCAAGGAGGCTCGTGATAAACTGATAAAGGGCAACCTCAGACTTGTTCTCAGTGTTATACAGCGGTTCACAGGCAGAGGCGAGGAGGTTGACGACCTGTTTCAGATAGGTGTAGTCGGACTTATCAAGGCGATAAACAATTTCGACCTAACTAAAGAGGTGCGTTTTTCTACGTACTGTGTACCCATGATAACCGGTGAACTGCGCCGGCATCTCCGTGATTGCAGTCAGGTGAAGGTAAGCCGTTCACTGCGTGACCTTGCGTATAAGGCGATACAGGCGAAGGAACGTCTCATGCTTAAAAATCAGCGCGAGCCTACTATAGAGGAGATAGCGGCTGATATAGGCGAAAAGCGTGCAGACGTGGTAATAGCACTTGAAAGCATAAGCGACCCGATATCGCTGTATGAGCCGGTTTTTTCTGATTCCGACGACAATATGTACATCATGGACCAGATAGGTGACAAAAACGATGTTGACAGCTGGATGGACGAGCTTTCCATTCGTGACGCTATAAAAGAACTCGGTGAACGTGAGAGGAATATACTGTATCTGCGCTTTTTAAAGGGAAAAACACAGGTTGAGGTCGCAAATGAGATAGGTATATCTCAGGCACAGGTATCACGCCTTGAAAAGGGAGCGATAAGCCGGATAAAAAACAGTGTTTGATTAATAATGTGTGATTTCCTCTTGACATTTGCCGAAAAATAATGAATAATAGAAGAGATGTTTTTGTGTAAGGAGGGTCAGATGTGAAAAGAATACTTGCGGCAGCAGCGGCATTGCTTACGCTTTGTTCGTGCAGCCTGAATGATGAACCGGAGCTTTCGTCCGATGTATCGGAGGAAACTACGACTTTCGTATTTACAGGAGTTCCTGAGATACCCACATTCAAGGCTCCTTCCGGCGGTGAGACCGAAACATCGGCGGTTACAGACGTTCCTGCTGATGAGACTGTTTCGCCGGAAGAGTCTGAATCGCTTCCGGCGGAGGGGACTGGGTCCGGTGAATTGGTCTGCCTTGACGTTCCGTACTTCTCGCAGGAGGAGTACCCGACAGGCTGTGAGCTTGTGTGTGCGTCAATGCTTCTTGCGTACTACGGCTTTGAGATTTCTCCGGCTGAACTTATAGAACAGGGGTACGTAGGCACAGGAAGTGTCACGGAAGATTTCATGAACCCCGGTACTTATTTCGGCGATGACCCCAATAAAGTATTTATCGGCGACCCGAATGACATATTCAATTTCAGCTATGGCTGCTACAGCGGAGCGATATTCGCGGGACTGAGAAAATATCTTGCCCATGAATACTACGATGCGGCGAATCTCAGCGGTATATCGCTGAAAGACCTGTGCATGGAGTACATAGACCGCGGAGAGCCTGTGCTGATATGGGCGAGTACAAACATGGAGCCTACTCATTCGGAAGAAAATAATACATGGACTATCACTGATACCGGTGAAACGTTCACTTGGATATCAAATGAGCACTGTCTTGTTCTTATAGGCTATGACGATGAAAACTACTGCTTTCACGACCCGCAGAGCGGAGAAAAGGTGCTGTACCCTAAGGCAGTCTCAGAACAGCGCTACCGCGAACTGGGTAAGCAGGCTATCACTGTGCATCCGTGGTAGAATAGTCAGGAACAGCCGGAAAAGAGCCGTCCGGAAGCAGTTCGCGGAGCGATACTGCGTTGTTGCCCGAAGAAGTTATAATATGGTCAGCGAGTATGATATCGATTGCACTGAGCGCCGCTCTCATGTTTAGAGTGGCGCTTATATCTTTTTCAGACGGTTCAGGACTTCCGGAGGGGTGTACGTGCGCGATAAAGATGTAGTCGGCTTCATAACGGAATGCAAAGCTTGCAATGCTGCGGAAAGACACCTTTACTGAGGAAGGGTCGCCTTCGGCTATGACGTCTGTGCTGATAATGCGGAAACGCTTGTCAACAGCTGCTGCGACGGTCTTTTCCTTGTTACTGTTTTGCAGATATGCCGAGAAGAAGCGTTTTGCGGCAGCTGAAGAGCTGAGTATTATGCTGCCGCAGTTTGTAACTGCACATTTGCGGCTGAGCTGCGGAATAAGGGAGAGCAGTGCAGCAGTCTGTATACCGGCTTTGCAGTCACGCATAAGCAGCAAAGGGTCAGAATCTGCGGCATTACGGATACTTCCATATACAGAGAGGATACTATCTGCGACCTCTTCAACTTTTTTGCCGCGTTCTGAGTATGACAGAAGCAGTATCAGCTTTTCGCGCTCACTTAGCTCTTCGCCGGCGAGATAACGCTCTTTCAGGAGCTTTTTCATATCGTTCATACTATCACCGCCTGAATGAGAATGCACCGCTCTGTTTCATGGAGAAAGACTTTTTACCGCCGCAAATGACACAGTCTTCAAGGATAATGCCGATTGGTTCGAGACGTTCAGCGATGAAACGTGCAATAGCGAAGTCGTCTTCGTCCGGAACCGGCGGACGGTCGGGGTGAGTTATCCCCAGTGCTATCCTTGAACAGCCACTGCGCAGGAGTGAAGCGGCAATGCGCTTTATCTCGGAATTGCCGTTCATGATACTCGAAGCTGAAAAGCTTGTGCGTTCAGCCGCGGTAAGGTCGTTGTTCAGACTAAGAAGCAGGCAAAGGTCAGGAGCGGCATTTTCAAAATATCCGGTGAAGTAATTGCAAAGACTTGCCGAATCGGGGAGATTTTCATTGTTCGGCGGCAGAGTTTCATAATCGGCGCACATATCATGCATAATGCGGATAAAGTCGGCTGTAGAACTGCCTACGCCTTTTACTTTTTCAAGCTCGGAATGCTCAGCATTGAGGATATTGTTGACTGTTCCGAACTCGCTGACAAGGCAGTGTGCGATATCATTGGTGTTGATTCGCGGAATGGCATAGAAAAGGATAAGTTCGAGCAATTCGTGTTCACACAGCGCATCTGCACCGAATGTCATCAGTCTTTGTCTTAGACGTTCACGATGTCCGGTGTGTATAGATTCTGACGACATAAAAACCGCTCCTTTCTTTTTTATACTATAATAACATATCAATGTTGAAAAATCAAGAAAAGAGCATTCTTATGTGATTGATGTGCAGAATAATCCGCTAATGTACTTTGTATATCTATAAAAGTGTATATCGGGGAGAAATAATGGGGCAAAATGTAATAAAAATGAGTGTATAATACACATATTTATTATTGACTTTGTTAAGGCTCTGTGATATAATTAAAACAATGAAAACGTGTGCGTCTTGACTCACGAATGGAGGGTAATCATGAAAATTAAAAAAATGCTTAGTGCGGTGACTTCGCTTGCGCTTTCGCTTTCAGCGTTTGCGGGCGTCGGCACTGCTTTGCCGGAGCGCGCGCTGACCGCTAATGCCGCGTCCGGAAACTGGAAATTCGATTTCGGCGGAAAGGGTACGGCAAGCGGATATACCGGAGTTTCTGCGACAGACGGCTACAATTCCTCGCGCGGATACGGCTTTGCTCAGACCGGAAACGTATCTAACGTCTCTGCCGGCGGAAGCGGAGCACTCAGCGATGCGGTAAAGTTCAACAACTACGGAACCGGTAACACGTTTAATGTTGATGTGCCGAAGGGTCTTTATCAGATAACCGTAACTACCGGTAATGCACCGCGCACAACGATACGTATCGAGGGCATGGTTCAGATGATGAATCTCACCGGTAACAATGCTGTTGAGACGATACAGATACCTGTTACGGACGGACAGCTCAATGTTCAGGCGATAGAAGGTATGTCGGGACGTGAGCAGTCGATAGCGGCACTTGAAGTCAAACAGCTCAATACAACGGGCGAAATGAAGCCTACTATATGGATATGCGGCGACTCAACTGTCGCTAACTACTATAACTGCGCTGACTCCTCTCAGCACGGCTGGGGACAGTTCCTCGGCAACTATGTTGACCGCAACTACTGGGAAGTACGAAATCAGGCGACAAGCGGTCAGACTGCAATAGGATTCTACAACGGCGGACAGTTCGCACCTGTTGAAAAGTACGGCAAGCCGGGCGATATATACATAATCGCGATTGGAATAAACGATACAGCCAAGTCCACTAAGGAAGAGTATCATCAGGTCGTTACGACTATGGTAGAAAAGGCTAAGGCAAAGGGTATAACGGTACTCCTCGTTAAACAGCAGGGACGCCGCGGTGACCTTCAGCGCAGTCCTCTTCTCGGAGGAAGATGGCTCGGCGGTGAGCTTGATGCTGTAGGAAGCGAGCAGAATGTGGAAGTCCTCGACCTCTTCACTCCGTGGCAGAATTTCGGTGTATCAGTTGGATATGACGGAATGGCTTCATACTACGCAATACAGGCAAACGGTTCAAACGATGACCTCCACCAGAGCAAAAAAGGTGCGGTCAAGCTTGCGGAAATAATGTCGACACTCTACGATTTCAGCGGAAATTCCGGAGTCGAGATGAACGAGAATGTTTACTACTCGTTCAAGAACGTGAACAGCGGACTTTATATGGAAGTTGCAGACGGCAAGGCTGAAAGCGGTGCAAACGTTGACCAGCAGGGAATGGATTCACCTGCTAAGCAGAGCGCATGGAAGCTTAAATCTGCCGGTGACGGATACTATTATATAACATCTGCACTCGACAGTTCACTTGCACTTGATATTGCTGAAAATAAGGCGGCAAACGGTCAGAACGTTGAAGTCTACAATTTTACCGGCGGAAATAATCAGCAGTACAAATTTAAGCGCAATTCCGACGGTTCATTCACGATACTTACCAGGGTTTCCGGCGACAAGTCGGCAGTTGAGGTAGGAGGTGCACTCACAAGTGCAGGTGCAAACGTTCAGCAGTGGGAGACAAACGGTCACGCTTGTCAGAAATGGACTGCGGAAGCTGTAAATCTTCCCCTTGACGGTAAGTTTATTTCCGGACTTACTGTCCTCGACAGTGCTAATGTTTCAGCATGGAGTATCGAGGATACAAAATCCGGCATGAAATTCTTCGGCGACAGAGATTACACAGTTTCATCTGTTCCTTCAATTCTCGACGGTACAGAGCATATCATAACAGCCTGCGGTTCAAAGAACTATGCCGGCAACGAGGCTAAGTTCAGTGTGAACGGCGATTCTACGGTTTATGTTGCGCTCGATAACAGAGTTTCAGCTCCTTCATGGCTCAGCTCTTACACTAACACAGGTTCATCTGTTTCTTGCAACGGCGAGTCATTCATTCTCTACAGCAAGGACTTCTCAGCAGGTGAGCAGGTGATTCTCGGAGCTAACAGCACAGAATACAACTGCATGAATTACACAGTATTCATCAAGGCTAAGCCTGTTGAGACTACTACTACGACAGTACCAACGACTACAACTACTGAAACTGTAACAACTACAGAATCAGCTCCCGTTGGAAGGTATAAGCCCGGCGATGCTAACTGCGATGGTTATGTAACCGTTGCGGACGCAGTTGCTATTCTCCAGTCTATAGGCAACAAAGACAAGTATCAGCTTGAGCCTGACGGCAAGATAAATGCAGACGTTGACGGTGTAAGCGGAATTACAGCGAGCGATGCGCTCTTCATTCAGATGGTGGACGCAGGTCTCAGACAGCTTCCGACTGTTCCTGCCGTTACGACAAATTCAACTACAACAACTACCCAGACTACGACAACTACTACAACCACTACCACAACAACTACGTCTCCCTATTACTACGCAGTAGACCAGGTATGGAACGACGGCTGGGCTGAAGATACAAATGCCGGATTCACCAAGACCTCCGCTGGCATGGGTAATTCTCAGAATGTAGGTTACGTAAACCTCAATAACACTGTCGGAAGTTACCTCACTTTCACTGTAAACGTTGGTGAGAGTGGAAACTATATGACACATATCCGCTTCGCAAATGGTTCAACTGCCGACCGCAAGACTAATGTTTATGTAAACGACAATACCTCTTCATACTGGCAGCAGTCTTTCCCGGGAACAGGTTCATGGACCGACTGGAACGAGTACGGAATCGTTCTTCCGCTCAAAGCCGGACAGAATACTATCAAATTCGAGTCAGCAGTAAGCGAGGGCGGTCCTAACTTCGATTATATCAATCTCACACTCACAGACGAACCCATAGCAGAACTTTATGACCCGAATGCAGGTCATCAGACAGTTGATGGAAGCAAGCCTACAGTATACCTCGCAGGTGATTCAACTTGTATGTACTACAATGCAAGCAAGCAGAGTCAGCAGGGCGGTCCGATACAGGGCTGGGGCTATTACCTCGGTGATTATTTCTCAGACGACGTAACTGTTGCAAATTATGCAATGGCTGGAAGAAGCTCAAAGAAGTACTATGACGAGGGCAGATTCGCATATATCACTGAGAATCTCAAGAAGGGCGACTTCGTAATGATTCAGTTCGCTATCAACGATGCAGGCAAGGCAAATGCCGACAGATACGCTCCTACCTGCGGAAATGTTGACAATCCTTCATCGGGTTCATACGAGTGGTACATGACATCGTTCATCAAGGATACTCAGGCAAAGGGTGCAACTCCCATACTCATGTCGTGCACACTCAGTGCAAAGTCCTACTCTAACGGAAAGTTCTCTGCAAGCTATACAAACTACAGTGATGCCTGCAAGAAGCTTGCCGCTAAGTACAAGGTACCGTATATCGACGTAAACGGCATAATGGTAAATCACTACAATTCAGTAGGATATAACAAGGCTGTTTCGTATCATATGGCAGGTGCTGTACAGGGTTCTACAGATATGACCCACTTCAATGAAGGCGGTGCGAAGGTCATTGCAGGACTTATCGCAAACGCAGTCAAGGCACAGGGCATTTCCGGACTTTCCGGCTATGTAAAGTAATTAAGGTAAAAACTCCCGTGAGAAATCGCGGGAGTTTTTTTGCTTGTAAATATGTATGAATTGTGAATTTTCCTAAAATATGCGCCGAAGCTTGAAAAGATACCGTTTTTATGCTATAATAATATTATATACAGTTATATTAATGTGAAAACTGCAAGGAATACTTTATAAGGTGTTGCCTGAAGGAGGATAGATGAATGAAACGTTACAGACGCCGATTTGATAAAGGTGCAAAATACCGTACTATATTGGCTTTTGCAGGAATTGTTATCAATGTTTTATTATCATATATCTCCTACCACAGCGGACTTACCGGCATTTTCGATTCTGTCGGTACTATGCTTGTGGCGGCTGTTGGCGGTTCGTTTCCGGGAATAGTGGTCGCATTTGTATCGAATATTCTCTGCCTGACATTTAACAGCAATGCGATTTATTTTGGAATCGTGAATGTTATTATCGCTATATATACCGCTTGGTTCGTAAGGGAGAAATCGTTCAGAAAAATCAGCAGCTGTGCTGTATTTGTTGTTACAGCAGGACTTTTGAACGGTGGACTATGTTCGCTGATACAGTGGGGTGCCCTCGAAAAAGGTCAGAATGGCTCGGCGAATGTACTTATGGACATCTTCGGAGGTTTGGCTGATGCTTCTAAACCGCTGATAAATACGGTAATCAGTATTATTATCAATATTGTGGACAAGATAGTTTCGCTTGCTGTAGTGCTTATCTGCATACATTTTATACCGAAGAATATACAGAAAAAAATCAGGGAAAGCGGTTGGAAACAGCGTCCGCTTTCAGTCGAGAAAATGAAAAAACTCGATTCCATAAGCGGCGACAGCAGGTTCTCACTCAACAGAAGAATGATTTTCATGCTTCTTACAGTCACGTTGACGCTTACCTTACTCATGGGCTGGACTGGTGTACGTCTTTACTTCATAAATGCAAAACAGGAAAAAACAGAGATAGCTACGGCGGCAGTCGAATTTGCCGCTGACGTGGTTGACCCCGATAAAATAGATGACTACATAAGACACGGAAGAAGTGTTGAAGGTTACAATGAAACTGAAGATATGCTTTATCATATCCGTGAAAATGCGGCTGGAGTAAAGTATCTTTACATTATTCAGATACGTGAGGACGGCTGTTACTATGCTTTTGACCTCGATACGGACGACACTCCGGCAAATGCTCCCGGCTACCGGAGTGAATTTGAAGAAGCCTTTCTTTCTCAGCTGCCTAAGCTTATGGCAGGTGAAAAAATAAAGCCTGTCGAGAGCAACAGTGTGTCAGGCTGGGTGTTGACGGTGTATAACCCGATAAAGGATGCCGAAGGAAACTGCAAAGGTTATGCCTGCGCTGATGTTTCGCTTGAATATATGGCTGACTATATGAGCACTTTCCTGATTCGTGTATTCATTATCATGGCGAGCCTGATTATACTGGTACTCGCATACGCTTTGTGGCTGACCGGTGTTTATATCATGTATCCTATAAACGATATGGTCGAAACTGTTGAAAAGTTTGTTTCAGCCGGCAATGATCAGGAGAAACTTGACGATTATGTAAGAGAGATACGTGCTGTAGATATTCATACCGGTGATGAGGTCGAAAAGCTTTATAACGCTATCTGCGATATGGCTCTGAATCAGACTGAGCAGCTTCGCAGTCTGCGGCATTTTTCGGAGAATACTGCGAAAATGCAGGACGGTCTTATCATTACTATGGCTGACCTCGTTGAAAACCGCGATTCCGATACCGGTGCTCATGTTCAGAAAACGTCGGCTTACGTCAGAATAATCGCTGAAGGACTCAGACGCAAGGGTTATTACCCTGAAAAGCTGACTGATAAATTCATGTCAGATGTTGTAAGAAGTGCACCTCTGCATGATATAGGAAAGATAAACATTCCCGATACTGTCCTGAATAAACCCGGTAAACTGACCGACGAGGAGTACGCTGTAATAAAAACTCATACTACCGCCGGCAGAAAGATTATGGAAAAGGCTATCAGTACGGTAGAGGGTGAGAATTACCTGAAGGAAGCAAGAAATATGGCGGCATATCACCATGAAAGATGGGACGGCAAAGGCTATCCTGAGGGGCTTCATGGCGAGGTCATACCGCTTGCCGCACGTATTATGGCTGTAGCCGATGTGTTTGACGCTCTTGTTTCGCCGAGAGTCTACAAGCCGGCATTTCCGCTTGATAAAGCTCTTGAAATTATTAAAGAGGGTGCTGGTACTCAGTTTGACCCTAAGTGCGTAGAGGTGTTTATGGACTCGCTTCCGGCTGTCAAGGAAGTTCTTAAAAACTACAGTCAGTTTGAACCTGAACATCGTTCGTAATCATTTTACCGTAATGGAAGGAGCTTTGCAAATGTATAATTGGATAAAAGCGCACCAATTGAATATTATGCTGGCACTCTGTGCGGTCTGTGCAACTATGATGATTCTTCTGCTTGTAACAAGATTCCTCACTAAGCGAAGAAAGTGGATACTGATACTCATGGAGCTTACCGCTTCCTGCCTTATCGGTTTTGACAGGGCGGCATATCTCTATAGGGGCGACGAGAGCAGTACAGCGTTTTATATGGTGAGAATATCAAACTTCATGGTTTTCTTCATCACATCTGCCACTGTTCTTGTTTTCAATCTCTACCTGATTGACCTGCTTGACGATGAGGCAAAACCACGGCCTCTTCCGAAAAGACTGAAAATTGTCAATGCAGGGGCTGTTGTTGGTATGGGACTCGTTATTGTTTCACAGTTCACAGGTCTGTACTATTATTTCGACGGACAGAATAATTACCACAGGGGACCCGGATTCCTGATTTGCTATATAATTCCGGTATTATTGCCGATAATTCAGTTTACGGTCATCCGTCAGTATAAGAAATTTTTCAGCCGGCTTATCTATATCTCACTGGTACTATATATCTTTGTACCTATAATAGTAGGCATCATTCAGATATTTGCTTACGGACTTTCTATCGTTAATATGTCAATGGTGCTTGTATCGATTTTCCTTTATATTTTCAACTATCTTGATGTAAATGATGCAGTTGAGCGTACACACGAGATAGAGGTCGGAAATCTTCAGAGAGAGCGCGGAAGCATGAAACGAGTTTTCGACCAGACAGTTACTGCGTTTGTTACTGCTGTTGAGAAGAAAGACCCTTTTTCCGAGGGGCACCCTGTAAGAGTTGCTGAAACTGCAAGAAAAATTGCTTCTGCCGCAGGAATGAATGAGGAAGAATGTGAGAAAGTCTACTACTCAGCCCTGCTTCACGATGTCGGAATGATGGGTATTCCGGATACGGTGATTCAAAAGGCGGATGGACTGACTGACGAAGAGGTTCGTCTGAAAAAGCAGCAGCCGGTATTAAGCGGTGAGATACTTTCAAGTATCACGGAGTATCCGTATCTCAGTCAGAATGCACGCTACTGCTGTGAAAGATACGACGGAAAAGGTTATCCTGACGGTCTGAAAGGCGAGGAGATACCCGAAATATCACGAATTATCGCAGTTGCCGATGCGTATGATTCAATGATAGACGGCGAGAGAAACGGCAAGCATCGTTCGTATCAGTCTGTGCGTGAGGAATTCATCAAGGAGTCGGGACTTCGTTTTGACCCCGAATTTTCCGATATAATGGTTCAGATAATGGACTCTGAACGAAAAGACCAGAACAAGCAGTCAGAACCGGATATAGCAAGTGAACTTGACTGTATCGGCTACAGAAATGCTTTTACAGCCGGAATACCGGTCAAGCGCGATATCGTCAAAATACGTTTTACGTGTGAAAAAGCAGGGACAGGGGAGTTTTCCGCACCATCTGTTATCGTATTTGCTTCATATGATAAACTTTTGCACAATGAGGTGAAAACAGTTGAAGCCTATCACTATGTGGAGTACGGCGAATTGTGGTTTGACGGAAGGGAAGTTTCTACCAATGCAAGAAAAACGGAGGTAACGATAACTGAGAATAAGTCTGATGCAATAGCGTCAGGCGAGTATGAGATAACGGCAGGAAGATATGAGGACCATTTGTCAATTCGTATGGTAAGCAGTTCACACACGGTAGATGTAGTCATGGCTATCCCTGATGTTTCGCGTGAATCCTATATTTCCCTTAGCGGTGAAAACTGTGCTTTGAGGAATATCACTGTTACCCAAACCGGCGAAAGGACAGAGCCTGACGGTATACGTAAAATTGTCAGCAAGATAAGCTATATTGACCGTCTTGAGTCCGACCTGCCGAATGTTCAGGTCGAACACGCAAGAAGTGCGTATACCGAAAGTGTTGAGGTCAAAGATGGTCTGGATATAGAATTTCACACAATGAGCCTGCCGTCAGCAAATCTTGTATGGCATTGTCCGTATATAATCCTGTTTTATTCCGAGGACAAAAAAGTCGGCGGAAAAGGGTATAAGGAGTATGCACTTATCAAGCTCAACGGTGAGGTATCGACTGATGAAAGATATGCACAGAATGACCTGTTCATGCGGAAAACAAATCGCTTTCCGGGTTGGGATAAGTGGAAGAGCATGAATAAAGAAGGCATGGAGTGCTCGGTACACTTTGCAAAAAAGGGCAGCAGGGTAGTAATAAGCACCGAAAACCTCGGTATAGCTATTGAGAACACTACTGTTATTATCGACGGTAATAAAACGGTCTACGCTGTATTGACCGGAAACCGTGTCGCCCTTACCGATATCCGCCTTATGTATCGTGATTGATAAATCATTGAAAAATCGCACAGCAAGGGGAGTACCCTATGGCTGTGCGATTTTTTATTATTCGTTTTATCTGTGCCGGATATTTGAAAACTTGTTTTATACAGATTCGGTAGCAAAGTCAGTGCCGCAGGCGGATATTGCTTCGGCTGAACCGATTACACAGATTCTGCCGCTCTTTTCAAGTGAAGAAACTGCATTAAGCAGGTCGTCAGCAGTGAGTGAGAGCATTCGCTTGTGGTTTGCATTGCGCTTTTCCTCTGTTATACCGCGGAAGTATATCTCGTCAGCGATATTTCCGTATGCGCGGTCGGATATGAGCGGCTCTTTCTGTGCGATACTGCTTATAATATAGGAACTGATATCGGTATCCTCGCCGCAGTAGTCTTTCAGGAAGTTTGCTGCACCTTCAAATGCGGCAATAGCACCTGACGGTGACGGGTCACGGAAAGAGTAGAATCCAACCTCGCCGAGACTGTTTGAGCCGCAGCCTGTGCCGTATGCTCCGCCTTTTACGCGGACTTCATTCCACAGGTACTCATATGAAAGAATCGTCGAGAGAACGCTCCACATAGGGGTATCATTTTCGTATTCGGGAAGTGCAGCTCCTGAGTAGGATACTCCGGACGGTATGATGATTCCCTGATGTTTCGGAGTTTCGAGCTTGAACTCCATCTCCTCTGATTCAGGTGCACTTCCTTCGGGGAGCATATCCATAAGAGTTTTGAGAGAAAGCTCCTCTGCGGAAACTGTTCCTGCGGTGAGACGTGCCTTGCAGAAGATTCGCTTTGCAAGGTCTGATATATCAGCGATCAGCTTTGCAAGTTCATCATCGGACGGCTTAGCTATCGCGTGGAGTGCCTTATACGCTTCGTAGCCGTTTATCAGTTCGTTCATTCCCGATTCTGCTGACATTCCGCTGCGTGCACGGCGCATAGCTACACGGTGTCCGTTAGCTATGATATCCTGCTTCATGTCCTCATCTATCTGAAGAAGAATTTCACGTATCTGTTCGGGGTTGTTGAAAACTGTCTTGGTAAGGAGTTCACCTACAAGAGAGAGAGCATTATCGGTGTTGCAGTCGAGGAAACTTGTCTTTACTGCGAGATACGGCTTGCAGAGTTTCTGCTGACCTTCTCGGCTGTATACCGCTACATTTGCACTGAATCCGCCGAGTGTACCTGTTATGCGCTGCTGAAGCTCTGCACCGGAGCAGTTTTCAGTCGGCAGCTCTGAGATGAGGTCGGACATTATTGCGAGTACTTCAAGCTCCTGCTTGCTGAGGTCGGCAATGGTGAAATAGAGATTTACCGATGAAATTCCTTTATTGTGAGCAGGGTGACGCAGGATAGTGATACCGTTTTCGGTTGTCTTTTCAGTGATGAATTTAAGGGGCTGCTGACTTACTTCGGAGAGTGGGAGAGTCGGGAGTTTGGCTATATTCTCCGCTGTATCGGGTGCAGCCTGCCACTCGTCGAGCTTGCTGTTGAGTGCAAGGAGCTGTTCCTTTTCGTCTTCGCTCATTGCTGCAAGCTCAGCATTGACGCGCTCCTGCTCCTTAGCTTTGAGCTCTTCGCCGTAAGTGTGCGAGGGCTTCATGTAAAGAGTTGCTCTGCCTGTATCGTCGAGCAGCCACTCTGTAAGCAGCTTTTCGTAGTAGCCTGTTTCTATCTGCTCACGCAGGAAGCTGAATACGCTGTCGCAGTCGATATACATGAGCAGGTCACCGCCGTAGAGCCACGATGACATTGCATTTATGCAGCGGAGAAGTGCCTTCGGCTCTTCGCCTTCGCGGAAACGGAATTCGAGCCTGTTGATAGCTGCGGCGAGAGCGTCCTTGCCGATGCCGTTTTTTACGAGAGTTTCGGCTGTTGAGCGGACTGTCTCAAGCAGCTTAACTGCGTGTTCCATATCAGTGTTGAATATTTTGAGAGCGCCGAAAGGCTGCATTATGCCCTCGTTGATGCCGAATGAAACGTCGAGGCACTTGCCTGTATCGAGGAGAGCGCGTTTCAGAGGAGCTTCATTCGAGCCTGCGAGTGCCTCACTCAGTGCCATGCACGCAAAAATCTTGTCGCGCTCGTCCCATGAAGCCATTATCTTGCCGACTGCGATGTGTGTATGCTTTGCCTCTTCTTCTTCAGGAGCGATTTCGTAGAGGCAGGTCTTTTCGGCAGGTGTGACCGGTTTCTGCACAGCTATGTCGATAACGTCGCCGCTCTTGTCGTATGCAGAGAGGTACTCGCCGTCGATGAGTTCAAGGATAGTTTCTATGTCAACATTTCCGTCGAGGTAGAAATACGAATTAGACGGGTGATAGAATCTGCGGTGGGTATTGATGAACTGCTCATAGGTGAGGTCGGGGATAGCTTCAGGAAGTCCGCCGGACTCAAATCTGTAGCATGAATCGGGGTAGAGCATTGCCATCATTTCGCACTCTATACGGTTGTAGATTGACGAAATAACACCCTTCATCTCGTTGAAAACTACTCCCTTATAGAGCGGAGAATCTTCTCGTGAGCGCCATTCAGTGTGGTGACCTTCCTGATAGAAGATTTCGGGAACAGTGTATATCAGCGGCTTGAATACCGCGTCGAGATAGACTTTTGTAAGGTTCATGAAGTCTCTGTCATTGCGGCTTGATACCGGAAACATCGTTTTGTCGGGGAATGTCATCGCGTTGAGGAAGGTGTTCATTGAGCTTTTCAGCATATAAAGGAACGGTTCCTTTACAGGAAAACGCTCAGAACCGCCGAGTACGGAGTGTTCGAGAATATGGAATACACCTGTGTCGTCGGTCGGGATAGTCTTGAACGAGACTGAGAAAAGCTTGTTTTCTTCGTTGGTTTTCAGCCATGCGAGACGTGCTCCGGATTTTTCGTGAGTCATCTCGATGAGTTCGCCGCTGACTGCGTCAACGTTTTGTATGCGTGTAACGGTAAAACCGTGGATAGTATCGTTTATTTTCATGATGCTCTCCTTTAAATAAAGATATTATTATTTTACCACAATATGCGGCGTAAGTCAAACACAGTAACGTAAGACTAACAAAATCGGGAGCGCTGTGCGCTCCCTGAATTTCATAAAGTTTATAAGTGTACATATTCATGAACCTGTTCCGCTGTATTTCAGTGCGCCCCACATCCAGAATTTATAGCTGAGAAGGAAGAAGATACAGCCGATAAAGGGCGAAAGCCACGAAAGTATCGGCACTTCGTCCGGACGCAGTATCACGAGACTGGGGTAGTACGCGATGAATGCGATAGGCATAAGGAATGTGAATATGAACTTGAATACCGGATTGAATATCGTTACCGGATACTTCGCGTAATCTTTGAACTTTGTCACGAAGTCGAGAATGTAGAACGAGTTCTGTATCCAGAAACACGTTGCCGCTGCCGCATTCTGTAATGCTACCATTATAAGCGATGCTGTTATCAGGAATATGACCATTTTCAGCAGCATCAGCGGAGTAAACCCTAATCCCAGTTTCGACCATGAGTAGGCAAGGGTCGCTATGCCGAATGCGAATTGTCCGAGACCTTTTATGTCAAAAACCTCCGACTGAAAGTAGAAGAACAGGTTTATCGGTCGGAAACAGTATTTGATGAAATCGCCTGTATATACGTACTGACGCAGACTCCAGTTATTGTCAAACAGACATTGCACCGGTGTCAGCGATACGAGTGAGAATCCGTAGAGGAAAAGTATCTCATAGTAGTTCCAGCCGTTTATACTCGGGAAGTTGCGGAACAGTATCCAGAAACTTACAAATCCGGCGATATTAGTGAATATCATGCCGATTGTCGAGATGATGAAGTCGGCACGGTAACTCATTTTGCTTTTGAGGTCCTGTGCGAGAATTTTGAAATATATCCGCAGATAGAATAAGAGTCCTTTTCTTTTCATGATATCAGCCTCCATTCACCGTTATGCGCTTCAGCGAGACCTTCCAGAACAGCTTGCTTATCACAAGTGTGGCAACGCACCATATAAGCTGAGTTCCGAGCGTTACTGCGACATTTTTGAGGTCAGGGTCTTTATTCAGCAGAAGTGTGAGCGGTGCGTTATAGATCGACTGAAAGGGGAGGTACATTGTTATAGTCCTGAACGGTTCGGGGAAGAATGCTATAGGAATAGTTGCACCCGAGAGAAGGAGTACGATTACCTGTTTCATGATGTTTATTCCCCATATCGACTCAGTGTATATGCATATCGTGCCGACAAAGAAGTCGATGTTGTAGTTTATCATTATCGACATTACAACCGATACAACGAAGTAAAGCAGGTTTATGCCGAGCGGCACCGCCCCATGAGTTACTGCACATACGACTATAAAGGTCGGCAGAAAGGTTGAGAAGAAGTTGACAACGAAGTTGCCGGAATAAGACCAGAACAGGTAACTGCGCGGCTGCATGGGTTTCAGCAGGTCGAGGACTATCGCGCCTGACTGTATAGTTCTGCCCATCTGCCATACAGTGTACATCTCCATGAAATTGAAAAGTGCTGTCGCGAGAACTATGTATATGAGCGTGTCGGAGAATGTCATGCCGTTAACAACGTCAGTTCCGGAAGAAGCATATATAGCTTTCCACAGGAAGTAGATGACCGTGAGATACAGCAGATTTCCGAGCACGATGACGAACAGCGAAGCACGGAACTGCAATGATTCCATGATTCCTGCACGCGTGAGGGAAACGTATTTTTTCAGCTTCATTTAACTCCCTCCTCGTATATCTTTTTAATGACATCTTCGGTGGATATCTCTTCAAGCTGCATATCGCTTATCCTGAAATTTTTCTGAAGCTTTGTCAGAACGTCCATAACACCGGACTTTTCCTCGTCGACAAGGACTGATATCCATTCGTCGTCGGCGGATACCCTGAACTCGGGAAGCTGCTTTGCGATTTCTTCCGACTGCTTTTTCATGTCGCCGTCAATACGTATTTTCAGTGTTCTGTATGAGCCGAAAAACCGCTTGAGGTGGCAGATATCGTTATCGTAGAGCATTTTACCCTTGTCGATGATTACTATCCGCTCACAGAGTGCATCAACGTCACCCATATCGTGGGTCGTGAGTATAACAGTAGTATTCTTTTCCTTGTTGAGAGCGTGGATAAGTTCACGTATCTTCGACTTCATTGAGACGTCGAGACCGATAGTAGGTTCATCGAGAAATACTATCTTAGGGTCGTGGAGAAATGCTGCGAGAATGTCACTGAGTGTACGCTGTCCGAGCGACATCTGCCTTACCGGCTTATGCAGGAGAGGCTTGATATCGACCAGTGAAGCGTACAGTTTCATGATGCTGTCGTACTGTTCATCGCCTATCTGATATATATCTTTCAGCAGCTTGAACGATTCTACGAGCGGAAGTGCCCACCACAGCTGTGAACGCTGACCGAATACAACGCCGATTTCCTGTGCATTCCGTGAGCGGTTTTTGTAGGGTTCGCGGCCGTTGACGAGAATAGTTCCGGAAGTTGGCTCAAGTACGCCTGTCATCATCTTGATAGTGGTTGATTTGCCTGCACCGTTTGGTCCGAGATAACCTACTATCTCGCCCTGTGCGATGTTCATGGTGATGTTGTCGACCGCACGGACTGTCTTATAGTCGCGCGAGAAGAGGTCTTTAAGGCTGCCTTTAAGACCTTCGCGGCGGTTGAGAACCTTGAATTCTTTTGTTGCGTTTTTGATTTCGATTACTGATGACATAAGTCTCTCCTTTCTTTGAAGGGAATCCTTCATATTTGCCGGAATACGCACCTTTCCGCGTGTTCCTTACATTGTTTGATAATAAATAATAACAAGTATTATACCATTTTATAAATATATTGTCAAGAATAATATTGTGATTTTTTAAAATTTTGGAATTATTTTGATAAATACGCCGTGAAACGCTGTAATTCACGGATTTTCACAACTTGGGATATCAAAATATTACCATTTTTGTAAGAAAAATAGTATACAAATTTGCGGCGATTTAGTATAATGAAATTGTTCAATGCTACCTTGTCAGCACTATGGGTAGCCAAACGTTAAATCTTTTATTTTACGAGAGGGGTTTTCAGATGAAAAAACATTCTTTAAGACGCTGTCTTGCAGCTGTTGCTGCTATTACTATTATGGCGTCTGCAATGCCTGCGGTTCCTTTTTCTTCAATTGCTGCCGGAAATCTTATCAGTAATTCTGATTTTTCATCAGGTGTCAAGGGCTGGGGTACTTACAAAGAGACAGGTGGTAAGTGCACTCTTTCCGGTGACAGCGGCAGACTTGCACTCACAGTCAGCAATGTCGGCGAAAAGAACTATTCGGTACAGTTCTTCTATGACGACATAATCCCGCTTTATCAGAACGGCGTTTACCGCCTTAAATACGATATCTCATGTACTACTACACGTTATGTTGAAAGTATGATACAGCAGAACGGCGGTACATATCAGGCATATACATGGAAGGGACTTACTATCAGTCCTACTGTTCAGTCGGTAGACGAGACTTTTACCATGAAGAAAGATACAGACATCATGGCAAAGCTCTGCTTCAACTGCGGTAATCAGGAGGCTGACGAAAATCTTCCTGAGCATACTATCTACCTCGATAATGTTTCTCTCGAACTCATCGACGACAGCAATGTAAACTATACAACCAACACCAAGACAGAGGCTTCTATCATTACAAATCAGGTCGGATACAGAAGTGACGCTTCTAAAATGGTAGTAGTCAGGGGCGGAAACTCTTCCGAGTTCAAGGTTGTGAACGATACGGACAAGTCTGTTGAGTTCAAAGGTTCGCTCAGCGCTCCTATAAAAAATGCGTCTGCCGATGAAACAGACCAGATAGGCGATTTTTCAAGCGTCAGAACTCCGGGTTCTTACCACATTGAGGTTGAGGGACTCGATAATTCTTACAGCTTTGTTATCCGTGACAAGGTTTATGACGGACTTCTCGACGATACAGTAAAAATGCTCTATCTCCAGCGCTGCGGTACTCAGGTTAAGGACGATACTTTCGGTCACGGTGCCTGCCATGCGACCAAGGCTAAGATATACGGTACAAACGATACTATCGACGTTAGCGGCGGCTGGCACGATGCCGGTGACTACGGCAGATACGTAGTTCCGGGTGCAAAGGCTGTTGCGGATATCCTCTACGCTTATATCGACAATCCCGGACTATTCGGCGACAGCATTGGCATAGCTGAGAGCGGCAATGGTACTGCTGACGTTCTCGATGAGGCACGCTTTGAACTTGAGTGGATGCTCAAGATGCAGCGAAACGACGGCGGTGTATACCACAAGGTGTCATGTGCTACTTTCCCCGGTTTCGTAATGCCGGAGGAGGAGACTGATGAACTCATCGTTACTCCTGTTTCTACCCCTGCTACTGCTGATTTTGCGGCTTCAATGGCTCTCGCTTATGAGTGCTACAAGGACGTTGACAGCAGCTTTGCCAACAAGTGTCTTGCTGCTGCTGAGAAGGCATGGTCGTTCCTTTCGGATAATCCGAACTTTATCTTCACTAATCCCTCCGATATCGTTACAGGCGATTACGGCGACTTCTTCAAGAACGATAAGGACGAGCGCTATTGGGCAGCTTGCCAGCTTTACCGCGCTACAGGCGAGAACAAGTACCTCTCAGCTGCCGAGAGCATAGGCGCTAAGACAGGCTTCGGCTGGTCTGATATGGGCGATTACGGTAATCTCGCTATCCTTACTATGAAGGACGCAGACAAGAACTCTGATGTGTACAAGGCTGCTCTTTCCGGTATCATCACTCAGGCTGACAGCCTTCTCGAAACTGTTTCTGCTAACCCCTACGGCAGCTCACTTACCAAGTATGACTGGGGCAGCAACATGAATATCGCTGATAACGGTATTGTTCTCAACCTCGCATACAGGCTTACAGGCAAGTTTGAATATAAAGACGCTGCTGAGCGTCAGCTCGATTACCTCCTCGGTGTTAACCCGCTTGGTACCTGCTTCGTAACAGGCTGGGGTACTGTATCCCCTGAGCATCCTCACCACCGTCCGTCTGTTGCTAAGAATAAGGCAATGCCCGGAATGGTAGTCGGCGGTGTTGACCAGAGTATCGAGGACGATGCTGCTAAGGCTTACTGTACTGACCTCCCTGCTGCTAAGCGCTGGGTCGACAACGACGGAAGCTACTCTACTAATGAGATAACTATCTACTGGAACTCTCCTCTCACATATCTCATTTCTCTTACAGCTGATTCTTCAGACATTATTCAGGTAGACCCGCCTACAGGTATCGTATGGGGTGACGCTAACCTCGACGGCAATGTAACTGTTGCAGACTCTGTAGCAATTCTCCAGTACCTCGGAAACAAGGATAAGTATAATCTTGATGACAAGGCAAAGATAAATGCTGACGTTTACAATAACGGCGACGGTATCACAGGACGCGACGCACTCTCAATTCAGAAACTCGACGCAGGTATTATCTCTAAGCTCCCTGAGTCATATATGAACTCAGATTTCCCGGTTACAAGACCGGTTGAATCCGTAACCACTACTACGACTCAGACTACTACTGCTCAGCCTACTACCACAACTACAACTCAGCCTTTACAGCCCGGCGGTATCCCTGATAAGGGTACACCTATGGACAAGTCGGCAACTATGATATCTGACTTCCGTACAGGTGATGCCGGCGACTTCTTCGCTTCAAGCGGCTGGACTAACGGTAAGCCTTTCGATTGCTGGTGGTACAAGCAGAATGCTCAGATCAAGGGTGACCACCTCGAACTCAGTGTTGATAAGAAGTGGACAAATGACTCTAACCCTGACTGGAATCCGCAGTATTCAGGCGGCGAGTTCCGTACAAATGATTTCTACCACTATGGCTATTATGAGACTTCAATGCAGGCTATTAAGAATGACGGCGTTGTTTCTTCGTTCTTCACCTACACAGGTCCTACTGATATCGTTAACGGACAGAAGAATCCGTGGGACGAGATCGATATCGAGATCCTCGGCAAGGACACTACTAAGGTACAGCTTAACTACTATACAAACGGTGTCGGCAAACATGAGAAGATGATAGACCTCGGTTTCGATTCGTCACTTGAGTACCATACATACGGCTTCGACTGGCAGCCAAATTACATTGCATGGTACATCGATGGCAAGGAAGTTTACCGTGCAACTGATAATATTCCCAAGACTCCCGGCAAGATCATGATGAATGCTTGGCCCGGTCTTACAGTTGATGACTGGCTCAATCACTATGACGGAAAAACTCCTCTCGTAGCTCGCTACCAGTGGGTAACTTACAAGAAAAAGTAATATTATAGCATAATATCAGGTGCTCAATGCAGTACCGGTTCAGAAAAAACACTTTTATTGGGTGTACGCTCCTGAATCGGTACCGGCATTGAGTGCCTTTTTTTATTTCGAGAAAAAAGTTCTTGCATTTTTTATTTTTTTGTGCTATAATAACAAAAAAATCGTGGGAGGTCAGTTTATGAACAGCTATTCGCAGCAATATATCGCTTCACACCTCTTCTCTAACAGGGAGGAGGACTTTGAATATGCTTCTTTCGATCGCGAAATAGCGTGCTATCAGAGCATTTGCGCAGGAAATATTGAACTCGTTCGTGTTTACGCTACTCCGCTTTGCAGCAAGGGCTATGGTATACTCAGCAAAGACCCGCTCAGAAATCTCAAGTACCATTTCACCATTTCTGCCGCTTTGATAGCACGTTTTTGCATAAACAGCGGAATGACTCCGGAAGAAGCTTACAGCATGAGCGACTACTATATCATGAAGGCAGACGAGTCTACCGCTGCTGAACAGGTGCACTCGGCTCATATGGAAATGATAGAGGAGTATACCCGACGTATGCGAAAGGTACGCAACAGCAGTGTCTATTCAAAGCAGATAGTTCGTGTTCTCGACTTTATCAGTGAACATCTTCACAGCCGTATCATGATAAATGATGCCGCTGAACATCTTCATATCAGTTCCGCTTATCTATCGCGGCTTTTCAAGTCTGAGACCGGTATGGCATTCAGCGACTATGTAAACCGTAAAAAAATTGAAGAGGCGGCAAGTCTTCTGCGCTTTTCTGAGTATACCGACCTCGAAATAAGTACACTGCTTTGCTTTAGTTCACAGAGTTACTTTATCAAGATTTTCAAGCGCTATATGGAAATGACTCCGTGCGAATACAAAAAACGTTACCGCCTGCCGGATTTCATGGCTCTTTCTGAGGAGGAAAACTGACACATTCTGCTCTGTTATTGCAGTATATGCGATAGCAGAGCTTTTTTCATGCAATGTTTACCGTTGACAATTTTTGTGCTGTATAGTATAATTAATGTGTACGCAATAACCGCCATTAGGCGGTTATTGCCCCGAACTTTGTTCGGTGAGCGCAAATTCTTTATAATATGCGGAATTTGCACATCACATTTCTTGATGTCAAGCTCATTTTTGCCCTAAAGGGCAAAACAGGCAGACATTGATTATTTTGTATAGTCAGTGGATTTCTTCATGACTATGTCCGCGGACTTTTTTGGTCTGCGAGTGAATATAGTATATATTACGGCAGCCGCTGCCGATAAAGCGGCAGCTTCAAGTTATTGCTTTCCGGCAGTTTCTTTTTGAAGCTGCTTTGGAAGATAATGTGAAGTCACAGGAGCAGTATCATGAAAAAACATAAAAAAGCGCTTGTCTGCGCATTTTCAGCGGCTCTTGCGATACTTGCAGCCGCTCCTTTCGCTGCGTATGCGGATGAGGAAACAGTTTTTGCTGCGGCAGATGAATATGATGAGATAACGACTTTATGCGGCGAGGAAACTGCGGAAGTTATGGACGCAGAGGCTGAAATATCTGAAACTTCTGCCGATTCGCCGGAAACTCATACTTCTGAGTGGGTAAGAGTTTCTGAGGGCGAGATATTCTATTACGACGAGAATGGAGTTCCTCTCACTGGTGTTCAGACTATTGACGGCGAAAAGTATCTCTTCTCTAAGGACGGTACACTTAAAACCGGTTGGAGAACTGTTGACGGTGTGAGAAAATATTACGACCCCGAAAGCGGTAAGCCTGTTTACGGCAAAATCGAATACTGCGGAAATACCTATCTCATCGACAGAGAAGAGGGCAAAACTACCGGAAAAATAAAGAATTCCGACGGTACATACTACCTTTACGACGATAATGGTATCATGCAGGAGAAAAATGGCTTTGTCAATTACGGCGGCAGTTCATATTACGTCCGCAAGGACATGACCCTTGCTGTCGGAAACATCACTATCGACGGCTTTCCGTATGTATTCGGTGATGAGGGCGAGGCTCCTGCCGGCTGGAAAAATCTCAGCGGCAAGTACTACTATTACTATCCCGAAACCGGTGAAGCTGCAAAGTACGTTGCTAAAGTAGGAAGCGATTACTATTTCATCGACCCGGGTAAGGGCAGGATAAGGGGGCACGTTTCGTACGACGGTGAAAAGTATTATTTCGGCAGCGACTATAAAATGTGTACCGGTATCGTCACTATCGACGGCAAAAAGTATTTCTATAACTACGACGGAAAACAGAAAAAAGGACCTGTGAATTATCAGGGTAAGCTTTACTATTTTGATGACTCTACCGGCGAGATGCTCACAGGCAGACGTATCATAAATGGTAAAAAGTACTACATAAGTGACGACGGTATAGTAGCTGTCGGCTGGCTCGATATAGGTGATGCAAGATATTATTTTGACAGCACCGGCGCTATGCGGACAGACTGGCTGAAACTCGGAAATGAAAGCTATTACTTCGACCCCGAAAGCGGTATCATGCAGACCGGCAGACAGATTATCGACGGCTCTAAATACTACTTTGAAAGTACCGGAAAAATGCTTACCGGCTGGCAGGGGATAGATGGTTCATGGTACTATTTTGACCCTTCAAACGGAAAGATGATGACGGGCAGGATAGTTATTGACGGGAAAAAATACTTCCTCGACCCGAATGGTAAAATGATGACAGGCTGGCAGTACCTTGATAATGCATGGTATTACTTCGATAACAGCGGTGTTATGAAAACCGGCTGGAATACCATTGACGGTGCAAGATATTACTTCGATGTCAATAATGGTCAGATGCTGACAAATACCACACTGGCTGGATATAACATCGAAAGTGACGGTAAGGCTTATCCTTTCTCGTCAGTTCAGAACAGAGCGGTAAAAATTCTGTCGTCTATAGAGAAGACTCCCGATTCTGTTTACGATTATGTGTGTGCTCACAATGAGTACAAGAGTATGAGCAATGTGAAAAAATACTCAGAGATAAAGAGTGACGATTGGGCGAAGTTTGCAGATTATGCTATGGATAACAAATATGTAGTCGGCTACTACTTCGCCGCAGTTACCGACCTTCTTTTCAAGCAGGCTGGTTATCAGACAAGAATAGTTTACGGTACCGGCAGAGGTACAAGTGAACATTACTGGAATCAGGTCTATGTTAAGGGGCAGTGGCTTAATTACGATACCTGCAACGGATTGGCCGGTGTTACCGATGATTACCTTAAGACCCCATCCAAACAAACCGGCGTCGGATACAAATTCAAAGAATATCTGACACCTAAGTATTACTGATACGGAGGAAAACTTAAAATGAAAAAACATCTCGCAATAATCGCTGCAATTATGGCAATATGTGCAGTTTCGGCTGTATCATGCGGAAACGACGCTACTGTTGAGGACATTTCTCCTACAGAAGCTACTGAAATGACAGTTGCATCGGGCGAGGCAGTCTCAAGTTCAGAGACATCATCAGAAGTTACTAAGACTACCAAGAAAACAAAGTCAACTAAATCTACAAAAGAAAAATCTACAAAAACTACAGCTGTTTCATCGAAGCAGAAGGGTGTTGTACTCACCGCAAACGGCGAGAAAGCAACTCCCACTAAATCAGAAACTACGGCTGTTCCGACCGAAACTGCGAAGCCGCGCGGAAATGCCCCGCTGAATCCGGCTTCTCCGCCGCCTGTTACTACTCAGGCACCGACCGAACCGGAAAAGAAGTCTGTAACTGTAGGCTTTGAAGACCTGCTTACCGATATTAGCAGATTTAATGAATACCTGAATATTCAGAACAGCAGGACTATTGACTCTGAAATTTTTCCTGACGGAACAGAGGTACTGAATTGTAAAAACGAGTATGAGGGTATCGAGGTAAGCTACACCTCAAAGGACGGCGTTTATACTGTCTACAGTATAAAGATAACCGGCGGAGAACACGCTACTGATAAGGGTATCAGAATAGGAAGTTCACGCGAAGAAGTTGAAGCTGCGTATGGTACCGGTGAAGGTTTAGGCGATAAGATAAGCTACATTTCAGGTGAAAAGAAACTAAATATAACTTACAGCGGCGATACAGTTTCAGAGATAGAATTCTATGCCGAAGTTCAGTAAGAAAGGACGGAATTATGAAGAAAACTCTTTGTTTGATGACAGCTGCTTTTATGCTTACAGCAGCTGTTTCAGCAACTGATTTCACAGTCTCCGCCAGTGATATCGTCAAGCAGAAGCCGGTTTTTCAGCATTTCAATCCCTCTGATGTGAATGGTACGGTTGTTGTGGAATTGCCGGAAGGATTATCCGCAGTTGCCGAGATATCTTTCGATTCGCCCGAGGGTGATGCTCTGTCTTATTATAATAGTGAACTTCCGGCGGCAGGTACCTATTCATTCGATATTGAAGGAAGAGATACTACCAATGACGATTTCCGCAAGTATAACCTTGTAATTACCGCAATAGGCGGTGATTTCAGTGACCAGTCTGCCGTTTATACGGATACTTTTACTGTACCTGATAAGCACGATAACCCCGACAGCTTTAAGGAAATGAAGTATATTTTCAAGGTTGATGATGCAGCGTCCGGTAATGACTGCGACGTTACTATTGATTCGACCGGTGCTAAAATAGTGGCTGTGCATAATAATTTCTTCATGTACGGTGACGTTAATGACAGCAAGACCATTAATTCCTCCGATGCTTCCGACGTGCTTGCTGAATATTCCTCAAGGGCAACTTCCGGAGAGTCTGTCATGACTGAAAAACAGCGTGCAGCCGCTGATGTCAACGGCGATGAAAAAGTTGACTCCAAGGACGCTTCTGACATTCTTTCGTATTATTCAGCTCTTTCAACAGGTGGAGAGCCTAAGTGGAATATCAAGCGATGAAATATAAGACATTGTTTTTTAGCTTAATTATGTAGGGACGACCATTGGTCGTCCGATAAACTTGTAACAACAATCAGGTTTTTGACACTCTGAGCCGGTTACTGTAAAGTAGCCGGTTTTTTGTTCTGAAAAAATTTTTTCAAAAAAAATTGACCTTTTCTGTCTTTCAGACGTGTATATAGTGAAAGCACCTGAAAAGGTGCTGTAAAATACACGTGTATAACAATATGAACAGGAGGTGCAGAGATTTGCTTTCAAGCGACGCTATACGTGAAGCTGTAGAAGAATACGGCGATATCCTCTACAGGACTTGCTTCCTCATACTAAAACATAATGCCGATGCGGAAGATGCGGTTCAGGAAACGTATATAACATACATGAAAAAAGAACCGGTATTTTCCGACAGTGAACACGAAAAAGCATGGCTTATAACCGTTGCGGCGAATAAATGCCGCGATATGCTAAGATACCGCAAACGTCACATTACTGAGCCGGAGTCCGCACTTGATACTCTTGTACAGAATACAGAAAGCAGTCATATCCTCGAAGCACTCATGTCTCTGCCGGATAAGTTCAGAATAGTCCTTACCCTGCATTACATCGACGGATATAAAGTTGAAGAAATCGCCAAGATGATAGACAAGTCGGCTTCAGCAGTAAAAATGCGTCTGCAAAAAGGCAGAAAACTGCTCGAAGAAGCATACAGAAAGGAGTCAGTATTATGAATGATGACAAGCTCAGAAAGTCAGCGGAGCATATCACAATGCCCGATGAACTCAAAAACCGTATAATTGACCAGTGTGATGACATTTATGCCGCTGAAAAGCGTAACGATATCGGTCATAACGACCACGTTTCCGGTGTTGAGAGGGTTGAGTCCCACCCTATAAGACGTACTATTACCGCAGTTGCGGCGTGTGCAGTTCTTGCAGCGGGAGTAGGTACAGGTATACACTTTATGCCTAAGAACGGCGGCGGAGAGTCCGCTTCCGATTCATCTGAAATGTCAGAGACAGAGATAAGCAGTTTCCCCGCAGAGATAAACGAATTACTTGATATGGAGTTCGTTTGTCAGTCTTCAATAAAACTTACAGCAGAACAAAGAAATGATATAAAAAATATAGTATCTGAATATGAGTGGACTGAAATTGAAGAATCACAGTTCGGAAATGTCAGTGAAGCTAAGGATTTATTTTACTTTGAAGCTAAATACGGCGATGATTCGCTCGAACTTGTATTATTCAACGATGACCGCGCTGTTCTGAGAGGTTCAAAGCTTGAAAATGATATTTATTACAGTGTCAAGTGTGAGGAAATGATTGAACGCATCGAGAATTGCATCTATCCCGACCGCGACGCGGTATTCCCTGATGTGGGAACAGCAGTTCCGCCGCTTGCAGGAATCGCAGAGCGTGAATACAAGGAAATAAGTCTCTCATCTAAAGAACCTATCTCCGAGGAGAAGCGTATGGAGCTTGACAAGCTTATCTCCGAGACTGATTTCAGCCTTATTGATTCTGAGAGCGTTGTATACGGAGTTCCCGCTTACTTCTTCACAGATGATGATGTTGAGAGTCTTGGCGTTAAGAGTAATCTCACTTACTTCTACAGCAATGGTATCGCAGAGGTTCGTGAGTACGGTCAGAAGTGGTTCTATTCATACGATTTCGATACTTTCAGCAATGCTGTTGACGAGATTCTCTTCTCCGACAGTATCGTCACAGGCGATCAACTCGTCTGCGCGAATATGCTCAGCGAAAATGTATCTATCCACTCGCAGAAGCATTTCGAGAATGAACCGCTTTCTGATGAAGGCAAGCAGGTGATATATGATTTCTTCTGTGAAACAAAGTTCAGAAAAATCAGCGACTTTGACGATATTCAGGCATATTTCTGCAAACCCGGATGTGATTTCTACAACAAACAGCTTGGATTTAGCAGTTATGACTTCTTCTGTGAAGAATCAATGTGGTCAATGTTATTCTACGACGTCGGTAAGCTTGAAGTTATTGATTACGTAAATGGTGAACAGAATGTAAGCTATTATCTCATCTACGATACTGTAGGTCTCGATACAAGTATCAGCAAAGCATTCCCTGAGATTTCGTCAAGTTATCCTCCGTTTGGCTCGCTCTACAAAATGGGTGAAGTAAAAGTTAACGGAAAAGCTGTTGAAGATTATATGAAGAAGAATCTGTCGAACGCTTTCTTCGGCTACGACTACAGCAATGACGTTATCAGCGACAGCTTCCGCGACGAAACACCGGTTTACACAGTTGAGACAAATGTAAATGACAGAGTACTGACAATCCGCGTGTACGAGGACGGTACTGTTGAATATAACGACGACGAGGGCAAGGTTCATACGTTTGAAGACCTCGGCTACCCCGAAACAATGGCTGAGTCACTTTTATCGTTTGATATTTCAATTGCAATCGACCCGAATTATTACGAATAAAAAACTACCGCATATTAAGGAAGCAATGATGCCTTAATATGCGGTATTTTATTATTTTATAAGTCCGAGTTCGGCTTTTTTAGTCAGGATACGCGATACGCTTTGGTCGATTCGTTTTTCGGAAATACGACCGTTTGTTACCGCTTGTTCGAGTCCGTCTACGGCTTCTGTAATGTCATCAGGCATGAGAATTATGTCAATTCCTGCTTCTATGGCGAGTATCGCGGCTTCCGAACTGCTGTATACGTTTGTAATAGCACCCATTGAATGGGAGTCGGTTATAGCAAGTCCGTCGAATCCGAGTTCGCCGCGAAGCCAGTCGTTCACTACTACCGGTGACAGGTCTGCCGGCAGTTCGTCACCGGTGCATGGGACTATCTGATGACCCACCATTACAAAGTCGGCTCCGGCACTGATACCGCCGGCAAATGCCGTGAATTCGGTTTCAGTCAGCTCTTCGTGCGTGCGGTCAAGCGTAACGCTTCCGTAGTGGGTATTTCCACCGGCGGCACCGAGTCCCGGGAAGTGCTTGAGGGTAGGGCATACACCTTTATCTTTGAGTCCGGCAACAAAAGCTCCTGACATTTCTGCAACTACGGCAGGGTCGGTACTGAAAATGCGTGAGCCGAGTTCGTTGTATGGACTGATATTTACATCTGCAACAGGTGCAAAGTCGAGGTTGAAGCCGTAGTCATTGAGGTAAGTTCCTATTGTGGCGGCAGCTGCGCTTACTGTTTCTGTATCGTCGAGACTGCCGTAGTATGACATATCATTTACAGCCTCGGTGCCGAGCTGATTCTGTACTCTTGCAATTGTGCCGCCCTCTTCGTCAACGGCAGTGAAAATACCTGTTCCGCGCGACATAGCGTCGTTTTGCAGAGCTGATATCATAGCTTTTGTCTGTTCGGAGTCGGCGATGTTTTCCTCAAACATTATGAAGCCGCCGAGCGGGTATTCCGCTGTTTGGGCTAAAAAAGCCTCGTCGGGCGTGGTGAAAGCTCCGGAGCCGGAAAACATCGACGGAGCTGTTATGAACAGCTGACACACCTTTTCGTGCAATGACATTTCACTCAGTCTCAGCTCAGCAGGGGAGAGCGGAGGTTCTGTGGTCGGTTCAGTTGTGGCAGTAGTTTCGGGAGGTTCTGTTTGGAATGCTTTTACAGTTTCGGCGGTGGAAACATTTCCCCCACAGCCTGTTAGCAAAAGTGAAAATGCGAGTATTGGATAAATTAACCTTTTCATTGTGTCAGCTCCTGCATCTGAGCTGTTTTACACGTCGGCGGATATACCGGAAAGTCGCGTCCTCACCTTTATCTTCGAGCATTCTCAGCAGAAATTCAAGCTTTGCCGCAGTTTGCGGTTCAATATTGCGCTTCGGCTTTGCTTTCAGGAAATATTGGAGCGGACAGCTGTTGTTATACTTTTCCTTATTGTATATTTTCGATGCGGCAACACGGTCGCAGAACATCTCAAATATGAATATATCAGGCATTTTCACCGGGTCGAGAGTACCGGTCCGCGGACTGTAATCTGTCCAGTATTCGTAGTGGTGACGGTTTCTGCCCTTGTGGTGCATCCATGCACGTGAATAGCCTATCGACTCGCGCTCCTGTTCATTGGGACTGCGGTTTCCCTGAAAGTAAATTACTCCGGGGATAAACTCAGTTGGCGAAAATTTAGAAAGGTCGTGGAGGAGTCCGCGCTTGATTATGCCTGCCTTGAAACAATGACGCATGACCATATGGCGATGTTTGATTACAGTAGTAAGATGTCCGTAGAAGTTATGGATAAGCATTATTTCACCTCATTCGGCGTGCATTCCGCTTATATCGAGTGCGCTGTTCTTGATAATAAGTTTTCCGCTGATTATTTTTCTGCCCTCGCGGTATTTAGTGTCGCTGAGCTTTTTAAGCATGATATCGACTGATTCGGTCGCCATTCTGTCGAGGTCTACCTCTACGGTAGTTATCGTAGGGATACAGATACTTGAAACCGTATAGTTATCATAGCCTACTACAGAAATATCTTCCGGGACACGCACTCCTTTTGATTTAAGCGCCGATATTACGCGGAATGCGGTCTCGTCACTGTTACAGACGAATGCTGTAGGCATTTCTTCGGGAAAGTCTATTTTGTCATTGAGGATACCGCGTTCGTTTCTGTCGCCGATAGTCCACTCGGGGCGGTATTCGAGTCCGTTTTCGATAAGGCACTTTATGTAGCCGAGGAAGCGGTCGTTGATACTGCTTGTTGCGTTGACAGTTCCGAAGAAGCCTATCTGTTTGTGTCCGAGTTCAACAAGATAGTCGGTGAGGATATAACCGCCGTGGTAGCTGTCGGAGTTGACAGAGTCGATATCGTATCTGTTGTCATAGAAGTCGACGAACATAAGCGGCATATCAATTTTGCTGAGTGCGGCGATATATTCGCGGTGAATCTGTCCGATAACGATGATGCCGTCAACCTTTTTGTCGGTAATCATATTGGGAAGATTTGCATTCTTCTCGTTTTCGCTTGTGATACATTCATACACAGTCAGCACGTTCATAGCTGAAAGCTTGTTTGAAATGTTTGCGGTAAGTTCCCAGTAGAAAGTTCCCCTTGCACCGACAAAGCGTTCAGAAGTAAGGATACCGACACTTTTTCCCAGTTTCTGCACAGAGGCTTTTTTTCGTCCTGACCTCGTATTTGACGGCTTATAGCCCATTTCATCTGCTACTTCGCAGATGCGTTTGCGCATTTGTTCGCTTACACCGTCTCTTCCGGCGAGTGCGTTTGAGACTGTAACAACGCTTACACCAAGTTTTGTTGCGATGTCGAGCATTTTAACGCCATTTTTCATTTTAACACATCCCTCAAAAGTTAAGATATCACCGCACAAACATACCTTGCGGTGTTACTTTAATTAAACCGCTTTTAATTATATCATTCTTTAAGTAAAAAATAAAGTACCCTGATGTGATTTTGTAGGAAATCTCATATTTATATGGCCTCAGATGTGCATATTGTACAGATAAACGCAGAAAACTCCGGCAGACTGCTAAATGTCCGCCGGAGCATTTTCATCACAAGTTTTGTGCGGTATTGCATTAAGATTTTTTACCTTTTCCCTCGTATTCGGGAAGATATTGGTAAAGGTCACCGTAGGATTCGTCAGCAGGGTCATCACCGGTATTGGCAGGGATAAGACCGGTCATATCGCCCCATGAAGCCGATGGACATACGTATTCAAGCCCCTGTTTATCGGGGTCCGGAACAGGTATTGATTTTTTTCGTCTGCTCATTTCAGCACCTCCTTTTGAGGTAGTATCTGCGGATATGAGCGTTTTATTCATAATGCACTGCCGCTTTATGTCTTTGTGCGGTATTGCATAAAAAAGACGACCGTAAGGAAACACACATACAGTCGTCTTTTATTTTGCATTAACAGATTAAAAAATGAATTTTAACTTAAAACAGTGTTTATAAGTCCCTGATAAAGTGACGCGGACTGGCTTGCAAAGTCAAAATTGAAGTATTTGGGGTTGCGTATCTGCATTATTATGATGTACGAGCCGTTGTATGAACTGTAGTCCGCATATGTTGCAGTACCGTCATCAGCGTCGTTTTTGACGATACCTGTTATGTAGAGGAAATCACCTTCCCATGTTTCAGCGGTACCGGTTTTTGCGTAAAAGCTGTATCCGGCAGGTACACTGACACCGATGTTGCTTCCTACTCCTGTCATTCCGTTGAGCAGATTCTGTCTGTATTCCGCAGGAATACTTGCGATAACGTCGTTTGCGGCTGAGCCGGACTTTATTACGCTTGCACAGTCGTTGGTATCGACTATGTTCTTTATTGTGAACGGTGTTACCATGTCGCCGAAAGCGGCTTCACGTCCGAGTGCGGCGAGGTATATCGGGCAGGTGAGTACATAGGACTGACCAAATGCACTTCTTCTCAGGTCGTCGTTGCAGTATATCTCGATATTGTTGTGGATAGTGCCGAAATCGCACTTGATATCGCTTACAAAGTGGAATATGCTGTCGAGGTCAGCGAGAACATCGTCCTTGCCTATCTGGTCGAATGCTTTGGCGAAGTATATATTACTTGAATTAACGAATGCTGAACTGAGACTTCTTTCAACCGGATATGCCCATGTATTCTCGTGGTCCCAGTTTACGATAGAAGTTCCGTCGTAATACCATGTTCCCTCATCGGTGAGAGAAGTGATACCGTGCTTATCCGAGAGTACCTCGGACATTATCTTGAAGCATGAACCGGGTTCAGCATTCTGGAATGCCTTGTTTCCGTAGCCGCCCCATGCGAGGTCTTCATCAGTCTTCTGACCGTAGTAAATATCGGGGTCGTAGGAAGGGTAGGACACCTGCGCCATAAGTGAGCCGTCGGTTCGCATTACTACTGCTGAGCCGATTATATTTGTCGATGCCATGTAGTCGTATACGGCATTCTGCTTTGCGGCATCGAATGTTAGCTGTATAGACTGTCCTATATCGTCCTGACCGTCAACGGGTGAAGGGTTTGGCTTACGGAGTTCGTCGTTATATTTCAGGTCGAGACCTTCCGACATCTCATTCAGTACATTCGCGAATGCAACCTTGTTGCTGTCGTTGGTCATACGCTGTTCCTTGCCGTTGGAGTCGCGCTGACTGTACATGAGGATTTCGCCGTTTGCGTCATAAAGCTTACCTCTCATGACTGCCGGAACAGTTGTTGTGGTGGTAGTAGTTTCAGTCTCTGTTGCAGTTGTTGTGACGGCAGATTCAGTTGTGGCTGCTGATTCAGAAGAACTTTCGGGTGCGAATGCGCTCACAGCGCTGTCGGAGTTGACCTTCTGTACGGTGTTTCCGCATGACTGCATCGAAACCATTGAGAATACAGCGGCAACTAAAGCCGCGATTTTAGCTTTTGTGTTGTCCATTCCTATTCCATCCTTTGTCTGGATTTATCTATATACATTTATTATATCTCACATTGTAAATAATGTCAATATATTGACACAAATAATTTTTGCCCTGCCGGATATTTCCGACAGGGCAGGTAGGCTTACTTGCTTCCGCAGTTTTTGTCGTATGAAGGGTTGCAGGCATAGAAGTTCTTTTCGTTGAGCTTTTCCTGCGTAAGACGAAGCGCTTCACCGAATCGCTGGTAATGAACTATCTCACGCTGTCTGAGGAAGCGGATAGGGTCACGGACATCGGGGTCATCTGCAAGGCGGAGGATATTGTCATAGGTTGTGCGGGCTTTTTGTTCTGCCGCCAGATTCTCATGGAGGTCGGTGATTATATCGCCTTTTGACTGAAAATAGGTTGCAGTGAACGGAGTACCGGAAGCTGCGATCGGGTAGATACCGGTAGTATGGTCAACGAAGTAGTCGCTGAATCCACTTGCTTTTATTTCATCGACAGAGAGTCCTTTGGTGAGTTGGTAGAGTATAGCGGAAATCATCTCAACGTGCGCGAGTTCTTCTGTACCTACATTGTTTTCACAACTGCTCAAAATCGGCAGAAAAGCTGCTGCCTTTTCCTTTCGTTGAATATTTCAGCCGTATAGGGCAGGGGAGTCCGTTTATAGCTATTTCAAGCTCTTTTGCAGGGCAGACTTTAATTGTCTGTACTATTTCTTCGCAGAGACATTTATCCGGTACACAGAAAGAGAGCTTTTGCTGGAGAAAATGCTCTGTTTCACTATTCATGTCCGCTTTTATCAGGTGTTGTTTCTTATACAGACAAGCTTGAAGTTCGGAGTTAAGTGAAGCAATAAGTGCAGAATAGTCACTATCAGTAATTGTAGCGCTTGCGAGTTTTTTTCCGAGCGTTATTTTTTTTTGGTTTATTCCGGAAATGAGAGTGTCAAGCTGTCGGGCGGAAGTGTTGTTGACGAAACTGACCTCACGCATTATCTCGCAGACCAGTTCGTTCGTACAAATCCGCAGACTGCTGAGAATATAATTGACCGCTGCAAGCAAAACCTTGTCATTGACCGAGTTACAACCGCATCCGTCGGCTTTCTGTGAACTGCTGCACCGCCACGCGAGGTAAGTACCATATTTTAGAGACTTCCGTCTGCTGATGAAAGGATTTCCGCATTTTCCGCAGAATATTTTACCGCTGCACCAGTTTTTGCCGGAAGAGTTACGTGCAGGCGGATTTGTTTTTAGCCGTGACTGCGTTAGTTCCCATAATTCGCGGGAAATAATTGGCTCATGATGCGAACTGATACAAACAAGCTGAGATGGGTCGGTCTGACGTTTTTTCAGGTGGTCGAGCGGGTCAGGGGTGAATGACTTTCCCTGAAAGAGGTCGCCGACGTATTTTTCGTTACGAAGAGTACGGAGTATAGCCGTACTGCTCCATTTTTCCTGTCTCATAGCCGGAAGTCCGAGCGAGTTAAGTTCGCGGGCGATAGCAGACGCACTCCTTCCTTCAAGTGCAAATTTTCGGAAAATGAGCCTTACAGTTTCCGCGCCGGACTCATTAACATATAGTCTGCCGCCGCTTACATCGTAGCCGAGGAGGTCTCGTCCGAAGACGACTCCTTTTTCCATCTGACGTTTCTGTCCCCATTTAACGCGGTCTGAGGTTTTGCGGCTTTCTTCCTGAGCGATGCAAGCCATGATAGAAAGGCGGAGTTCGCCGTCTGATTCGGCAGTATCGATTCGGTCATTCAGAAAAACAACGTTCACACCTGAACGTCTCAGCAATCGGGTATATTCGAGTACATCAACGGTATTTCGGGCAAAACGTGATACTTCTTTTGTGATTATCGTGTCGATGAGACCGATTTTGCAATCGCGGAGCATAGTGTTGAAGCCCTCACGTTTTCGGGTAGTAGTACCGCTCTTGCCTTCGTCGCAGTAGATTCCGGCGAATATCCAGTCAGGGTGAGATGAGATGAACTCGATGAAAAACCGGCGCTGACTGTCCATAGAGCCGAGCTGCTCGTCTTTTGAAGTACTAACGCGGCAGTAGGCGGCAACACGGCGTTTAATTATTTCCGACATTGCAGACGACCTCCTCAAGCAGTTTGCCGAGTTGTTCAGCGGAGATAAGTCCGGCTTGCCGCATCGACTTGTATACCCCGATTTTCAGGGCAATAGTGAGTTCACGGTAGTTAATATTATCATTCATATTATCGCCTCCGTGAAAATCTTATGCCATTTTTTAAGGGATAATGCAACAAAAAAAGCTTCCGGAGAAAACTCCGAAAGCTTTTGAATGCATATGAGCTGAAACGTTACTTGATAACAACGCCCCAGTTTGAACTAATCTTCTGATACAAGCGGACTCTTTCCTTTTTCTTTTGCTTCTTGAAAACAACAAGGATTCCGAGAGCAACAGCACAAGTAAGAACTACTCCAATAATTATCGTAGGGATTCCAGCACCAATAACGATGAAGAGAAGTGCCCAGATGATAACAGCAGCTATGAGAATGATAGGAAGGCAGAAAGAAGCGAAAGTTCTGTTCTTGACCTTGATATAGTGCTGGATATCTCTTATAGAGAGCATTTCGTAATTACGCGCAATGAAATTGTCCGGCTGAGCCCATTTGCAGAATGCAGCGAGACTATCAAACTTGGCGGTATAATCCTGATAATCGTGGAATTTTTCGTTGAAGCGAGCGACACGATAAGTTACATTGACACTTCCGCCGGAATTATTCTCAGCGTCCATAACATGAATAATAGTACCGGTTTCAGCCTGACCCTTCATGTTTTTGGTGACAAGAAATTTTCGGTCAACAGCTTCATCTATATTTAGCAAATGAGTCATAAATATACCTTCCTTGACATTAAAAATATAATACTGAACTGTCGTTATGAATCAAGTTAACAGATATAGCTAAAAATAGCTATATCTCACACTTTTATTATATCATAAGACCACATACTTTGCAAGCGAAAAACGCAAATATGAACAAAAAGTACATTTCTGACAAATTTTTCGCGTTAAAGCGGCAAGGCTTTGTAACATTGCAAAAGATGAGTATTGACCTCCGCCGCCTTGATGGCGGAGGTCATGAAATTATAACTTTTTCTTGAATCCTACGTTGGCTTTAGCGACTTTTTTTCTTTCCTTAGCCTGTTTGAGCATATCTGCCTTAGACATACTCTCGCCAGCGTCGTCTACGCCCGGAATAGGACCATCATCGTCTTCGAGGAAGTTAGAGAGGCGTTTCTTGAAAGCGCCGCCGCCCTCATTTGAGAGCATTACGCTGCTTGTCTGACCTGCATTTCCGCCGAGCATAACAGAGTTACGCTGATATACGGAACCGTGACCGCCTGCGCCGTAGGGGGTAGCCTGTGGGAAACCGCCCTGCTGCTGCGGGAAACCGCCCTGCTGATAAACTGAGCCGGGATTTCCGCCGTTGTATGGGTTAGCCTGCGGGAAACCGCCCTGCTGAGGATAACCCTGCTGAGGGTAGCCCTGCTGAGGATATCCCTGCTGCGGGTAACCCTGAGGATAGCCCTGCTGAGGATAGCCCTGCTGGGGATAGCCCTGCTGGGGATAGCCCTGCTGGGGATAGCCCTGCTGGGGATAACCCTGCTGAGGATAACCCTGCTGCGGGAAACCGCCCTGCTGGGGATAGCCGCCCTGCTGCGGGAAACCGCCCTGCTGCGGGTTTACACCCTGCTGAGGAGCTGCATAAGGATTATTGAATCCGCTTGCGCCCTGCTGCTGAGCATCTGCGGGCTGGTCGAAGAATGACTTAACGTCTGATGAAGCACCGCCTGCTGCTGCGAATTCATTTGTTTCGTCAACATCGAATCCGTTTGCAAATTCAGCGGGAGCACCGAGTGATGCTGTAGAAGCAGCACTTGTGTCAGCTGCGGGAGCAGCTGCTGTTTCGGGAACATCTGCATCGTCATAACCGCTGAGGAAGTCAGCTGCGGCATTTGGGAGGAGTCCTGCTGCCGGAGAAGCTTCATCAGGGGAGAGGGCAACCTGACAGCTGCCGTTCTCAGGAGAAGCGTTTATGAGAATGCGGAGAGCATCTTCGCTCGGGTCAGAGAATCCGTAATCCTCGAGCGTAATAATAATCATCTGGCTTGCCTTTGCGCCTGATGTAACGAGGGACATTGCTGCGATCTTCTCAGCGGGAAGAACTTCCGGAGTTCCTTCGTTGATAGTAACGCTCGATACACCGGAGAAGAAATCGCCGGTATCTGCAACGATGATCGCGAGACAGGCATCAGGATCAGATTCAAGACTGGGATACTTCTCCTTTAAGATGCCGGCAAAATTTTTGGCGGTATCATAGAGTGCGTTGATTTCCATATCAAACACCAAATTCCTTTCTTTAGATTTTATTCAGTTTCAACGTGCTTTTTAAGCCTTTCAGCCTTTCTGTCAGCCGCACGTTTTTTGTTTGCTTGAACTTCGCCTTCAATAAGAGCACGTTTCTCTACGAGAAGTTCATTATTGAAAATACATGAGAGTGAGATATCATCTTCTGTACCGAAATGAGCACGTTTTGTAAGGTTATTTACAATAATCTTTTTGAAGTTTTCGAGATCAAAGAGCTGACTTGTGATTATCGTATGGTAATCGAGGAAGTCAAACTCGCTTCCGAAAGAGGTATAGAGTCCGTCAGTAGATGTAAACATAGCTATGAGCTTTTGTTTATCGCGGTAGAATCCACTGAACATACTTGCTGCATTTGAGTTGCACATAGAAGCTGTAACGTTAGCAGGAGCTGCTTCGTTATACTCCATAGGCATTACAGCCTTGCCGTCATCAAAGATAGCAACGAGAGTACCGTCACCGATCTGAACGCCGAAAGTGAAATTCTTTCCTGCTACACCAACGATCAGGGTAGTTCCGTAGTATGATTCAGGCGGGATCGCTTCAAATTCTTCATCTGTGAACTTGCTTTTTTCCTCGTCTGTAACGGGATTTGCCGCAAGGTGGTCTCTGACAAGATCGTTCCAGTCAGTTATGATCTGTTTCTGGATATTCTTAATGATCCTCTTGTAATTCTTTGGCAGACTTTCCTCAAAATTCTCTTTCTCGGCGTAGAATCTGTCAATAGTGGATATAGTAGCTTCAACAGCGAATTTAGAACCTAAATTGCTGCGGAAGTGTTTTTTACTGCCGTGACCGTCTGCTACGACGCAGACAGCGTAATCATCGCAGACCTTATAGGCAGAACTGTCCTGACAAACCAGACCTGTTTTTTCATGACTGGCACCCTTGACCGAGTGACTGAAACCATTGAACATTTTAACTCAGGACTCCTTCCTTTAGATTTTAGCGGGAATAAGGTCTGTTTACCAACCTGTATCGAAGGGAACATCGTCTGTATCCGCTTTGTTAACGAGTTCCTGTATCTGCTGACCGAGGAGTTTCTGCTTAGCTGCGAAAACGTCCTCTTCACCGAGCTCATGGCTTGTATCGTCGGAGAGAGTCATACTCTTGCTGCCGATCTGTGATGAAGTTACAGCGATTATCTTGATCATCTGAGCGAGCTGACCGCCTGAGTAAGCGTGAACAACAGTATCAGCTGAGCCTGTGAATTCAGCAAGAACGTTATCATTTGCCTCGCTTCCGATACCGAGAGCGGCTTTTAGTCCGAACTTATACCAGCTGTTGTTTCTGAGTTCGTTGAGACCAGCCTTATAGTCATCGGAGGGATAACCGTCGGTCATGAGGAAGATAACGGGAGCGAATGAGAGTGAAGGGGAGTTGAGGAAGCCGTTACGCGACATTCTTGCATTGAGCTCCTTGAATGCTGCGCCGAGGCTTGTAACACCGCTTGCACGGAGACGTGCCCACTCGAATTCCTCTATCGGGATAGGAGCTGAGTACATCCATCTTACGTCTGTAGAGAAGGTGAGAACTGCTACCTTAACCTCGGTATCAGCTTCGCCGACCTTACGGATCTCGGGGATAAGCTCTTCCATAACGGTATTGAGTTCGCCCATTTTCTTACCTTTCATACTTCCTGAAGTATCGATAAGGAAGAAGATAACGAGACTTTTTCTTGAAACGCCTGTTGCGCTGAGGGGATCGTCGTCGAAATCGAGCAGATCGTCTGCTGTGTTGTTATCAGGTAAAGCTGTTTCTGCTGTATCGGCAGGTGCAGCTGCTGAATTCATTACTTCATTAACATCCTGCTCTGTCATATTTTCATTAATCATAAGATACATCCTTTCAGTAAGCTGAAATTAGATTTGGGCTTTTATCTCGCCGAAGTCGATTTCCAGACCCTGCCATACCGGGAAACCCTTTCCCGGAGCTATATCGTAAAAAACGCCGTCCGGCATTTTTGCACGCCATTTTCTGTCTGAGCAATTCTTGATACCGAGAACGCCGGGTTTGAGCTTATTCTCAACAAGCTCTCCTGCGACCTTCATGAATTCTTCAGATTCAGGGATAATCTCGCATTCGTAGAACTTGCATCCGAGGTACAGCGGCATACGATTCTTTCTGTCGCTGAATCCGAGGGTTGCGAATTCCATGCCGCATTTCGGGCACTTGAATGTTTTTTCATTCGGCTGAACGAACATTGAAGCGAAGTTTGTTCTTCCGCAGCCGCACATAATGATCTCAGAGCGGAGTCTGATGAAGAGTTTCTGCCATTCGTTCTCAATTATACGCTTTGTCGGGTCGCTGATACCGGTAGTAAACGAGCGGATGAAAGCGTCTTTAATGTAATCCGGGTAGATTCTCCAGAACTTGATAACGTTATCGTGAATACCTCTTACCGGGCGGTTTGAAGCGTCGTTGGGGTCGTATACGAATACTGCGTTCTGACCGTAGTGCTTTAGCTCAGAGGATTCTGTAAGACATACATCTCTTACGACCTTTTCGCCTTCCATCGGGTCACCGCGGAAGAGGAGCTTGAACAGAACGACTGCAAGTGAGTACTTATCGGTCTGAACGTTCGGCTGAGCGATACCTCTTACGACTTCAGGAGCCATGTATCCGGGTTTACCGCCGATACCGAAGTTGCTTCCGTCAGGAGCGATGTTATCACAGTCACAGACGAGGACTGCACCGGTATTGACGTTGATGAAGAAACCTCCGTCGTTAAGGTCCTGATAGCTCTTTCCGGCTCTGTGGAGGAGGCGGAATGAGTTTACGATATTGATTACAGCAGTTATCATAGCGTTGAGACTGCTGAACTTTACATTTTTCTTTACTGCGTGACCTGTGAGGGGGTCAATTTCGAGTTTGTAGGTATTGAGGATATCAACGAAGGAATCAAAGCCTTCGGGCTTGAGGTCCATGATGTATCCGAAAGTGCCGTCCTCAGCTTCCTTGGTGAGGTATTTTGGCCAGAGGAACTTATTATCCGGCGGGCCGTCGGCAATATTGCTGCGGAGGTTTTTGAGGAACTCCTTAGGCTTTTTCATTTTGTCGATGTCGTACCATTTGAGCGCCCATTTCTGACCGTTGAAACGTACGAGGTAAACGGTACCTTGACCACCGCTGCCTATAACACTTAAAACCTTGGCTTTTCCGCCGAATTCGAGTTCGACTTCCTGACCAATTTCAAGTTCTGTCATATCATTTCATCCTTTCCGTATGTGGTATTTGCTGTCATTGTATTAATCCTCTTCAATGCCTGCTGTAGTAACAAGTCTGAAATTGATACGGTTTGACAGGCAGAATTTATGAACATAAGAATTTTCAAAGCAATGGATAGTGAGATTGGGGCAATAGGAGAAAGCGTTAGCATCTATGAACTTTACGCTGTCGGGAAGATAGAGTTTTCTGAGCTTCTCACATCCTGAGAATGCTTCTGCACCGATACTGCTTACGGTATCGGGGATATCTATCGTTTCGAGGCTTGTACAGAACGAGAATGTACTGTCTTCTATCTCAAGGATACCGCTTGGTATCTTTACCATTGCGAGCTTTGCACACTGGCAGAATGCGCCCTGTTTTATAACTCTGAGCGTATCCGGAAGTTCAAGACCTCTCAGGCGCTTGCATGAAGAAAAGGCATAATCGCCTATCGCGAGGAGCGAAGAGGGGAGCTTGACCGTTCTTAGTGAACCGAAACCGTCGAAGCAGAAGCTTTCTATCTTGGTGTAGCCTTCTGCTATTTCGATATTGCTTCTGAGGCGGTACCTTACGGCATCTATCGGGCGGAATATCTTTGTATCTATACTTACGTGTGCAGTTTTCTTTTCAGGCTCAGGCTCAGGTTCGAGGTCATCGGGGAGGATCCTCATTGATGATTCGTAAGGCCAGCCGAGAAGGTAAGTAAAGCAAGCGAGAACGAATTCGGCAGCATTTTCAGCGAGGAAAACGTCGCTCAGCATGAAGCTCTTCGCCTTCATGATAGCGATCTCTCTGTTTTCGTCCTCAAGGAGCATTTTAAAAACGCCCTGATTGTACATATTTTGAAGAAGCCTGCGCTCTTTGTTGTGGTCGGGGACGTGGTCATAAAGCAGACCGATGAATCGTGTTTTATCCATTACTGCTCTCGGGCCGTTGTCTACGACTATCGCTCTGAGCTCATGCTGAAAGTCGATAGTATTTTCAAAGCCGTCTATAGTCTGCGGGACGGGCGCGCCACAGTTCGGGCAGGCAACGTACTTAGGTTTAAGTTCAGTACCGCATTTTTCGCACTGCATAATTTCCCTCCTGACATTTAGCGCTCAGCGAAGAGGGGCAGCAGAAGGGCTGCTGCGAAGCCGAGCGAATTTGTATCAAATATTACAGATACACGCATTATTTATAGCTTAATTATAGCACTTAATTGAACTAATGTCAAGGAAAAAAACGCCGAACATATAGTCAGTTTTTGAACACGTTGCACAAAAACCGATGTTCGGCGCAGTTCATTCTATAGCAGAATGATTCGATTTTATAAATTTTAGGCTGAAATATACAGAGAGTTAATTAAAATCTTTTACTCAGTGGCCTTTACGAGTACCTTATTGAGGTCTCCGACGAGTGAAGTTATCTCTGATATAGACTTGCTGATAGCCTCAGAGCTCTCGGTTGTGGTGGTTACGTTATCGTCGAGTGCACTGAAAGCGTCGATAGTCATATTGAGTATGCCGATGAGCTGGTTGACGCTTTCCGAGTCCATAGTCGGGTTATCGGAGCAGAATGTAACGATGTTCTGGAGAAGGTCCTTAACAACGTTTGCACGCTCCTTTGTAGCAGATGTTGACTCGTCGATGGAGTTCATGCTGCTGGTGATATTTACAACGTCCTCATTCAGCTTTCCTGAGAGCTCGAGACATTCTGAAGTTATCTCAGCGAGTTTCTCATGCTGGAGGGTGAGGGCGGAGTGTCTTGCGAGAAGAACAGACTTAGCGTAGATAACGCAGTTTTCGGGAGTGTTGAGACCACGTGATATAGCGATAGCCATGTCACGGCAGGTGTCGAATCCGCAAGCGTGGCAATCGTACTCCTTATCCTCCTTGGTATGCTTGCCCATTTTCTCGTATATCGGCTGAAGCTGCTGCTCAGACGGTACCGGTGTAGGAACGGAAGGCTTGTAGTTGCGGAGGAAGTCGGAAAGGCGGAGCTCGTCGTCGAAACGCTTGAAGAGCTTGTCGTCGCCTCTGCCCATAAATCCGGACTTGCGGCGGTTTTTAGCCTCATTCTCGACCTTGCGCATAACTGACATAACGTCGAAAACTGTCTGATTTGTCTTTGCTGCGGGACCAACGTTGCATCCGAACTCACATGAGAGAACGTCAAACACCTGCGGGTGCTTTGACTCAGGCATTCTTGCGTACATATCAAGCTCGCCGAAAACCTTGTGAACACCTTCGGAATTGGTGATGTTGAGGTCAGGGAGGTGGAGCCAGAGGTTGTCTCTGAGTCCGCCCGGACGAGAATAGATACTTCCGAGCTGACCCTGCTGCTCGTCGAATTTATATTCAAAGTTGTCGCTTGTGTCAACGGGGATACTGATTCCGTTGCGCTCGAAATACTCCATGAGCTTGTCGATAGTAACGTTGTAGTCAACGAGACCTGTATCGCTGAACTCTAACTTTTTCGCTATACATGGCGACAAGTAAGCGATAGGATTGTTGCGGCGCAGGTATTTCTTTATGAAGATAGCTCCGCAGGCGATAGGACTATGTATAGGCGAGAGGTTCTGAAGCATCTTAGGCTGATATGTCTCGATATACTTTACGATTGCGGCACATGGCTGAGTAACGATGTTTCCGACGGTTTCCTGGTCGATAGCTCTTACGTGAGCCCATGTGCAGATATCGGCACCGAGTGAGCCGTCGTATATGGTACATCCCTGACCCTTGAACCAGTCAAGAACACCCTTCCACTTTGTAGGCAGAGCAGCCTTGATAGCAGGGGATACGATGATGATGAGCTTTTCCTTGATGATGTGGGACATACATTCATCTGTGTCGTCGATATAGTCTCTTGCACCGTGGTTGCAGGTGCGGACACATTCGCCGCAGGCGATACATTTGTCGTTGTTTACAGATGTGATGAATCTGCCGTCGTCAAGCTGTTTAACAGTATTTGCTTCCGGAGCCGGACAGTTTCTTACGCATGAGTTACAGCCCACGCACTTTTCCGGTTTAACGATTATTATTTCATTCATGGTGCGATACTCCTTGTAAAATTAAGTATATGTTCAGCAAACATCAGAAATATCGTTGTTTGCTATGTATAATGTTACTTTTTATTAAGTGCCTGAGCCTGAGCTGCGAGAGCTGCGAGGTCGATTTTTCCGCCGTTTTTCTTTTCAGCGGTATCGTTCTTAGCGTCTTCGTTTTTCTTGTTGTTGTCTGACTTTTCGTCCTTTGTTTCAGGCTTCTGCTCAGCCTTTTCATCAGCGGGAGCTTCGTCCTTTTTATCCTTACTGCTGCTGATAGATTCAGCCATTTGTCTGAGTTTATTGAGCTCGTTCTTACGCTTTTTCATGTCCTCACTTTCGAGGTCAGCGGTTCTCTTGGGCGGGTCGGGGTATTCAGGCGAGAAATTAGCCGGCTCGGAGAATACCGGTACACCGCCTTCCTTTAGGGTAGCTTCGGTCTTTATGAGTATCTCTTCGCAGTCGTAGAGATTGCCTACTCCCATTTCCTCGAACTTTATGATAGCTTCCTTGAAATCGTTGAGCTGTTTGCCGAGAACGAGCATTTTATCGAGCACTACAGCGCTCATATTTTCGGAAGCGTGTTCCATATCGTAAGCTTTATTCTTTGCCTCGGCGATTATCTCAGCAGCTTGGCGCTGAGCCTCGTTGATTATTATAGCGCCTTCGTCGTTTGCATATGCGATAGACTTTTCAGCTGCTTCAGCGGCAGTCTTTTCGAGGTCGTCAGCCTTTTCCTTAGCGGTGCTTTCGAGCATATCGGCGGTTTTTTTAGCCTCAATGAATACGGCGCTGAGTGCGAGTGCTTCGTCAGCAGCCTTAGCGGCAGCGAGCTGACTGTTAGCGTCTGTGAGCTTTGAATTGAGTTCATCGACAGTATTTTTCAGCTTTTTGATTTCGCTCTCATATTTTCTGTTATCTTCTTCAGCGGCTTTGAGCTTGGTAGTGAGAGTCTCATTCTGAACCTGAGTTTCCGTAAGCTTTGCTCTTTCGCCGGCGAGAACACCGTCGATTCCTTTTTCTATTTCCTTGCCGTTTTTACTGTCCTCAAGCAGGAGCTTTGTTTCTCTCAGCTCATTTTTGAGGTCGAACAGCTGTTTATTCAGGTATTCGAGTCGGTGAATGACTTCGGCTTTGTCATAACCGCCGTACGTGACTGTTTTAATGAATCGAATTTCAGCCATTTTCTAATTTCCTCCTTAAACCACGCGGTGACAGGGTATTGCTGTTATAGCGACAGAAAAACCCGCCGCATTATTATCATACTATATATATACTTTATTATACAACATAACGAAAATAAAGTCAATATAATATGAAGGAAAAATGCGGCAGGTTTTATACAATTCACACAAATCGGCACTTTGCTTAGAAACAGTACCCTCTAACTGTATAAAATGACGTTATCACCATTCTGATTCGCAGGAGTTGATGAGAGCCTGAACCTCAGGCTTCTCGTAAAGACCAAGGTCAAAAAGCTTATCAGCCTGTTTGCGGGTGATCTTGCCAAGTTCCGAATGGACATACTGACCGTGGCGGCGTTCTCTGCCGTCCCACGAATCGATTACCTCGATCCATCCCTTGTTATGGAGCGTAAGCTCAGGGAATCTTGCGGCGGGGTAGAAAGTGCGGACAATAGTTTCAGCGCACTTGTTATGGTTGGTGTAACCGCAGGAATAGGTTTCACCATCCGGAGAGATCCAGCCAAGCTGGAATGCAGGGTCGTTATGTTTGAACATTCTGTCGAGCGGAAGAGGGAATTTTTTATCTGACTCAATAATCTCGACAAAATGGTGATCGTTCGCATTAAACTGGAAATAACCGCCCCTGTCATCTAAAACTACCGGGAGCTGTTCCTCTCTGATGAGGTTTTCAAACCCTGTGCCGACGAGTCCCTGCAGGTTATCGACATAGCGGTAGCAATACTGACCGGTCTCTGTTTTATATACGGCGTATTTCTGCATTTACAAACCTCCTTCATTTTTTTCATGTTTTCTTGATATATCGTCTACTACTCTAATTATATTTTACAACTTATAGTCGGTTTTGTCAAGAGAAAACTCCGCAATTTTTGGCCAATCAGTGCTTTTTTGACAATTTTTGGTGGGTTGACTAAATTGACTGCAAAAAATGCGGCAATATGCTGACGTGCCTGATAATTTCAGCCATCAGCTAACGAAAATAATCGCTTAATTTAAGTGGAACAGGCGCGTATATTGCACACCAACAAAAAACCGCTCTGCATTGAGCAGAGCGGTTTGTGTTTTTTTCCTTAGATGTTAACGACTGTGTTTATCATGTTACCGCCGTTCATCTTAGCGTTTCTCATTGTAGTATCAAGCTTAACAAGAAGCGAGTTTACGTTGAGGCAATCGCCGGGGAGGTAGTGGTACATCGCACCGGAAACTGTGAGCTGAACGCTGAGGTTGAGAACTGTGTAAGGAGCACTCATTACAGCCTGAATGTTCTGAACAAGAGTCATAGCCTGGCTCTCTGTGATATCTCTGTTGAAGAGGAAGCAGAACTCGTTACCTGTGATGTTGTAGATCTCAGCGATGTCGCCGAATTCAGACTTGAGCTTTTCAGCAACTGCTGCGAGGTACTCATCGCCGAATTCATAGCCGTATGTATCATTGATGATACGGAAGTTATCCATATCGAATACAGCAATGTTGAATCTGTCAGACTCAAGACGCTCACTGATATCGTTATCAAGAGCATAACGGTTCTTCATACCGGTAAGGAGGTTTGTAACAGCAAGGTCGGATGCCTTCTGTCTTGTAGACTTGAGCTTTGCACCAACTTCCTGGAGGTTTCTTTCACGCTCTTCAAGTTCGAGACGAGCCTTTGCAGATCTCTTGCCGATGATGAAGATAGCGAGCTCACCGAGGATGTAGATGATAACAACGAGTCCGAGGGTTACATAGTAAACCTTTGCTGCCTGAGCAGACTGACGTGCTGCATCAGCTGCATTGATACTGATAGCTGAAATAAGCATTTCTGAAGCGGTAGTTTTAAAGGGGGCGATGTCCTGGGTGTAGTAGTCAGCCATTGAAACATCTCCCATGCCTTCCTGGCTGTTGAACTGGTCACGGAGAACGGAAAGACGCTTGCGGTAAGCTTCGATGAATACTCGTGCGTGCTTGAATCGCTTCATGGTTTTGTCGCTGAGACCCTCGTATTTCTCGAAACGGTCAAACTTCTCTTCGATAGAATCGAATGAAGCTTCGATACTGTCAGCGGTAGCAGCCTGGCTCTTTTCGGTACCGATACCTGCGATGATAGTGAGAACTCGCTGGTTAATGGACTGCAATTCACCGTTTGTAGAGTTGATGGTATTCATTGTTACCTTTGTACTGTCACCTGTCTTGGTGATATCATTGTAAAGGTAGTAAACAAGTACAATGTTGATAATTCCGATTATTGCAAGCAGTATAGCTGCGAATCTATATGCAGTGGTTTGATTTGTTTTTTTAGCTTTTGCCATAGTTTTCAACCTCCATTAAGTTCTTTCAGGATACAGCAGAAGCTGAATATCATCGTCGTTGATGTTCTTTGCAGATATCCATGTAACACCTGTATCAACTGAGCCGGCAACGCCGTCACCCTGAGATGCGAGGATAGCATATCTTGTTCCGATGTAACCCATGCTGTAAGGGTTCTGAATGATAGTACCGTCGAGCACGCCTGTTCTGACATACTTGAGCTCCTGCTCGTCCGAGTTGAAGCCTACAACGATAACATCGTTAGCCTTGTCGAGTTCCTCGATAGCCTGACATACACCGAGTGTTGTATTTGTGTTTGTTGCGTACATAATGCTGATATCGCTGTTCTCCTGGAGAAGCTTCTTAGCCTCTTCGTAAGCAGCTTCCTGAGTGCCGCAGCGCTGACCGTCGATGAAGTAGTTAGCTAACATGGACTGCTTCTCATCGTCAGACATAGACTTGCTGCCGCCTTCTGCTGAAGTATCTGCACCAGCGGGAGGACCGCCTGCGGAAGTATCTACACCAGCGGGAGGACCGCCTGCGGAAGTGTCAACACCAGCGGGAGGACCGCCTGCGGAAGTATCTGCACCAGCAGGTGGACCGCCTGCGTTTTCGGCAGCACCCTGTGCAGCACCCTGTGCGGCAGCCTGAGCAGCAGCCTGCTTAGCCATGTACTGTCCGAGAAGCGGTGAAACTGTAGCTTTGAAACCTGTAAGACGAAGCTCAGCTGTGGAAGCGGTATGACCGATCATAGCGATCTTTCCTATAGGAGTGTTGCTTTCAGCTATTGAAGCGAAGAGAAGCTGCATAGCATTTCTTGCAGCAACAGCGCCGCCGTCGAAGTCGCTTGAACTTACACATGATTCGATGTTGCCGTATTCAGAACGTGAGTTGATATTAACTATCTTGATGCCCTTTTCTGTAGCCTTTGCGAAAGCACCGTTAAGCTCAGAAGGATCGTTAGGCGCAATAACAATTGCCTTAACACCCTTGTCGATGGCATCGTTTACGTACTCGATCTGGCTTGCGTAGTCGTTATCGCCTGAAGCACAGTAGTAGAGCATATCGTAACCCATTTCGTCACAGCAATCCTGAGCACCGATCTTAACTTCGTCCCAGAACGAAACTTTTTCGTTCTTACAGATGACAGCAATATTTCCGCCGACATTATCCGGCTTTCCACAGGCAGTGGCAGAAGCAAGCATAGTCATTGAAACTGCACATACAGCGATTTTACTGAAAATGCTTTTTCTTTTCATTTTGTTCATGAAAATGAACCTCCTTATAATTATTTTTTCTCTCATTTAAAACAGAGAAATACGTACAGTATTCCGGATTATCCCCACAGCAATTTCTACAAATCTGAAATGATACATCCGGAGTGTGCTTTTTACATATTTATATTTTATCACAACTAAAAGAAAAATACAATAAATAATTGAGAAATATTCATTTACATTTTTGCCAATAATTTTTTTTTATTATAGTCAATTTCAATAATTTTTTTACGGAGAGTAATTGGATATAGAAAAACAACGGTTTGTAAACGTATTATTTAGCTAATATTATCCTGCCAGTATAACGATTTTGAGCAGTTCTGTAAACAATGTACCTATGTCGGTGAGGAGCCCTTTTACTTCCGCGTAAGGCATTGCAAACCTCTGGTTGAGATACCTCAGCGATGCCGCAAGTTCACCGTCTGGTCCACCAAATATCATAAAGATATGATTTACACCTTGTAAAAAATCTCGATAATACCTTTTGGCTTGATATAGATGATTCTCTCGACTATGCTGCGGAGTGTGATGTTCTTTAAGGTCTCGCTTGTTTCATCGCTTTCGAGCAGTTCCAGCCCCGAGCTTATCCTGCCGGAGATAGTTTCCTTGATCTGCTCGTCTGTCAGCGGAGCAGGGGGCGCGGAGGCGGTGAGCTCATCGATACGTGCTTGTATTGCTCGTTTATTTTCTTTGTATTCCTCGAGCGTATCAATACCGGCGGTATATGCTTCCCGTATTCGTGAGAGCTTCTTTTTTTCGCGCTCGATAAGAGCTGAGAGGTCAGGGGATGTGGAGGCTCTTTTCTGTTCTGTTACATCTATAGTAAAGCTCTGCTGCTCGAAATCTGATTTGAGGTGTTCGATAACGGCAGCGTTCAGCTTCTTGAGCGTGACGGAATGAGAGACCTTGCAGACTCCTCGGGCGTAGTTATGGCATTGCAGTGATGTTTTCCCTGCCGACATCGTAAGTGTAGCTCCGCAGGTGTCGCAGCGGACGATGCCCTTGAGCATGAATTCAACCGGAGCCTGACGAGCATACCGAGTGTACGTCCTCTTAGCTTCTGAGCGCTTGTTCTGGACTGCCTCGAAGGTTTCAGGTGCTATTATAGCTTCGTGCTTACCGTCGACTATAAGCGTATCCTCGGACTCGTGATAGCGGTCGAGAGCGTTCCTGCCGTTCTTGCTTCGGCGGAGCTTGCCGGTGTAGGTCACGTTTGTGAGGATGTATTCAACGGTCCTGTTCTCAAAGAGGTTGCCCTTCGTGGAGCGTATACCCATATCGTTCAGCTTCATCGCTATTTCACGGGCTCCCATGCCTGCGAGGTAGTCGTTGTATATCATCTTTACTATCGGAGCATTGACCTCATCAGGAGCAAAAATGCCGTCCTTCATCTTGTAGCCGAACGGCGGCTGCGAGACCACTCCGCCCCGGCTGAATTTCTCGTTCATGCCGCGCTTGACTTCCTCGGCCAGATTGAGACTGTAGTATTCGTCCATAGCCTCGATGAGAGCCTCTATTAATATAGAAGTGTTGTCATCGCCAAGCTGTTCTGAGATGGATACAACGTCGATTCCGCACTGCTTCCGCAGCATTGACTTGTAGACGATGCTGTCCTGCCGGTTTCGGGCGAATCTGCTGAACTTCCACAGGAGGATAGTGTCAAACGGCTTCGGTTTCAGCTTTGCCGTGCCTATCATGCGTTGGAATGACGGTCTCTTGTCTGCTTTGCGTCCGGATATTCCCTCGTCCACGAAGATGAACTCTTCCGGCAGTATCATGCCGTGCTCCTTTGCGTATTTGCGTATAGCTTTGAGCTGTGAGTCAGGGCTGTACTCGACCTGGTCGTCGGTCGAGACTCTTATATATGCGGCTGCGGTTTTCATGATATCCCTCCTTTACAGTTATCCCCTGCACAGAGCAGGGGGATTTTTTTAAGAATTATATTTTTCTTTAAGCGTATTCATTGCTGTAAGTTTATTCGTAAGTTCTGGTTTACGGGGGTCGGCATCTGGGCACTCAGATATGGCTTTTTGTATACTGTTAATTGCATAGTCTATAGCTGAACGAACTGCTGGATAGCAGTCGCCATTTATTTTTATTTGAAAGTTAGCACTTTCAATAGCATCATCTGCACAGAAAACTAATAAATCTAATCTTGATGCCATGGTTATTCCTCCTTATCTATAGTGATATGTTGTCAGGACTATCAGCCTGCGTCTTGATGAGCGGATTCATTCTCGGTATTATCGTCCTCGATAGTGCCGAGTTTTTGTTTTTCTGCGATTATCGCTCTGCCTTTTTCGGCGGAAGCTCCAAGTTTCTTCATGGCATCTACAAGAAGCTGCTGCTGATATTCCGGCAGTTCCTGATAGATGTCTATGAATTTCTTGTTATCTACAGTTATATTCAGTCCAGCTACGGGATTTTCAAGCGGTTCTCGTCCGAGAAGATAGTCTGTTGTTACGCCGTAGAAGTCAGCGAGTTTTATGAGAACTTCGAGAGAAGGCGTTACACTGTTCTTTTCTCGCTCGTATTTCTGATAGGAACTTAAACTTACACCTAAAAGGTCCGCAGCTTCTTCTTGATTTATGCCTTTCTGTTTCCTTAGTTGCTTAAGCTTTGTATTTATATCCATTATATCATCTCCAGTCTACTATATAATAGCAAATTTATTGCTATTTTGATTATAGCATATAGATTGCTGTTTTGTCAATAAGTGTGTTAAAAATAGCAAAATTCGTGCAATTTGCATTAAAAAAGAGCAGAATCTTTGTCTATTATTTCAGCAATGCAGTTGCTGATTTATGTTGACAAATAGCAATGCAAGTGCTATAATATAATCACAGCAAAAGCAAAGGAGGTGAAGATATGCAGTTAAAGGTCTATGTAAGCAAGGAAGAATTCGATTCAGGCGAGATACTGAAAAAAATTGACCCACCCGTCATAGAGTTCAATGACAAAGACGGTTGGGTCAAAAGAGCGAAGTTGTCAGACCTTGACAAGCTTCCGCAGTTCAAAGGTGCTAACGCCGAATTTCTTTCGGAGCTGAAAGATAAAGTGGACAGTCTTTCTGATTAGGACATCCGCTCCCGAACACGTCGGCACAGTAATCACAGTCAGCTCCTGCTTTTAAGTATCTGTTATCAGTTATGTGCGAATAGTTTACGTCAATAGAGTATTCGCAGTTCTGAACGGGGCAGAAGCCTGTTACTGTTTCAAACATTAATATCACCTCCCTTCCACCACAATTATAACAGACGGAAGAGAGGAACGTCAAGGAGGTGAAGTGACCGTGGAAGCCAAAACGGCAAATGAGCTTTATGAGAGTCTTTCAGACCAGAATAAAGCTACAATAGATGCCCTGTCAAAACTTATGTATGCACTATTTATCAATATTAGTGCTGTGGCGAAAAGATAAAAACTCGCTATTCACGGCGAGAGAAAGGAGTAGAACATGGACAAACTTATAATTCCCTCAAGGAATGAGCTTGAGGACGGCACGCATATCCGCGTAAGCAAAAAGATGAAGGAGCTCGTTGACGAGATAGCGAAGCGCTCTGGACGCAGCCAGTACGTCATCATTAATAAGATGATAGAGTTCGCTTATGAGCGCGTTGTTATAGAGGACGACGAAGAAGAGGAGTAAACTCGTACAACCCACCATCACGGCGAGAGAAAGGAGGGGGAGGGTGATAGGTTATTTAAAATTACGCAAAAAAGTGAAGGAGCTTGAAACAAGGCTTAAAGCAAAGGAACAAGAAGCGGAAATGCTTCATAGACAGCTTGAAGATTTCCATGCTCCAGGCGAGTATAAAAGTGAATTCTGCAAAGCTTGCAGATTCAACTACGGCGTGGTAGACGGAAGAATTATCTGTAAAGCTTGTGATGACATTCCTTGCGAGCATTTTGAGCCTAAATAAACAGATCTATGATTGCAACCAAAAGCGCCAAAGCAGATAATATGAGAGCTGCCCAAGCGTGAAAGGACGCTCGATGAATCTCCCGATGATTCTCAAAATATTTTTCATAAGCTATCATTCCGTTATTGGTGATAACAAGTTTGGGGGATTTAGTTATGCTGCCATCACGGTTGACTTTAGAAGTTTTATGAGCAATAAGACCTTTATCAAGGAGAGTATCTGTAAGTTCGTCACTAATTATAAGATATTCTGCTTGTTTGAATTTCTTTAAAAGCTTGTATTCTTTTTTAGTTATATCCAATTCAATCACCTCCTCCCGTGCTTATTATATCATGCAGTGGGAGCAGGTGGCAACCCGTACAACCCATACCGCATAGAATAGACCGAAAGGAGTTGTTATTATGGCTAAACGTACAGAACTCAAATGCGTAAGCTACATATCTATCGGCGGAGCGCCGCCAGTGAGGTTTGACAGCCTTACACCTGAAAAGAGAGCAGAGTGTGTTGCGAAAATGGCTGATAACATCGGCAGAACGCTCAGCACTTACTGCTCAGAACATCCGGAAGAGGCTCGTCCTCTTATGAATGCACAGAGATAGTCCCGGCAGGGGCTATGTGGACAAGCTCAGAAAGGAGCATCACATGAAAATCTACAAGATAACACTTTGTTCCCGGTGGGGCGAGCCATATGTTGTGACCGTCGCCGGAAGCAGTCTCGCAGAAGCGATGAAGCAGGTAACACTCGACCCCGGCTGGATATTCGGGAGCTACTCGGTACTGGGGGTGATAGCATGAACGGACTTGAAAGCAACGTCGGATTGCTGCTATTTATACTCGCGGTCTGCCTTGCGTATCCATACGTGAAGAGGTTTGCAGAGTGGTTCAAGCGCCGGTACGCTATCATGAAGCGCTGCCAGTACCGCCGGGACGCTCTGAGGACGAACCTCAGACTGTACAAGAATACCGGCGAGGACTACTACATCGAGCGCGTTCGCGAGCTCGGGAGGTGATGACTATGACAGAAGAACAGCGCAAGAAGGATTTTTTCGTCGAGACTAAACTTTATCCTTTACTCGACGCTATCGAGGACCACTTAATCTATGCAGAATACGAGGTTGATAAGCACGGCGAAGAATTCGTAGTTCTGACTTACGGGAATCCGTTGTCGGGACGTCGTATCAGGGTTACTGGTGACAGCCTTAAAGCCCTCACTATTGATGTTCTCAAGCACATATAGCGGAGGTGGATGTGATGAAGGTCGATGAATCGTTCACAGACAGGCACGGACGCAGCTGCCTCGTGTTCTCAGGCGTGAAGAAGTTCTCCGACGTGTACGACTGGCTGTTTGACCACTACAACGGCTACAAGTTTGGCATAGTGCTCGACTGTTCTGTGTCTGAGCACCCCGGAACGGAGAATCAGATATACGTTCACTTCCTGGATGAACTCCACGATGAAGTGGCACTCGAGGCTGGATATATCCGCAAGGACAAGGACACATATGTCCACAGATAAAGAAAAAAGCTCCCCGAAGGGAGCAAAAACAAAAAAATATACCACCAATACTATATCATGAATAAGGAGAAATGTCAATGGAAATTGAAGAACTCGAACTTGAAGTGAAGGTGTATAACCGGCTGAAAAAAGCCGGTATCAATACGACAGACGAGCTCCTGAGCGAAATGTACAAGGGTAGCAGTGATATAAAAGTTTCTGCACCGGACGCAAAGCGGTGCGAAGAAGCTTTGAAAGCTGTCGGAATTATAAAGTATGTGCGAGGCGACTACGTCACAGAGGACGACATTGAGTCTGAGCCGCTGACGTGGGATGAGCTTCACGACTGCATCGGCAAACTTGTTGTACACGATTACAGTACAGAGTCGCACAGGTGGCTGAGAGTCTGCTGGGTATATGATATACAGGACGACGGCGAGGGGAACCTGATATATAACTGCGGATTCAGCGGTTACAGTTACTCACGCCGTTCTACTGTCAACGGCGATTTGACAAAGGATTTCAGCCCTTTTCTGAAATATGAAGGGCGATTTTTTAGACTGAAACAGGAGGTACCACCAATGCCAAAAACACAGGTATTATCCGTCGACTACACAAAGGCAGTAACACTCACAAGACGCATCAAAGCCAATGCACAGGCGGCTCAGGACTCTCTGTTCGAGGTCTGCAAGGGACTGAAGGAGATGCACGACAGCAAGCTCTACAAAGAGCTTGGGTATCAGAACTTCGGGGAATACAGTGAGAATGAAATCGGTATCAGTCGCAGGCAGGCACAGAAGTATGCCATGATCGGTGACATGGAAAATGGGAAGTCGACTTCCCATTTTGAAACACTCGGAACTGAAAAACTCTACATCCTCGCCAAGCTCGACGAGCCTCAGAGAGAGGAGATACAGCAAACAGTCGATGTGGAAGAGGTCTCCGTGAAGGAACTGAAAGCTGAGATTGAAAAGCTGAAAGCGGAGAAATCAAAGTTTGATGAAGAGAAAGCCGGCTATAAGGAACGTCAGGACAAGCTATTGAAGAAAAACATAGAGCTTGTAGAAGAGCGTGACAAAGCTCAGCAGAAGCAGGAGAAGCTTGCCGCCAAGTTAAATGCAGAAGGAGCAAGATCCGCAGAGCTCGAAAAGCAGATACAGGAACTTGAAAGCCGCCCTCGAGACAGCTATGAGGATACTACCAAGATAGAAGCTTTGAAAAAGGAACTTGAAGAAGCAGAGGCACGCCACAAAATCGAGCTTGCCAGTGCTCAGAGCGCTCCTGCGGAAGACATCAAAGGCATATTCAAAGCTCACATGATGGCGGCAGTAGACGCGCTTAAACATCTGACACAGTTTACCGAGCTTCACATAGATTCTCCCGAGAAGACCATATTTATCGAGAAGCTTGTAAATGTGGATATACTTATCAACCAGACTATTTCAAAACTGAAAGGAGAAAAGTAATGTCAGTAAAGATCAACGCGCTTGAGATCGAGAATGTCAAGCGCATCAAGGCAGTCGCACTCGAACCGTCGGAAAATGGACTGACGGTCATAGGCGGCAGAAACAATCAGGGCAAGACATCAGTGCTCGATGCTATATGCTGGGCACTCGGCGGAGAGAAATATCGTCCGTCACAGGCTCAGCGTGAAGGAGCGCTTGTACCGCCGAGCTTAAAGTTAACGCTCAGCAACGGCATAATTGTTGAGCGCAAGGGTAAGAACAGTTCTCTGAAAGTTATGGATCCGAACGGTAACAAGTCAGGTCAGCAGCTTCTCAACAGCTTTATCGAGACGTTTGCGCTTGATCTTCCGCAGTTCCTCAATGCGAGTTCACGCGACAAAGCAAATACACTTCTACAGATAATTGGAGTAGGGGATAAGCTTTTTGAGCTTGAACGTCAGGAGAAAGCTAAGTATGACGAGCGTACTGCTATTGGACGTATCGCTGATCAGAAAGCGAAATTTGCAAAGGAAATGGAGTCCTATGACGGAGTTCCCGAGATACCGATATCCGCATCAGAGCTTATAGCTCAGCAGCAAGCTATACTTGCTAAGAACGGAGAGAATCAGCGTCTGCGTCAGCGCAAGGAGCAGTGTGACAGAGTGCTTGAACAGGCGCGGCAGGCACTTGATGAGGCTCAGAGACGCTTTGCACTGGCGCAGTCAAATGCACTGACTGCTGCTAAATCAGCAGAGAACTTACAGGACGAGTCGACCGCAGAGCTTGAAAAGAACATCGCAGATATCGAGATCATCAATGCAAAGGTCAGGGCAAATCTCGACAAAGTTAAAGCAGAGGAAGAAGCCAAAGGCTACAGCGACCAGTACGCAACTCTCACAACTAAGATCGAGAATATCCGCAAAGCTAAGTATGAGCTTCTGAACGGCGCAGACCTCCCGCTACCGGAGCTTTCTGTCGAGGACGGCGAGCTCACATACAAGAATCAGAAGTGGGATAATATGAGCGCATCACAGCAGCTTCGTGTAGCGACTGCTATTGTGCGGAAGCTCAATCCGGAATGCGGATTTGTGCTCCTCGATAAGCTTGAACAGATGGACGCTGATACACTTGCCGAGTTCGGAGCATGGCTCGAAAATGAAGGCTTACAGGTTATAGCGACAAGAGTGTCTACAGGCTCTGAGTGCAGTATCATCATCGAGGACGGATACGATGCAGCAGGTGTGATAAAACCAAAGCAGGAAGAAGCTGTTCCTGAATCCAAATGGACACCGGGAACATTCTGAGAAAGGAGAAAACTATGAACTTTGAAGAAACAAACGGCATCCAGACAGGAAACGGCTTGAAGGTCGTGATCTACGGACAGGAAGGTGTCGGAAAATCAACACTTGCGTCACAGTTCCCCGGAGCTGTATTCATTGACTGCGAGGGAAGTACAACGCGCATGAATGTTCGCAGACTGCCGAGACCAACAAGCTGGGAAATGCTCAATAATGAGATGAGTTTTATTCTCGAAGCGTGCAAGGTCAAGGACTATCAGACCGTCATTATCGACACGTTCGACTGGGCGGAACGCCTTGCACTTGAAGCACTTTGTTCACAGCACAATATCAGCGGTATTGAGGGCATGAACTACGGCAAGGGCTGGGAGTACGAAAAGGAAATGATAGGGCGCTTCCTCGACAGCACCGACCGGCTTACCGCCGCAGGGGTGAACATAGTACTGCTCTGTCATGCTATTACCCGTAAAACAACTCTCCCGGAGGAAATGGAGGAATATGATCACTGGGAGCTGAAGCTAGGCAACAAGACTACAAACAAGATCGCTCCGCTCCTGAAAGAGTGGTCGGATATGACGCTGTTCCTTGCATTTCAGACGCACATCGAAGCAATGGACGACAAGGGCAAAAAGCACAAGGCAACGTCCTGTCAGCGCGTGATGTATACGACAAAGACAGCATGGTGGGATGCTAAGAACCGCTTCGGTTTGCCTGACAGGCTCCCCCTCGCATGGGAGAGCATAGCGCCGATATTCGCACCTTCAGAGCAGAAACTTCAAGTTGAGAGTACTGTTCCGCCTGCACAACAGCTCGTAAGAAAGGCACAGGAAGCAGGTGTATCCACAGAGCCGACGTGGGCGGATATAACTCCCGAAGACGATTTTACCGGCATCGCACCTGCGCTTACTGACCTGATGAAGGCAAATGACGTATCGACCTATGAGATAGAACATATCTGCTCAGAGGTGAAAAACTATATGCCGAAGGGTATGCCGGTAAAGGACTATCCGGAAGACTTCGTGCAGGGCTGTCTGATAGGAGCATGGCAGCAGGTGTATGCAGAAATAATAAAAGCACGCGAATCATTACCATTCAAGTAAAGGAGAATTATTATGGACTATCAGAATCAGAACCCCTACAACAGCTATGACCAGCAGGCTCAGAATAACGGCTCATTCGGCTGGGACGACGTCATCACAGAGGAGAGCAGTTTTGTACTGCTCCCCGAAGGCAATTACAGATTCTCAATAAAGAAATTTGAGAAGGCTCGCTATGACGGCGGCGACAAGATTCCTGCCTGCCCGAAAGCTGTAGTCACGTTCGAGGTCTATACTCCGGACGGAAAATCAGTTGAGCTTACGGAGAACTTCCTTCTGCATCAGAAAATGGAGTGGAAGCTTTCAGAATTCTTTGCGTCTGTCGGACTTAAAAAGAAAGGCGAGCCTGTTCGTATGCTTTGGTCTCCTGAACTTATCGGCAAACAGGGCGTCTGCAAGATAATTTTACATAAATACAAGAAAGACGGCGAAGACAGGCAGACTAACCGTATAGACAAGCTTTATCCGAGCTATGAACAGCCTCAGATTCAGCAGCCTGCACAGCAGTATGCACCGTCTCAGCAGCAGTATCAGCAGCCTGTACAGCAGTCTGCCCCTCAGAGTGGCTGGACACCGGGAAAATGGTGATACAGGAAGGAGAATAGTATATGGAACTCAGACCATATCAACAGGAAGCAAGAGCGGCGGTCTGGGAGCAGTGGGAAACGGGCAGGGATAAAACTCTGCTCGTCCTTCCTACGGGCTGCGGAAAGACAATTGTTTTCGCTGCTATAACCGAGGACGCCGTCCGTAAAGGCTTTCGTGTGCTTATACTTGCGCATCGCGGTGAGCTTCTTGAACAGGCGGCGGATAAGATAATGAAAGCGACCGGTCTTGGTTGTGCAGTTGAAAAAGCAGAACAGAGCTGCAAGGGTCAGTGGTTCAGAGTTACCGTCGGCAGCGTTCAGACGCTCATGCGCGTAAAACGACTTGAACAGTTCTCGCGCGACTACTTTGATACTATCATCATTGACGAAGCTCATCATGCTATCTCAGACAGCTATCAGGTCATTCTCAAATATTTCAGCAGTGCAAAAGTCCTCGGAGTTACGGCAACTCCTGACCGCGGCGACCAGAAGAACCTCGGCAAGGTATTCGATAGTCTCGCCTATGAGTATACACTTCCGCAGGCTATCAAGGAAGGCTATCTCGTGCCGATCAGAGCTCTCACAGTGCCGATAAAGATCGACTTCACGAAAGTGGGAACTTCAGCTGGTGATTATAAGCCCGGTGATATTGCGACAGCTCTTGATCCTTACCTCGAATGTATTGCGGAGGAAATGGCAAAGCACTGCGCCGATCGTAAAACAGTTGTATTTCTGCCGCTTGTAAAGACATCGCAGAAGTTCCGCGACATACTGAACCGGCATGGATTCAGGGCAGCTGAGGTCAACGGTGATTCCGCCGACCGCGAAGAGATACTCAAAGACTATGCAAATGGTAAGTACAACGTACTATGCAATTCTATGCTGCTCACAGAAGGCTGGGACTGCCCGGAAGTTGACTGCGTTGTAGTGCTGCGATCAACAAAGGTGCGGGCGCTGTATTGTCAGATGGTAGGGCGTGGAACTCGTCTCGCAGAAGGCAAGGATCATTTGCTGCTGCTTGATTTCCTCTGGCACACGGAACACCATGAACTCTGCCGCCCTGCCTGCCTTATCGCAGAGAGTGAGGAGGTCGCGAAGAAAATGACAGAACAGATAGCAGAAGCAGGCTGTCCGGTAGACATCGAAGCCGCTGAAAAGACTGCTTCCGAGGACGTTGTACGCGACCGTGAAGCAGCTCTCGCTGAAAAGCTTGAAAAGATGAAGAAACGCAAGTCAAAGCTCGTTGACCCTATGCAGTACGCTATGAGCATACAGGACAACAGACTTAGCGGGTATATACCTTCCTTCGGGTGGGAGCAGAACCCTGTCAGTGAATCGCAAAAAAAAGACCTTGAAAAGAGCGGCATCGACCCCGAAGCAGTCGATACAGCAGGCAGAGCAGAACAGATACTCCGCGCCTGCGCTCAGAGACAGCTTGCCGGACTTGCAACTCCTAAGCAGATAAGAATGCTTGAACGCTATGGCTTTCAGCACGTCGGCAGCTGGAGCTTCAAAGCTGCTACAAATATGATACAGCGAATAGCCTGCCTCGGCTGGAAGCACGTTCCCAAAGGCGTCGAGCCATCTACATACACACCACAGGAGGCATAAATGGACTACAAAAACGACAACCTTGATGAGCTCCTTGAATACATCGACCCTGCACTGCTCAGCTATCAGGACTGGCTCGGTGTAGGAATGGCATTGAAGGATTCGGGCTATGATGTATCAGTATGGGAGGCGTGGTCTGCACGCGATGCGGCTCGCTATCACTCAGGAGAATGTGAGAACAAATGGCGTGGCTTCAACGGCTCTGATACGCCTGTCACAGCCGGAACTATTGTGAAAATGGCTCTTGATAACGGATATACTCCGCCGCGAAAGGATAATGCAAATAAGGTGTTAGACTGGAATGATGTCATTGGCGAGAACTATACCGTAACATCTGCCGAGGATACACAGGAGCTCCCTATCGACGAGCCGAAGGAATGGAATCCAGCAGCTGAGATACGGCGATATCTTGAAACACTGTTTGAAATGTCAGATATAGTCGGCTATGTTACAGAAGTATGGAAAGACGAATCCGACGGCGGGAAATATAAGCCAAAAGCCGGTAGTTATGACCGCACAGCAGGTCAGCTCCTTCAGGAGCTTGCGCGATACAATGGTGATATTGAATCCGTATTCGGAACTATCAATGAAGAATGCGGAGCATGGATACGTTTCAATCCGCTGAACGGTGAGGGTGTAAAAAATGACTGCGTTGCTGATTATAAATACGCGCTTGTAGAGTCCGACAGCATACCTGTTGCACAGCAGAATGGTATCATGCACGACTTGAAGCTCCCGATAGCCGCACTTGTATTTACTGGCGGTAAATCGCTTCATGCGATAGTCAGAGTTGAGGCAGGCAGCTTCAAGGAATACCGCGAACGTGTAGAATTTCTGTATAAGATATGCGATAAGAATGGTCTGCACGTAGACCGCAACTGCCGTAATCCCTCACGCCTGAGCCGAATGCCGGGGGTTATGAGAAATGGAAAAAAGCAGTTTCTCGTCGAGACCAATACCGGATTTGCTTCATGGCAGGAGTGGAAAGAATGGATAGAATCAGTCAACGATGACCTCCCAGACTTCGAGGACATGAGTGATTCATGGGAGAATATGCCGGAGCTCGCTCCTCCGCTTATTGAAAACGTACTTCGTCAGGGACATAAAATGCTGCTTGCAGGTCCCTCAAAAGCCGGAAAATCCTTTGCTCTCATAGAGCTTGCAATAGCTATAGCAGAAGGCAGGCAATGGCTCGGCTGGCAGTGTGCAAAAGGAAAAGTCCTCTACGTCAACTTGGAGCTCGACAAGGCTTCATGCCTGCACCGCGTAAAGGACGTTTATTCGGCGCTGAACATACCGCCTGCAAACCTGCATAACCTCATGATTTGGAATCTCAGAGGGCAGACGAAGCCTATGGATAAGCTCGCACCGTCGCTGATATGGCGAGCAAAGCGTGAGGGTTTTCTCGCTGTTATCATCGACCCGATATACAAGGTTATCACCGGCGACGAGAATTCAGCTGACCAGATGGCGCACTTCTGTAATCAGTTCGATAAGGTATGTACAGCGCTCGGGTGTGCCGTGATATATTGTCATCATCACTCGAAAGGCTCTCAGGGCGGAAAGCGGTCTATGGACAGAGCGTCCGGTTCCGGAGTATTCGCCCGAGACCCTGATGCACTCCTTGACATGGTCGAGCTTGACCTAACTGAGGACATCATAAAGCAGCTGAAGAATAATGCAAGCTGTCTTATATGTGCAGACTATCTGAACAGATATGCTCCGAGTGCGGCGGCAGACGCTTCTCCTGACGACCTGCTGAGTCATACAGCATCTTTGAAACTTTGTTATGACAATTTACCTTCTGAAAAATACAGCGAGCTTAAACAAGCTGTCAGCGCTTCTGATGAATATGTCCAGCAGCAGACAGCATGGCGCATGGAAGGAACGCTGCGAGAGTTCCCGAAGTTCACGCCGAAGAATTTGTATTTCCGCTATCCGATACACGTTGAGGATACAGTCGGCGTACTCAAGGACTTGCAGGCAGACTCGGAGCTGTCACCGTGGCAGCGAGGAGCGAAGAAAGGTGCGGCGGCTCGTCAGCGGTCAGAAAAGGCTAAGACTGCGGACAAGAATGCCGAACTTATCAATACGTTCAACGCCTGCAACGTCAACGGCGAGGTTACTCTCAAAGAAATGGCTGAGTATATCGGCTGCGAACCTCAGACGATAAGAAACAGGATTAAACATTCAGGCGAGCTGTACGTCAAGGATTCAAAAGTGTACAGAAAATAATTCACTGCTTTAGTATGTAAAAATCAGTGTAAACACCCTATATATAATATATAATTTACACTTACACTATCAATGATAGTCAATGAGGTAGTACGTATAAAGTGGCTCAATAGCCAGCCACTTTATACTATACCTATTTCATTGACAAGCGCAAAACAGAAAGGAAGTTTTTTATGAATTGCATAGCAGAAGACAGCAGAAGAAACCTCGAACAGAACAAGAAGAAACTCTGTCCCCTGTCGTTCTCTTCAGAAGACAAACCGATGCACTGCCAAACACTTGACTGTATGCTCTACGATGATGAGATACACGAGTGTGCACTCGGTAGAAAGACCTATCTCGATGAGGAAGATAACGATGCTTGAATTTTTCATTGATATGATACCGCCTACAGCTACACATCAGGAGAAGGGATGCACTGTAGTAAACGGTAAGCGAAAATACTACGACAGGAGTAACGGAGATGCCGAGCAGAAACTTACAGCATATCTCGCTCAGTACCGTCCGGAAGCTCCCCTCACAGGAGCATTACAGGTTGTTGTGAAATGGTGCTTTCCGGTCAAGGCAAAGCATACCAACGGCGAACCATATACCAATAAGCCGGACGCGGACAACCTCTGCAAGGCTCTCTACGACATTATGACCAAGCTCGGCTACTGGAAAGACGACAGCCATATCTACAGCAGCATCACAGAAAAGTTCTGGGCTCAGCGGCCAGGACTATATATAAAAATTGAAGAAAGGCGGTAAAGCAATTGAAAGATAATTCAACATATCAGAAATGGGCAACAGAACTGAGCGAAGCAACGGCATTTGAAAAGGCACTCCGCAGGGAGAAGCCGACAGACGAACTGGAGCAGGCGTTCTGGCAGGGGTATCTTGCCGGACTCAGGGAACAGGACAACAGAATAAAGGAGATAGCCTATCATTACGGCTATGAGTCACAGCGTGAGCAGCTTATTGAGGAGTGTGCAGAAGCTATCCTCGCAGCTCAGAAGTGCAAGAGATACGGCAGTAACGGAAGTTTTAAGGCGTTATGCAGCGAGGTCGCAGATGTGCTCGTCATGGCACAGCAGATGCGGCTCCTCATGGGCGCGAAGGTTATAGACGAGATCATAGATAAAAAGCTCAACAGGCAGCTCGGGAGGATAGCGCATGAAACGTGAGCAGGTATGCAGTCAGCAGGTCCACTGCCTGAGCTGCCCGCTGATTAAGTTCCGCAGCGGTAAGAACTGCGAGGAGCTATCCCCGGAGCAGATAAGTGAAATAATGAGGAGGTCGAGACTGAATGATATACTACCGCGGACGTTGGCTGATAGAGCCGGAAATAAAGGCTCTGCTGAGTAAGCTCGAAGCAGAGAACGAGAAACTGAAACAGGAGAACACGGTCGTTCTTCGTGAGACTGACAGGCTTATCAAGGAAAAAGGTCAGCTTATTGCTGAAAACTATGAAGCTAAGAAGCTCCTGCGTGAGAGCCTGCCTGTACTGCACAGAGCTTTCTTCGCAAACTACAAAGACACGAACGCTGCTAATGAGCTGTACGATAGGATTATAAAAGCTGTGGGAGGTGCAGAAAATGACACTTGAACAGTACATAGAGCTTTTTGAAAAACCAAACTTCAAAGTGGAAGTTGACACAGCAGAATTGATAAGGCTGTTTAAAGAACTTCGGGATTCACGGGAACTTATCAAAAATCAAGCACAGTACATAGAAAATCATATAGATGTTAGGAGGTGAACATGATGAATATTGATGAAGCTATAAAGTACGCTGAAGATTTAGGCACAGAGGAAGAAAACAAAATAGACTACGATAAAGATAGTCCACACATGATAATATGCAGGAAGAATACGGTTAAAGACTACAGACAGCTTGCTGAATGGCTGACGGATTACAAAGGACTGAGGGCTGAAATAATAGACCTTCGCTTGTATGTCCAAATGTTAGAAGAATATCGGGAAAAAGCAAAGCGACTTCTGAAAGTGGCGGTTGAGGATATGAAAGATGTTGTCAGCAGCGACTGTGGATGCCGATGTTGCAAGGGTGAACAAGCTGCAAGCTGTGCGTACATAAAATGCTGGACTTGGCGTTATGCTGACGAAGCCCTCGCGCCTATAAACGGCTTCGGGCTGACGACAAAAGGCTTTGAAAGCGCTACGTATAAGAAAGCAAACAAGATTCTTGATGAAGAATACAGACGGCTGGCTGAAATGACCGAAGAAGAAATTCAACGTGAAATGGAACAGGAGGGCTGAAAATGAATGAATTTGAGAAAGGCTATGAACAAGGCTATAAAGACGGAGTGGGCGGCGCAGCATTGCCGAACGTCAACGACAACGGTGACAAGATAGACGGTTACAACTATGCGTACAAGACAGACAGCAGAGGTGAGCCGTACATTCACATAGACAGCGTGAGAAGTATGCTGAAAAAAGCCGCAGACGTACAGCCTGTTGATAGGTGGATAAGCGTTAATGATAGGCTGCCGGAAGAAAACATACTTGTGCTATGCTATGCGAGGAGTACGACCGGCGAAGGAAATAATTATTTTCTTGGAGCACTTGCACACGGAGAATTTTGGTTCTTAAAAGTCAATGACATTGGACACGTCAGTTGCCCTGTACTTCACTGGGAAGTCACTCACTGGCAACCACTTCCAGAATCACCAAAGGAGGACTGAAAAATGACTGATGTAATATGCAGTTGTGATTACTGTGCACATATACTACCTAACGGCATATGCGGTTTAGAGAGTATTGACATCGACGGAGCTGCCGAGTGTGCGAGTTATGAAGAAGCGGAACAGGAGGAGTGACATTGAAAACAACAATAGATTTTTATAACGAGGTAGGAATACCTTGCTATCATTGCAAATATGCATTTTCTCCTGCGTGTACGGATTGCATTGATTTGACGCTATGCCATATGTGCGATATTGCTGAAGATATGATACTGCGAGGTGATTATTGATGAAAACACTTAAATTTATGGGACACTCAGACGATACCTTCGGCGAGTACGGCGCAACAATGGACGACGTTGACAATGCCGGCAGCGGCACACCTATCCAGTGTGTTGTCGAAGCGGACGGAACTGCTCTGATAGTGACCGGACAGTACGATAGAAACGGCACCGGCACCTGGGACATTGGTATAAGCTTACAGGACGAAGACCTCTCTTATCCTGACTGGGATATACATATCAGCTTTGAAGGCTATACAACAGTCCTTGAAATAGACGTTCCCGACGACTTTGAGCTTACCTGGTACAATGACGGAGAGAGAATGGAGGGGTACTGATGCCGAAAGTAAGATCCCGCAAGTGGCTCGTCCCTCGCTACCGGATAAGGAATAACATCACCGGCGCGTACATACACGACACTCCCACACAGCCGATGACCTTCCTCGACCACGCTGAGGCGTGGCGATACATAAAGCAGCACGGTCTTAACCCAGAGATCTATTTCGTGGAGGTCGAACGATGACTGCGAAAGAATACCTTGAACTCGCTTACAAGGTCGATAATGCTGTACAGCGCAGGCGAGAGGTCGCAAATAAGCATAGGGACAGCCTTTACGGACGAAGCATAGACTATTCTGAAAGCGGCGGAAATCATAACAGCGGCGATACTTTAGGTGAGGCAATAGCCAGTATTTGCAGCTATGAGAAAGAAACTGATATGATTATTGCGGCTCTTGTAGATATCAGGTTTGAGATTGAGAAGTCCATTAATGCTGTTCCGAATAAAAAACAAAGGGATATTCTGACATATCGTTATTTACTCTATATGCCGTGGAAGAACAAATGCGACAAAGATACCGGCGAAATACTTGAGAAGGGAATAAAGGAAAAAACAGGATATTCTTCGGAATCAGTGTTTAAATTTCATTCAGCCGGATTGAAAAAAATTTCAGTTCCTGAAAAAATTACAGTAAAATACAGTGAAATACAGAAATATTTGTGATATGATAAGAGCATGAAAGCAGGCGGAAAAGGTTATGGCTTTCGGGAGTGTTCCACATCCTCACTCCCTTTGCCTCCACCTTCTGCTTTCGGTTTCTACTATCATTACGATTTCTTCATTTGATTTTCTCCTGCGGTCAGCACCCTTCCTGACCGCGAATTTCGGCAGAGTGGAGCAGTTGGCAGCTCGCAAGGCTCATAACCTTGAGGTCGTTGGTTCAAGTCCAACCTCTGCAACCAAAGGACTAACATTTTCAATTAACTCCTTATTTTTTCAGACAGAAGTACCTCGGCAACAGCTGGGGTATTTCTGTTATACGCGAAAGGACGGTGAACTTATGGCAAGACCGAGAAAATTCAGAAGCCCGAAAGCACTTGAAGAAAAGTGGGAGGAATTCAAAGAATACTGCAATAACAGGACAGTGCTGAGCCATGAGTTCAGTTCTAAAAACAGCGAATTCGTATCTGCTGAACTGAAGCGTTCGGTAACGTATACGATAGAGGGATTCTGCGTGTATTCAGGTATATCAAGGCAGTCATTCTATGATTACTATGCGGAGAATGAACGGTTTGCTGACATCGTTACGCGCATGAAGGAAGAATGCGAGGCTGATGCCCGTGAAAAGTTTGAGCTTGGTGTGATACCGTCGCAGCTTGCGGGGCTCTGGATGTCAAAGTACGGCTACAGCACCAAGCAGGACGTCAACGCTAAGGTTGAACCGTCCGAGAAGCTTGCTGACGTAATGGATCAGATCGGCGGTGAGGGGCTTGAAGAATAGTTTTCCGCTCTCGCAGAAGTATATTGACTTCATCAACAGCGTCAATGGCGTGACTGCGGAATTTCTTGAGGGCACCACAGCCTCGGGCAAGACGACCGTCGGAGCAGGTATAAAGTTCATGAGAATGGTTTCGGCGTCACAGAAGAAGCTGCACGTTATAGCTGCCAAGACTACTGGCAAGGCTGAGGAGACGATAATTCAGCAGGACAACGGTATTCTCGACCTGCATCACAACGCTTCGTATTACGGCAACGGCGACAAGGACTTCAAGCTTCCACACATCAAGTTCGAGGGTAAGATAATCTATATCCTCGGCTATGATAATCGTGACAAGTGGGAAATGGCTCTCGGAGCACAGTTCGGCTGTGTATACATTGACGAGATAAACACTGCGGACATTGAGTTCGTGCGGGAGATATCCACACGTAACGAGTATCTGCTTGCTACGCTCAACCCTGACGATCCGTCGCTTCCGGTCTACAAAGAATTCGTTAACCGCTCCCGACCGTACAGCAAATATGCCGGAGATGTCCCCAAGGAGATAATGGACGAGCTCCTGAAGGAAGAGCCGACGCCGCACTGGAAGTATTGGTTCTTTTCGTTCCTGGACAACCTAAGCCTGACCGCAGAGGACATCGAGCGCAAGAAAGCAGCAGCTCCGAAAGGAACTAAGCTTTACAAGAATAAGATACTCGGGCAGCGTGGCAAGGCAACAGGTGTTATTTTCGACTGCCGCGACAGCAATATCATCACACCTCAGCAGGCGCGGGAGTACAAGTTCACGCTGTTCTCTGCGGCTCTTGATACTGCGTACTCTCAGACCTCGCCTGATACGATAGCTTTCACGTTCATCGGCATCACTGCTGACAGGAAGTGCATAGTGCTCGACGAGAGAGTTTTCAACAATGCAGAGCTGACAGTGCCGAAAACTCCGTCGGATATTCCTGTCGAGTATACAGCCTTCCTCGAGCTCAATCGAGAGCGCTGGGGATTTGCAAGAGACGTATATATCGACAGCGCAGATCAGGCAACAATTACCGAGTGTGGGAAATATAAGCGCCTGACAGGCAGCATATATAACTTTATTCCCGCCTTCAAAAAGACTAAGATCATCGACCGCATCCAGCTTCAGAGCGCATGGATGGCAGCCGGTGATTTTCTTATACTCAACCACTGCAAGACGATGATAGCGGAGTTGAACGTCTACAGCTGGAAAGAAGAGAAGTACGAGCCTGAGGACAGGAACGACCACTGCATCAACTCCTGCCAGTATGCATGGCTCCCTTATAAAGCAATGATAGGAGCGATAAAATGAGCTTATTTGAGACTATAGGAGAAAGGGTGAGAGAAAAAGTGAAGAACTGGCTTCGGCTGAATCCAGCCCCGCAGCAGAGTTTCAACATAAACGAATATACTACACGTGAGACTGAGATAATCCGTTCGCAGCTCTGGTACAGAGGAGACGCGAACGAGCTGTTCCAGTTTTTTCATCAGCTTAACGGCGTACAGGGCAGCTTCTGGGGGAGCGTGCCTTCTGACAGCTCTGTTCGTAAGGTACACAGTGGTATCCCTGCGATAATCGCGGACACTCTGGCATATATTGTCAAGTCTGATATGGACGGCATCGAAGCTCCCGATGAGTGGGACGACATTGCCAAGAACATTGACTTTGTCGAAACTGTGGGAAAAGCTATCATTGATACGCTTGTCGAGGGCGACGGAGCTTTCCGAGTATCCGCTGACGGCGACAAAATAGAACTCGGTTTTGTCGGAGCTTCACGCTGCGAGTATGAGGACGATGAGGTCATTATACATACGGAATACTCGGCAAAAAAGCGTACATATATGCTATCGGAGCGTTACGGTAAGGGCTTCATCGAGAGCAGATTGTACGACGAGAACGGACATGAAGTTCCTCTCAGCACTGTCCCGGAGCTTGCAGGGGTTGAGCCGTATATCGTGTTCAGCGGAGACTATAGTCTTGCAGTTCCGCTTATGTTCTACGCTTCCAAGAAATACAAAGGACGTGGCAAGTCAATATTTGACGGCGGAAGGTCTGACTGCTTCGACGCACTCGATGAAGTCATATCCCAGTGGTGGGACGCAGTGAGACAGGGCAGAGTCAAGCAGTATATCCCTGAGAGCATGATGCCGCGCGATCCGAACAATGGAAGCCTTCTTGCACCGAATCAGTTTGGAAATAACTATATATCCGTCAGCGCTCCGCTCATTGAGGGCGTGAACAATCAGGAGATAAAGACAGTACAGCCTGAGATCAAGTATGAAGCATTCGTAAGCGCTTATACTAACGCACTGCTGATGTGCTTGCAGGGGCTTGTATCACCTGCGACACTCGGCATTGACGTCGGCAAGATGTCCAGCGCAGACGCTCAGCGCGAAAAAAAGGACGTGACCGGTCATACTCGGAATACTATTACAGCGGCTCTTGAAAATGTTTTGCCGAAGGTCATCAATGCCGTGTTCATGACGCTCGATAATATACACAATACGGAGCCTATCGAGCGCGAAGTGACCGTCAGCTTCGGCGAGTACGGAGCTCCCGACTTTGACAGCCGCGTCGAGACGGTCGGCAAGGCGGCGACCTACGGTATCATGTCAACAGAGACGCAAGTTGACGAGCTCTGGGGCGGCAGCAAGGACGACGAGTTCAAGGCTGCCGAGGTACAGCGAATCAAGACGGAGAAAGGCATCATGCCGGCAAGCGAGCCCAGCGTAGGCGGTGAGCCGTAATGCTCAAGCCCGAGGATATCGCTGCTATCTTTGAGTGGATAGAGCTGCTCCTGATAGCGAACCTCAAGCGCAACCTTGCCCGACATAAGGACGAGGAGGAGCAGGAGGGATTTACCTGGTCTGCATGGCAGGCGGAGAAGCTCCGCAGCGTCAACATATTCCGCCGACAGTGCAGCGCCATAATGAACCGATACAAGGATCAGATAGACGACGAGACACGTCAGCTGCTCGAGGAACAGTTCGAAGAGGGGGTGAACGGAGCTGTCAAGGAGCTCGAGGAAGCTCATTCGGAAAAGGCAGCGCCGGCGGCTTTGCCCGCTGCCGAAGAGCAGCAGACACCGGCAGAGAATCCGGAGCAGGGCCACTCGGACTCGCCGAAAGAACCTCCTGCGGAAAAAACATCTGCTGACACAACTGTCGCGGCTGAGATCAACCCTGAGCCGCAGTTCTTTGGAGTGGATAAGGCAAAGACCGAGAAGCTTATCGAGGATGTCACCAACATTGAGGAGCAGGCTGAGACGGCAGCTCTACGACTGACCGACGATGTCTACCGTCAGACGGTGAACAGAGTGCAGCTGGCAATGGCTACCGGCTCTATCACCTACGAGAAGGCTGTGGACATGGCTGTGGCTGACTTCCTCGCGCAGGGTATCAACTGTATCGAGTACAAGGACGGCAGACGCGTTAATATTGCAGACTATGTGCGAATGGTACTGAGGACGACCTCGACCAGAGCAGCGCTGCAAGGCAAGTCCGAACGCTTCAAGGCTCAGGACTACGATACAGTGCTCGTCAGCAGCTACGGTATGTGCAGCAAGACCTGTCTGCCGTGGCAGGGGCGCGCCTATATCAACGACGCTTTTACTGACTGGCAGGGCGAGACTAAACTTGAAAACGGCGTGAAGTTCGGCAAATCGTTCTACTGCGGCAAGTGGTTTCCACTCCTGAGCAGTGCCATCGAGCATGGACTTTTTCACCCGAACTGTCGGCACAGCATCAATCTCTTCATCGACGGCGTGACTGAGCTCCCCGTGCCGATGGATAATTCCGAGATAGAGCGCCGTTACAAGGCTGAGCAGGCGCAGAGAGCTCTTGAACGCGAGGTCAGGAAAGCAAAGCGCAAGGTCGAGGGAAGCCTTGACCCTGCTGATGTCAAAAAGGCTAAAGACGAGCTGAGGAAAGCACAGAAGAACGTCCGCGACCATATCAACAAGACAAATGCCGATGAAGGAACAAGAGTCCTTGTACGCAAGCCATTGCAGGAGAAGATATACGGCGGTGATGTGCGTATCGGCTCAGATGCGGATCCTGTTTACGGTCCGAAGTCTCCGCCGGAATCAGTTCCGGAGGGATATGCAGTTGATGTGGACGTCGCGGCTCCGAAGCAGTCAGTTTCCGCACAGTATACAGGGGAGAAGATACCTGAGAAGTTGAAGGTGGCAGGCGGTCAGGTCACTGTCAGCGAGCCTGAGGAGGCGGAGGGAGCTTATACTGAGGAGAAGATACCACAAAAGGAAAAGCCCTACACAGAAGTGCAGGACGAATACGAAGCTACTGCTACACCAGGTGAAGGTGTTATCACCCGTGACAGTGATTATAAAGAGAAAAAGCACAAGGAAGAAATTGACTTTGCAGAATGGCTTCATAACAAATACGGCGGTGATATACATATTCAGCAAGAACGCCATGATAAAGAATACGCCGATTACATTTGGAGAGGGAAACACTGGGAATTAAAGTCTCCTGAAAGTCAAAAAGGTACAAACAGTGCATTAAAGAAAGGATATAGTCAAATAAGCGAAAATCCCGGAGGGGTAATGATTGACTATGGGGATCATGATATTGATTTAGATTTTGTAATGAAAGCTATTAAACTGCGTATGCAGTGGTATCATGGAGAAGCTATGGACATAATGCTTGTGCATCGTGGAAACGTCTTGAAAATACTTAGGTATAAAAAAAGATGAGGTAAAGCCTCTGCCCAGAATAGCGGAGGGAACCTCATCTTTGATTGCATTTCTGCTATCACTAATATTATACCATAATGATGACGATTTGTCAAGATATATTGCTGAAAGGTGGTGAGAAATAATGGAACTGAAAGACACGATAGAGCTCATGCAGTCCGAGAACTACAAGGAGCGGTTCAAAGCTGAGTATTATCAGGTGAAGATAAGACTTGAAAAGCTGGAAGCAATGCTCGAAAAGTGGGATAACGGAGAACTGGACTTCACACCTACTTGCCCGAGAATGGTATATGACGGTCAGGTACAGGCTATGTCAGACTACTGCTCAGCTCTGATAGCACGAGCTGCTATGGAGCATATCGTAATTGAATAACGCTTGAAAGCATTTGCCAAGGACATAAATGTCCCTCGCAGTGAGAATGTGGAGGAGTAAAAACAATGTACAACATTCCAACCGGCAGAATAGTCGAAAGTCTGTTCACGCCGTGGCTCATGAAGCATCTGAGCCGCAGAAGAAACGTTAAAAAGCACCGCTGAGGTGCATTTTTTATACCCAAAATCAAGAAAGAGAGGTCATGACCATGCCAACAGAAAACACTGATACAAAGGACACTCAGAACACCGCAGAAGCGCAGAACAATTCTACAGAGGATAATACATCCACCGAAGCACAGAACGGCTCTGCAAGCGAATCTGAGCAGGCTGAGAGCACACTCCCGAAAACTCAGGAGGAGCTTGACAAGCTCATCGAGCGCAGGCTCAAAAAGGAGCGGCGCGCATGGGAGAAGGAGAAAACAGCTCCCGAGCCTAAGACCGAGAGTGACGGCAGTACTGCCGCCGCAGCTCCTGATAACTCCGCAGAGATCGCATCCCTCAAGAGTGAACTCCAGGAGGCAAGAGCGCAGAACACCGCTGCAAAGCTCGGTTTCAAGGCTGATGCTATCGACGATGCTGTATATCTCGCAATGAGGAACGCTGCCAAGAACAATGACGGCGAGTTCGATGATGAGGACATCAAGACAGAGCTTTCCGCTGTCCTCAAAAAGCATCCAGAATGGAAAGCTGATGCAGGAAAGAGCGCGGGCTTCCGTGTAGGAGCTCCCGAGCCTAAGCCGAATGCGAATTCAACCAAGGTTACAGCGCAGAAACGCTGGAATAGATTCAATCATTAAGGAGGAATACTTATGCCTAACACAAACAACTATGCTGAGGTGTGGGAGAGCGAGCTTCTTGAATCCCGTATCCAGGAAACACTTTCGAGTCCCTTCGTGACTACTAATGTCCGCTGGCTCGACGCGAAGACCTTCCACTTCACACAGCAGTCCACATCCGGCTATAAGTCTCATAACAGAAACGGCGGCTGGAATTCCGGAAAGTATGTTCAGACGGATGTACCTTTCACAGTTACCCACGACAGAGACATTGAGTTCCTGGTAGACAAGGCTGATGTCGATGAGACAAACCAGACAGCATCTATCATGAATATCTCGCGCACATTCGAGACTAATCAGGCGTCGCCCGAGCAGGACGCTCTCTTCTTCTCGAAGACTGCGGCAAAGGCTGAGACTCTTGAAGGATATCACAGTGAGACAGCGGCAAACACCTATACAAAGTCGAATGTATTCGACAAGCTCAAGGGTATGCTCGCATCAGGCAAGCTCAGAAGATACAAGGCTCAGGGCGCACTTATCATGTATGTTACTTCCGCTATCATGGATCTGCTTGAACGTTGCCTCGACTTCACTCGCAAGATCGAGATGACGCAGATCGCAGAGGGCGCTGGAACAGGCCTCGAGACAAGAGTTACCGACATTGACGGTGTACCGCTCATGGAGGTTATAGACGATGAGCGTTTCTATGACCGCTTCAACTTCGATCCGGAGGACGGCGGCTTCGAGCCTGCGCTTGCTGACTATGCACTCACTCAGGATACCGACATCGTTGACGGCAAGACCTACTACACTCGTTCCGGTTCTGAGGGCGCGTATACTTATACAGCAGTTGCTTCGCCTTCAAAGTCAAGCCTCGGCAGCTACTATGAGAAGACTGCTCTCGGTTCCAGAAAGATCAACGTACTCATCGCTTCTCCTCTTACCACAAAGGTAGTTCCGAAGATATCAAGCATCTACTTCTTCGCTCCCGGCAGTCATACCAAGGGTGACGGCTACCTCTACCAGAATAGAGCACTGTCCGATGTATTCACCTTCCCGAACGGTAAAGACGGCAAGGTCGACAGTATCTATGTTGATGTAGATACAACTGAATACACGGGTTCATGAGCGCGTATCTGAGACCTGGGGAGTACCACGGCAGCATACCTTCGGACCAGCTTGAGAGCAGGATCCGCAGGGCTTGCAGAGACATCGACAGTCTGACGTTCAACAGGATCGTCAAGGCCGGCTTTGAGAATCTGACAGAGTTCCAGCAGGAGCTCATCAAGGAATCCGTAGTGCTCCACATGGACTTCTGTTACGAGAACGCTGAGCTTCTCGAGTCGCCGCTGAGTGCTTATTCTATCAACGGAGTGAGTATGAGCTTTGACAAGTCAAAGATAGTCACAGTAGGCGGTGTTACGACTTCAAGCGAGGTCTACGGACTGCTTATGCAGACGGGACTATGCTATAGGGGGCTGATGTGAATGAAGTATCCTCAGCTCGTACCGGATAAGGTATGCAAAACTCCCATAACAGTGTACAGGGAGGGTGGTCTCAACAGGGACGGCTCTCCCAAGCGTACCGTTATATACGAGGGAAAGTGCAACTACAGCGAAAAGACTTTCCAGCGCATGACCGCAGACAAGCAGCTCGTTACGCTCAATGCGACGGCGCTTTTCAACGGTGACATTGCTCCCGATGTTGATAATATCGAGGGCGACGTTGAAGTTCTCAGCGGCATTCACCGTCGAATTTACGCAAGTCAGAAGAACCGCAACCCTGACGGATCTGTGAACTATACTCGACTGGAGCTGATATAATGAAAGTCAAGGTAACGCTTAACAAAGCTGTGATACAGCGCATATCTGATGCCGCAAAAGCCGCAGCTGTCGATACAATGGAGCAGTTATGCACTGACCTTGTGGACTCTAAAACAATGCCGTTCGACAGCGGAGATATGCAGAATAATCAGACCTTTGTTGCAGTTGAGGGTGAAGATATTATAAACGGCGTTGAGACCTATTCAGTGAGCCTTGTAACCGGCTCTCCGCAGGCTCGGCGATTGTATTATCACCCTGAGTACAACTTTCAGCAGAAGGAAGGCGCTAACGGTTCGCGCGGTGCATTCTGGCTTGAACCGTATATCAGCGGAAGCAAGAAGAACTTCATACGCGACAAATACACTGAGCTGTTCAAAAGGAGGGCGGGGCTGTGAACTATCTGACACTGCTTGAAGTCGCTGATATACTCGCGGAGCTGCTCAGCTTCGAGGACATTACTGCCGGTACTATAGACTGCTCCCTCAGCGAGACCATAGGCGTATACCAGCGCGGAGAATTCGTTCCGCGTGAGTGCATAGGTACTGACAGCAGCTACGAAACATCAAAGCTCAGACTGCTTGTACGGTGGGGCAAGAATCCCACAACGGCAGAAGCTAAGGCTGCCGAGCTTGCAGGACTTGTGCAGGCGCTCAGAGATATGCCAACAGGATCGCATATTATCAAATTCGCGGACGTGAAAGCTGTCCGCGCCATAGGAAAAGACGAAAAAGGCGTCTGCGAGTATACCGTAGACGCTGATGTTATCTATTCAGAAAGGAATGAATAAACTATGCCTGATGAGAACAATGTAACAACAACTCCCGTAAGCGGAGTTTATCCCTGCTATGAGAATCAGTTCAGTATCGACATTACCGGCGGTGACGGCACTACAGAGGCAAACCTCAAGACCATTGCAGATATGGAGACTTTCTCCGTAGCTATTGACGGCAACGTTGAGGAGTGGAATCCCTTCGACACCGAGGGCTGGACACGCCGTCTCGTAACCGGTAAGGCTATCACTATCTCGGTCAGCGGCAAGCGAAATGTCGGTGATGCCGGTAACGACTACATCGAAAGCATTGCGACCAAGACAGGACAGGAGTGTTCAACTACGTTAATATGGAAATTCCCGAGCGGAGCCACTCTTACAATGCCCTGCGTCGTAAACGTCACAGAGTGGGGAGCAGGTGACTCGCGCAACGTTGCACCTCTTGCGTTCGATGTAATGAGTGACGGTAAGCCGACTTTCACACCGGCGGCCTGACGACTGCTGCAACGTCAGAGCCGCAGAATGAACCAAGCAGTAATGAAATAACAGAAACAGCGTCCGATCCTGAATGACCGGGCGCTGTGTGATAAATGGAGGTAATGCGATATGGCAAGAATGTACACACTGGACAAAAAGCTGCTTTGCGGCAGTCCTGAGATAAGAATAGGTGAAAAGGTCTATCCGGTCGATGACCGAACAAAAACCGTAAAAAAGATACTGAAGCTTTTTAGTGATAAGAGCAGTAAAGCTGATGACACTGAGAATACGGAGGAAGCACTTAAACTTGCATTCGGCGAGAAGTACAGGGAGATAGAAGCTCTTGACCTGCCGTTTGCAGCTTATCAGGAGCTCGTTAACCTCGTTATCGCTGCAATGACCGGTGAAGAGCCGAAGGAGAAAAATGACTCCTTTCCCGAGCTCGAACAGTGAGGTATGGTACGACCTTGAGCATGACGCAGAGCTCATCACGCAGTCAGTAGCAAAGCAGTATAAGCTTCTTCCCTCGGAGCAGGAGAAGATACACTACTCCGAGTGGCTGCTGCTTGTTGGAGGTCTCATGGAAGATACTCCGCTCGGTCAGATAGTGCTAATACGTAAGGAAAAAGACCGCGACCGTATAAAACGGTTCACGCCTTATGAGATGAGGATACACAACGAGTGGCGGAGTTTCCGGACAAAGAAAATGCTTTCAAATGCCAAGCCGGAGGACTTCTCGAAGCAGTTTGAGAAGATGTTTTCGGCTATGTTTGGCTGATTGACAAAAAATGCTCTAAACAAGGAGGAGGTGAGAGTATGCCGGAAACAAGTGCAGGTGCTATATCGCTTGATCTGACTATCCAGGACAAGCTGACTGAGCAGATAGAACGGTCGATATCGTCTGCGAGAAGGTATGCAGAATCACTCGGCAGAGAGCTTGAAAATTCAATAACTGCGCCGATAAAGCGTGCAGCTGAAAAGGTAAAGGCAGTTGATGTACCTGTCAGCGTCAGAACTGAGGATATCACAGGAAAGCTCCACGAAACACTGGAGAATACGAAAACAACTCTGGATATCCCTGTCGATGTCAGTAGCGGGAATATCGCTCAGAAAGTCCATGATATCACAGAGCAGGCGCAGACGGCTATAACTATTCCGGTTGATATCGAGCCGGAAAGCGCTTTCCGCGCAGTTGAGGAGAAGATGAGCAGCATTGCTGAGAGTATCCGGGAGAAGCTCGGAGCTATCGACTTCCCGACTGCAAGTGCTGAGAGATTCACATGTCAGCTTGAAGTTATGACTGAGAAGCTGGCTCTGATGCAGAAAACGTGGCAGGAACTCTCAGCAGCGGACCCTTTCAGTACGGCAGCAGACCGTGCAGGTAAACTCGAAAAGAAGATAGCCGACCTTGAGAACCGGCTTGCAAAGCTCTCGAAGGGCGGCAAGATCGCATTACCGGAGCCGCGTAAGGTCAAAACTCCAACAGCTACGGTCACGAAAACTGATACAGGCAAAAGCAGCGTGCCTGCTGTAGACGTTGGTCCTGCTATTGGCGGAGGAATAAGCGGTATAGCCGGTATGATAGGTACCGCTGTTAGTGGAAATCCCGCTATCGGTTCGGCTGTCAGCTCTGTCGCAAGTACGATAACAGGCACTCTTGGAAATGCGTTCAAGGGCCTTCACAACCTGATAAACAAGGTCACAGGCAACGCCTCAGCAAAGCTGAAGAAGCTCATCGGCAATATCATAGACATCACCAAGCCGCTGAGAAAGCTCGGCGACACTCTGAAACGAGCATTCAAGAGCGTATTTCTTGCTGCCGGTGCTTACGCAGCATTCCGCGCACTGAAGGACGGACTGCTCGAAGCGGCAAATGCTGATGAGCGCTTTGTGAAGTCTCTGAATGAGGTCAAAGCCAATCTCGCAATAGCGTTTACACCGATAATTCAGCAAGTAATGCCTATGCTTGACAGTCTGATGGAAAAGCTTGCAGTGACTACCAAGCAGATAGCTGCATTCACAGCAAACCTGTTTGGCATGACCTACAAACAGGCTGCCGATGCTGCTAAGAAGATAAAGGACGTTACAGCTGCCGCAAAGAAAGCGAAGATGGCAGTCGCAGGCATAGATGAGCTGAATATCCTCTCTGACGGCAGTGACGATGATAAACAAGGCATCGACTACAGCAAGCTTGATATGTCTGAGCCTGAGCTCCCTGACTGGGCGGAACGGCTCAAAACCTCAATAAAAACCGGAGACTGGAACGGTGCAGGAAGAGCACTCGCGGCGAAAGTCAACGAAGTTCTCGGCTCTGTGAACTGGGAAAAGGCTGAGCAGAAAGTCAAAGAAAAGGTCAGGAACCTTGCAGACCTGATAAACGGCTTCACGGACGAGCTTGACCCACGCGGGATAGGTAATGCTATCGCCGGAACTCTTAACACGATAACCGGAGCAGTAACAACTTTTGCCGACACGGTCAACTGGGGCAGGATAGGTCGTAAGCTCGCATCAGGGCTCAATACTGCTGTCCGTAAGATAAAGTGGCGTCAGCTTGGCAAGGCTCTTACATCGGGTATAAAGATACTCACTGACGTTCTTTACAATTTCTCTGAGGAGTTCGACTTCAAACAGTTAGGCAGCGGTCTGAGCAGAGCCATGAACGGAGCGGTTGCCAATGTTGACACTGCAAAGATAGGCAGTACCCTTTCAAATATAATCAAAGGCTCGATATCTGCTGCAACGGAGTTTCTAAAGGGAACCGACTTCAACATGATAGGCGAGAAGATAGGAGATTTCCTTGAAAACCTCGACTTCGAGAATATTCTCAGAGGTGGAGCATCTCTTATCAGGAAGATATTCTCGTCCATGCTCGATATAGCAGACGGACTGCTTGATAATACAGACTGGGCGAGTATCGGATTATCCATAGGCAGAGGACTCGGCGGAGCTGAGAAGGACGGCGTGCAGGAAGGTCTCTCGGGCGAAAACGGCATCTTTGACGGCTTCTGGGCAAAGCTCGTGCGAGTAATGCTCAAATGGTCAGCGGCAATGTCTGACCTCGCAGTCACTATCGGTGCAGGCATAGTATGGGGCATACTCGACGGTATTACCGGCGAACTCAAAAGTATCGGGAAATGGCTCGACGACAATATCGTAATGCCGTTTATTGACGGTATCAGGGACAAATTCGGTATAAAGAACGGCAGCTCGTCCAAGACCAAGAACATAGGCAGCAGTCTGATGACCGGTATCAAGAACGGTGCTTCCGAAAAGCTTGAATCCGCGAAAAAGGTATTTACCGGACTTCGCGAGAGTATAGAGGCAATATTCACGGATATCGGCGACTGGTTCAAGGTGAAATTTGAATCAGCACGAGACAATGTAAAAAAACCGTTCAGCTCTATCGGGTTATGGTTTGCTGAGAAATGCAGTGAGATAAGAGCACCATTTCTGAATGTTGGTTCGTGGTTCGGAGAGCGGTTTCAGGCTGCACGTGATAATATCGAGCGTATATTCAATGACGTAGGCGCGTATTTTGGCAAGCGCTGGGACGATATCAAAGAGCATTACAGCACGGTGGGTTCATGGTTCAGAGACCGCTTCGAGGCTGCATATGACAATATCCGCAACGTGTGGAGTTATCTTCCTGACGTATTCGACCAGATATGGAGTGATATCAAGGATTCGGCTCTCGACAGCCTTAACGACATTCTCGGCGGACTTGATGAGTTCTGTGGGAAATTAGCTGATGTTCTGAGTTCAATGTCAGTCGCAGGCATTGGTGGAAACATCCTTCTGCCTAAGATATCGAAGATACCGCACCTTGCGACCGGTGGACTTGCCAAAGCTCCGACACTGGCAATGGTAGGCGATAACAGGAATGCACGCAGCGACCCCGAGGTCATTTCTCCGCTTTCAAAATTGCAGGGAATGATCGATTCCGGCAGCAATGCAGAAATCGTAGAACTGCTAAGACTGATAGTCGAACTGCTCAGAAACGGCATATCTGCGGAGCTTATAGGTTCGATGTTCGGCAGCGACTTCAAACGTACAGTGCTCCGGATAGTTGCCGAGGATAATACAAGGAGAGGATAGAATGAACGTAATACTGTCGATAAATGGAAAAGCTCCGGCAGTTCAGCCGCTGAGCGACGGCGGATACAGCGTTGTTACGTCTGACTTGCTTTCTTCGGGTTCAGGGCGGTCTGCTGAAACAGGAAGAACTATTCGTTACAAAGTAAGAGCGAATACATACAAGCTCTCCCTCAAATTCAAAGGACTGAAAGAGGAAGTAGCAAGTGTATATGCACAGATAAAGGCTTTCACTCTGACAGTCAGATTCTATGACCCGAGTGAGGGCGGATATGTAACGGCAGACTTCTATTCAGGTGACCCGACATTTGTTCCTGACCAGTATACTGCTGAGCTGTCTGTTAATCTGATCGAGATATGAGGTGATAGGGTGTATGAAGTAAGAAGCGAATTCAGGACGGCTATGCTGTCCGGAGATGTCCGCCATAGAATAAGAGGTGTTATCACTGACGTGACCGGCTCTGATATCTCCATTTGTGAAGAGATCGGCGAGAATGTCAGGATAGAGCAGCAATGCACGACAGATACAGACGTGTTTGCAGTGGGGCAGCTTTATACCGGCACGGTCGAGCTGACACTGCTCGGAGCAGATGAACTACAGCGTGAGACACTCCGCGGCGGAACGGTAACTCTTGAATTCGGACTTGAAGGGCATGATGAATGGGTACCGCTTGGTATCTGGAACATCACCGACCCGCAGCGCGGTTCCGAGAACAGCATAATGATCAAGGGAGTGGATAACACGTCCAAGCTTGACGTGGAAATACCTGTATTTGTCGGACACGTCAAAATGACCGACCGTATACGCATGATAAAGAAACTCACAGGACTGGAATTTGCACAGACAGCAGAGGAACTCTCGGCACTCGCAGGGGCAGATATAACGTCCAATGACGTATTTGGAACGAGTTATTGTCCGACGTGCAGGGCTGAGGTTTGCGCTATAGCTGAATTTATAGGCGGTATTGCCTTCATCGACCGCGAAGGCAGGATAGCGTTCCGGCGATTTGGTGACAATGCAGGCGAGTATGTGGTACCTGCGTCAAGGCGATTTCGCGCCGACCTGAGTGAGTACAGCTTCAAGGTTACGGCTGTAAGCTACAGTGAGGACGGCAAAACAGCCACAACTCCGGAAGCACCGGGAGAAGATGCAAATACGCGAGCCTGCCTGCCGCTGAATGGCTATCCATATGCACAATATATAAACGAATCCGATATAGCAGATGCTCTCATGAGGGTACGCGATAATCTTGCGAGTGCCGGAGTATGGGTACCGGGAAGCTTTGATTATGCCGGAGACCCCACTATCGACCTCGGAGACCGTTTGTATCTGACCGGAGGAGTGACCGGTGCCGCGCAGTCAGCATTCCTCGTCACAGCGCAGACATGGCAGTTTCGCGGACCGCACACCCTCATATCAGCCGGAGCAGGCGAATCCGTAGGGAATTACAACAGCGGAGGCGGAAGTGCCGGAGGAGGCGGAAGCTCGACAACTATCATAGAGGACCCGCTGAATTTTGTGAAGATGCGGGAAATACCCGGAGAAATAGCATCTGACCCGGTCATAGCGGCAGAAGCGTATTTCAGGGCGGCATTGCCGACAGTGCTGTATGTCAGCGTATCAGCAGCCGTGGAAAGTAATGAGGATAGTCTGACAAGTATCAGAGTGTACCTCGACGGTAACGAGCTTTATATGTGCAGTGAAGACACATTATCTGCCGGTGAGCGTCGTACAGTGCATTTCGGGCAGATGTGTACAGTTACCGCCGGCTTGCATAATTTGGCAGTGGAAGCGACCGGAGCAGGCAGTATAAAGCGTATCACAGGTTCAGTATTCGGAAAGAAGATATCCGCTGATATTTCAATGATACGCACATGGGGAGAAGCTTCTGTCTTTAAATGGAGCGACATATTACTCTTGAAATGGGGAGATATAAATGGAACGAACGACTAATTTCGGACTTTATAAGCCGGGTGCGGACGATTTTATAAGCATTGATGACATCAATGCGAATATGGACATAATCGATGAGGCGCTTGCGAACAGGTCCGGCGGCAATACACCTGTCAGCGCAATGCTCGTCGCTGATTCAGCAGGTGACTCAATAATCGGAGACGCACAGAAGGAGGAAGAATAATGGCAATAGAGAAAACTATAGAGAAAACTATATTTGCCGGAATGAGTGATGCACAAAAGAGAACAGCGTTTAAAGAATGGCTCGCTGATTCCGGGCTTTTTGATAGTGTTGAACTCGACGGTACGACTGTAAAATGCTATGTTGGGGAAAGACTTGTGTATGAATTCTGGAAAACAGCGTCGTATCATGTTGCGCACTTAAAAAATGGGTACGAATGGGATATGGGCGATTTCGGCATTTCTCAACTCTCCTATGGTGTAAAAACTTCCAAGGGAATTTATATTCAGGCACAGCAGACATATAAAATGCATATTTTTATTACCAAATCAAACAACGGCGATATTGTTGTGTTAAGAAATTATCATGAACTAGAAGTAAACGTACCGGATTTGGAAAAAAGTCCGGCTTATGTTTCAGGTACCTATACATGGAATGTGCCCGGTTCTTGTTTCGTAAAACAAGAGGCAACGTCAATGGCTCCGATATCTTCATATGGAACCAATACCTATCCGGTCGGCTTATATTTAATTGTTTTTAATCAGTATCCCAATGAAGAAGCGAAAATAATAGTTGACGGTAAAAAATATTATTCAAACGGATTCATAGCACTGGAGGAATGATATGCAGTACATAATAATGCTCGCGATAGTCCTCGGACTGGCTCTCGCGGACTTTGCAACAGGACTAATAAAAGGCTACATCACGCACCAGCTCAACAGTGCGAAAATGCGAAGCGGCGGGCTCAACAAAATATGTGAGCTCATCATCATGGCTACAGCGTGCGGACTTGAAGTCGGTATAAATCAGCTCGGGCACTACTATGAGAGCGACGTTCTCGCCGGTATCGCTGGAGCAGTAGCGGCAATCGTGGTATTTGGATATATTGTTATTATGGAGCTAATCTCCATACTTGAAAACTACGCGGAAATAAACAAAGATGCCGCTTGGGTAGGAAGACTGCTCAAACGGCTGAAAAATGTAAGTGATAAAGAAAAATAATTATTTTTTAATAAACGGTTTTCCATTGAGAAATACGCTTTTCCCGACCCCTTATGCGGATACACTCACAGAAAGGAAAAAATTATGTTATCAATAATCAGAATAGAATTCATACGATTCATAAGCTATGACTACACCAGTGCCCGAAGCCTGAACAGGGTAGAACTGTGTGTTGACTCTGCAAGCGAGCTTCCGGCAGTCGACGCCTTTGATAATATGCTCCTGGCTCAGGGAAGCATTGCGTGGGACGTCAGCACTGGAGACTTCTATGGTCTCGGCTCAGACGGCACATGGTACAAACAGGACGGTACAGGTGCATATGAACCTGATTCAGATGCTGCTCCTAATCTTAACATCGGCAGCTTAAATCGTCCGTCTGTACAGCCTATATCAGACACATTTAATATGTCCCCGACATCTCTGAACGAATCAGATGACACACCAATCCCTGAGGAAAGCGAGGTAAATGCAGATGACGAGTCTTTACGAGGTGCTGAAACGGAGTAAAACTGCCCCACAATTAGCGCCTGATATGTTTACAGCATTGTGGGCAAAGTCCATCACCGCCGGGAAAACGATTGAACTGTCTGGGCAAGTGCCGCTGTCTTTTAAGGCTAACGGCGAACCGCTTCTCGACTACCTCATCAGCGGCAACACAGTCCAGTCCGGCACACCGACTCAGGATAACCCGTTAACTCCGAGCGAGTGTGGAGATTTAGAAGCAACAGGTGAACACGCAGGACAGTTTAAAATCCCGATTTCATCAGCAGGACAGACAAACAACATCTACCTTGGTGAAGTACAGACAACAAGACAGATTAAGAAGTTAGTGCTGACCGGAGAAGAGCTGTGGGGTAAGAGTGGAGACGGAATCTATTCATATTTTGGCTTACGTCTTGGAGATTCTTCAACCACATTTACAACTGCGGTATGTACACATTATGAAAATGTTGATGTCACAAAAACTTCCCCTGCTGTTGGATTTATGTTGACCGCAAGTTCGAGAAATCTGCGCATTAGAACGAACGACGTAGAAAATGTTTCACTTAATGACTTCGTATCATTCCTTACACAGCAATATGCAAATGGCACACCAGTCACCGTCTGGTATGTTTTAGACACGCCCGAAACAGGCTTAGTAAACGAGCCTATAAGAAAGATTGGTGATTATGCTGATACTCTAAGCATGGAACAGGCAGGGGTGCAGATACCGACTAACAAGGGCAGTACAACGCTCGATGTACTGACAGCGGTTAAACCGAGTAACGTGAGCATCAAATACAGAGTATAAGGAGGATAATGACAATGACTAAAAACGGAATTGATGTCTCGAAGTATCAGGGAAACATCGCATGGAAACAGGTAAAGGACAGCGGAATTGAGTTCGCCATTATCAAAGCAGGCGGCTCTGATGACGGATTCTATATAGACCCGACCTACGAAGCAAACTACAAGAATGCCAAAGCAGTCGGAATGCCAGTCGGAGCATATTATATAGTGGGACCGTACTGCGTATCTAAAGAAGACGGCATTGCAGATGCAAAGCGATTCCTGAAAATGCTTGAAGGTAAGACCTTTGAGTATCCTGTCTACATCGACCTTGAAACTACGTCACCGGCAACGAAAGCCGGAACAACTGACGCGGTACTCGCCTTCTGTCAGACTATGGAGGTGGCAGGATATTTCTGCGGCATATACGCATCGGATATATCCGGATTCAAGGATAGGCTTGACATTGACCACATCAACTCTCGTGCTAAATGGGTTGCAAGCTATGGAAGTAAGCCTACATATACCAAGTCTTACGGAATGTGGCAGAAGTCGGACAAAGGACGTGTGCCCGGTATAGCCGGAGACGTTGACCTCGACGAATGTTTTGTCGATTACCCGAAAATCATCAAAAATGCTGGCGACAACGGCTTCCCGAAGCATACAGCTCCTGCGCACACCAAGAAGACCATGAAAGTCACTGTCGAGTACGATGACCACACCTACAGCGGGCTCCTTGAGGAGCAGTAAGTTCTTCATTTTCGACATGGTCCTAAGATTATATCTTGACCTGCGGCATATCATGATGTATAATATCAATTTGGAAATGCCTGAATTCGATCCGCACTTAAATCTACAGACATTTCTGAAAAACCTCCCCTCAGAGCCGATTCGAGGGGAGGTTTTTTTATATCTTTTTGGAGTTCAGACCGCCGAGTTGTGATATTATCACCTTTGCCATACGCGGGTCAGGGTTTTTTATATTTACCGGATACTGTAATTTATTACAATATCCATGTTGTACATAAGAGAATATGGCTGTATACAGCCATTTGATTTTGCCGATGATTCACTATAATTCAAAAAACATACTATATCTATTTCTGCAAGAAAAAGATTATCAATTCACTTGAAATATCTTACAATTTAGCGTATAATATAATATAAGTAGTATTGGTCTATTATCTGTAAAGGAGATGACTATTATGAATATCGCCGAAAAACGAACTCTGCCTACCGGTATACAGAGCTTTGAGAAGCTCAGAGAATTTAACGCCGTTTACGTTGACAAAACTGAATTTGTATATAAGCTCGTGCATGAAGTAACTCCTTTTTTTCTGAGCCGCCCAAGACGCTTCGGAAAGAGCCTTCTCCTTTCAACGCTTCGTGCTTATTGGGAGGGCAAGAAAGAGCTGTTTAAGGGACTTGCTATCGAGCAGCTTGAGGCTGATAATCCCGATGCATGGCAGCCTTATCCTGTTTTTTATTTTGACTTGAACGGACAGGACTACACAAAGCCTTCCGCCTTAGAGAATACATTGTCTACGCATCTTAAGACATGGGAGCAGCAGTACGAATGCACTACCAATGAAGAATCACTTCCGATACGTTTCAAGAATCTGCTTACTGCTGTACATGAAAAAACAGGCAAGCGCTGTGTAGTTCTCGTTGACGAATATGATAAGCCTCTGCTTGATCTTTCTGAGCACCCTGAACTTCGTGAACATAATAAGGCTGTTTTCAAAGGCTTCTTTGGCAACCTTAAAAGCTGTGACGATCATATCCGCTTTGTGTTTATAACAGGCGTGACAAAATATCACAAAGTCAGCATTTTCAGCGACTTGAACCAGCTTTTTGATATATCGCTGAGCGAAGAATTTGCAGCTATTTGCGGAATAACTGAGGACGAACTTAGAAAATGTTTTTCGCCTGAAATTAAAGAAATGGCAGAAAAACAAAAAATAGACGAAATCGTATGTATGCAAAAGCTCAAAGAATATTATGATGGTTATCATTTTCATCAGGACGGCGAAGGCGTGTATAACCCCTACAGTCTTCTGAAAGCATTCTTCACCAAATCATTTGACTCATTCTGGTTCGAGAGCGGTACGCCGACATTTCTGGTGAAGCGACTTAGGTCTATGGATTTTGATCTACGCAGATTAAGCAACGAGACCTTGTACGCTAACGCAAGTATGCTTAAGGACTACAGCGAGGACAATCCTGACCCGATACCGCTTTTGTATCAGACTGGCTATCTGACTATCGCTGATTACGACCCAACTGCCCATGAGTATACGCTTGCGTTTCCGAACAATGAGGTCAAGTACGGCTTCCTTGAATGTCTGATGCCGGAATATGTTTCTGATTATGGCTCGGGATCTGGTATAGATATTTTTACTCTCAGGCGCTATATAAACCGCGGAGAACTGGAAAGCATTAAGAATGTGCTCACCGCTCTTTTCGCAAGGATAACCTATACTACAAAAGACACTGCCTTTGAGCATTATTTTCAGACCGTCATCTACCTTGTTTTTACTCTGCTTGGACAGTTTACAGAATGTGAGATGCACACTTTTACAGGACGTATTGACTGCAAGGTGGAAACGGACAAATTCATCTACCTGTTTGAGTTTAAGCGTGATAGATCAGCCGATGAAGCCTTGAAGCAGATAGACGATAAAAGCTATTCGCTTCCGTTTGCAGCAGATCAGAGAACTCTCTACAAGATAGGCGTATCCTTTGATTCTGAAAAGCGTATCCTTTCCGATTGGAAGTCTGTTGAAGCATAATATCGTAACATAGAAACAGCTCCGGGGGATACCCCGGAGCTGTCTTTGGATTTAGCATTAATCCATAAGGATCTCCATATTCTTCATATGTGAGATATCCTGACCTGTGAACGCTATCTGCATAAGCGCATAAGTAACGTCCGCAGCGATCTTTTCTTCCTCTTCCTTCGTGTGTTTGGGAATATGACAGATGACCGTGGCACCGCTGTATCTTGTTTTCAACACGGCGATAAGCTCGGTGTCTGTCTCGGTCTCACTTATAACGTCATACTCTGAGCGCTCCCACAGTGAAGGCTGTTCTTTCTTCTTTTTTGCCATACTATCCTGCTCCTTTCGTTTAATTATATGCGGTATCGCTTGTACCGCTTGCTGTTTTGTATTTTGATGTAAAATATTTATAGGCTGGCTCCCGAAAAGGAGCCAACATTATTAGCAGCCATATATTTCCTTGAACTTCTCGTAGAGAGGAGTCTCGACGAAGTTGACGACTCTGCCTTTCATGGTCAGTGCCTCGTTCTCGCCAGTCTCCTTATTGTAGCCGTCAAATTCAAGGATTGTGTCGCCAGCCTTGAACTTGTTGAAGCCAGCATCAACAGCGTTGCTGTAGCCGAGCTTCTGCGCCACTCTGTCCTCAGACTTGCCGGGACGACAGAAGCTCTTCATATTAGCCTGCTTCATCACGTCAAGGTGTGAGCTACCCTGATTATAATAATCTTGCGTAGCTCCTATCAGAGCTGTGTGGAACTTACGCCCCTGTTTAACAATCGTCTGAAGCGGTGAGCCCGTGCTGAAATCCTGATCTATAAGCTCGTCTATCACAATGGATAGAAAGCCATTGTCATGGGACATCTGCCAGTTGAAGAGGCTTCCGACCATCATATCGAGAAGCTGATGTGTGCTGTCACCGACCTCGTTACCGAGGTTTATAACTATGATCTTACGTTCCTGCAAGAACAGGTCGTCCCAGGTCTGCTCCTCGTATCCTACTTCATTGATGTCATCAAGGACTGACTGAACGCAGTCAGCCACACCAGCACCAAAACCTCCAGTTTTCTCTAATTCAGAGCAAAGGTTATTCAGAGATACCGAGTATTCTTTATCTTTGAGATAGTCAGATAAGAAGCCCTTCAGCTTTCGTGATGTACCCTTGTCGATAGGTCCTGTAGCTGCTCTGAGAACACTGTATATAGCTCTCTTTTTGTCAGGAAGAGTCTCACAGCCTCTCAGTGAGCCGAGGTCAACTGGTATCATATCCATGCCGTATTCAGCACCGATATTGATAAAACGGAAGAGTTCCTCAACTACTTCAGGTGGAAGCATCTTAAGGAGCTTTTCCTTAGTGTAACTGCCGCTGACATCAAACACAACAACGATTTGACCGAGCATAAAAAGCATACAGATTATCTGAGCAATAGCCCAACTTTTGCCGGATCCGGTTTTGCCTGTGCCGAAGTAGATGTTCGACTCTTCAGCTGCATAGCGAAGCATCTTGCCTGCGAATCTTCCATCAACCGTCTTAATCAACGGCAGGAAGCCTTCTCTCGGTATCTCATCGTACTTGAACAGGTTCGCCTCTTTATCCAACAACTCGAATCTAAGCTTGTTCTCCTGCGTAAGCAGCTTATAGCTTATTGCGTGTACATATAGAGGATACGGAATGCCGTCAGAGGTTTCAGCCGCTATCCTCACGCTTTTTTCATCCCTTGGATTCTTGGGAAGGTATCCTCCACTGTAAAGAGCAGCAGTCAAGCTGTCGGTATCAGCTACAGAGGACATTTCGTTCTTAGCAATGTCAAAGCTGTCAGCCGTTTCCACATAGATCCGGCGTTCATCCTTATCAACTACTATCGTATGACTGCCCTTATCAAACGGAGTTGTCTCTTCCTTCAATATCAAGCGGTAATAGCCCTCAGCGATCTTCTGGTTGAGAATCTTTCCGTACTCGGAGCAGATCACGTCGTACAGCGGCTGTATCTCCTGCTCCTGAGAGCAAAGCCATTCTTGTATATACTGTTCGATATCTGGACAGAACAGCGGTGTGTACCACTCGTTGTAGATCCGCAATGCCGTCATTAACATGATATAGGTATTGTGCTTGGATGAAGGGAGTGCAGTAGGAATATTGTTTTGTATCTCATCGACGTGCTTGTTAAAAGCTTTGATGAAATTGCCGCAGTTGCAGCCATATTCGGTTCTGAGAATCATATTCGCATCCAAGCGTTTGAGTGCGGTTCTATACGTCTCAACCGAATACTCTGTTGTCGTATCGCTGAACTTAAGTACACATCGCTTATCCGGCGGAATATATATATCAGCCCATTGTGATATGAGCGCTGTAATATGATGTGCGGTCTTATCGTTTCCGCCTGCACTGCTTGTATCATTGATAAGCAAGTCGTAGCCTTTCTCCGCCTTCTTTACCTGATCGGCAGCGTATACATCCACTGCTACCACAACGCCGTCATTAACGGTCTCCAAATCAAACTTTAAAGGCCTGACATTCGGGCCTATAGGTGGTGCATCGAGAGAGTCATACCTTGTGTTCTTCAATAATGCAACAGGAAGGTTGCTGGGAATCTCGGCAGAAGGTTTTACAATCAGCGTGTTATCTGAACATTTAGACTTCTCTGCAAAGAAGCTCTGATGAAAACTTGCCATTCTGCACAGCAATGCGACCTCTAATTCCTTTTGTCCTGCAAACAGTGGAGCCAATATTGGAGTCACATCAATTGTCCTCAAGTCGCTTGAGGGTGGGAATTGCCGGCAAGTCACAGAAGACGGAAGATATTTGAATAATTCTTTGCGGAGCATTCGCGGCGGAGTGAAATGAATTTTACCGTCGAGGCATCTCGAGAAACCTTGCCGCTCCCCAACATACTCTAAGGAATCGTGTGAAGGAACTGCTATTCGCTTACCTATTATGTATAATAGGAGCTTGCCGACTTCCTTGGAATCACAAGCTGTCTGTCCCTTGAGCTGAGGAAAACAACTAAGTATGCGCTCGGGAGTATATTTGCTCTGCGGAATAGCCGCTGTCGCTGCCGGAACATTGATTCCAGGTGTGTAACCTACAACGAGATTGTCAAAACCCGAAAAGTCATTGTTATATACTTTAAGCCAATTTAACTTAAAAGACATAACAAAAGAGGCTGAAAGAAATTTGCCTTTTCTTAGCTTCATCTTGAACCAAATCGTCCCCTCGTTGTCACTGACGTACATGTCCTGGCTCAGTCGTGAGATAAAAAGTGGATTTCTTAACAATTCCGCCATGTTGCTAAACTGGCCGGCAATCTTGTTAAGATTCTTGTCGTAGACAGTCAGTCGAAGTCCGAGATCCTTCTGAAGGCTTACGAGTTCAGTTGCTGTTTGTAGCGCAGCTGTGTACTGTGCATCAGGATTTGTTACCTGACTTTGTTGTTGTGCCGGAATTGGCACAGATGAGGGAAAATTCATATCGTCCCATCCTCCTTTAAAAATTTTATCATTTGGCGTGAAATGCGGTGGAAAAATGAATCTTCTATTCGCTACGCTGAAAAAGTGTTCTTTTTTCATCAGTATCAGAAACTGTTTTTTTCGGTACCGCATTTTTAAGCACTCAGCACATTTTTTTGGAATCCGAGTGTTGCCAGCTCCATTTCAACGTGCTATAATGTGATTGTATTTTTTGAAAGAAGACGAGACGGGATTTTTCAAACTTACATCTTGTCTCATCTTCTTTTAGCGAGTATTATATTGCTTGAACAACATTTTGGGAGGTATTATAATGCCAGGAACAGAAATATCCTTTGCAGAGTATGCGCAAGCATTCTATGAGACCGTTTATGACAGTAAACCACCAAAGGCTTTATTTATGAAAGAATTTCTAATAATTGGGCTGAATGATTATCAAAAAGAAACCATCAATGATATATTCCCGACGATAATAAACGACAACGGAAAGCGCATTATAGAAAAGAACAAGGCCGATCGACTACGAAAATATCTCCGAGGTGAGAATGGTATCAGTGACCTCATCAGTGAGCTTGGATGGAAATTCGACTCAGAATTCAAGAGGCGATATATTGAGGAGTTGCAAGAATTTGATGAATCGAAGCTGATAGAGTTTGCCCAAAGATTCCAGCTAGATGTAGACGAAGACAATATCGATCAAGTTTCAGAAGCTATCGCCGACTTGTATATTGCTATAATTAATAATGAATCCTCGAAGAAATTCTCAAAGGCAAGCAAGATAACAATAATTTCTAAACCAGACAAGAAAGAATTATTTTCTTCATATACGCTTAATAAGTCTGAGAAGCAGGCGATTATTAATATCTGTAAACTGATAAAAACTGAGCTGAAACAACTAGAATCTCATACTACTAAAATCAGCAATAAGCGCAATGAGCTAAAAAAGCTCACTGATTCCGCGGAAAACAAACACTGGAAAAAGTATCTTGAAGCCGAAATCTCATCATATATTAGACGACTTGACAAAAGCTTCGCTAAGTTAGAACAACTATGCGCTGATTTGTCTGCCTTACTCGCTCCTAAACGGGTTATGGATGAAGAATACGCTAAACTAAACACGTGCGCGATTAATATCTGCAATGATAGGTATAAATCGACGTGCCATGCTGGTTATGATTTTGATGCACTTTGGCAATTGATATCGCAGTTTGATAAAAGTATTGACAATGTACTTGGCGCTATAGATAAGGGTTAAGTGTGTCAGTAGAGCTTAGTCTATTGACGCACTCAAAAACTGTGTCATTTAAGTTGTTTTTCGGCTTTTGAAATATGTCAGATAAAAATGACACCCTATTGAAAGAGTTTGAGCCGGCAGTGCCGGCTCAATTCTATTTATGTAATCTTTCTTTTGTACTCTCTTATCCGACGATAGAAAGTGTTGGCTTGAAGCCCCATTTGTTTCTGAAATTCAACGGCTGTGATATTTCCTAACTTCCACTGCTCGTACAGTTGACCGAACTTTATCCAGTCGATAGGTAAAGGTTGTCTGCCTTTGTACTTGCCCTGAGACTTGGCGATGGCGATACCTTCACGCTGTCTCTGTAGGGTTTGTTCACGTTCAAGCTCTGAGAGCGCCGCAAATATCGACAGCACAAAGCGTCCCTGCGGAGTGTTGGTATCTATATTCTCCTTGCTGCTGACAAGAGTAACGCCCTTTTTCTGGAGCACATCAATTATGTTGAGCAGGTCGCGGGTCGAACGTCCGAGCCTGCTGATGCTTTCAATATATAGGGTATCTCCCTCGCGGACATATTCCAGCATCGCTTTTAGCTCGGGACGGTTGGCGTTCTTACCGGACATCTTCTCAGCGAACACACGCTCTACCTGATACTGCTCCATGATAGCTTCCTGACGAGCTGTCTCCTGATGTTCAGTTGAGACGCGAATGTATCCTATCTTGCCCATCACCAGACAACTCCATAGCAACTCTCATACTTTTCTTCTCCGAGCATATATTTAACATCCCTGAGAGCTTCATGGAGCAGGTTCGTATCCATGAGCATTTCTTCAATCTCATCGCAGGTATAGCCATACTCCAGCAAAAGCTCAACGTCCTCACTGTCAACGCCATAGCAGCCGCACATAAGAAGCAGGTTATTTTCGTAATCGTCATAATTCTTGCTGTTCATCCCGTAGTCAAACCAGTTATACAGGCGGCGTGAGCGATATGAATAGCGAGGCTCGATGTAGTCGAAACTGCTTATAGAAAGCTTACCGTCAGCATCAATGCAGACAATACTTCCGTTCTCCACTTTTATATTCTCGCACATAGCATTGAAACGCACTCTTTTGAGAGCTTCTACGAGTATCTCCGTTGTTGATGCGTAGAGGTAAAGTCCATACTCAGGAAAATGTAAAAGAGTAAGTGGATTATCGCCTTTTACAAGGAACAGCGAATTATCATCTCTCAGGACTGTGAACACAAAGCTACCGATAACGGTTTCTGCTACTGTTTTTAATGCAGTACTGTCAACGGCATTCAGTTTCTCCAAGAGCTGCACAGCAACATAGCTGTCGGTTTCAATTTTTGTTTCAGGGAAATGCTCGCTCTTTTGTAGAGACAAGTCATTATAGATAACTCCATTGTGAGCGAGAGAAAAACTGTGAGTTATAGTTTTTCCCTCGAATGGATGATTGTTCCAATTATGCTTTGCATCGCCCTGTGTTGTCATTCGATTGTGACCGATAAGTGCTGTTGTGTTAGCAGGAAACACAAGCTTCATTCTGTGAGCAGGCTTTGCTTTCTTGAATGTGAATACTCTGCCGTTTCTGACATAGCTAATCCCTGTTGCATCAGTTCCTCTACTCTCGGCGTTTATCGATATCTCGCGCAGAATCTTAGTCAGCAGCTTATGCGGTATCTTTTTTCCGTAGTTCAAAAATCCATATACAGCGCACATCAGATTACTCCTCCTTCTCAGTGTGGGTTTCAAATGTTGGGATATTGGGACGAGGTGTTTCCTGTAACATTTTTTCTAGCCGCTTCACAAGCAGAGTTGCTGTGAGAAATGTCGCAATTTTAAGTATTTCACCGACAGGGCTTGCGGTCGGGATAGCCTTGATTATTCTATCAAATTTCATTTATATATCCTCCTCAGTATTTTCAATTTCGTTTATGTAGAGTCTGCGCTCCTTCAGATACTGGATCAACTCCGGTTCCTTGATGATGCTGACGAATTCGGACCACGACAGCTTATGCAGACCATCTTCGCTATAGTTCAGCGCAACGTCGATTATCGCATTTACAAGCTCCAGAGTCGCCATAAAGGTATTCAGTTTCAGTGTTCCTCTGAACATACGGAACTCTATGGTCGAATAATTCATAAGGTTCACCGCAGCGTAACGCCCGTTATTGCCTTTCTTCGCTTTATCGAGGATAGCACGGGCTGAATTCTCATAACCGTAACGAGATGCCCACCTATTCATAGCATACTCAGAACGGCGGGAGAATTTCAGGAGCTCATTCCAATGGTGCTCCACGAAGTAGAGAATGCGACTGATGACCTCGTCCTGCTCATCCTTAGATTCACCGAGGCAGTTGCGATTCACATGAACGTGCAGTCCACAGGTACTTGTTTGATGTGAGCGATATCCCAGATATATAGCTTTTTTCATTATCTCGTCCCAGCAAAAGGACTTGTGGTATTCAAGGCTCATGGGGTGACTGACGAGCTCTAAACCTTCATCAAGCGAACCGTCGGATTTTACATAAATATGCTCGCCGTGAACATTAGCAATCTCCTTGAGAATGCGGGCGTTATCATCGTCCTTTCCACCGTAGTCTATTTCGAGTTCTACGCCGAAAAAGCGTGTTCCATCGCCGTAGAATATCGGCTCGGGCTTGTAGCTGTACTCCTCGATTTCAGTACTCAAATTGTCATAGCACCTGTCACAGTAAGGTGAATCGCCATTCCAGTTGACGTAGTCATCATGTATTATGCGGTTGCAGGATTCGCAGCGGTGGTAGAAATCGTTAAAGCAGCTCTGACAAAGCGTTGTGTCGTCGTCTTGTACCGAATCATCAATGATAATTCTTTCTCCACACCTGTCGCAAGTTACCGTATTCTCATCTATGCAGGCATCGCACCATATCTGACCGTTGATTGTGTCGTAATCCTCGTCCTCGATACGCTCGCCGCAGTGAGCACAGTATATCGCATTTTTGTTATTATCTTCCATTGTAAAAACCTCCATAAAATAGATTGAGCCGTCCCGAAGGACGGCTGTATTGTAAATAATCATTTGTCGCTGCCTATAAGACCGACTGCTACCCTTGCTCCAAGCTGGAGCCCTGAGCGTACACCTGAGTTGAACGCCGCAGCAGTCAGAGCTGATGCGATATCGTCAAGTTCCGTAGACTTCTCAGCTTTCAGTTCTTCTGAAAACTCATGCAGCAGTGCCGTTGATTTCAGATAATCGCTGTTGTTACAAAGCTGAGAATCCAATGTGATAGCAAACTTCTCCGCAAGTTCATCAAGTATGTCCATAGTTATCACCTCCCGAATAATATATAAAACAGAAAACCGCTCCCGAAGGAGCGACATCGTCTTATTAGTATTCACTTGCGAGCAGCATTGTTGAGTGGTCGCCGTCGTCAATAATATAGACCTTTTCGGCGATTGGATTTTCCATCGGAATAACATATTCCATCTTGTACACAGGTTCTTCCGAACGGTGCGTTATTGACTGTAGTATACCTACGGGCTTCAGCTCGAACACCTGCAAATAGTCCTTTGGAGCAGGCATACGGTCTACGCACTCCCATAGGAATAACTGCAATTCTAATGGGATAGTGCTGTCTACTCCGCAGGTCAGATAGCGTTTATTGTTGAACATTATTTTTCTCCTTTCTTAATCAGATTACCACGGACGTGATATCAGAATAATAATGTATATCCTGAAAGTCCGAAAAATAGGAGAAAACGCATTTTTGGGATATATATTATTACTCGGAAGAGGTAAAAGTACTACATAAATATGAAAAAATACTACATTAGTATAATAGGAGCGAAGCGACGCCTGCAAGAAGTATAATATATCAATAATAATAACAATGAATGAGTAATGAAGACTATAAGACTTATGATACATATACAGCTATACATGGAACATTACATACGGTTATATTAGTATAATTATACGCGCTGGATTTCCTTGCCCCTAAAATACATTTTATGGAGGGCTTTACAATGAAAGCTGAAACAGATAAGAAAAACAAGAGAACTTCTGTTACGATGACAAATGAGGACTTTGATATCATAGAACAGAAGGCAAAGAAAAGAGGACTGTCAGTTAGTCCTTTTATGGTGGAATGTTCGGTTCATTCACAGGAGTGCTTAACTCCCGAAAATAAGGCGAAAATTCAGAATCTTGTGAATAAGGTCTGCATGATCGCTGAGGAGATAGCTCCTGACAGAATAGATGAGATAAGAATGGAGGCTGACGGACTGTGGTACTGATAAAGTCAAAAAAGTGCTCAGATGGTTATGACAGCGGCTATCTTTACAAGGCTTTGAACTATCTCTACGATAAGGAAAAAGCTCTTCATATCGGCGGATATGGGGTTGATCCCTACGATCTGAAAAAGACCTATGAGCAGATGCTATATGTTAAAAATTACTATCATGAAACTCAGGAGAATCCTATTATGCACTTCATAGTATCATTCGGCGATGAAGTCCGTACTTATGAAAAAGCAAAGGCGTGGGCTATCCTCATTGGAGCATTTTTCAAGAATCAATACCAGCTCTTATGGGCTGTTCACAAAAAGAAGCGTGGTGAGTCGCTGTTCCACGTTCACTTCATAATGAATACGGTGAGCTTCGTTGACGGCAAGCTCTACAACAGCTCCCGCGCACATCTCACCGACTTCTGTAAGTACGTTGAGCGCGTCACCGGATCGCCTTGCAAATACTATTTTTCGGATCCGCGCACCTCAGATGATGTGTGAGATTTATTTAGTGAGCGACTACTATTAAAAATCAACTGACAAACAGCAAGGGTATTTGATCGTTTCCTCCCCGTTATGGGGAGGAGCTGTTTGTCAAATCAAAATAATTATTCAGAACACTTGACATTCGTGTGCTTCCGTGATATACTAAGTACAGTAAAAATTAAAGGCATTGAATTTTAGGCGCGTTACACCTAAGGGTGTACTGTGTTCAAAATTCAATGCCTTTTTTGTTATGTCAGCAGCTTGACAAACCGCGTCGGGAGACGCTGACGAGCCGCCGGCTCAACCCATTCACACACGGTAAACCATGCTTCTATTAAAGGAGGAATGATTATGAGTACAGTACCCGAAATGGAACCTTTATTTGAACTGACACCTGAATATTCTACAGAAGAGGAAAGGCTTGAGTTCCTCCTTGACCTTCTATCCTCTGATGACAGAATTAATGATAGTCTTGATGATGATCTATTCGATTTTGAAGACGATGAAGACTACACTTCTTGCGAAGACGATATTACTTTGGAAGACGAAGAAGACGATGAATACGAATACTTATACGGGAGGAGTTTTTATCAGGCGACTTTCGAGCCGAGAAAGTGCCAGATAGAGGGACTGACAATGGAGAATGCAGAGTTCGCAGACAGGACATTCGGTAATTTTTATCTCGAAAACGTTACTTTCAATAATGTCTCTTTCAAAAACTGCACTTTTGACCGAATCTACTGCGAAAGCGCAAAGTTCATACACTGCGAATTTGAGGACTGCAATATTAATTATTTTTCGGGCGAAGGATACGGATTCATTGACTGTATATTTACAAGATGCCATTGGCTCAGTAGTAACTGCATAGACGACTGCTATTTCTATAGAAAATGCGAGTACAACGACTGCCAGGTGGACTTCGACGAAGACTGAATGAAAGGGAAAGGTGTTTATATGGATAATAAGGATTTTGATATGATGAACCGTAAGCTCATTGACAATTATATTTTCCGTCAGAAAAATACTCAGATGCTCGATGATGACAGCTATCCCAACGGCAAGAAGTACCGCATATCACATTGGGATCAAAAGTTTGTTGGCAGAAACTTGTATACGCCTTTTCACAGGGATGATGTTATGAAGTATTCAAAAAATGATCTCAGAATGACAAAAGTAGGAAAGTTCACTCTCATCAATTTCACCCTCATTGATTTGAAGTTTGAGCGCATGATAGCCGAGCATTGCTCCATAATGAATGGCACTTTCAAAAATGTCGAGTTCTTCCGTTTCTGCATTAAAGGCAAGCCTCTTAGTGAAAGTTACGAAGCATTAAAGAACATGCCATTTAAGAATAATGAGTACCACGAATACCGTAATATCGTCATGAACTGTAAGTTCGTAGACTGCACGTTCATGAACTCATACTCAGAGCATACCGACTGGATAAACTGCAAGTTCATCAACTGCACCTTCATCAACAGCAATCTCTGCTGCGAGGGCTCTCAGCAGCAGAACTGCAAGTTCACGGACTGCAATACTATGTATTTAAAGGCGTGAGGACTTGACAAATGCGGAAGTGAGTGATATAATAAATGCAGATAATATTTGAAAGGCAGGGCAGCTGTGGATCAAGAAAATATGGCATCGCTTTTAAGGGGCGTGCTGTGTCTTCTTGGTTCCGGCAGCTCTTTTCTTGTTCTCAGTGCTTTTCCACTCAGGCTCTCTGCGGCAAGGCGTTGCTGTTTTCACAGGCATCGAAAACTTAGGAACCAGTTCCGCTTGACCGCCCCCTCAGCAGTATAGAGGGAGAATGGAGTATTATTATGGGAAGAGACTTGATAAAGCAGACCGTGAGATTTACCGACCGCTATGTTGGTTTAGGTACAATAACTGCAGATATCCTGATTGACGCAAGATATGGTCGGTTTAAGATTGTATGCGATAACTACGTTTCACCCTTCACACTCGTCGATATTGTTGCAGGAAATAAGCAGATTCGCAAATTGAAACCTGTAGAATGTCAAAAAATATACATGATTGCCGACTACGAATCGGAAGATTACTACGTAGAAGGCAAATCATATTATGAGCGATGTTTCGATGTCTTTGAAAGAGAATATATTCTGAAGACGAAGCATTTATCGAATTATAGAATTAAGGAGACTGGGTGGCTTTCTGCGGAAGAGCTCGAAAAGCTTTCCGATTATATCTGGCGCAGGCATTATGAAGATTCCGATAGTGAACATGATAATGATAAAACGCAAAACCACAGCAAAGTTCACTATAAACGTGTCAGAAGTCAGCTAAAAAAATACTGCGACTTTCTTTATGTAGAAACACACGTAATATGATACTATAATAATCATAAAGAACGGCTTCCTTTACGGGAAGCCGTTGCTGTTATAATTGCTTTTATTTTCACATGTATATGCGAGAGGATACTCCCAGCCACATGAAAGCACAGTTTCTCATAGCTCTGCTTCATTTCAGAGACAGCTCGTTCGTCCCTGTTCCATAGTAATTCAATGATCGATGCATCGTTCAAGGCTCAACCTCCTTTCTGACTATATATACAACTTTTTTTCGTTTACATTTCACTTTTTCAAAAATTATTTTTTCTATTATACCACTTTGCAGCAGCATTTACAATTGATATCGACCGCGGTGAAAAACTACCGTCCCGAAAATGTAACACCGCTGTCACAGCACAAACCCGAAAAAGCGTTCCCTGCATTACTTATCTTGAAATTTCGGGGCTGCTGCAATGGCATTATAAGTGAAATTGAACAAAAATTATTTTGGAATATGTCGATTATATTGACTTTTATCCGCAGCATTGCTATAATTTTCCTTGGCGGCTGTAAATGCTCTCCTATATCAGGGAAAGCACCCGCCAAAAGGAGGCTTTTTGAAATGTGGAAGAATACTCACAAAAAACTTAGCTCAAGGGCGCTGTCAGCACTTGCTGCTTCTGCTGTTGCAGGCAGTCAGTTCCTTGCTGCTATGCCGTACAGCGCTGTGGCAGCAGAAGCCGAGATCACCGATGCAGTCAGATACGGCGATGCTAACGGCGACGGTGTTATAGACGCTGAGGACGCTGCTGCTATTGAAAAGTACGCAAGAACTTACGATGACGATTCTTTGGATCTTGATGCAGCAGACGTTGATCTTGACAGTAACGTTACCCTGCGCGATGCTGAGATAATATATCAGTATTTCAGCGGTCAGGACGTAAAACAGCTCCCGTATAACGGCTATGTCAATTGGCAGAAGTACCCCGACCCATTGAAATATGAGGTCATAAACGAGGGTATGACTTGGACGGAAGCTGAGGCTTACTGCGAGAACAAGGGCGGTCACCTCGCTGTTATCACCTCAGAGGAGGAGCAGGCTCAGGTCGAAGCTCTTATTAATCAGCAGTGGGCTCCGTATATCAGAAACAACTACTGGATAGGTCTGAAAAGAGACAGCAATAATAATTTCGGCTGGGTAACGGGCGAGAAGCTCTCCTACACGAACTGGTGTTCGGATTCCCCGAACAATTCGGACGGAAGCCAGAATTCAGGCTATCTGTACGGTAATTACTATGAGCCCGCCGACAGGCATATCGGAAAATGGGACGACCTGAACGAAAACGGCGTCTGGAAAAATGACGATTTCTTCGGGCTCGACAACTACGGCTTTGTCTGCGAATACGGCGGAAATGCAGTCAAGGACTACCCCATCTGGACAGATGAGAACAGCTTCCCGACATCGGGCTGTTACAAGCTCGGCTGCGATATCAAGTCGGGATATGTGACTGTGGACAAATATCTCGACATCGACCTCAACGGTCATTCAGTTGATGTTGAATGGATAGACTGCGACGGCAGCGTCACTATCAGGGACACTTCTTCCAAAAAGAATGGTGAGATACATAATTCGGGCGCAGTCCCGATTTTTGACGTTCGCGGCAAGCTTACTGTTTACGGAGGAAACATAAACGGTAATGCAGAAAACAATAATGACGCTGTAATAAATGTAATAGGTTCGGGCTGCTTTGAAATGTACGGCGGAACTGTCACATCATACGGCAGCCCTGCGCTCTCACTCGCTGAAAGCAGCGGAACAGCGCTCCTTGCAGGCGGTACTCTCAAAAACACCGATAGCGGCACAGAAACTTCTGTTGAAGACAGCGCGGCTGTATATGCCGATGAATCGTATTCGGGAACTCTCAATATCACAGGTTCGCAGATATCCTCCGAGACAGGTGCGGGCATCTTCTCCAAAGCCGATAAAGGCTGTATCAATATCAGCGGCGGTAAGATAACAAGCGATGAAAGCTACGGTATCTGCTGCACAGCGGGCATACCGATAAACTTTGAAAAGAAGGTGTATATCGTCGGAAAGAACGGCGGCATCTACCTTCCCAAGGGCAAAAAGATAAACCTCACAGGCAAGATAAGCAGCATAAACACAAGCGTCTATGCTGAGGATTCGGGCGTTATCACCGAGGGCTTCAAAGAACTCGGATACGGAAGCTCTGTCGTGCCGTATCTCAGCAGCGCAGGCGTCAACGGTACTATCTCGCTTGACGAGAGCGGAGAGCTCCGCATAGACATTGACGAGGACGTTCCTGCCGAAACAACAACTTCTGCAACAACCACTACAACTACTTCAACATCAACCTCATCAACTACCACTACTACTTCTACAACTACCACGACCTCTGCAACAACAACTTCAACTACAACGTCAACAACCACAACTTCTACAACTACTACAGCAGAAACTACCGCCGCAGCTACTACAACAAATACCGACCCTGTGCCTCCCGCTCCTCATAAGCTCGATATCGACGGCGAGATGACCGTAAAGGAAATGGACCTCGATGAGATAATCGCGGCAGGCATCGACCTCGGCGACGAGGAAAACTACCACGTCTTTAAATATGAGCTGAAAATGACTTTTGATGCTCAGCCCGTCGTCATCACAAAATACGAGGTCGAGAGCGGTTCGTCGGGAAGTTCGGGCTCCGTCAGCGGAAGATACTGTTACGGCTCTCCGATAATTACTGTTGGCGGTATGCCTGTAAGGGTCATCGGCTATCAGGAAACAGCTCACGAAGAGATGTACATGGTCATCAAGGGCGAGTGCAAATGGCTCAAGGAATTCTACGACGTACAGCTTATCGTGATAAACAAGGACGGTTCGGGCGAAAGCCTCACCGACTGCACTGCAACTCTGAACTCTCCCGAGGGTCTTACCCTTATGAACTGCGACAGAGTTCAGCACTTCGATAAGCTTGAAGCAGGCAGCCCTTATATGATACACTGGTATCTGCGCGGCGATGAAGCAGGAGACTATGACCTCACAGCTCAGCTCAAAGGAAATAGCGGCGGCGAGGAGTACACCTACGATTTCAAGTCGAAGAACACTCTCCACGTCTACGCAGGAAATGCTCTCAAAATGAAGATAACCCTTCCGAGATATTCCTTCTACGATGAGGATTACCCCGTAAAAATAAGCTTCACCAACGTTTCCGACAAGCCCATTTACAACATCGAGCATACTATTTTCGGCTTCACTCAGGATTCAAAGCTGACGATCAACAGATACAAAGACGGTAAGCTTGTAAGCACGGAGGAAAACTACGAAAACCTTCAGGACGTTACACTCAACAAGAGCTGTTTTGTTGAAGAGCTTGACCCCGGCGATACGCTCGTTGCCGAGGTGACTATCCACGATATCTGGAATTCTATCCTCGAAAAGAACATCAACGAAATGAAGAAAGCAGCTGACATGATAACACTTATGAGCTGCGCTTCAAGAGATGAATACGGTCTCGCTATCAATCTCTCGTCTACCATCTGCAAGTCCGTTCTTGACAGCATAGTTGTCGGACACGTTCTTGAATGTGTGGACGTTGCGACCCTCGAAGACTCTACGACAAAGATACCATACGAAGTCGAAGTGACCGATATATCCCCCGAACTTGCGGAAAAATATCAGTTCAAGCTTCTCCAGAACCTTGAAAGAGACCTGACAGGCTGGGTGCTCGACAAAGCAGGTGCGCCTGATGCCGCACAGTATATCTACAACTACGGCGTGTTCTATGAGGGCGTAAGCGATGCTGAGACTATAAAGGATCTGCAAGACCCATGCGTTCAGTACGGATTATCTGTACTGCCCGACAACGGAGCATCTTCACTGCTCTACACTTTGAATGAGGAATACTACTGGAGAGTAAATCAGCCCGAGGGCGGCGGAGATGTCGTGTTCTATGTTGAAAAAGCCTCCTACCCCGTACAGGCTCTTTCTTCGGCAAACATCGGAAGTCGTATCAGCAGGGCTGCTGTGCCGTTTGCAGGAAATGTCATGGCTCAGGGCACTGTATCGGGTGAGGACTTCGATATCGAAGTCGTAAGCGGAGACTACACCGTCGGCGAAGACGGAAAGATCACTCTCAAAAGCAATGCTGTCGTTAAGGTCACTCCAAAAAAGGCAGGCGTAAAGGCTGTTGTCTGCGCTGCTGCGGAAAACGGCGAGGAAATGCGCGTTCCCGTTGAGACAGTTGACGAGCATGAGTGCAAGGGAGATTTCTTTATCCTCAGTATACCGAATGAGGAAAACGGCGCTGTAAGGGCTTCTTTCTGCGATACCTGCAACGAGCTCCTCGACTGCAAACAGCTTTCCAAGAACGTTGTTGCTATGTTCAGCAACGGCGAGTGCTACGACGATATCAGAGGCGCTGCTGCTGACGCTGAAAAATACGGCGAGGGTCTTAAACTCTACATCTTCGGTGATGTTAACGTCGCTGATGACGTAACTATCCCCGATGACCTCACGCTTGTTATCACTCCCTATACAAATATCATCGTAAAAGACGGCTGCAAGCTCGTCGCTAAGGGCAAGGTCGAGGACTACAGCGGCAGAAATTATGACCTCAGCGGAAACGGCCCTGTTGACCCTGCGGCAACTACGACAACGACTGCCACAACTACTACCACCACAACTACTACCACAACTTCCACAACTGAAAGCACCACAACTTCTTCTTCCGAGACAACAACTTCTACAGCTTCTACGACTGCTACGACTTCAACATCAACGCCCGAGAAGTACAAGTTCGGCGACTCGAACGGTGACGGCAAAATAGACTCCAGTGACGCATCGTTCGTTCTCGGAGTATACGCAATTCTTGCAACAGGCGGCAAGTCAGGTCTTACAGAGGAACAGATCAAGGCTGCCGACGTCAATAAAGACGGCAAGCTTGATGCGAAGGACGCTTCTGCTATTCTTTCGTACTACAGCTATACCTCTACCGGTGGCAAGGAAGACCTTGAGACCTTCCTAAAACAGAAAAACTGATCATACATAAGAAATGCCCGACATTACGTCGGGCATTAAATGATTAGCGCTGTATTCCCATTATATCATAAATTGAGTATTGACCATTACGTGTCAATTCGAGCCAATCGCGCTTCATAGATTCTACATTGGTGGTCATTGACTTCATGAAGCCTTTCATAGAATTGTTCCCTCTGAGCTTATCCTCGTAGCACTTGGCATTTTGGCATTTATTATCAAAGTCTGTCAGTAGTCTGTTATAGCCATTAACAAACTTCTCAATAAGATTTGGGTGCATTTGGATACGTTTTATCTTTTCTATATTTTCAACGATATCTCGTCTGAAGATAAAATCATTACGGGTTTTGTAGAGAATATCCTTATTTTGTTCGATAGCTTTTCGATTTGCCTCTGCATATTCTCTTGAAGTAAAAACGACTCCCATTATAGTACGATATTCAATATCATATTTATTGAGCTTATCATCAATTTGTTTATACAGAACAAGTGCGTTATTCTGTGATAATGAATACTCTTTTACAAATTCTTCTGTTTCTATGCGAAGTTTTTTTGCAGCTTCTTCATTTGTCCCTATATTCTTAGAGATGTAATCTTTGAAAATAGCAACACATCTTTCTTGAATAAACTGTTCTGCCTCTTGCTTGCATTTTTCAGGAAAGCCAAGTTCAGCAATAACATCATTCAAAAGCTTTCGGCAGCTTTTTACATCATCAGGTGTAGTACCTATATTGGCTATAGCGACTTTTTTTACGATCTCTGACAATTCATCAGTCAGATCAACTCCCATATAGTTGGCTATAGCGATTATTTCTTTGGAATTCTTTAAGTATTTTTTGATGAATGCGATATAGTATTCAGATTGATATGGGTCGAGTGTCAGAATGTTTAATGATAATTCCTTATTCTTTTCTTCAGTTAATTGCATAGTATTGATATTATTGAATATAGCTCTTGCTTTTTGTTTCTCTTCAGTAGTGATGGCGTCATTGATTTTGAATGTATTAATCATTATAATACCAATACTCTGAGCAGATTCACGAACACCATTAATTATTTTTTGTTTATATTCAGAATTGTTGGAAAACGCTGCTATTTCGTTTGTGAATTGAGAAGAGGCTTTAGAAATTGCGGCGGCGGCTGTAGCAGTTCCAGCGCCAATGAGAGCAAGACCTAAAAGACCTCCGCCTATACCACTGGCATTAGTTCGCCAGTCAGTTTTTCGATCAATATTTGAAATCGTAGCATTTCTTTTCTGAATTATCGAATTATATGCATTAGAGTATTCTCTAATAGCTGAATTAGCTTTATCATAACACTTCTTCTGCTCACAAATCTTTTTAACAGTGGCTTCATCTAAAGTATAACAGTCGACAGAAACAGCATCTTTGACAATTTCTTTGAAGATATCATCGTAAGAAGCGGCTACATCTGACCCAAAATTATTGATTATGCTTTCAACGTTTTGATGTTTGCGTATCTTATCTGCATATTTATTAGAAGCGATAAGTGCAAGTTCATTATATTTCTTCTTTACCTGAGAATAAACTCGACGCTTAGTAGGAATTATAAGAGTATTTCCAAGGAAGGGAAATTCAATATTATTTTGATTCTCAGAAATTATTTCATTTAAGCTTTTCATTTTTTCTCCTTTCAGGGTTCAAGACCATTAATCATTAAAAGAGACGAATTGTTTGCTGACGTATCCATAATAATCAATATCGCCTTTCGCTGCCATTACAAAAACTGACCATTTATCGTTCTTCAAGATGGGATTTAAGTGTTTTTTTCAAAGATTTGTTTTCTTAGCACCACAGTTATTACAGAAATTACCAATAATATTAGTATTACCGCAGGAACAATCCCATGTAGCAGATGCTTCCGGCTTTTTAGCTCCGCACATATTGCAGAAATTGCCAATGACTCCCTTGTTGCCGCATGAGCAGTCCCATGTCTGCGGAGGCTCGGGCTTTTTGCTTCCACAGTTATTGCAGAATAATCCCGTAGCATTATTTCCACAGCTGCACTGCCATGAATTAGATGACGGCTGCGGAGCAGGTGAGCTTTCAGAGAATGTATTGGGCTGAATTCTACCAAACATATTTCCAAACTGTGGTGCAATATTCTGTGCAGCCGCAAGACCTAATCCCATACCAAGCATATCACCCATTACTCCTCCGCCTGAACCATTAATTGTCATATTACCTATGCCCTCAGCGTATGCTTTTTGAACTTCAGCCTGCAAAACATCTTTCTGATTATAACCCTTAGCATGCATTATCTCTGCTTCTGTGAGACCATGCAAACGCTGAGCCTGAGCCTCCGCTTGAGCTTCAATTATTCGGCGTTCAGCTTCACGTTTAGCTATCTCCGTTTCAGTGAGCTGACGCTGTAACTCGGCATCGCGTTTAGCAGCTTCGATTGCCGCCTTGCTTTTTTCCTGTTCAGTTCGATAAAGAGTCTCTGATTGCGCTTGAGCCACTTTTACATCGGCCTCAGCCTGCAAGACTTTTTGCTGTAATGTAACGGTATGCAGTTCTCGTATACGTCTAAAATTAGGATCAGCTTCTGGGAGTATAATGCTTGTAACATAAAACTGAGGGATTGTCAGGCCATATTCCTCGAATCCGGGGAGTATTTTTTCTCTCAGATTTGATGATATCAAGTCAAGCTTTTCGTCTATTTCAAGGAGGTCTATGTTATTCTGTTTGATGACAGATGTCAGATTCGTCTTGACTGCATTTGATATAAGCGGACGGAATGCGAGCTGAAGTGACTTTGCAAATCCATTTCCAGTATCGTTCCAAGCAATTCCTGTCATCGTTCCTACTACATTCAAAAGCAGCTTTTCAGGATCGCTGACAGCAAGGTTCATCTCGCCGCAGGCACCAATTTCAAGCGGCGTTGAAGTCAGTGGATCAATAAAACGAACCTTGTCCGGTGTTCCCCATTTAACGCCCATCTGAACGGTTTTATTAATAAAATATACTTCACAGGAGAAAATCGTATCCGAATTGATAGCATGTGCAATCAACTTTCTCAGCAGTGGGATATTCTGAGTGATTAGAGTATGGCTTCCGGCAGTGAAACGATCGCACATCTGACCGTTTTTGAAAAATACTGCTTCCTGTGATTCGTGAACAATCAACTGAGAACCAATGTTGAAGTTTTCAAGCGGATGTTTCCAGATAAATGTATTATTGTCGCCTTCATACTTTATGACAGAGATAAGTCCCTTATTGCTTTCCTCATACATTGCAACAGCCTTTGCAACGTCAATGACCGAATTACACATAGGACATACATATCTATCCGGAAGCGATGTAAATAAACCATCGGCAAGTTTAGTCATTCTGCCGCAGGTCGGGCATTTTATAGTATGTTTGCTCATTTATTTATCCACCTTTCCAAAGAGGTTTTTTTAATTTCCAAAGAATGCTTGTTTAAGTATTCCGCCAATAGTATATTTTATTTTATACGGCTTTCCATTATTAGGGGGATAAACAACAAATTCACCCACTCTATTACCGTTTTCCCATCTTCCAGCATATCTTGTGCCGTCTTTATCAAAATAAACTCCTGTGCCATGGCATTTATTGTTAGCCCAGTTACCTTTGTATATAGTACCGTCTGTATTGACACAGATTGCATATCCATTTAATTGATTATTAATGAAATTTCCTTCATTAACCAAACCGTTATCCAGTTCAAGTTTACCTTTTCCGTGCCTTTTTCCGTTTATTATTTCACCGGTGTATTTTCCATTGGTGTACGCTACAATACCTCTGCCTGTCCAGAATTCATCATCTTTGAATTCACCTTCAAACGTTCCTCCGGCTTTATAAGTCACCTTTCCTTTTCCTTGGCGGTTATTATTCTGCCATTCACCTTCGTATATATCTCCGTTTTGATATATCATTTTTCCATAACCGTTGCGTTTCCCTTCAGATACAGTTCCGTTGTATGACCTACCGTCATTTAAGTAAATTAAACCATTACCAGACCAGAAATCATCATTTTTGAATTCGCCTTCAAATACCTCTCCGTTCGTATAAGTTACCTTACCCCTGCCTTGACGTTTACCATTTAGCCACTCCCCTTCGTATATATCTCTGGTTTTACATATAAATTTTCCGTAGCCGTTGAATTTCCCTTGAGATAATTCTCCATTGTATGATACTTTATCAGAGTAAATGACTAAGCCCTTGCCAGACCAGAATTCATTATCTTTGAATTCGCCTTCAAAAACCTCTCCGGTTGCGTATGAAACTTTTCCTCTTCCATTACGTTTATCATTCACCCATTCTCCTGTATAGGAATTACCGTTTTTTGTTATCAACTCGCCATTTCCGTGTCGATTATCGTTCAACCAATCTCCTTCGTATACATCACCATTTTCATACATCAGCTTTCCTTTACCATTGAACTTACCTTCACTTAATTCACCAATGTATGAGTTCCCGTCAGAGAAGTTAACCAAGCCCTTACCACTCCATGGGATTTCATCTTTAATCTCACCTTCAAATGTTTCTCCGTTTTTATACATGATCTTTCCTTGGAAATGACGTCCTTTATCCGACCATTCTCCTTCATAAACGTCTCCGTCCTGATCTATGAGTTTTCCATTACCGTTAAGAGAACCTTCTAGTATTTCTCCTATGTATGAGGGACCGTCAGGATAGTTGACAAGACCGTTTCCTTTCCAGACAACACCGTCCTTGAATTCACCTTCAAACGTCTCTCCGGTCGTATATATTATTTTTCCGCTGCCATTAGCCTTGTCGTCAGCCCATTCTCCTTCGAAGATTTCTCCAGTTGTATATTTGATTTTTCCTTTGCCATTGCGCTGACCTTCGGATAATTCACCAGTATATGCTCCGTCAGAGTAATTAATCAGACCGTGCCCCGACCACCTTTTATCATCCTTAAATTCACCTTCAAATGTCTCACCGTTTACATATAGAATTTTTCCTTTTCCATGGCGCTTATCGTTAATCCATTCTCCTTCATATACATCGCCATTTTTGTATGTTAGCTTTCCTATACCATGTCGATTACCAAGTTTCCATTCACCTTCATATATATTACCACTGCTATACTCAATACGTCCTTTTCCGTTTGGCTTACCGGCAAAAGTTTCTCCGCTATACATTCCATTATCAATAATGAGTTCTTTTGTTTCACGGCTATTCTGAGAGCTGCTTTGCGGTTTAGCCGGTGCTTCTGTTTCAGTTTTAACGATCTTCTTGATGCCTCTTACAAGATCCTGCATAAAGCCGAGCTTGGACATATCCTGTGCCTGAAACATCGAAAGCGCGTCTGGCAGTTCATAAGGATCCATATCTTTGTATGCAGGGATTATGGTACGACTGCGATCCTCCTGCATGAGCATAAGATAACGCGACCATTCGTTGCGCACCCATACGGCATTGTAATAATCTGGTTTTGTACCAATAACAACCATGACCTTAGAACTCTTAAGTGCAGCAAATATGTAAGGCTCATATTCGCTTCCAAGCTTTGATTCGAGTGTAATACGCGAAAAGAACACCTTGAACCCTTCCTGTGTGAGACCATAGTAAAGTTCCTGCGCAAGAACTGAATCGCGTGTGCGTCTTCCGTCCTCGTCAGTTTCCTTGTAACATATGAAAACGTCAAACGGCTCTTCCTTTTTGGATATTTCAATAATTCCTTTTTGCACATTGTCGATGTAAGCAGCCTCGCTTTCATAAATGCTTCGTTGTAGCAGATCAGCATATTCAAGTGCAATATGGTAGTCGGGATCATCCAATATCGAACGAATCTGTGTGCGATGACAGGTAGGTATTTTTTTCTTTGTAAGAGGATCGTCAACGTATTCTATTCCATATCTGCATAATAACATTGACCAATAAAGCTCAGAATCGCCTTCAGAACTGTTTGACATTTTTTCATAAATCTCTGCCGCCTTATCAAATTCGCACTGTTGACGAAAATGATTTGCGCGGTTAAACATATTCAGGTTACGTTCATTATCGGTTTTGGGGAGTGTTTGCTTGGTGCCGCAATATTCACATTCGCAAATCGTCATTCCTTCAGATATCTCAAGCGTACCTCCACACATTTTACATTTATATACTGCCATGATTAATACTCCTTATAGTTTTTCCTATATTATTCGCTGATTGAGATATATTTTGAGCTGACATATCCATAAATGACAATACTATTGCCCCCTCCCATTGGGTTCTCTCTAAAAGTGTACCATCTGATATAGCACCATTCATTGTTCGTACCAAGTACCTCAACAGAAGCTCCTTTAGGTATTTCATCTGCGACTTCAAAATCTGTACCCGGTCCACTTCTCAAATTTAGGCTGGTTGATTCGGTTTCAACTACACCTCGTTTTATGTCTGAATCCCCATAGAACTCCATATCAGATGGAGCGTTTTCACTGTCAAAAAAGCCTGAATACGGATTAGAACTATTGACGGTTTGGTTATTAATCGGATGCTCCTCATTGATAGATGTTGTTTTATCACTGGAATTTGTTGTTTCTTCATTGATTATTTTAAGTTCTGAATCATTTATTATAACTGCTGGAAAACCATCTTCATTTGAAGAGAATAAGCGTTCTCCATATGAATTAATCCAATTATCCAAATCGCTATTATATGACCAACCATTATGAAATGTTAGCATACTACCTGGCTTAATTGTAGATGTCAAACTATTCTTATTTGAAGACAAATCGTGATAAAACTTTTGAATCTCATACCGTGTATCAGGTTGATAGTATGAGATTTCAATGATTCCATCTTTTTGTACTACGCTCTTGTTTTCAAATGAATAATATGAATCCGGCAACTGCGTAAGCTCTTGGATAGTGTTGCCTTCATTATCAATTATCAAATAATACATATATAAGTCATCGTCTTCAATCAAAAACAATATGTTATCATCAAACGATTCACACCAATAATAGTGACCATTAAGCGCAGATAAACAATCATAAACTTGTGCCTTCGGAATGTTTAATAAATAATATTGATTCGTTTTTGATTCCTTATAAATCACATGTTCTTCATCTAAATATCTTAAATCAGTATATTCTCCGTTACCTAATGAATTAAAATCAAATACTGTTCCATCAGGCAAACTAAGATATGGTGAAGCAAAGAAGAAACCACTATTATATGGATACTTTGTTTTATCATCAAATCCATTACCATCGTTTCTTTTAACAGCTGATTCAAAAAACATCCTCTTATCGGTATTATATGTCGTTTTTAATCGGTATGAGTATTCTCAAGGAGACAGTGCACCACCGCCAAACCCAGCACCAGGCGAAGGTACGCCCATTGCTTCAGTCATTGCTTTTTCAGATACTCTCCAGCCATCGTCAGAAAAGTAAATAACATCAAAATTAATGATTTCTTTCTCATCATCCTTGCTTTGAGGTTTTACTTCAACTTCAAGTGCATAACCTTTTTCTATCTTCGGACACTCTCCAGAAAAATTATACGAGTAATATGACTGAAGTGAATTAATATTATAATCATCCAATTCCGTTTTCCCCTTGATTTTGAATTTTATTTTATAATTTTTTTCAAACATCTTCATTATTTCCATCGTAGCCCCCCAGTTGCTATTAAAACTATCGATTTTATTTTGACCGATATTGTGATATTGTTCTGATGGCAATGTGCATTTGAACATCAAATCCCCGTCAACTTTGTTTAATGCTTTTTCAAAATCATTCACAGCGCTTTTATAGCTGGAATAATAAATCCTTCTTCCGCTACTCTTACTACTGTTCTCATTTGTAGAAGACGGCGATAAAATAAATGAAAAGCCACAACATGAACAGCACCCGAAAACCATTACAAATAAGATTACCAAACCAATCCATAGTAATGTTGAACCTGATTTAGAACCATTGTTTTCCATAGTCTGAGAGCCATTTGAATTAGGCATAGTATTATTCATTATTCTTTCCCCTTGTGCTATAATAGAATTACACATGATATGCACTGCCGCAAATTTCTGCAATCAAAGTCAACCCCTCACTTTTTTACCGAAAAACAGGTATTTTTACTGCAACATCTGACGATAATTCTGACGGCGAATACACTTTTGATTCAAGCAACTCCATACACGCTATCTTACGCTCCATAGAGGTATGAACATAGCGATTCAGCGTAGTTTCCACGCTCGCGTGACCGAGTATCTCCGAAAGCGTCTTCACATCGAATCCTGCTTGAAGACAATTCGTAGCAAATGCGTGGCGAAGGCTATGATAGCTGACTGACGGTAAATCTGCTTTTTTCAGTATTTGTTTGAAACGTCTCTGCAAGGTTCTTGGTTCAATTACTATCTCAGAATTCGATAAAACATAATGATTATCAGCGCTGCGGGATTCCCGCAGCAGCTTCATAATAAATTTTGTTATTGGAATAGTGCGCTTTGATGTGCGGCTTTTCGGAGTATCTGCTATAATGCGTGTTTTGTGGCTTTCAGTACGTATACGCTGAACTGTTCGTCTGACGGTTATTATGCTTTTCTCAAAGTCAATATCTCGCCACATCAGACCGCAGACCTCACCTACACGAAGTCCCGTATACAAGCTCAGGAGTATACATAGAGCTGTCGGACTTAGGTTCTTTGTAAGGAACTTGCATAGCTGCCACTGCTGAGTATTTGAAAGCAAGGGCTTCTCTTTTTTCTGCACTTTAGGAAGTGACACATCTGCCAATATATTGCGAAATCCGTGAATTTTAGATATATACTTAGCCATAGTTTTGAAAACGATAATAATATCTGAAACATACTTCGCGGATAGTCCTCCATCAAGCTTTTTCTGAATATAGCTGTTAATCATCTGCACCGTCAGGGAATCATAGCGAAGTCCGCCAAATTCAGGCATGATATGCTTTTCGACCTTCATCTGATAGTTTGCGTAGGTTGAGAGCTTCACTCGAAGCTTTACTGCTGACAGCCACTCGTCAAATAGCTCTTTTACCGTCAGGCGGCAAGTGGTTTGAGGAGCGGTGACATTCACCTTCAAATCAACAAGCTTTGAACGCACCTCTGTGTAGGAGTGTCCGTATACAGAGCGATATTTAGCCTTTCCGTAGTCATTATATCCGCATTTATACCGTCCCTCCCAGCGTCCGTCCTTGCGTTTATAAATGTTTTCTCCGCGGCGAGCCATAGCTCTTCCTCCTCCTTGACCATATTCCTGACGCACTAAAACTGTTATTTGTAACAAAGCAGACCGGTTCTGATTGTCGAAACTGCTGATTTTTATTTCTTATTAGTGAACAATTATCAAAATCTGTTGAATGATATTTCTTTTTATGTTAAAATCGTACATATAAAGTTCAACGTATGATCGCCGTGAATTGCAGAAATTTGCGGCGAATTTTTTTGACAATGAGACGCAGATATGGTACACTTATTACATCAATTAAATCATATCATGACGGAGAATAGAATCTGCCGCAAAAACAGCATGATTTGCCGCAAATATCGGGAGGTGTGATATGCTTTCCTTGAATGTTGTATTATCGCTTATAATGCAGGCGAAGCGAAAAGGTAAGGGCATTCTTTCAAACGGAACTGTTTATGCTATGCTTATGCTCTGTATTTCGGACTTTTCGTGTGAAAACGAACTTCTGAAATGCTTCAATAATGAGGTCGTTCCGAAAGAAGCAAACAGAAAGCTTGAAAGATATTTGAGTCGTTTTTTCAGGGACGGCAAAGGGTATCCGTATAATCTGATATGCTTTTCTGAATTTGAAAGCTGTATCGGCAGTACCGATAAAATGGCGGTATACTGTCGAAAGCTCAGAACAGTCCTTGACAGTTTTATAGATGAGCAGAAGACAGAGTCGCTTGTATTTACACTTCTCGAGCTTCTGAGAAATGACAGGAATGTCGATAAAATAGTTTACGGAAGTGGATATATCCGCAAAGAGGAAATGTTTGGGAGCAGCGCACATCAGAAGCGTATATGCGTAGAAGCGCTGCTCCTTGGAATGCTCTATCTATGCCATAAAACTGCTGATATATCCCCAAAAACAGAACTTTTGGAATATGTGGGAAAAAGGGCTTTTTTCACCGTCAGATTCTCTGATAGTACTTCATTTGACCTTGAATACAAGGTCGATGTTATTGAAAATATGTTTGCAGCAGCCAAACGTCAGCAACTGAAAAAACTGCGCTATCCGCTTGAATTATGTGTTGACGGAGAAGTAACTGGAGAACTGCCAAAAAACGGCGATCTCTTCCTATGTGGAGTTCACGGCTCGGGCAGAACATCGCTTATGAAAAGTATCATAAACTCCGACGATTCAGCATTTATCTATATTCCGCTCGAGGGCTATACTTCCGAATTCCACAGCGAATTCAGCAATGAGCCATGCTGGGTACTCTTAAACGCTTTGATGAAATACCATTATCAGGACGAATATCGGTCATTTGAAATGCTTGTCTTATCCGAAGGCAGGGATACCGCTTTACAGCAGCTCACAAGTCTTAGCAGGGAATTCAGAAATAAGCCTGTTCACAGCCGCAGCTGGACACTGCTGCTTGACGGACTGAACGACATTGATATCAGCAGCCAAGAGACATTTATCAGTGAATTGGAGTATATCCATAAAAACTGGAGCAATGTCCGTATCATTGTTTCGGGGTGTGCTGTTCCGAAGAACGATATTTTCAATGAGTTCATCATAGCTGAAATTATCGGTATACCGTCGGACTACATAAATGAGAGGTTTGCTGAGAGTAATATAAGCACTGAGCTTAGAGAAATGCTGAAAATGCCGGCATTACTTGATATTTACGAAAACAACAGCGACAGTATAAAAACACGGGGCGAGCTGCTTGATGCATTTTTTAATGAATGGCAAGGCAGTGACACTGTACGCTTTCTTGTTCAGTTTGCTCTCCCAATGATTGCTAAAAGAATGCTTGAGGATTCCTCGCTTGACAAGCTTTCAAGAGCGGAGGTAATAAAGCTCATCAATACAGCTGTCAGAATATACATCAAGAATGATTATGTTTATCAGAGCTGTATTTCAGTTAAAGGCATAGATAAAAAAATCCTGCTCGAAAGCAGGAAGAATCATAACTGGATAGATATACTTCTGAAAAACACCGGACTTATGGTCGAAGATGATGCAGATGATCTTTCTTTTGTAAACAGATCGTTCCGCGATTATTTTGCTGCAAAACACATCATCAATGCCATAGGTATCTTTGAGGACGGCTGCATTATTGCACACGATAATGAGAAATACTTTGAGGAGATAGGTCTTTCCGGTATATGGTTCGACAATATAGATTTATTCCCTGAGAAACGTAATGTTTACAGGCTTATCGGTGAATTGTGCCGGGAATATGTCAAGAAAGCCGGCAGTGAGAAACTCTACACAAAGAATCAGCTTGACAGATTCCTTGATATCTGCCGAGGTTTAATAAACGGATACAACGTTGAAAATATCATCACTGTAAGAAAAATAATACATAATAACATGGTTTTTCATACGGATTTCGGCTGGCTAAATACACCGCTGCTGCTCCCGTCTGACGTTACGTACAGTTTAGACGGAGAATATCCGTGTGATTTCTATGGTTGCAGGATATACCGTGTTGCTGACAGCGACAATGATAGTATCTTCAGGAATTGTGACTTTTCAGATGCTGTTTTCCTCGATATGGAAATAAAGGAAAAGATACATCAGCTTGGCGGTATAGTTGATTTTGAGGATGACAGCTTCATGGATGAGAATTACCGTGAGATGATACTTCCATGGATCAAACCGATTCCGCGCAGCAGTTATACTTCCGCGGAAATATAGCCCTGTTTTGGCTTAATCCCTTTACTTTTCTGAGTAGCTGTGCTATAATAATGGCAACTACAGTTGGAGGTGTCTGCCGTGTGTACCTGGTTCTATGCTGATTATAAGTCGCTCGAAAAATATATCACCAGAGCACAGAAGTCACCTCTGGCGAACGAGATAATGTTGACGATGTCCCGAAGCACAGTAATGACTGGAGACATCAGACCGACCGATGTTGCTGCCGTTATAGCTTCAGGCAGAAGCGGTAACATGGGTGTGTTTCCGATGGTGTGGGGATTCACCACCGAAGCTTCTTCCAAGCCTATCATTAACTGTCGAATCGAGACAGCCGACCAAAAGAACCTGTGGCGAGAGTCATGGCATACCCGCCGATGTGTGATACCTGCTTCCTGGTACTATGAGTGGGGCGTTCTTCCTACTGACGAAGGATACAACAGTCGCCAGCAGCGTGATATAAAAAAGACCCGTTTCGCAATTCAACCGGCAGGAACTGAGATAACTTTTCTTGCAGGGCTGTACCGATATGAGGAGCAGAGCGGAAAGCAGATTCCTATGTTCTCGGTCATCACCCGAGAGTCGGTGGAACCTGTCAGGAGCATCCATGACCGGATGCCACTGATGTTGAAACAAGAAGATGTTCGTGAATGGGTACGTCCTAACGCAAGTCCCAGTGGCATCACTGAGAGAGCGTTGACTGATGTTATGATGGAAGCAGCGACAGTATAATTTAAGTAGAAAAAAGTGTTTAAGTATGTCCCCGCGAGAGCGGGGATCCATATACTTGTAATAATGAAAAATGAATTATTCAAAGTCGATTACGTTTTTTGAAAAAAATGAAATTCAAAAATTCTCAAAAAGAGAAGTTTTTTGAGAAAAATGCAATTTAATTTTTCTGAAAAAACGTAATTCCAATGAAAAATGTCATTTATGATTTGAGCGATAGATGATATATCATATAGTGGAGGAGTAGCAGTATGGCAAAGTTCGACAACTTAAAGGATTATCTTCTATTAAAGCATGAAAAGACAATACGGAGGAAAATCGAAGTACTGTTGGAGGATAATTATTATGAGTATGAAGACTATGTAGAGCTGAGAAACGTTATTGTCCAATCCGTTGATTGTTGCCAAAACAATAAAAAATCACATGATTTGGTAATTGAGCTTAAGGTCGTAGCTGATGTATTTGATTGCAGAAGTGATAATAGAATAGGGACCATCTCGCTAAAGATTCCTATGACTGGAAATCTGTCATTAAATTTAGAAAGCATTCGCGTGAATAAGGAGAATCATAGATTTGATGAGAATGCATACTATTTTGATGAAGACGATTCTAAAAAGCTTTCACAAAGAATGCATCATATCATTGAAGAAATAAAACTAACTGAGGAGAAGAATCGTCAAGATAAGAAGGAATTATGCCTTCTCATAAATAATAATAAAGATACGTTTGCTAAAGCATTTGACTATATTTTGAGAGAGCTTAGGCAAAATGCATTAACAAATGAGGAAATTGCTCATTGGCTTGGTTGTTCATCAAAAACTGTACAGAACTACCGTAACGGTGTTACCAAACCACAAAAGATTGAAACTATAATGCTTATTTGCCTAGTATGCAAGCTTGGGCCAGCAGTAAGCAAGTACCTTATCGAGAAGACTTTTGGAGGAATCCCTGATGAAAGGAATCAAAAAGCAGCATACACCTTGTTATTGAATCATACAAATGCGAACATTGATTATTGGAATATGATTCTGGACCAATTTGGACTTAAACACATTGATGATTAGCATTGTGTACTAAAAATTGCGATGATATTTGTAAAGTTTGCGGAGGAAAATTAATTTCCTCCGATTTTCTTTATATATAGCTGGTTATGTTGAATAATATATTTTCTAATTATGATATGTTGAGAAATAACGTTAAAAAATCGGGTTATTAAGAAAATTAATTTCCTTTATGCTTTTTGCCTTTTTTGTTATGATATGAACAGCAGGCGACCTGAAAGCGAGCATAAGCTCCTTACATGTTCCCAAAAATATGATAGAAAAGAGGAAAAGAAATGCATTTTGGCTCTAATTGGTATCCCAATCCTACATGGGGGGATGTCAATCGTTCAAATTTGGATGAGTTCGGTACAACGAACCAGGAAGAAATTGAACGTATGAAGGAATACGGTCAACGCAAAGTTGACAAAGAATCAGAAATAAAAGCAAATCAGATGGCGCAAGGGAAGCTTGACGAAATGAAGGAGGAACTTCGAGTTGAGATTACTCGTGACACAATCAAGACATTCCTAAGTGTCAAGGGCAATGAAATAAAGCGGTTTTCTCCTTGGATTACGGAGCGTGTTTTGGCTGACGGTGGTGAATTGTTCCCTTCGGATTTTATTCCCGAAACGATTGAGGGAGATCCGATCCACGATGATGTCTGGCTCTACTACAACGATATCGAGAACAAATGGCTTCTTAGAACGAAGGCAGCGGGAGCGCATAAATTGATTTCGCGTTTCTGTGTGATAGTTGTTCTTATCGTTAATGCTTATGCGTCGGGGTGTTGTCGTGCATTGGTTGTTTTTTTGAAAGGATTTACGAAGCCGCTGATATTCTGGGAAGGCATCATATCTTCTACTGAACTTAGAAAACAAACCCAATTTCAGCAGAAGGGGCTTACGGTTAGGAACAGGGATTATTACTACGAATCGTTCATTAGGTCGTTAAGCATGTGTAAGAACGTATTCTTCCTGACCATTCCTTCACACGCTGGTTGGAACGTTACACCCGACGGCAGAAGAGTATTTGTGTCTTCATCGGATATGATTCCTCACTTGCAAGATTTGTTTGAGAACATGGAGGGCTGATGCATTATGTTAAAGAATAATAACAATATAAGAAACATCTTTAATGATATTAAACTTGAGACATCAATGTGTAGCTTGGATAATATCTCTACAAGAATACATGATTTATGTCCTGAAGCTCTGCCTGTTAATGTTGGAACTACATTGTCGGTG
>Ga0310695_10000191_pt1 | contig 162926 bp, 101 predicted proteins | sample RumenRJG_04DNA_FD_203882 | JGI IMG/M metagenome (GOLD analysis project Ga0310695, IMG submission 203882) | Bovine rumen microbial communities from Lethbridge, Alberta, Canada - RJG_04 (v2) (version 2) | ecosystem: Host-associated > Mammals > Digestive system > Stomach > Rumen | place: Canada...
AGGACAAGAAGTACGTCGCCATCACTGCCGACTGTTCGTGGCACGTGGTAGACTTCCAGGCCGACGGCGCTGCGGATATCGACGAGAGCAAGTCGCAGCGCGGCGACTTCGGCGACAACCTGATGGTCGAGCCCATGCGCGGCAACGGCAACAGCAACATCACCATCACGATAGACAAGAACGGCGGTACGCTGAAGCGTGGCAATGCCTATATCATCCTGCAGTCTGACGGCGGTCTGCGCCAGCGCATCAACATCACCCAGCTCAGTAACGACCCGGGCATGAGTATTGCAGGCACCACCGACGGTGGTCTGGACTTCACGATGGCCGGAGGCAACAAGACGCTGACCATTGAGAGCAACACGTCGTGGACGATAGAGACGCAGTATAACGGTGTGGCCACCGACTGGATCACGCTCAGCAAGACCTCAGGCAGCGGCAACGACTTCGTGACGGTGACGGTACCTGCGGAGACCTCGGGCAACGACCGCGACGCCACGCTGATCTTCAAATACAGCAACAAGGTGGCCAGCGTCATCATCCGCCAGGGTGCCAAGACCGACATCTCGCTGTCGCTCGACAAGGAGAACCTCATCTTCTCGCCCGCATGGTATATCCCCGAAGACCAGTGGGAGCATGAGCGCCAGCACCTGCAGGGAGAAGACCCGAGCTCGTGGGAGGGTCAGACCGTGAAGGTGACGTCGAATGCCAGCTGGCGCGTCAGCATACCTGCCGGCGAGTCGTGGCTGAAGGTAGACCGCGACGGCGGCGTAGGTAACGGCGAGTTCGTGGTGAGGTGCAGCGGTTGGACCACCAGCACGCAGCGTCGTATGTCTGTGGTGATGGTCGTAGCCGGTACCCAGACCAACTATGTGTTCATCAACCAGTCTGTCGAGGGCTATGCCGAGGACAAGCTTGAGGTGCTGACGCTCTACTCTATGTCGGTATACAGCGAATATGCCAACTTCCGCTTCGACTTCGTCTATGGCGAGCAGGGCAGCAACGAGATGGCCGGCCAGTACGGCGTGGTCTACAGTCCTACGAACCATACGCCCGATATGAGAGACTCGGTGGTGGTGGCCGGTAGCGGCAAGACCTCCGGCGGTGTAGGTGTCGAGGTGAAGGGTCTCATGCCCAGGACCACCTACTACGTGCGTGGCTTCGTCTATGGCAGCAACGGTGTGAAGTACAGTCCCAATGTGGTGACCATCACCACGTCCGACGACAAGACGATACCCGGCGAGAGCGACAATCCCGACCCGCAGCTGTCGCGCGCTTTGGCCCGTCGCCGTTTCTGACACACTGCTTTGTACTAATTAAAAGGCAAGCAGAATAATACGTAAATCAAAGGGACAGATTCACTCCAAGATTCATTTTGCAATCGTAGTGTGTAACTTCTTTCCCGAACCAGAGATAGAAACTTAAAACGAAAAGATATGAAGAAAGGACTATTATCCTTGATTCTCGTAATGTTCGTCATTACGTTGCCTACTAAGTTGTGGGCTGCTGACGTTAACATCAAGGTGTACCCTACAAAAGAACAGAAGATAACAGGCTTTGGAGCTGCCTGCTGTGACGGTGCCATTAAGCCGTACGGTGATGATACCCAGCCTGTAAGTTTACTATATGGAACTGAGTCGAAGATAGGGCTGAATATTATGCGAATGGAGATATCGCCTTACTTTGCAAGTCAGGCTGACGGGTGGGGTGACTACGATTGGAACGGTTCTTTGCCTTCGGCCAAGATCGTCAAACAGCGTGGTGGTATTGTTTTCGGCACTCCCTGGTCGCCCCCTGCAGATTATAAGACTAACGGTTCTACTCTAGGAGGCAAAAGTGATGATCAGGGTAATGTGGAAGGTAAATTACGTGAGGACTGCTATGACAAGTTCTTCCCATGGCTGAATTCATTCTTGGAGTGGATGCACAATAATGGTGTTGACGTTGATGCCGTAAGTATCCAAAATGAACCAGACTGGTGGGTCAGCTACTCTGGATGTCTCTACGACCCAGAAGACCAAGTAAACCTCGTGAAGAATTATGCCCACATGTTGGACAGAGAAACGTATAAAGGCGTACGGCTGATTAGCGCTGAACCGCTAGCTTTCAATCCCACGTACAGCAATATGCTACTAAGAGATTCCACAACCCGCAAACATATCGATATCATTGCGGGCCATCTCTACGGGGATCCACCTTTAAATAACATGAAGAGTGCTGCCACATTAGCTAGACAGTACGACAAGGAAGTCTGGATGACGGAGCACTCTGTGTCTGACAATATTGGTAACCGCCTTCCCAATTGGCATGAACAGCTACTTTTTGCTGAAGAGCTCAATGAGTCCATGCTGGCTGGTTGTACAGCTTATATCTATTGGTATATGCGTGCACCCTGGGCCTTCGTAGGTACTGGTGACTCACAATACGGGACAGAAAACAAGGAAAACGAATTACTACCTCGTGCATTTGTTATGTCCCACTTCTCCAAACATCTAACTGGTTCTACTCGTTTAACAACCTCGGAAGACATGACTTCTGGATCGGAAGCTGCCAGTGAGTTTTCGGCATATATCAAGGGGGACTCGCTCATTGTCATAGCAATTGACACTACAGGTGTGGCTAAAAATATACAAATCACTTTGCCTTACAAAGTAAAAAGCGGCATGCGATATCTTTCTACGTCCAATGAGTCGCTTTATCAGAAAGAAGCCATCGCCATCGCAGAACCCGTAGACGAATTGACACTTGACATACCTGCTGGCAGCTTGAGTACCTTTATTTTTCAAATCGGTCATGAGCCCTATGCTGTGCTTGATGGCACTACGCTGACGTTCTACTATGACGACCAGAAGGAAGCACGCGGTGGAATGGATATTAATAACAGCTATATTGCCGAAGGTTCTGTTTCGCCATACGGTACAGCTACAGTTGCCATCATTGATGCTTCGTTTGCCAACTATCGACCTACGAGCACAGCTTGGTGGTTCGATAAATGCTCTTCACTGACAGCTATCCGAGGAATTGAAAACCTGAAGACTGACAATGTGACAACAATGGCGGGAATGTTTGATCAATGTTCCAGTTTGACTAGTCTTGACCTGCGGACTTTCAATACTGGCAATGTAACTTATATGAACCATATGTTTAATTTGTGTTCAAGACTTTCAACTCTTAATCTAGATGGATTCAACACGGAGAAAGTGTATGATATGCACAATATGTTTTCATTCTGTGGGAGTTTGACAAATCTTAATCTGAACACATTTAATACATCGGATGTTAGTAGTATGGCCGATATGTTTGATTCCTGTTCCAGTCTAACGACCCTTGATGTGAGCGGCTTCAATACGGCTAATGTGACTCAAATGAATTGGATGTTCTACGACTGCTCCAATCTGACAACCATCTATGTGGGCAGTGAGTGGACTGTTGCCGATGGCGCAGAAAGTGAAGGTATGTTTCAGGACTGCACAAATCTCGTCGGTGGTGCAGGAACAACTTACGATGCTTCACATACTGATGCAGAATATGCCCGGATTGATGGTGGTCCGAATAGCCAGACACCAGGATACTTCACAGCGAAGAGTACTGCTAGTAATCTTGAGATTTTTTCCGTTGATAAGACTGTTACTTATGTACCGAACCAGTCTATAACCCCGACTCCGAGTATTACCATGACTCCTGGTAATGACGCTGAGTGGCTAACGGATTTAGCTATTGGTCTGACGAACACAACAACGGGTGAGTCGGATGATCCTTTGCAGTTTACTGCCAGCATATATTATCCGAATTCAACAGAGACGTTCTCGTATTTGGACGCAATGCGTGGTACGCTTAATCCCAAAGACGGGGACCTGACAACAAATGCAGAAACAGGTGCAATAGATAATACGGGTACTCAGTATATTCCGGGTTACAACAACGTGCCTCGCAGCGGTGGCTTCATTGCATATGAAGCGCTACAAGATGGTTCGCTGATTATCCCTATTCGTGTGACGTCAAATAAATCGCTGTTTGTTGTCGAAGACGATGGACATGTAAAGACCGATATTCAATTCAAGGATGCTGATGGTAACACACTGACATTGTTGCCCAGTCCTCTATGCGCAGTTTCCTCCGAATATGTTATGGGATTCTTGTCGTTCAATGTTGAGCAAGGCAGGAAATATTATGTCTTCTGCAATGGATCAAAGCCACGATTTGCAGGCTATGTGTTCTCAACAGAGAGAATTACCATTGATTCTGAAACGATGAAAGATGTCCTTGACCTCCTGCTGCCACTTACTCCGCAGGATGTGGAGGTATTTGCCGTTGATGCTACTACTGAACTAATGCCTAACGAGCCTCTACAGGCCACAAGGAGCGTAACCATGACTCCTGGTAATGATTCGGCTTGGGGGGTAAGGCTGCTGGAGGATAACAAACACGCTTTGAAGTTTACCGCTAGCTCCTACTATCCAGGATCTACGTCGTCGTATACCTTCTGGGGTGGTGCGAGGGGTACTAATTCTGCGAAGGATGGTGACCTGACGGAAGGAGCCAATTCGGGTGATGCATACGATTATACTATAAAGAATACGCCAAAGAGCGGAGCATATGTGACCTTTGAAGTCTCTCAGAGTGGTTCGCTGATTATTCCCATGCATGTGCCTACTAACAAACCATTGTATGTCATAGACAGCAATGGCAAGGTCAAGACCGACATTCAGTTCGTCGACACGCTGGGACAAGTAGTGCCGATGTTGGCAGAGCCTTTATGCGTATTCTCAGAGACAGCGTCAACGCCGGGATACTTGTCGTTTAACGTGACACCTGGAGGGAAATATACCATCTTCATTACTGGCGGTGTTGACCTCCGCTATGGCGGCTATGTATTCTCTACGGAGTCGATTACCATCGACCCAGTTACGATGGCGAATGTGAAATCAATTCTTGAAGCTAGTGTTAGCACTGCTCTTGACACAGACTTTGCTTCAGGTATAGGCGATTGGACTATAGTAGATGCAACCACTCTGCCAGAAGGTCTGACATATATTTGGAAGTATGATGAGCCAAATAAGTATATGAAAGCTTCTGCATATGCAAGTGGTAAATCTTACGCTTCTGATAGTTGGCTAATTAGTCCTGAATTTACATTGAGTAGTGAAGGGGCTATGACAGTCTCTCATACTCAGCGATATGCTGCCAGTGGATGTACAGACTTGCATATTATGGTATCATCAACCTATGCTGGTGGCGCCATTAACGCATCAGAATGGACAGAGGTCACTCCAGACCAATGGCCGGATGGCACGAGTTGGCTCTTTATTAACAGTGCTGCAACAATCCCTGCTGGTACGACTCGAATTGCTTTCCGTTATACCAGTACAGAAAGTACTGCTGGTACATGGGAAATAAAATCTGTTTCTATAAAGGGGCAGGCATTACCATCTGCCGTAAAGCCAACCTTCTCGTGGAATGGCGACCAGTTGACAATGACAACGGAAACCGATGGCGCTGATATATATTATTCGGTAAAGGAATACGAAGCAGAACCTGCTGGTGACGGCTCAGAGTCTAATCCTTACAATGTAGCTGGTGTTCTGAAGTATATCAGCACATTAGGCGCTGACGTACAGAGTGAACAAGAGGTATATGTTAAGGGTGTTGTTTCACTAATAAGCAGCCAGTATGACACAACCTATGGTAATGGTATATTCTGTATTTCTGACAACGGGGAAAATCATAATAATCTGAAAGCTTATCAGGCTCTTTATTTACAGAATCAGAAATATTCTGATGATAGTCAACGGAAGATTCAGGTGGGCGATGATGTTGTGTTGTGTGGTAAGGTCGTCAATTACAAGGGCAACACTCCTGAAACCGTGTCAAGAGCTGCTTACCTCTATTCGATGGAAGAGCCTGATCTTCAAAACCGATATGAGAATCCGATAACGGTGTCTGGTAATGTCGTTATCCGTGCTAAGGCTACCATGCAAGGAATGGAAGATTCTGGTCTCGCTATGACCTACTCGGGTACTGAACCCTATGCTGTGTTAAGCGACAATAATACAGTATTGACATTCCGTTATGACGACCAGAAGAGAGCAAATGGTGGCATGGGTGTAGGCCCGTTTGGTGTAACCTTTATTAATGATGAAAACGCTCACAATGTGACTGGCAGAGAATGGGAGGACTACGTTTCTACTATTAGGACAGTTGCCTTTGACCCTTCATTCGCTAATTGCTCAACTATATTCAGTACTGCAGGATGGTTCTGTAATGACAGCAATCTGGTGGCAATTCGTGGCATAGAGTATTTGAATACGGACAACGTTATGGATATGACGGGAATGTTCTGTGGATGCAAGTCCCTGACAAGTATTGATCTCAGCCATTTCAACACCTCGAATGTGACAAATATGTGGGCAATGTTTAACAGGTGTGAGTCGTTCACCACCTTTAATCTTGAACAATTCAACACATCCAAGGTAACGGATATGCGTGGAATGTTCTATGGCTGCTCATCGTTGACAAATTTGGATTTGTCACACTTTGATGTATCCAAGGTGATTTACTTCAACTCTATGTTCCGAGAATGTACGAAGCTTGAAAATCTGAATCTAACAGGGTGGAGAACTTCGAGCGCCCAAGTGATGCAGGTAATGTTTGGAAAATGTGAGTCATTGAAGAGTATTGACCTTAGTGGTTTTGACACTTCAAACGCCACCAACTTATTGCAGATGTTCTATGGCTGCAGAAAGTTGAAGTCGCTCGACTTGAGTAATTTCAAGACACCGAAAGTAACTGCTATGCATGGGCTATTCTATCGTTGTGAGGCTTTGGAGTCACTTGATATCAGTTCCCTAAATCCGTCTGAGGTGACAGATTTACATAGTATATTCTTTGGATGTACTTCTTTAAAGAATCTGGATGTCAGTCACTTCGAAACATCGAAGGCGACCAACATGGATTATTTGTTTGCAAGATGCTATTCTTTAACTAATCTAAATATCAGTGGTTTCAATACGGCCGATGTTACTTCTATGGCTAATATGTTTAACTACTGTTCTTCTCTTGCCAGCATCCAGGCAGGCAATGCCGTGATTCCTGACAGCGTTTATGCGCAGATAGGAAACCCCAACCTGTTGCTGTATGTGAACGAGGCTTCGCTGGCTCCTTCGTCTGTGACGAATGTGGTGGTGAACGGTGCGGCAGAGAACATTGTGCTGACGGATGTGGAGCAGGGCAACAACAACTTCTACTGCCCGCAGGAGTTTACGGCCCACCGCATCAGCTACACGCATAACTACCGGCAGGCTACACAGGTGGGCGTCAGCCGCGGTTGGGAAACCATCGTGCTGCCATTTACGGTGCAGGCCATCACCCACGAGAAGAATGGCCCGCTGGCTCCGTTTGGCGTAGATGGCGGAAAGCCGTTCTGGCTGAGGCAGCTGACAGAAAATGGCCTCGTCTCAGCACAGCAGATTGAGGCTAACATGCCATATCTCATCAGTATGCCGAACAATGGCAGGTATCCTGCCGACTACAATCAGGCTGGCAACGTGACGTTCAGCGCTAACAATGTCGTGGTGCCCATGACGGAGCAGAGAGAGATGAGTGGCAACAACCGCATGCTGATACCTACTACAATGCGTGTGGCACAGTCGCCAAGCGTCTATGCCATCAACCGCAATGCGTCCTATGAGAACAACCCCGAGGGAAGCATCTTCGTTGCCGACTATCGTGAGGTTCGTCCGTTCGAGGCGTATGTGGAGCATACGAACGGGGCACGCTTCATCTCGCTGGACGACCTGTCGGAAGGCGACGTGACCAACATACAGGCTATCCACGATATAGCGTCAGCTGACGTCGTGAAGGTATACAACCTGTCTGGTGTGTTGCTAAAGACTGGCAAGCGTCAAGAGGTGATGTCTCAGTTGTCAAAGGGCATCTACATCGTTAACGGTGTCAAGGTTGTGGTTAAGTAACCAGCAACGATAGAATATATCACATGAAGAACACTGCCGAGATTCCATGCAGGAGTCTCGGCAGTGTTCTTTTTATAGAGGATACTCGTTACTTCTCGGTAACAGAGAAGTTGAAGTAGTCGACATCAACATAGCCGCCCGCTTTCTTCGTAGCAAAGGAGAAGAGAGCGTACTTGGAGCCCATGAAGAAGCGCTGCCAGTCGAAACGCATGTGATAACCCTCGCCTACCGGCGTCCACTGTTCACCATCGTTGCTAAAGAAGAAGGTGGCCATATCTCTCTTACCTGGACGGAAGTCACCGTCAATGCGCAGGAAGACCTCCTTTGAGACGGGCGTGCTCCACACCACTCGCTCGGTGACATTCTCGACGACCTTATCTTGCTGCGACAGTTTGACAGACAGTTCAACCAATTGTAAAGTGGTGTTCTTTCCTTGTTTCTTGACCATCAGCGCACATGTCTCGTCGTTGAAGGCAGCAAATCCGGCACAGTCGCCATCTTTCATCTTCGAAATATCCATGCGAACAGCGGCACTACACGTCGGACCCTCCATACGCTGCGTCAGCGTGTTGGGAGCCAGATAGAGGTTGGGCACTACACGGCTGGTCTTCAGGCGCAACCAGCCCGGACGCTCCGTAAGGCTCCAAGCGGTATTCACAGGATTGTGATTCCACTGCCAATGCAGTCCGAGCTTCTCGGCAGAGAAGTCATCACTGCAGACGATGTGACGCTCGGGCTCGCCGCTCTTCAACATACGAACACGTTCGGGCACAAAGCCTTCCTCGTCACCCAGCATGGGCCATCCGTCAATCCAACGGCAGGGCGACAGCGTCAGCACACGGCCTACGCCACCACGATCCTGGAACATGACACCATACCAGTCGCCGTCAGGAGAATCGACAATCGTTCCTTGTGCCAGATAGGAGAAGCCGCCAAAGTCTGACTCCAGAATGGTATTCTTCTCGTACGGGCCACGAATATCGGTAGAACGGTAGCACACCTCACGACGATGACGGCCAGGAGCATAGACGTGGGAAATCATCAGCAGGTAGTAACGGCCATTGTGCTTGATGACACGCGAACCCTCCAAGAGACCGGTCTCGTCGGCCTCACGCTGGAACAGCTGCACGTGTGAACCCTCAATGACATCAGAGAGGTCGGGCTTGAGCTCCATCATCTCGCCTGTACCATAGATAACATATACGCGATTGTCGTCGTCGAAGAACAACGAGCAGTCGTGGAAGTGGCGCATACGTGACACCAGCGTCCACTCGCCGGCAGGATCGTCAGCACTATAAATATAGGTGTCGCCCATCGCACCCCGCTCGTTAGGAGCAAAGAGCACATAAAACTTTCCATTATGATATTTCAGCGAGGTAGCCCACTGACCGCGGCCATAAACCGTTCCGCCCTGCATATCGTACTTGGGCGAATCGGTCAGACGGTCATAGACATATCCTATCGTCTCCCAGTTTTTCAAGTCACGAGAACGCATGATGGGTGCACCAGGCATCAGGTGCATGGTGGTACTCACGAGATAATAGGTATCTCCTACGCGAATGATATCAGGATCGGGCACGTCGGCCCACAGCATCGGATTAGCAACAAAAGAGCCGTTCGTGCTGCTGGAACGCTTTCCAGCAGCCGTTACGGTTACAAAACAAACTACTAATGATAATATTACTACTAAAACAAATCTTTTCACCAATAAAGCTTTCCTTGAAAAGCACGTTGCAAAGATAGGTGTTTTTTGGCAAACTGTCTTTCTCATATGTTTCATCTATTTTACTTTTTATATCAAAATTCTCTACAAGATAGAAATACAATACTTTTTGGTAGTAATTTCTACTTTTTAGGGCATTGTCGCAGACCGCTCCAGTAAGAAACGGTCAATGAACGACGAAACGATAGGCCACTGATTCTGAGGCAACTGGCAATGTCCATGACCGCCGACAATACTCCACGACATACGATCGGCAATGCCGAAGCGCTGCCATACCTGATGAGCTGCCTGAGCGGAAACCTCCATAGAACCATCGGCCAGCCATTCATAGTCAGGATTACCCAATAATAACAGTGCACGAGGACAAACCATCGCACACAATTCATGCTGATCGTAAGGTAAGCGATAAACGCTGTCACCACGGAAAGACTCTTTCTGACTTTCCAGGAACCAGTGGTAGTCAGTTTTATCAATGTCTTCCAGTTTCTTCCCTTCCAACGTCAGCTCATGTGACTTACGCCATGCTGCTGCACCACCACCGCCAGGCTCCTGGGCAATGGTCAGGGCGATACGCTCGTCGAAGGCACCACAGTAGAGCGCCATCTTTCCGGCATACGAACAACCCGTCACACCGATGTGTTTCGTATCAATCTTAGTCACTTCCGGGCCGAGCTGTTGCAGTCCGTCGATTAAGCGACTCATGCCCCATGCCCACTCACTATAGGCTCCATTGTCCTTCAGCTCAGGATAGAGACGGTCGAAATGGTGCTCACCGCGATCATGGTGCTTACCAAACTGCTTGTAGTCGTTCACCTGTGCTGAGGTGAAGGTAGCGGTAGCAATGGGCTTGTCTTCAAACAACTGACGGGGCAGGGCAATCATATCCGTGCCAATCATCAACGCATAAGGTGGTTGTCCCACCTTCGGATAGCGTATCTGAGACTTTAGCGTCAGCGTCTCTTTGCCTACGGTAACATCGACGACCAGTGTATCACCCTCCATGCGGGCCTTCACCTGCTGAGAGGCCACACTGGGCTTACGACCTATGCCATAATGCTGGATAAGATGTCCGATATCGCTGCGACGACGACTCCAATCAGCAAAACTGCTGACACCCTCAAGGGCATCAGGCAGTTCGCGAATGACAGGCAGCTGCTCAGGAGCTGACATCACAGGAAGTGGGAATTTGCTTCCCGTATTTTCCACATCATATACCAACGGTACATTCTGCGCCCCTACGGGGGTAAATGATAAATGACAAATGATAAATGATAAACCTATTACCATTATCAATCTTAAATCATTATTCTTCGTCATATCTCATTTATCATTTGTCATGTATCATTTAGCGCGGAGCGCGCTAAACTTTTTATTAGCCTCCAGCGTCCACTTGTCACGTTTCAGCAGTTCAGGCTTCTTACCGACAAACATTTTGGCGGCAGTCTTGTCACCCTTCAGTTGCCACTTCAGCCAAGCCAATGCAGGAATGGTAAACTCGCCACCATAAGGCTGACGATACGTGCCACCGTGACCAACGGGATAATTGATGGCAACAGCCGGAACATGGCTGATGCGCTTGAAGTCGTCCATACCGTTTCCATAGGCGATATCCTCAGGACCACCCAGCATATACATAATCGGGGTATGAAGCTCGTTCAACTTCTCCTTCTGGGGCATTGGCATACCGCCAACAGCCTGACCGGCATTCTGCTGGTTGAAGAGTCCGCTATTGCATATCATAATGGCCTTGATGCGCGGGTCGGCACAGTTAAACAAGGTCTGCAGACCGCCACACGACATACCGGCTACGCAGATATTCTTCACGTCGAGCTTCTGGTAATACGGCGACTTGGGATCAGCGTTCTGTGCAAAGGCCCAGTCGATGCTCTCAATCTGCTGCTCTGAACGCGACATCGGGCCCTTGTACCACTCGTCAGTCATAGGAATGTTACCCGTAGCCAGCACGATGAAGCCATTGGAAGCAATCTCGTTCAGGAAATTCATGTGTTCAAAGGGAGAGTTGGCGCAGGCACCATTGCCCCATACCAAGATAGGCAACGGATTTTTTGCGTCGAACTTCGACAGGTCTTGCGGAACAAACACGGTATGTTCCTTCAGTCCGCACTCCTCCTTCATAATAGCCTTGAAGGCACCTGTACCACCGTCCTCGATAATGCGGCTCTGGGGTTCCTTACAGCAAGTGCCCTTGCAGTCGCCACCCTTACGGACACAGTTGAGGAAGCAAACCATCTTCTTCAGGTTCTCTTCAGTATACATTGCCGGACCACCGTGACTGCCCTCAGCAGGGAACGTTGCCTCCGTCTTGACGCCAGCAGCTTTCAGCAGCTCATAGAACATCTTACCCTGACAGCAGGGAACAACATTGTCTTTCTCGCCGTGGAAAATGATAATTGGCGGATTGTTTTTATTGACATAGTTGGTGGCACTGAGGCTGCGATACTTGTCTGGCTCCTTAGCCAGCTTTGAGTTGAGCAGCACGTCCTCAGGCGAGTTCTCACCCATCTTCATGCCCTCGCCACAGTCCATAGCCGTCAAATCGACAGGACCAGACCAGTCGCAAGCAGCATTTACTGTACTACTCTCGTTCAGATAGTTACCGACATTGCCTTCGAGGTCGATATCAACAACACCGACCTTGGTTTGTTTCGTACCACTGGTCGTTGCCGTGATAGATGCCAGATGGCCTCCTGAAGAGAAGCCGCTGGTGGCAATGAACGAGGTATCAAACTTATATTTCTTGGCCTCACCACGTACAAAACGCACCACGGCACGGATATCGTGAATCTGGGCAGGCCACTTGGCGTCCATGCTTGAACGGTGGTTAGGGCATACCACAGCGTAGCCGGCTTCCAACAGCGACTTGACGATGGTGCCGAGGTCGGCCATTCCCTTGCCGTTGTTCGAGAACCATGCACTGCCATAGACATGAATCACCACAGGATAGCTCTCGGCCTCCTTCTTAGGCAGGTAGATGTCACAAGTGTGAAAGGCCTGGTCGTCACCGGCATAGTTGACATCCTTCCATTGCTGACTGGTCTCTAAGTTCACTTGTGGTACCTGAAAGCCACCAAATCCTCCTGCAGGCTGTGCCTGACAGTCTACAGAAAATAGCCATGCACTAATGGCTACCATCATCGAAAAAATAGATAATCGTTTCATTGTTTATGATTTTTGTTAGTTAGTTTATGAACATATTTCACAGGTTCGCCCTCTCTCTTTAAGACGTCAGCAATCTCCTGAGGTTTAATCGTCACCGCACTTTTCATGAATTCGGGAATGTTATAACTCTTCATCAGCTGGCGATGATAGTCGGGCTCAGCACTGGGCAGTTCGAAAGGCTTGGTGCCATGTCCGTCCTTATCGATGTGCGCAAAGAACGGACGTGTATAAGTCCCATCGTCACGACGACTGCTGAACACCACCCATTTGCCGTTGCTCGACCAGGAGTGAAAACTTTCAGTATCAGGCGAGTTGATCTCCTCTGCAGGACGTGTCTCACCCGTCTGAAGATCTATCATCCAGAGGTCAGCATCATGGTGCCAGATATGGAACACGCCATATTCAGCAAGAGCGAACATGAGGTAACGGCCATCAGGCGAGATGCGAGGTAGCGTGGCACTCTTGCCGAGACTGTCGGCAGAGAACACCAGTTGACGAGGGCCAAAAGCCATTGTCTCTGGGTCGAATGTTTTCTTATAGATATTGTACTTCAACTCCTTTGCACGTGTCACAATCTCTGAGTTTCTCGAACGTGTAGAATCTTTTTTCTCGAAATGGGCACTACAATAGTAGAGTGTCTTGCCATCTGGTGCCCAGGCAGGAAACACCTCCAACTCAGTGCTGTCGTTCTCCAGATTGGTCACCTCACCTCTTTCTACATCAAAGGCGATAAGGTCGCTCTGCAAGTCATATACTTCAATCTTGTTATGGTCAACGGTATGGAAGTTCTGAAAAGTCTTATTAGTAGAATAGACTATCAGATTCAGCCAAGGATGCCAAGCCGGATACACACCTGCTGAGAGGATGGAGTCGTTCTTCATATCCACCTTTTTTATCCTTCCGTCGTAAGCGACAACGGTGCCGCCATTATTCTGGCGGGCATGAAACTGCATACGCTTAGGATTATACTGCTGGTAATGATGACAGTTGATACACTGGCCGTCCTTCTCGAAGCTACAGAGCATATTATCATAAATGACGCTCTCATCATAGTTTTCCAGGCAACGCTGATTGATGGTCAAAGCCTCATAACTGACAAACGACGGGAAGATAAGGCGGTAACTCAGATAACTGTCAATACTGTCGGGCGACACAAAAATGCTAAAAGGCTTGTAGTGTGTCCACTGGTCTGCCTGACGGGCATAGACATCAACGGTAATGGCACCTCCCTTTGCTTTCCCGGCGAGTCTGCGCCAATCGTCTGTTTCCGGCTGAGCCTTCCCCTCGCATATAATCTCCTCGTCACCAACGGCATAGCGAGCAATCATTCCGTCAGCAGCCTCATCGAGTTGGAAAGTGAGCGGAGCAATATTTATAGGGATGGTGACGTCGGTATAGTCGGGATAAATCTTGGGCAACCGATTGGTTTCTGTAAACGTCTCAGGCACGGAAGGACTCGCACACCCCACCAACACCATACAACAGCCGATATATAACAAATGTCTGATTCTCATCTTTTCACTATTTACAAACTTAGTATTCTGGCAAATTACTCATCGTATAGTAATCAAGATAGTAAGTATCTCCAAAGAATGGAGAAAGTGCCTCTCGGGCCACCTTAACATCCTGACCATCATATTCTGACATAGAGGAAGCAAAATTCTCAAACGACTCCTTGACACTTGTATCGAAAGGCATTCGGTCTATATCCTCCCGTCCCTCCAATTTACCATAGAGATAGGCTGCTTCCTGATAGTAGCGTGGTATCGGTCCTTGAGGATGCAGTCTGATATAGTCTTTGAAGTGACTCCAGAACTTATTAACATCTCTAGTCCAAAGTGTAGCCAATAAGGTCTGCTCCTGGAAGATAGGATCATTGGTATAGGTGCTTCTTGCCAGCTGGGTCATCAGGAAACGCTCTGTATAGCCATCATCACCACCAAGTATATTGTTATAATGGAGCATATGGGTAATTGGCTCGAGCTCAGGATTCTTGGCAATGAGCTCGGGATGGTCCAAGAGAGCCTCAGCCTGCTCAGCCCATTCACGATAGAACAGGGTCTGTTTCAGAATTTCAATATATTTGCGGGCAAGAGGCTGGTCATTTTCAAGAATAGCACAATTGGCTAGTAGTTGATAGTCCTCGACACGGAAGCCAAACTCTACACCCATCTCCATACTGAGGCGATTGCAATAGTTCAGCATACCATATTGATAATAGATCATCGGACCGGCTACCAGCATCAGGCGAATACCGAAGGGGGAATCATATGCTTTGGAGCCATTCTTATAAAGAAACATTTGGCTTCCCTGAACACCCAGACGACTCAAGGCGAGGTTACGCATCATCACAATAGCCCTTGTTGGTTCATCTTTCTGAGTGACAGCCTCCTTCAACACACCTTCCCAGTCTTGTTGTGAGATACAGTGCTGCATAGCCAGCTCACGGTGGAAGTTCTCGTCTTTCATCCAAAACGTATAGACGCCACCCACCAGCAGAGCAGCTATCACGACCTGACACAACAGATAATAGATATTCTTCGTGCCCCCACCCTTCTTTGACTGTTGGTGTATCGATACTACCTGACAACCTTCTTTGTAGGTAGCTGTTAAGATAATGAAGAAAAGGCCTAATAAATAATAAGGTATATAATAGGTCGGATAATTCTCCGTGATAAAGAATTTCGGCAATTCTGCCCAATAGATATTGGCCAGATTTGTCTCGTAATAAATATAGCGATAGCAAAACAGCGGTACAGCAATTACGCCCAAGACTGCCAAAACGCTATGGACAACAGCCCCTATACGGGTTGTAGACAGTCTCCACGACCAGATTCCCATCAGTAAAACAGCAGCCAATGCATAGATACCCATTAGCGGATAACCTACAGCACAGACCACCAAAAGGTATACCGCACGAAGATAGTATTTGTCCGGTATGCATCTGAATCCCCATAATAGTGCAACGACTGCCGTTGTGCCGATTGTGGAGATAAAGAAATGACCACGTAGCTTCAACATATAAATCCAATAGCCCAGCTCCATGTTGGTCAGCAACAGGAGGGCAACGGGTATGAGCATCAGGATGGCCCAACGTGCAGGAATACGGAATGTCCGTTTAATGAGGAACATCAGCAGCCACCACCAACAGCACAGCATCAGTACACCCAGCCATGGGTAATACAAGAATTGCGTGAACCACATGCCTATCCAAGTGAGTAAGCCACCAGGCACAACCAACTGTTCTTTGAGGAACAGTGTTGAGCAAAGGAAAAGGTTCTTCTCTTGAATCTTCCACAACAGATGGCTCTCACAAAGCAGTAGTACAATAGCTACTGCCAAAAGTGCCGCCAACCAAAGAACGACATGAAGATTCGATTTCAGATACTTCACTATCATCACTTCGTCATTGATTTATTCATGAATGCTTATCTCTGAGAAATAGTGGTCACGTAATGGCTTAACAACCGGTTTCCCCTTCAGAGTGATAGCCTGCTGCATACGGATATCCGTCGACGAAGCGCCAATCTTTACCATAAATGTGCCTGGAGCAATGTTCCATTGACGTTCACCATTATGGCTATAGAAGCCAAACTGCTCGGTAAACAATTTCACGCGGACTCGTTTGGTCTGTCCAGGTTCAAGCGATACACGTGCAAAGCCCTGCAACTGAATGGGTCGGATGTTCTGGTCTCTTGTCGTTGGTGACAGGTAAATTTGTGCTATTTCGTCAGCTGCCACCTTACCTGTGTTCTTTACCTCGAACGATAACTTAATATAGTTGTCGGTAGTCTTTGCCTCGTCATCGAGTCCCAGGTGTTTATATTCAAACGTCGTATAACTCAGACCATAACCGAAGGGCCACTGTACACAGGAATCCTGATCGAGAGCATAGTTGTAACACAGCGGTTCATACAGTTCCCTGTTAGGATAGCTGACCGACAGTTTGCCTGAAGGCGACTTATGACCAAACAAGATATCTGCGACGGCATGGCCACCTTCTTCACCTGGGTACCACGCCTGTATAACTGCTGCACAGCGCTCAGCCAGTTCTGTAATAATCTGCGCTCTACCTCCAAACACCACCAGTACTACGGGTTTACCCGTTGCCAACAGCTCCTCGACATATTGTTCCTGTCGACCAGGCAGTCGCAAGCCTTTGCGGTCACGGTTCTCGCCACACAGCATCACGTTCTCGCCGACAGCAGCCACAATGACATCTGCCTCAGCAGCCAGCGCCAGTGCCTCATCCTTATCAGCCTTCTCGCCAGCATCGACCTTACGGTGTAGCAACTCATACTCCCAAGCACGGGCATCACCCAGTTCCGAGAACTTTGTTTCTATCTCCTCTGTCCAGTCGCATCCACGTGAATAGGTGACAGTAACGCTGTCGGGCTTATGATTGTTCATACCCTCAAGTAGTGTTATCACATGAGGATGGTCAAGGTCTGTCATGACCTTTTTCCAAAAATACGTCATCGACGGGAATGAATAGTCGCCACACATAGCCCACATAGAGTTGGCATTAGGACCTGTCAGGAAAACCTTGAGGGGTGAGGAGTCTTTGACAAGCGGCAGGAGGTTACTGTCGTTTTCCAACAGCACGATAGACTGCACGGCAATATCATAAGCCGTCTGACGCTCCTCGGGAGTGTCAAGCACAATCTTTTCCTTGCTATACAGATAGGGATTCCTGTCGAATAAGCCCGCACGGAACTTGAAACGCAAGACGTCCTTCACGGCACGCTCCAGCACCTTGGGCGCTACGAGTCCGGAGTCGATAGCCTCCTGCAAGTACTGGTAGTTGGCACCAAAGGGGAAATCAACGTCGTTGCCGGCGTTAATAGCCATCGCCGCCTTTTCAACTGTGGTAAGTGGTGATGAGTGAGAAGCAAGAGGTGTCAGCTGATCGATAGCCGTATAGTCACTGACCACCATACCATCGAAACCGAGATAGCCACGCAGAATGTCGTTCAGTATCTTGTCATTGGCCACACAGTTCACCTTATTGCCCGTGCTGTCGGCCATAGCATGATAGCCTGGCATCACAGCCTTCGAGTCCTCCAGTCGTATCATCGTTTCGTGGGGCAGCAAAATTTCTTCCATCAGTTCCTTCTCGTCGGCATCACCGCCTCCGCCATAACCCAGATAGTGCTTCGAACAAGCGCCGACGCCCTTTCGCAGGTCGCCCTGCTGCAATCCGCGGACAAAGGCAGTACCCATCACAGCCGACAGATAGGCATCCTCACCATACGACTCTTCCAAGCGGTTGAAAGAAGGATTACGCACTACATCGACCATTGGCGACAACGACAAGATGCCACCCATCTTACGCATCTGGGTAGCAGTCTGACGCGTCTTCAGTTCCGCCAACTCCGGATTGAACGAACAAGCCTGACCTATCTGTTGCGGATAAATGGTAGCACCCTGCGTGTTGATACCAGATAGCACCTCCTCATGGAACAGCGCGGGTATACCATGAGGTGTATGGTGCATCAACCAGTCTTGCAGAGCCGCAACCATATCGCGCACCACATTAGGGTCGCGGGGCTTTTGGAAGGCATATTGTGAGAAATGCCCAATACCGTTGGGAATCAGTTCGCGACACTTTACGGTATCTAACCGTCCCTGTTCGTCGAACAGTTCTTCCATATACATACTCTTCAACTGGGCGATGCGCTCCTCTTGCGACATCTGAGCGTAGAGTTCGTCAATTTGTTTTTCCATATTCTTATTCAAATTGCTGTGACAACCGGCTAGCAGCCAACAGCCGACAACTAAGAGCCAGTAACTTCTTTTCATAGTTTATGTGATGGTTTGATAACTATTTTCTTGCCGTCTTTAATATAGAGACCAGATTGCAGGTTGGTAGTACTTACGCGACGACCGTTAAGATCGTAGACGAATCCGTCTGATGGCACATTGTGGTGATGGATAGAGCTAATACCATCAGACGACAATGTACGGTGGCGCAATGCAGAGCGGACAGCATACCAGGCGGGTTTCCTGCCCATCCCTGAGTCGTAGAGCAGTGGATTAGAGTTAGTACGCCAACTGTCATTATCCTTAATACCCCAGATGACCATGCTCGGACAGTTATCGTTGTTCAGCACAATATCGGTGATCATACGATATATGCGCGCCTGTTCCTCCAAGTTCTCAGAAGAAGTGGAAGAGATGCCCAAATCCAACTCTGTAATAATACACTTAAGACCAGCCTCGGCAAAACGCTTGATGGTACGGTTCAATTTCACACCATCGACCTCGCCGACATTGAAGTGACATTGCAGACCGACACCATGGATGGGAATGCCTTTTTTCTTCAGACTAACCGCCAGGTTATAGAATGCCTCTGACTTTGCCTTACCCTGAAACTCCACACCATAGTCGTTGAGGTAGAGTTCTGCATCGGGGTCAGCCTCATGGGCATATTGAAAGGCCAACTCTACATAGTCGTCGCCAATGGCACGTTGCCATACGCTCTGTTGACGGAGGTCATATCCACTAGGATTGGTGCGTACGGTAGTTTGGTCGTCATCAAGACATTCGTTGACGACATCCCACTCACGGACCTTGCCTTTATAGTGCTGCATCACCTTGGTGATGTGATTCTTCATAATCTCCAAGGCCTCCTCACGTGTCCAGTTCTTATCGTTCTTTTTTCCGTCAGACGATACCCACGTAGGCAGTTGTGAGTGCCATACCAGACAATGGCCGCGAATGGCCATATTATTCTGTTGAGCTAGAGTTACCAAATTGTCGGCACTGCCAAAGCTGAAGCTATTCCGTGAACCTTCCAAAGCATCAAACTTCATCTCATTCTCACAGACCATCATGTTAAACTGCTTGCCAGCCGTTTCGCGTTCGCTCGAAAGACCTTTGTAGGTACATAGTGCGACACCGACAAACTTATTATTCTGTTGAGCATAATAGCTGAGAGATTTCCTGTCAGAGCTGTCGCTGATGCCATCATCATAGAAAGCGCCCGTAGTATAAATGGGATTGTTTGCCTCATCATCTTCATCGGGACCGTTGACAATCTCCATATCGGCATAAGACACCAAACGAACGATGAATACAACCTGTCCATTCTCTTCACGCTCCTCTACGGCCCAAGTATATTTGTTAGCACGTACATCGAAGTGCCAATCGCCAGCCTGTTTGCTATTGACGGTCAACACACGGAATTCCGTACCAATGGCAATATCAGCAGTCTGCTCCAGCGCCATCTCGATGATAGGCATCTTATCGCTGGCCGAAAAATTTTCCGTAATGTTATTATAGTTCACGTTGCCGTTTACCAGGAGCTGATCATAATTGTCGGCTGCAGCCACCTTGAAACGCAAACGTGACGAAGGACGAACGGTGAGGTTAGTAGCCAGGTCAGCAGTATAGTTTTTCAGTGTCAGCACACCAATGCCGTCAGCACCTGGTTCAATAGTTCCATAATTGTCTACCATACCACCGATACTGCCAATACCACCTAATACGCCCTTGCTGAACACATAAGCAATAGCTTCGTTAGCATTAGGCTTGGCACCTAAAGCGCCACGAAGATGCTGACTCTCAGCCTCAGCACGGTCGTTCATTACCAGCACCCTACCCTGCAAAATGCGTAAAGCACCACTCAGGTAGTTGTCGTTACCCGTAATGCTATAGGTTCCTGTACCCTCTTTGACGATGGACAATGGAGTGTTATCATCATTGCTGGCAGGCATAATAGTACCAGCCAGCGTGGCATCGGTATTAAGACCGCCCAACAGATAATAGGCTGAACGTCCTGGGTTCACCTTCTTCATATAACCCATTAATGTAGACCCTACTTCGGTGTTCAGTTCACCGATACGGAAGCCTGCTCCACTGGTATTGGCCTCACAGCAGATAGTAGCCCCTTCATGCAACGTCACACGGTTGTTGGCCATTGAGGGGTTTACCTTTCCCGACTTAGCATCGTCCAGTGCGTTTTCTGGTGATGATGACTTGCCTCCATGAGCCAACACTACGCCATAAGAGGTTAACGACGGAGAATTCTCTTTATAAGGATAGATATGGATATTGCCTGTATAGTTTGTCCAATTAGGCCATGCTGCGCCTTTTGCAGTTCCTAAATAGCAACGCTCACCACCGGCATAGAGGTTCAGCACGCCTTTACCAGTGATGGTAGAACTGAAATAGCAGTACCTTGCCATCTTCACGTTGACAATGTCGCCAGCAGGAAGGGAGAATGCTGTGTTATACGTTTTATAGCTCGATGATGTGTTATTGCCACTGACATCAATAGTTCGCTCTTCGGCAGATACAGACTGCGAACTCATGGCCAGCAGGATGCCAGCCATGAGCAATGTGTTTTTAAAAGAAAAAGTTGTTTCTTTACGTGTTACTAATTTCATGCAATTATATTTGTTTTCTATTATTCGTTGCCACCAAAGCCACCACCGAAGCCACCTCCGAAGCCACCACCAAAGGCTGGCATTTGGGGCGCAGGTTCCTTACCGATGGTCAGTAGCAGTTTGGCAAGTGCACGTCGACGCTGACTCCATGTAGGATAGTCGTCGGCACGCACAGTGCGGATTTTGAAGCCCGGCATCTGTGGCATACCCGCATTCTGCATGAACTCAAGGTTGCTGGTGGTCAGGATGCACGGTTTGGTATTACCGTCAGCCAACAGGCGGTCAACAATGGCATCGGCACCGCCCACTTTAAACCAACTCTCCATGGTATCGCCATCACCAGGAATCAGTTGTATCATCACCGGCATCATCATGCCGCCCTGCTGGGGCATAGCCGAAGTATACCACGCTTCGTTGCGGCCAAGATCGTAGGCTACTCGACCATGGGCTATATCTTCCTGTGAAGCAAAGTTGAACGGCGAGTGAGGATTGTCGCAGATGCTGTACTTAAAGCCTTTATCGGGTGACAGATACATATTATTGGGGTCTGCCACGCGAGTACCATCGACGACAAAGCAGTATTTGAAAGTCTCGAAAAGATAGTCTGTGAGCGTCGTGCTCCACACGCCATCGCTGTCGCGCTGCAATTCGATATTCTCTGGCAATATCTCACACTCCAGTTCTACCTTTTGGGCTTCGGGAGCCTTAAAGCGGAAGATGATGCCCTGCTCAGTATACTCTGGTGAGATGATGGGCTTAGGGAACAGGCGGGCCATCACACCTGGAGTGAATTGCTGTTCCTTGCCGGTAGCGGCAGGAGCGGGCTTACCGTCTTTCATGGCTGCCTCAGCGGCCTTTTTATTAAACAGCAGCGGCAGGGTCTTAGCCAAGAAGTATTTGGCATTCATCCACGTATGACCGAACTTGTCGTTGGTAAATTCCTTGACGCTACGGATTCCCTTCTTGTCAAGGAACTCCATATAGTCGCGAGCATTACCAAAGAGGAAGTCATCAGTACCCACGCCCAGCCAGAACAGATGAATCTTCCGGTTGGTATCAGCAGCCTGGTCATAAACATTGGGAATATCAGTCGACGTAAACGAACTGTACGAGCACAGGTAGGAGAACTTATCGAGATTCGTCAAACCATTATACAGCGCCTGATTACCTCCACGTGAGAAGCCACCAATGGCGCGATGGTCACTGTCAGCTTTCGTGCGATAGTTCTTGTCGACGTATGGCAATAGGTCGTTGATGAGGTCGCGGCTAAACACATCGCCACCAAAGCGGGTCTGTGGGGCACCGTTGGCTGGGCCAGCAGCAGGCAAGCCACTACCGGTAAACAGGTGCGAGGGATTGCCATAGGGCAGCACGACAATCATCTCCTTCGCCTTACCGTCGGCCAGCAGATTGTCGAGAATATAGTTCACGCGACCCACCTTGTAGTACACCTCCTCGGTATCGGTTGTGCCACTAATCAGATAAAACACTGGATAACGTTTCTGCATGTTGCGCATATAGCTGGGCGGCAGATAGACTATAGCATGATTGGTAGCACCAAGCGTCTTCGAGTAGTAGTTGACATACTCTATACGTCCGTGCTCTACATCGCGGATATCGTGGGGCAGCGAGCCTGTCGTGGACGGAATCTCCAACAGACTATTTTTAAAGCCCTCGTTAGGGAAGTATTGCTGATTTTCAGGATCCATCACGCTGATTCCATCGACAATGAAACAATACGGATACATGTCGGGAGCAGCAGGACCAAGAGTTACTGTCCATAGGCCATCAGCGCTACGCGTCATGTCGTGACGACCAGCAAACTGTACGTCGACCTGCACTTTCTTGGCGTTTCCGTTCTTATACAGGAAAGTCACCGTTCCATCGGCATTACAACGGGGCTGAGCACCAGCTGCTACAACGATAGCCAGCAAGGAAAAAAGGGAAAGCAGTTTCTTCATATTCAGGTATTCTTTATGGTTAGTGTGTTATTTACGTGCAAAGGTACAAAAAAACCGCGACACCGACCTTACGCCATGTGTCGCGGACTTTGCGCTGTGTAACAGATTCAAGCGAGAGCAAGCACACCCTACTCCTTTCTCACTTTATCACAATCTTTTTACCATTAACGATATACAGGCCTGGACGGAGATTCTCAGCATTGACGCGACGACCATCAAGGGTGTATACACCACTCCTAACCTCTCCCTTCTTACTTCTTACATTAGTAATGCCAGTAGGCTCACTCGTCTCCTTCAGTGTGCAGAAGGTGAAATAGGTAGGCTCATCGAACATAGCAGGATGTGCGGCATCCTTCAGGTACTTGCCTGTACCCTTATTCTTCAGTGTCCAGCCCTTATTATCCACATACTGCATGTCCCATATGGCTCCATCTGGGATATCATAACCATTCTGACTACTCAAACCATTGAGGAAACAGCAATCACCAGTAACAGCTTGTGAGTTCAGATAGCCATAATCATCTCCTAGCATATAAATCTCACCATCGGTATTAATAAGTCTCAGGCCACGTCCTTTTCCGACTCTTCCAACTCTGAACAAATACCCCTCATTGGCAATATCGTCGAAGGCATTATCGAAGGCGTCATAGGCCAAGGCATCTGTGCCAACGCCATAGAAAGCCTTATGCTCTGCCTCGTTAACGATGGCAAAAGGAGTACTGCCCTGCAGTTTAGTAAATCTCTCGTCTGGCTCCAGAACAGGTTTCACAATGCTGTAGTTCTTACAAAACTTCCAGATTTCATCGGCCGTATAGACACCATAGTCGTTACTAATCCAATGCCCTTTGTCGGCCATCTCCATCAGCACCACCTTTGTACCGTCGTCACCCCCGTCCCATTCATGACGGGTAATATGTGGTGCATTACGATAGCGCTTGGTGACCTTAGCCGTCTTATTGCAATGGTTATGATTGATCCACACATTGAGATTATTTTGCACGTTACTGAAAGTCACTACATCGTCGCCCGTTCCATGCGTATGTATAATAGGTATTGCACGCACACTGGCATTAGCCGTAGCACCACCCATGGGGTAGCCACTGATGGGAGCAAAGGCTGCAATACGGTTGGGAATCATGTTCATACAATGGTAGGTAAACATGCCACCCATGGAGAAGCCCGATAGATAGACACGTCTTGGATCGATATCATACCTCTTGACCATTGCGCTGATAATCTTCAGCACGAATTTAACATCTTTCTCACCACTGATATCCCACGACTTACCTTCTCCCTCAGGGAAAACGGTGACAAACTTGGCAGTATCAGCAATGGGTTGCAAATCCATCATACCTTTCTGGTAGTTGGCGTCCTGGTTCATGCCATGACATGAAATCAGCAGGGGACGCTTCATTCCCAAATTCTTGGGAACATATGATACATATTCGCGCTCGCTACCTGCGACCGTTATCTTCTCACGCTTGACAGTGCCTTTACCTGTTCTTTCTGCCACAGCATTCTGTAGCAGAAAGACGGAAAGGAATACAGTGAACAGGATTCTCATCTTATTATTTACTTTACCACGACCTTCTTACCGTTCATAATGTACAAGCCAGGGCGCAAGTTCTCTGCATTCACCTTGCGGCCATCAAGGGTGTAAACGCCTGTTCTAACCTTACCCCTCTTACTTCTAACCTCTTCAATTCCCGTGGTAGTTACAGTCTTCAGGGTGCAGAAAGTGAAGTAGGTGGGCTCGTCGAACATAGCGGGATGTGCAGCATCCTTCAGGAACTTGCCTGTACCCTTATTCTTTAGTGTCCAGCCCATGTTATCTACATACTGGATGTCCCATATAGCTCCATCCGTGATAGTATACCCATTCTGTTTGCCGTTCAAACCATTGAGAAAACAGCAGTCGCCAGTAACTGCTTGTGAGTTCAGATAGGCATAATTATCACCTACCATGTAAATGTCACCATCAGTATTAACAAGTCTCAAACCACGTCCACTACCGACTCTTCCAACTTTGAACATATATCCCTCAGTAGCAAAATCATCGAAAGCATTGTCAAAGGTATCATAGCCCAGCACATCTGCACCAGCACCATAAAATGCCATATTCTCTGCCTCGTTAACAATAGCGAAATCCTTACCAGATAAATCTGACAAAGTACCTGTAAGACGCTCGTCAACAGTCACAGTTTTGGTATATCCCTCAGAACTGCTCATAACCTCAAGAACCTTTGCTGCATAGCGCTTTCCTAATGTACGATAGCCAGCGGCAGAGAAGTGCCAAGGGTCAGTACCGTTGCCAGGAAGGCCTTCAGAAGACACGACATAACCAGTAGGAATGACCTCTGGAATACGATTTACCTGAACGTTATGTCCCTCACAACCACCACTCTGAGGCGCATCGCCCTTACGCTCCACTTCACCAACAAACAGAGGGACATTGGCCGCCTTCAGACCGAGGTCCTTCAGCATGTCCTTATAGATTTTCTTGACCATATTGGGCCAATTGGGATCACCACAGTTCGAACATCCCTGATGCAGTAAGATTCCCTTAATGACTCCCACCTCCTGAGCTTTCTTGGCCATCTCAATGATACGACCGTAGGGGTTGCCGCCATAATACCAATTGGCCAATGTAGCCCACCAAGGAGTATTACCATTAGACTCTTTCTCTTGAATCTTCTCAGCATACAGATCCTTATCAAACATCTCGATGGGACTACCACCCATTGCTACAGCAATGACTCCAATCTTTTTGTCTGGGAGTTCCTTCACCATCGTACGACCGAAATAGTCAGTAGGTCCCAACTTTCCTTGAGGACTGACGATTGGACACTCAGCCGTATACCAATTGCCCATCTTACGCTTGGGATTTGTGTTGTCAAAATCACAAGTAGCTAACATCTGAAAACGCTCATCGACATTACCTACGTCCTGAGTCTCCCACTGGGCATTACCCTCCATATTTGACTGTCCAAAGCAGATGTAGATATAGAAGTTTGGATCAACCTCTGCTTGCGCGCCTACTGCTAAGCAGAGCAGCATTGCTGTAAATAAAAACTGTTTCATTTTCATTTAAGTTAGTGTTTAATTTGTCTGCAAAGGTACAACAATAAAGTGCAATATATACACTTTTGATGTATCATATATTTTATTTCTTGAAACAAAACCCCTCGCCAATGTTAGGCGAGGGGCTATATACAAGGTTTTGATCAATTATATAGAAATTTACTTAATCATCTTTTTGCCGTTGCGGATGACGATGCCCCTGTAGGCAGCATCTACCTTCTGACCAGAGAGGTTGTAGGTATCGCCAGTTATTGCCGCATCGTTGTCCTCCAGTTCATCAATTCCAGTGGCTTCCGTATTTGTAAAGTTCAATGAGGCGATGTTGCAACTACCACTCTTCATGGTTATGCGCAACGTTTGCTTACCTTCATTGAGTTTGTTTCTAATCTTGCCTTTCTTCACCTGATAGGTCTCCAGACTGCCGGTACTAGGAATATTGGCCGTACCCAGTGACTTCTCATTACCGTCACCGTCTATCAGAACCATAGACACAGAAGCACCTGTTACTGACGATGCGGTGAGCTCGTAAGAATATTTGTCGTTCTTCAGCGTTACATCGACCAAGTATTCAGCCCAGTCGGTATTATCCATGTTCAGCACATAGCCTTCAGAGGTTGTCTTGACGTCAACACCCTCGCACTTCAGCATATCTTTTACAGCAATAGTACCAGGCATAGCAAATGTCGGTATCTGATTGAATACCATATCCTTAACAGAGAAACCCCCTTTGTCGGCAATTAAGGATAATGTATGACGCCCTGCTGTCAAGTTTTGAGTTAACGCACAATGTACAGTCTGGAAGTCTTTAGTACTTCCCGTATTAGGAACAGTGGTAAAGTCGGTGAGGAATATCAGATTACCAAAATAATTGTCAACAAGATGGAACAGGCCTCCTTCTTGTGAAGCTGCAACCTCCATGTCTATAGAGTACATACCATCCTCTGCCACATCAACTGTGTATTCCATCCAAGAATTGTTATTCATCTTAATGGGAGCACTGGTATCATTACTATTGCGCGTTACATTATAGTACGACACACCGCTTATGCCTTTGTCATATTCCCCTGCATAAATGGTGCAAGGAAGTACTGGCAGTGTCTCGTTGTAGGGTTCACGTTTCGTAGTGCTATTTTGTACGGTAATCCGCGATAAACGTTCATATTTTGAGCCATCAGTGGCCGTTACAATAGCCTTTAGCGTCTTTGTGCCTGTAGACGAAGAGGTTACTTCAAAAATGTATGGTGCCACTGTTTTGGTATCCACAAGGTTTGTACCCATATACAAATCCACCTTCTCAATGGTCTTTGTGGCTAAGGTGGCATCAACCAATACTGGCAGAACATCTTCCTTTGCCACCTTCATCGAAGCAGGCTTTACATAGATAGAGGCTTCCTTCTTAAAACCAGGGAACGGACTCTTGGCATTCTTAGCTGCATCACTCTGCATGTACTGGCGCAACCATGTCATAGCAGGACGGTCTTCGTATACTTTCTTTCCATTCTCTATCTTTTCTCTGATAAGACCAGAATTTCCCTTAGTTCCATCGGCCTCTCTTCCTGTCCATGTGTGACCATATATCCAGCCCCATAGAGTAACACCCGCACAATAGTCAGCCTCCCAAAGTACGGGAAATAAATTCCTATACTGTGTCTCCTGTTTCGAGTCGCTATTAGTGCCTATATCGAATTCAGTACTATACATTGGCATCTTCAATGCATCCTGAAGTTTCTTCATGACAGACTTTAAATTATCTAAAGAAATATCTGTGAGGTCATGGCTCTGACACCCATAGGCATCAATGGGGGCACCTGCATCACGCAATGCCTGCACAAGTCTAATAAACTGATCAGTATTCCATTGGAAAGTATTGTAGTCGTTATATACAAGGATTGCGTTTGGCCAACGCTCATGAGCTAACTGAAATGCCTTAATAATCCAGTCATAACCCGTTCTTCCTTCACCACCTAATGCTGCCCTATATGGTGCAGGATGATGAACTGCATTAGTATTAGTCTCGTTAATAGCCTCGTTAACAACATCAATTATCTCCAAATTAGGGTAGTGTTTCTTAACGCCGTCAAAATATTCGACAATAGCCTTATACTGCTCAGACGTTGAAAGATTGTCAATCCACCTTGCATATTGGTCACCCCAAATGAACGTGTGATATTTAAAGGGGAAATGGTGCTGCTTGGCATAATTTGCCGACCTATCAGCTCCATCGAATGTGAAAACGCCGCGTCCCGATCCCTCAATGGCATCCCACTTTGTTTCGTTCTCAGGGGTAATCTGGTTCCACAATGTATAGTACCTCTCGGCACTACCAAATTCCACATTGCCGTCAGTGGTAATGTTACCCAAGAACTTGTCAGGATTACTCGACAACTGAGCTGATGCAGGAAGTATGCACAAGCTGGCTGCCAATATCAGTAAGTTTTGTTTTAGTTGTTTATTCATTGCGTTTGAATTATGTTATTTTCCGGCTGCAAAGGTACAAAAGATATGTGGAACACACTTTGCAGCGCGTTCCACACATTTTGTCATTTGTAACAACGGGGCTAAGAGTCCCCCTCTATCGGAGTGCTAGTTAATCAGGAAAATCTTCTCCATCCCCTTATAGGTAGCCTTCACCGTAGCACGGCCATCAACAACAGGGCCAATCTTGAAGTCTACAGCTTTAGGGGCCTTTTCGCACGTTGCCTGTACCTTAGAGCCAGCTTTAATGGGAGCATAAAGTTGATAGTGATTACACTCCGTATAGCCGTTGGCATTAGTTGCCATGATAGGCCGTGCTGGGATGTTCAACTTCTTGCCGTCAACGGTAATGGTGACCTCAGGTACGAAGGGAACAGGCTTGGCGTCAGTCTTGGTGAAGCCGATACCATGGAGATCGAACAAGCCCTGCGGACGCTGGGCTTCCTGACGACGACCCCACTGCGGACGCTGCTGGTCGTTCTGTTTCACCTCAGGTCCCTCGACTACGAGGTAGATAGCATGTTTGCCTGTCAGGCCTTCCACATCAGGAACCAAATGAGAAATCGTTACTGCCTGATTGGTAGGAGTCTTATCACCGACATAGATGATGCCGAGATCCTTACCCTTCCAAGGATCGTCGAGCTTAACATGAATTTTGAAGGCGCCCTTGCCGCTGTTGGTCAGATTCAGATACAAGTGGGCATTGTCACCCTTCTTGACACCCTCAAAGGCTTTCACGCCCTTAGTATCTTGGGCCAGACCACCAAAGCCAAAGTACTTAAAGCCAACAATACCACCGTTCTGAATGCCTGCAAGATCCATCGAGTTGTTCCATACATCATGGTTATCCTGCATCCAGTTGTTACTATTAGGGCCATACATAAAACAGGCATAACCAGCACTGTAGTAGCTGTAAGGAGGTAGACCAAATATCTGGAAACCTTCACTGGTCACCTCGGCACCTGTATATTCGTTACCATCGGTAGCCTTTGCCGTCCAGACATTATCCTTAGTATAAGGATCGTATGCGGTAATCTTCACTACGCCACCCTTGGCTACGGGTTTCTTGTCCCACGTAATTTTTACGGGAGCCACCATGGCCTGGCGGGCATTGCCAAAACCACGGGGAGGGCGATGATAGAACACATACCACTGACCGTTGATTTCCTGCAGCGAGCCATGGGTATTGTGCGCAGCGTTGGTGGTAATCAGTTTCGAACCATCCTCGTTGAGTACGACACCACGAGAGTCAACCAAGACGCCACCAGAGCGCCAAGGGCCGAGAGGAGAGTCGCCAAACGCATAGCGCAGAGCTGAGTTGGTATTGCCCAAGCCATACTCCTTACCAGAGTAGCCAGAGAATACCATCACGTACTTGTTGCCCACCTGACGAATGGACGAAGCTTCGAAGAAGTTGAAGTCGAGGGGATTCTGTCCCTGATAGAGTGCTTTATACTCACTACCGGCCTTGTCGAGCAGACGACCGTCGGCACTGCTGGCAGGAATGAACGGATCAATCAGTTCAGTACCTTCACGCTTCGAATACATGGTATTCTGGTCGAGTTCGCAAGCAGTAGAGTGCTGGAAGCCATAGAACACATAAGCACGATAGCCCTTATCGAAGTCCTTATCCTTCTTATTGGTAATGGTCTCAATAAACACTGACGGGTCGAAGTCGATGAGCGAACCTGGCAGACACTGTGTACCGTCAGCCGTCAAGTTTACTGGAGTGAAGGGGCCATCAGGACGGTCACCCTTACATACCATCGGCACACGACGCCAGCCGCGGCTGTGGGGATAAAGCCAATAAATTTTCTTACCTGTAGCCTTATCGACAGTCTCTACGAGGTCAGGAGCATACATCGTGTCCCACTGCCCGTTGACGAACCACGTAAAAATTGGTCCTTCATCACGCCACTGGCTCAGATCTTCAACGGGTGCCGACCACATGCGGATATCGGGCCCACAGTATGCAGTATAAGTCACATCATGCGAACCGATGATATAAGCACGATACTTACCAGGATTGTCTGGGTCTTCAAAAACGCGGGGTTCACCATCGGGCAGATGCTCCCACAATGGCAGATAGGGATTTTGCGCAGCTACGCTGCTAAATGATAAATGACAAATGATAAATGATAAACAAACAAGAAAACGTTTCATCACTCAAAAAATTATGTTATTTTGTTATTATGTCTATAATCATCACTTAAACTGCCACCAGTCAAGGCGCACGTCACCTTGGGTCTTGTCAAAGCAGATATACAGGTCATGGACACCCGTGGCATTCTTCACCTTGGTACTGAAAGCCTTGTACTTCTCTACCGACCCCGTACCCTTGATAACGGCAGTACCAACGACATCACCCTTGACACTATCAAGACGTAAGGTTACGGTAGCTGTTCCTGTAGCGGCAGCAGTGATGGCAAATGATTTAGCTCCCTGACCGAAGTCGACACCACGCAGACGAATGTACTCACCGTCATTCAGGTCAAAGATATACATATTGCGCTTACCGGTAGACTCCGGCATATCTTTTACTACACCCGTATTGGGAATACCCATCTTGGCAGACTTCAGACCATAGCCCCAGTTCATGGTCTCAGCCTCCACACGACGGTAGGGATTCAACCAGTGCAGCTGCTTCATAGGCTCCTGGTCCATCCAGTAGGGAACCTCCTGGATAGTGCCATCAGCATTGTAGGTAATCTCCGTAGCAGAGACGGTACGACGCTCGTGATGCTCGTAGGTATCGAGGTGCATCAAGTCGTAGTTCTGACCAAAGACATACGAATGTCCCTTGAAGTCGCAGATGCCGGGGTGGTTACCACGGTCACGCTGGGTGGGCTTCATGATGTAGTTCTTCCACTCCCAAGGACCTGTGGGGCTGTCACTCATGGCATAGCCCAAAGCCTCTGGGCAGCAGGTCGTGGCATAGCTGAGGTAGTATTTGCCATTACGCTTATAAAGCCACGGACCTTCCTGATAGTTCTTCACAGTCCATATAGCCTTCTCGCTCCAAGGAGCGCGGAGGTTTGCCTTAGCACCCTCCTGCTTGACAGGACGCATGATGCCGTCCTTAGGATTCAGCACGAAGATGTCACCTTGGGTAGAGATCATGTCTTTATTCAACTTGGTGTAGTAGACATGGGGATTGCCCCAGTACATATAGGCCTGACCGTCATCATCCGTGAAGACGGTGGGATCGATATCATCCCAGTGCTCCTTCTGCCATACCAGCGGTTCACCGAGGGGATCTTTGAAGGGTCCGTAAGGAGAATCAGCCACCAAGACACCTATGCCATGACCATGCAGGGGAGCATAGAGGTAGTACTTACCATTACGCTCAACGGTCTGGATAGCCCAGGCACCGTTCTCACGACTGCGCCAAGAGAATTCCTTCAGCGATGCTACAGCACCATGCTCCGTCCAGTTCACCATATCGGTGGTTGACCACAGCAGCCAGTCGTACATATAGAATCCGGCATTGTTGCGCTCGTTAGGATCGGGGATATCCTCAGGAGAGGCGTCGTGTGACGTATATAAGAATAAGGTGTCGCCAATCACCAGTGGTGAGGGGTCAGCTGTGTACTTGGTCTGGAATAAAGGCATATTGACCTGCTCCATGCCACGCATCTCCCACCAGTCGAAGTTGAAGAGTTTCGGACCCTTACGACCCTTAAAGACCAGGTAGAGGTCACGGGTGTGCAGACGAGAGGGATAGCTGTCGAGGGCTGCCAAATCGGTAGTAATGGTCTGCCACTTCTCCCAGCCACCAGTGCCAGGAACATCCACAGTGCCGAGGAGTTTTCCTCCGAGGCTATCCAAGCGGATTTCAATCTGTCCACCACGCAGGCCACTAGCCACACGAGCCGTGAATGTGCGTGGGGTCTTGTAGCAGAAGTGTACATTCTGCAACTTAATATAGTCACCGTTATGGATGTCGGTGACATACACGCCCACCTCGTCATTTAGCTCGGTCTTCACGCCCTTCGAGAATGCCATGGTCTCAGCCTCCACCTTACGATAGGGGTCGAACTTGGCAATGGGCTTCACACCCTCGTCGGTAGGCATGATGGTGGGGAAGCTACCGTCGGCATTGTACTTAAACTCCTCCACAGCCACACTACGGCCAAAGCCGCCACCATTGGGGAGCTTGCCGGTGTGGTAGAAGAAATAGGAGTGTCCCTTAAAGTCTGCCACGCCACAGTGGTTCGTAAACGACTTGGTGTCTGACAGCGGCATAATCTCGCCGGCATACTTCCAAGGACCTGTGGGGTGCGGTGCCGTACTATAAGAAATGTGTTCAGGAACACCACCAGCAGCATACAGCAACTGATAGGTACCGTTGCGCTTGGTCAGCCACGGACCTTCCACGTATGAGTCTTTATACTTCTTTCCTTTCTCGCGCTTACTCATGATAGGGCCGCCAAAGGCTTCCTCCGTCATGTCCAGACGCCCTAACTCACCGCTATACGATATCATATCGCGGTTGAGCTTCAGATAGTAGCACTGTGGATTACCCCACATCAGCCATGCCTGACCGTCGTCGTCAATCATCACGGTAGGATCGATATGGTCCCATGAGCCATTCTCAAAGAGCGGCTTACCAAGGGCATCACGGAACGGGCCTGTCGGGCTGTCGCTCACGGCCACACCAATGGCCATGCCGTTCGACAACTTGCTATGAGCACAGATATACCAATAGAACTTGCCGTCGCGCTCGATGGTCTGTGAGGCCCAGGCACGGTCGTCAGCCCACGAGAAGCTCTCCAAGGCCAGCGGTGAACCATGATCCTGCCAGTTCACCATGTCCTGCGTGGAGTAGACGCGCCACTCCTGCATCCAGAAAAAGTCGGCATTATCCTCGTCATGTCCCGTATAGACATACATCGTACCATTGTGTACCATCGGTGCAGGATCACTGGTAAACCAGGTCTGTACAAAAGGGTTCTGCGCAGCTACGCTGCTAAATGATATATGACAAATGATAAATGATAAAAATAAAAGGATTCGTTTCATCATATTGTTACTATTAATTATTCACTAGCGAAGCGCTTCAAGTTCCACTTAGAGTTATCGCTGCTAAAATCGTAGACAGCCAGCGTCGGTGTACTGTCAGCAGCCGAATAGAGGCAATAGCGTGTGTTGATACCCTCTATGCCAGGAATGTGCTTAGGCATGATACGATAAGTACCATCTGTCAACTGCTCGATGCGCCAGAGCTGCTCGTCGTTACTCTGATAGGCCATCGTCGCCAACTCCTTGTCAGCAGTAGCCGTCAAGGCACGGTCAGTACCTGCAATGGTAATCTTGAAATACGGTGCAGTCAAATAGCCACCAGCCTCTTCAACAGGAGTGAAGGTCCACAGCTGGTGAGGACGGAACATATAGTCGCTGCAACGAACTGCTACAGAAGCATCCGCAGCTGGCCAGGTGCTGATCACATCTTCCAAACTTTGGTTGGGAATGGGTTTTGCAGGAGGCATCGGCTGGTTACGGTTACCAAAACCTCTCTGACGCTCTTGTTGGATGCGCACGAAGTCGACAGCCATCTCCAACGAATAGCCACGACGTTCCGACAAAATAGCATAAGTACCGCCACGGAAACGTTCTCCGGCATAGGGCCAGCCATTCTTCCACAGGACAGGACGAACGGCGAGCACACTACGACCACTCAGTTCGAAGTCTGCTTCCCAGTGGAACGACATCACTTCAACACCTTCGTCAATGATATAACGTCCAAAGTGACCAGCACCTGTGCAACGGTCACCGGCAGCAATGACCATTCGGCCACCACCATGGAACATATCACGACCAACATTGTCGACATAAGGTCCTTCCACCGAACGTGAACGGCCTACCACAATATTATAGGTGCTGTTAACACCGTCACAGCAGGTGCCATGAGTTCCCAATAGGTAGTACCAGCCATCCTTATACATCAAAGCACTGGCCTCACAATCAATGGCAACATCTTTTTCGACATTACCCTTGACGCGCTCGCCAGTCTTTGGATCAAGCTCTATCAGACGGATATTTCCGAAATAGGTGCCATAGGTAGCCCACAGGCGACCCGTGGTAGGATCCAGCAACAGACAGGGGTCGATAGCGTCGCAGTCCTCCATACCGTCGGACGAAGCCACCTCAATAGCTGTTGACCACTTAAAGTCGGGAGACTTCGGGTCGAGGGTTTTATTCCACATGGTCAGGATACGGCCATTATGGCCACCAAAGAGGCCACCGCCCGTAGCGCCATAGATGCAGAGGTAACGGTCACCAATCTTCAAGATATCAGGTGCAGCACCACCACCGGGGCGCTCAGCACCACTGTGCCATGACCAGCCATCATCAGTGATAATGCCTCCCCCACCCGTTCCAAAGGTGTACCACTTACCGTCACACTCTGCGAGTGTCGAGGGGTCGTGGATGTATGGCGCTCCGCTTTGCGCCCTTACAGGGCTAAATGACAAATGACAAATGATAAATGATAATATAAATAGTCGTTTCATTATTTTTGTCGTTATTTCGTTATACCGTTATTCCGTTATTTCGAGGATAATGTTACCTCATAGCCCGTCACAGGTTTACCTTTCTCGTCAATGAAACGGGCACACAAATCGCTTAGGCCGGGACCGTTGACCAGCGCAAAGCGCAGGATGTTACGGCCTTTCTTCAGTGTCAGGCGCTGTGATACGCAGTCATCTTCCACCATACGGCGGTCACCATCCAGTGTCAACACGCGTTCGCCATTGAGCCACCACATAGAGGCACCATTTGAGCCAATTGCCAGACGAACACCCACCATTTCCTCAGGACAGTCGACAACAGTGACACCCCAGAAGAGGGAGTTGTAGGGCTGACAGCCATAAGACTCAGCGAAGCGGAACACCTTGACATTATAGGTATTGCTCTCCAGGGCATGCCAGCGCAGGGTCTGCTTAACCTCCTTAGTCTGGGCAGGACCCATCTGCATTCTTGTATCTCTCGGTCCACCAGCCAGTGCGATACCTGTAGCGGTGACCTTCTCACCGTCGCGAGGCAGCTTCTTGTCGTCAAACTGTCCCTTGAAATACTGCTTGCTGAGGTTCTCATTGAGATAGCTATCTGTCAGGATGGTGTTAGAACGTACGTTATAGTCGATGGGCTCCAGCAACATCCAGCGACGGATAAAGCCGTTGGCATCGGGCTGTGCTGCTGCGGCATTGGCAGCAACAGGCTGGAAGTAGCTGTTACGGTTCTTGAACTGTACCCAGTTGATGCTGACTTCTGCATCCCCCTCACAAGTGACACACAGGTCGGTAACACCCTTCGGCACATACTCCAGATTGACGGTCTGTGTGAGCCATTGGTTACTCTGGTCACGACGGAACTGCCCCATCTGGGTGACGACATTCATCGTCACACGGGCAATAACCTTACCCTTGGCATTCTTCTCACGGATGCAGAATTCAGTATTACCACCAGCCTTGGCATTGACGATGAGGTAGGCATCGGTAATGGGGCTGAAGTCTACATCGGCATAGTGCAGCCAGCTGCCTTTCTTAGGCAGGGTGGCCTGATAGCTGCGGAAGGTATTGACAGTATCGATGAGCGCTGTCGTCACATCACTGCTGGCAGTGCTGTAGCGGTCTATCTCAATCTTCTCGGTAGCCTTGTTGATACCCACACCACGCATGGTCTGCTTGACTTCCTGGATAGTACCGTCGGCGTTGAAATAAAGCTTCTCGATACATGCGGAGCGACGCTTGTCATCACGCGGCGAGAAGTAGTTGTGGTGGTAGAACAAGTACCACTGGCCCTTGTAGTTGACGATGCTATGGTGATTAGTCCAACAGCCGTTAGGCTGCTCGGACATGATCAGCCCTTTATACTCATAAGGACCCATGGGGTTCTTACTCATCGCATAACCAAGCACCTCCGTATTCTCACGGACATACGGATAGGTCAGGTAATACCAACCGTTGGCCTCAAAGGCAAAGGGACCCTCGGCCTGACGGTTGGGCAGGTCTTTCAGACAGTTGACACCCAGCATCTCAAACTCACGGTTGCCCCACTTGACTTTCTCCTTGGGGGTATCGTCAGCCAGCTCCTTCATATTGGGCTTGAGCTTGGCACAACGGCCTGCCCCCCAAAAGATGTAGGCATTGCCGTCAGAAGCCTGGAGCACACACGGGTCAATACCATTGACACCCTTAATAGGTTCTGGCTCACAGATGAACGGTCCCTCGGGCCGGTCAGCAATAGCAACACCGACACCGAAACCACGACCATCTTTAGGAGCTGAGGGAAAATAGAAATAGTACTTGCCGTTACGCTCGATACAGTCGGGAGCCCACATGGAATAGGAGTCAGGACGTACCCAGGGTACTTTGTTCTGGGTGACAATGACTCCGTGATCTGTCCAGTCGGTGAGGTTCTCTGAAGAGAAGACATGATAGTCCTCCATGCAGAACCAATCCTGTCGCTGACCAGCAGGCGGCACGATGTCATGCGACGGGTACAGGTACACCTTATTATTAAATACGCGTGCCGTAGGATCGGCAGTAAACTGGTCACGAATAATAGGATTCTGTGCGTTGGCAGCCGTAGCTGCCAAGCACAGAACAACAGTTGATAATAAAGTTTTATTCATTTACTCTTCACTTTTTACTTAAAAAGCTTCTGAGCCATCTGTCTCAAGCAACGACGCCAGGTCAGGAACTCATGAGCAGTGCCCTCGGAAATGAGGCCTTCAGCATTAAAGCCAGCAGCCTTCAGAGATTCAACGCTCTTGTTGATGCCATCAGGATTCTCCTTAGAGCCACAGCCTTCAAAGATGTACTTCACACACTTGGGATCCTTAATTTCCTCAGGAGCATACTGACCACCGCTCAGCAATCCCCAGTATCCGAATACCTCAGGACGACGCAGGGTGATGAGCTTGGTTGTCATACCACCCATTGACAAGCCTGCCATAGCACGGTTCCACTTGTCGGTCTTTGTCAGGAAGTTGGCATCAACATAAGGAATCAGTTCATCGATCAGCACCTTCTCAAACTCCTCAGCAGTGAACTTACCAATAGTACCGAACTTAAAGTCGTTAGTCAGACCGTATGCCATCACGATGATGAAAGGCTTGATCTTACCCTCGGCAATCAGGTTGTCCATAATCAGACCGGCCTTACCCTGTACGGGCCAGCTGGTTTCATTCTCACCCCAGCCATGCTGCAGATACAGTACGGGATAGCGTTCCTGTGTGAGTTTACCACCCTTACCCTTTACGAGTTTGCCGTAACCGTTGGGCAGATAGACGGTAGCCTCCTGCATCTTACCCAGACTTGGAGAGTAGAACAATATCTTCTGCATGTTGCCATGAGGAATGTCTGTGCGCTCAGCATAGAAGTCCTGATCGGGAGCAGGAATTTCGATACCACTCTCCCAACGGCAGCTGCCGAAGTAGTTATGTGTTCCGGGGTCGTTGAAGACACCGCCGTCAATCGTCAGGTGATAGTAGTGGAAACCGGGATCCATCGGGCCTTCAGTTGTTCCTACCCATACACCATCCTTATCCTTACGCAGTACTGTACCGCCACGGCCACCAAGACCGAGGCTGACAATCACAGACTTAGCATCGGGAGCCTCTACACGGAAACGGGCATAGCCCTCGCTGTTCACCTGCGGATATTCCTGTCCGGGCTGGTTGCAGGGATTGGGCACAAAGTCCTCCTTAGGCTGAGCATTGTCAAGGGCTGCATTGAAGTTCTTAATAGCGTAATAAGCCTGCTTAGGCTTGTAGTTCTCGTCGAAAGGCAGTGGATGGTTGTTGACACCCAGCCATGAGTCACGGTCACCAAGGTTCCATAACGTCACACAGTCGATGACATCCTTATGCTTACGGAACATCTTGAAGACACGGTTGTACTGGTCAGTCAGCAGGGTGTTCATATAGCCAGCAACAGGCTTGGCCTCACCACGTGAGAAGCGTAGCTGACCACCCATCTCCGTATTCATACGAATATCGAGCTCAGTCACATGGATATGCTTTACGATGGTTGCATACTTGGTGATAGCAGCATCGATGTCCTCCTCTGTAGGACCATAGACATTGTAGTGACCCTGCATACCGATACCATCAATGGGTACACCGGCATCCTTCATCTTCTTCACCATGTCATAGATGCGGTCACGCTTGCCGGGGTCACACTCGTTGTAGTCGTTATAGAACAACAAGGCGTTGGGGTCAGCCTCGCGGGCAAATTCAAAAGCCTTGGCGATGAACTCATCACCACAGAGTTTGAAGTGGCGGCTCTGGCGATAGGGGCTGCCAGGGGTAAACTTACCGTTAGCAAAAGAAGGACGGGGATTGTCCTCGATGGCCTCGTTCACTACGTCCCAGCAATAGACGACATCCTTATAACGGTTTACCACGGTATGGATATGCTCACGCAGACGCTCATAGAACACCTCTTTCTTTACTTCCTTACCCTTCTTGTCGGTAAACATCCAGTCGGCGAACTGTGAATGCCAGCAGAGGCAGTGACCACGCAGCTTAATACCGTTCTGACGGCAGAAGTTGGCAATCTTGTCAGCTTTCTCAAAGTTCCACACGCCCTCTTTCGGATGCAATTCACCGGGCTTCATATCGTTTTCGGCAGTAATACTGCTAAATTCGCTCTTAACCAGAGCTATCTGGTCGTCATTACTTACGTTGCGCTGGTTAAGGGCAACGCCAATCAGGAAGTAATCCTTATAGGCATCCTTCAATTTTACGGTTGGATTAGGATCGGCGGGTGCGCCCCACTGTGCCCAAGAACCCAAGCAGTTCATGGTCATAACAATGGCCAATACAGTCTTCAAAGTCTGTTTCATTTTTTGTCTGGTTTTAAACGGTTATTCGTTAGATAGTTTTTTCACGTTTGCAAAGTTATAAAGAAATCTTTACAATAGCCCAAATTGATGTTACAAAGACTTTCGCTATTGTATCATATAGCCCGCACGGACAAAAACAGGGATATATGCCTTGGTGACTGTCGTCGTAACATACTGTCCTCCATCATAGTGCTGTCCGCTATGGTAGTCATACCAGCCCCCCTTGTTTTTAGGCAGATAGGTACGCCATGAGGTTACTCCCGGCTCTACGACCGGACTAACCAGCAGGGAGGGACCAAACATATATTCATAGGACTGCTTCAAGGCCTCCTCATCGTCGGAGAAGTCAAAGACCAGCGGACGCATCAGGGTATAGCCCTCGTCAGCGATGGCCTTGGCACAACGCTCAATATAAGGCAGCAAACGGTAGCGCTCTCGCAGACAGTCAGCAATCACGGCTTGTGCCTCTGGCCCGTAGTTCCACGGTTCGGTATCACTCATATAGCCATGGACACGCATCAACGGCAGGAAGACGCTGATTTCTATCCATCTGAGCATACGCTCTATGTACGCGGGATCATTATATTGGTTCTGTGGACGGAAGAACCCTCCGGCATCATAAGTCCACCAAGGGATTCCGGCGGCTTGCATACCCAGTCCGCCGGTAATCTGGCGGCGCAGGGTCTCCCAGTCATTGCCGACATCACCCGACCATAGGGCCACCCCATAGCGCTGGATACCGGGGAACCCGCTACGGGTAAGAATCATCGGTTCCTTGCCAGCCTGTAGCAATCCTTCATAGACGGTCTTACAGACCAGCAACGGATAGACATTGCGCACCTGTTCTCCTGCCCATTGACCACCATTGACACGGCGTCCCAGCAGGTCGTCATTTTCCGGTTCCGTAGCGTCCTGCCACCAGGCGTCGATGCCTAAAGGCAACAGTCGCTCCTTGAAATGCTTCCAATAGGTCGCAGCGGCCTCAGGGTTAAAGAAGTCTATCCAGTCGGTACCCGGTATATAATAGCCAGCCTGTTCCATCTGCCGGCCGACATCCGACTGCTTGTCGATTTTCGACCATACGCTGAGCATCAGGCGCAGATTCATCTGATGCAAACTGTCGGTCAACGCCTTGGGATCAGGATAGAACTCCTCGTCGAAACGCATCGAGTTCCAACCATACTTCCCCCAGTACTGCCAGTCCTGCACCAACATGCTAACAGGCAACTGCTCACGTTGGAAGCGGTGGGCCGTGGCCAGAATCTCAGCAGACGAGTGGAAGCGCTCGCGACAGTGGATATAGCCCAATGCCCAAGAGGGCATGACAGGTGCATGGCCTGTCAGGTCGCGATAGGTACTGATGATTTCATCGGGAGAACCGATGAACACCGTATAGTCGACAGCCTCCGCAACGGGAGAACGCAGTACAGTCTCATTCGTTACGGCATGGTAATAAAGCACGGGTTGGTCGCCATTCGACAACTCGGCCGTCACCGTGTGGCGTCCTTTGGTCAGCTTCACGATAGTCGATGCCGTCGGGGGCAGCCAAAGGTTCTGCATGTCTATCACCGGCTGGCCGTCGACAGACAGTTGGTGGCGGCGGGCCATCTTCTGTCCGACATCCAACAGCAGCGCATAGTCCGCGGTTTTGTCCACTTCCAACGTAGCCGTAAAGACGTTACGCTTGCGTACTTCCTGCTTACCGCCTTCCGTCGAGGTCACGTTGACTACCTCGGTCTGACCCTCTCCTTGCTGACGGACAAGAGCAACGTGGCGGTCGCTGGGATTATAGTCGGTCAAGCCATAGTTGTTCCACAGTACGCCATAGCCCTTGCTGGACAGCAGCATCGGAATGCTAATCTGCGTATTTACCTGCGTCAGTCGGCGCGACAACCCACGAATATCGGTATATCCGTCCTGAAACTGCCCGAGGCCATAGAGGTGTTCGCCCTTGGGGGAATCAAACACCAGCGTGGCCTGCCCGTCCTTCCATTCATGGCGGAGCGCCCGAAAGACGACACGGCCGGCTTTGTTGCGCACCGTCACGCCATTTCCTTTAACCGTAGCCGACAGCATAGGGGTCTTCACCTCCTCGTGCTTCACATAAACCCAGTCGGGCAATGACGGAGTCACCTCTGTCTTTCCTTCCGGCAGATACTGAATACGCACTGCCTGAGGCGCTACATAGCTGACCTTAAACCGCCCCTGTGAATACACGGGCAGCACGGCCAACCAAAAAACAATACTACCTATTATCTTACCCATTAATATTATCTTACCCATTAAACCCATTAGCCCCATTGGCCCCATTAGTCTCATTACCCTCATTTAATATTGATTGTCAGTTTCTTCAAGTCGTTGTCCAGCGAACTGTTGCCCACCAGCACCTCATATTCTCCTGGCTTGACACGCATGGTATTAGTCTCGCCATCCCAGCACTCAAAGCGTTCGCGGCTGAGATGTATCGTTGCCGTAGCCGTTTGTCCGGCCTTCACGCTGACTCGTTGGAAGCCACGGAGGGTCTTCAGCGGTCCCTCAGAATCAGCGACATTGCGAATATATACCTGCACAATCTCCGTACCGTCACACTTGCCTGTGTTCTTGACCGTACAGTTGATGGCAACGTCATCGCCATTCACAGAACTGCTGGCGTCACCTACTTCGAAGGTGGTATAGCTCAGTCCATAGCCGAAGGGGAACAGGGCATCGTTAAAGTAGCGATAGGTACGGCCCTTCATCGAGTAATCCTCATAGTCGGGCAGCTGGTTGCTATTCTTATAGAAGGTAATGGGCAGCTTACCGCTAGGGTTGACGTCACCGAAAAGGACGTCAGCCACGGCCGTACCGCCCTCCTGACCAGGATACCAGGCCTGTACGATGGCGTCACACGTCTGGGTCTCGGGCTCCAAAGCAATACAAGAACCGGAGCAGTTGACGAAGATGACCTGTTTGCCAGCAGCCTTCAGCGCCTTCAGAAACTCACGCTGCACCTTCGGCAGTTCAATATTGGTACGGTCACCACCCTTGAAACCTTCGATATCCACGGGCATCTCCTCGCCTTCCAGACTGGGAGCAATACCTCCGACAAAGATGACCTTGTCAATACCCTTCAGCTGGGCGATGGTCTGCTGATAGTCGATAGGCAACTCACGGGCAATATTGATCTTCATGCCAGCGCCCCATGTCTTGACGGTATTGAAGCGTACCTCTATCTGGAACTTCTGGCCGGCGGTAGCAGTCAGTACGGTACGGGTAGGTGTAGAACGCCAGATATGATGGCTCTCCTTACGCTCGCCATTGACATATACCGAGAAATCTCCCGTGCCCTCTACGTTCAGCACATATTCACCAGCCTCCTTCGGGGCGAAAGTGGTCTCATACTTCGCCGAGAAGTCCTCAATGGGCAGGTTGGCGGCAAAGACATGCATACCATTGGTCGTCACCGCCAGCGGCTTGGTGTAATATTCGGTTGTGAAAGGTTTACCCTTCCATTCGGTATTCGTCCAGAACGTTCCCTTCAGTCCTTTCTTACCATCGGGTGCCGTACACTCCATTGCCATGTGGCACTCCATCACCTTATCATACGTCAGGTCGCAGCCCTGGGCATAGAACAGCTTCTTCGTTTTAGCCTTGATACCGTCAAGGATGGTCACAGTCGTATTGGGCGTACCATTATAGTTACCCCACATCATCGGTTCATTGTCAGCATTGGGACCAATAACGGCAATACGCTCCTTTTTGTTGAGCGGCAGGATGCCGTTGTTGTTTTGCAACAGCACGATGCTCTGGCGCGCCATGTCTAAGGAAATCTTGGCCGATTCCTTGGTACTCATGGCCGAATAGGGAATCTTCGACCATTCCACCAGTGACGGGTCGTCCATCTCGCCAAGGTCGAAGCGACCTTCCAACAGACGGATGACATGCTTGTCGACCTCTGCCTCACTGATCAAGCCTCGGCGCACAGCCTCGGGGATGCTGCGATAGGCATAGCCATAGCCACACTCCACATCGGTACCGGCCAGCGTAGCCTTGGCAGAAGCGGTAATGGGCGATGACGAACTCTTATGAGAGGTGTAGAAGTCGCTGACAGCTCCACAGTCGCTGACCACCAAGTACTTAAAGCCCCACTCGTCACGCAGGATCTGCTGCAACAGGCGGTTCGAACCACAGCAGGGGTCGTCGTCCAAACGCTGATAGGCACACATCACCTCACGGACATCACTCTTCGTCACCAGATGCTTAAAGGCAGGCATATAGGTCTCCCAGAAGTCTCGCACCGGTACATCGGTCAGGTTGGCCGAGTGGCGCGTGTACTCCGGTCCGCTGTGTACGGCATAGTGCTTGGCACAAGCCCATAGCTTACGATACTTGTGCTGACCGGTTTTCCCTGTCAATGGGTCTCCCTGCAGTCCACGCACCACAGCATCACCCATCACACTGGTCAGATAGGGGTCCTCACCGTAGGTCTCCTGTCCCCTGCCCCATCGCGGATCACGGAAGATGTTGACATTCGGCGTCCATACCGACAGACTGCGCATCTTCATATCCTCCTCGCCCAAGTCATAGAGGCGGTGGTTATACTGTGCACGAAACTCCGTAGAAGCAATATCGAAACACTTGTACAACAGGGCGGGGTTAAACGATGATGCCATCGCCACCGGCTCCGGGAACACCGTGACATTGCCCATATTGGCAGCCCCATGCAGGGCCTCGCTCCACCAGAAGAACTTCTTGATGCCCAAGCGCGGAATAGCGGGACTCTCGTCGAGCATCAGCTGAGCTTTCTCTTCCAGCGTCAGACGACTACACAGGTCAACGGCACGCTCGTGGGCCGACAACTGCGGATTTTTGTATGGCAGTTGCTGGGCACTAGCAGTTATGCCCATGCCCAGCAATGCCATTGAAAGCAATAATTTCTTCATTTTTTTACTTCTTAAAGAGATGCGGAATAAACTCGTGGAGACCGCGACGCCAGGTCAGGAACTCATGGCCGGTACCCTCAGAGACAGAAGAGTCTACCTTAATGCCGAGGCCGCGCAGACCGTCGACGATGGGCTGGCTCTTGATGAAGTCCTCAGAGCCCCAGTTCATATAGAAGTAGTGTATCTTCTTGTTGAACTCGTCGGCATTGGCAAAGACACCGTTGTAGGCGGTCTTCACGTCGAGACCGAAGATAGCACCGCTGAACGTACCCATCCAAGCGAACTTATCGAGATTCTGCAGTACCACGTCAAAGGTCTGGTGACCACCCCATGACAAACCGGCCATCGCGCGGTTCTCACGGTCAGCCTTGGTGCGGAAATTTGCGTCAATATAAGGAATCAGGTCGTTCAACAGTACGGGATAGAACGATGCACCATACTCGCTACGACCCTGTTGGTTCGAACCGCCACCGGCGAAGTTGAAGGGAGCCTTGATGTCGCCGCTCTCCATGACGACAATCATCGGCACGGCCTCGCCCTTGGCAATGGCGTTGTCCATGATGTGCTGCATCTTGCCCTGCAACATCCAGCTGGTCTCGCCCTCACCCATACCATGCTGCAAGTAGAGCACGGGATAACGTTTCTTGGCGTTCTTCACGTTCTCATACTCAGCAGGCGTATAAACCAGTGCATGTCTCCACTCACCGAACTTAGAGTTGGGGCTGTGGTAGTAGATGCTGCGCACCTGACCGTGAGGAACACCTACCTGCGGACGGTAGTAGTCACCCTCGGGGCCCTCGGGAACTTCCAGACCGCCGGCCTCGCGGTTGCAACCGAAATAGGTCTCGCTGGCAGGATCGATAAAGTTCACGCCATCGATGTTCATAAAGTAGTAGTGGAAGCCCACAGGTAGCGGATCAGTCACAGCCATGAAGCCTCCCTTACCGTCGGGCAGCATCTCATATTTCTTGCTACAGATGTCGACAATGACCTTACGGGCCTCGGGAGCCTGAATGCGGAAGTAGGCACGGCGCTCCTTGTCAATCTTCGGGAACTCATTGCCGGGGATGGCATTCTCCACGGTCACGGCATCAGCAGGCACCTCAATCTTCTTGGCGACAGGCAGGTTGGCCGGACGCTTGGGTTCAAAGCCGAGATGGCGGGCTACGGCCTCAGCATAGCGGCAACCCAGCTCACGATAGCCGGCAGCGTCGAAGTGCAGGCGGTCGGGGCCGTTCGAACAGTCGTCAGAAGAAATCACCTGACAAGTGTGAATCGTCTGAGGCAGTTCGTCAATCTGCTTCTTACAACCGATGCAGACACCCTTGCCGCCGGCCTGAACGATGTTACCCACATAGAGATTCACCTCTTCGGGCTTCAACTGCAGGTCACCGCAAAGGTTCTCATATACCTGCTTCACCATGCCGGCCCACTTCGGATCGCCGGTATTGGTCTCGCCTTGGTGCATCAGAATACCCTTGATGACACCATCTTTCTGGGCCTTCTTGGCCAATTCCACCAGACGCTTGTAGGGATTGTTGTCGTAGGCGGCCAACATACCCTTCATCCAGCCCGGAGCCTTCTTCTCGGCATATTCCTTGATGCTGTCGGGCAGGAAGCCCTTGATGTCGATACCACCAATAGCCACATGGATAACACCAATCTTGATGTTGTTGGGCAGCGAAGCCACCATCGTACGACCAAACCAGTCAGCAGGTGTCAGACCGGTATTTGGACGACAGAGCGGAGCCGAAGCCTCGCACCACTCACCCATCTTACGGGCCGAGCGCTGGTCGGTAGCGGGAAAGTCCACGGCTGGCATCAATAGGAAGCGCGGACCAGGACTCTGCAGGTCGGCAGCCTCCGGACGGGCATTACCCTCCATGTTCGACTGTCCGAAACACAGGAAGATGTAAAAGTTAGGGTCTACAGCGGCCTGCATCCTAAGTGCAGGCAAAATGGTTAATAACAGAGTTAGGATTACTGTCTTTTTCATTTCGTTAGTAATTGATTGGTTGTTATGATTCATTTACGTTGCAAAGATACACATATTATATATAATAGTCAACGCTCGTTTGTCTCATATACTTTTTCTGATGTATCACCTCGACGAGCTTCACTGCAAAAAGGCACGAATCCGTTTTGGTCAACATTTTTTTTTTCGTACCTTTGCGCACGAATTAAAAGTACAGAAACTCTAACTTAATATAAATGCGAATGAAAAAAATTTACTTATTATTTCTTTCGGTTTGTCTGTCGGCCTCAGTTATAGCACAAGAGAAATTCGAGGTAGGCAAGCCCAACAACGACGCGTACAGATACTTGGATAAGTATCAAGGCCTAAAGGAGTATATTGACTACGAGAAGTATCCGAACTTCAAGTTGGGTGCCGGAACAACCGTCAGTGACTATCTCAAAAAAGGTATAGTCTATAAAATGACCAATGCCAACTTCACTGAGACGGTGGCAGGCAACGCCATGAAAATGGCCAGTTGTGTAAATAGCAACGGTGGCATGAACTTCACGACGGTAAAGAACTACGTGAAGGCAGCCACGGAGGCTGGCATCAACGTCTATGGCCACACACTCGCCTGGCACTCACAACAGCCAAAGAGTTGGTTGCTGAAGTTGTTGGCCGACAAGCCGGACCCTTCAGGAGAAACAGAATATGCAGTTATTTCCAGTAAGGACTTCCGCACATCGCAGAATGTGGGATGGAAGGCCAACGAGAGCGAAAACGGCTATACCATCACTTTTGACAAAACCAATGGTCTGAAGGCCACTACAACGATATCAAAATCTTGGGAGGTGCAGTTTGTTCCGATGGATAACATTCTGCTGACAACAGGTCAGACGTATAAGATGACGTTCACCGTCAAGGGTTCGAAGACTGGCAAGCTGGACGGCCGTCTGGGCAGTTGGGACCAGAATGCCGGTGCGAATTTTAGTATTAATTTCAACACCGACTGGCAGGATGTGTCGGTAAATGTCAAGCCTACGATGGACAGCAACTTCATTCTGCTGCATATTCCCAACTACATCGGCGACGTGTATATCAAGGAGATCAAGTTTGAGGGGGAACAGGTAAAGAAGGTACCCCAGACTGCAGTGGAGATGCACGACACGCTGGTCTATGCCATGGATAAATGGATTAAGGGTATGATGGAAGCCTGCGGCGGTAAGGTCAAGGCATGGGATCTGGTCAACGAGGCTATCTCTGGCGGCGGCAACGATGGTAGCGGCAACTACCTCTTGCAACACTCAGAGGCATATAATCCTTCTGGCAATCCCGATGCTTCGTGGGATGTCGGTGGCGATGCCTTCTTCTGGCAGGACTATATGGGTGACTTGGAATATGTCCGTCAAGCTTGTCGTCTGGCTCGAAAATACGGTCCCGAGGATGTAAAGCTGTTTATTAACGACTACAACCTAGAGGGTACATGGGATTTAACCACCAAGAATGGCATCAAAGCAAGCAACAAAGTCTGGTCCATTGTTAATTGGATTAAGAAATGGGAGGCAGACGGTGTGACCATAATTGATGGTATAGGTACACAGATGCACATCTCTTGTTACGAGAATAACAATACGTTGAACAATTTGAAAGCTGCCATCACGGGTATGTTTAAAGTTATGGCTGCATCAGGCAAACTTGTTCGTGTTAGCGAAATGGACATGGGATATGTAAGCGGCAGTTGGCCAAATGAGAAATCCGTTCCTACTAATGAGATGACTGAGGCTCAACACAAGAAGATGGCAGATTTCTACGAGTGGATTCTTAAAGAGTACTTCCGTATAATTCCTATAGAACAGCAGTGGGGTATCTGCCAGTGGTGTACCACTGATTCACCTTCCAACAGCGGATGGCGTGCCAATACTCCTGTCGGTATTTGGGATCTCAACTACTACCGCAAGCATGTCTATGCCGGTTTCGTTCGCGGACTGAACGGTGGTGAGCCTACTGGCATTGAGAAGGTTGAAGCCAACAAGACCATTGATGCCTCAAAGGGTATTTACAACCTCAAAGGTATGCGAATGTCAGCTACGTCACTCGACGAACTTCCTTCTGGCTTTTACATCATAAATGGTAAGAAGGTGGTGAAATAAGCCTTAGGAAATAGGGGGAAATAATCCCCTATCCTACATAAGAGAATAAAAATCCTGCCACGTTTTTGTGGCAGGATATTTTATTTAGCATCTTGTTTAACGGCTGATGACCTTCTTGCCTTCAATTACCTTGATACCTTAATATAATTACTCCCCTGAAGGTTTTTGACGTATTTCACGGGCACGGCGTCCTGCTTGATGATGTCAGCAAACCGCTGAGGTTTGATGGTGACGGGACCTCGCATAAATTCAGGAACGTTGTAACACTTCAGGAACTGACGGTGATAATCCGGATTGGCACTGGGCAATTCGAAAGGCTTGGTGCCCTTTCCATTTTTATCGATATGAGCGATGAACGGACGTGTATAGTTGCCATCGTAGCGGCGACTGCTGAACACCACCCATCGGCCATTGCTCGACCAGGAGTGATAGCTCTCGGTATCTGGCGAATTAATCTCCTCCATGTTGCGTACTACTCCAGTCTGCAGGTCAAGCATCCACAGGTCAGCATCGTGGTGCCAGATATGGAAGACGCCATGTTTGGCGAGGGTGAACATCAGGAAGCGGCCATCGGGTGAGATACGCGGCAACGTGGCACTTTTGCCAAGAGAGTCAGCAGCGAATACCAGTTCACGAGGGCCGAATTGCAGTGTCTCAGGATTAAAGCTCTTTTTATAGAGGTTGTATTTCACCTCTTCCGTATGCATCAGGAACTCCTTGCCGTGGTCAATGGAATCTTTGTATTCGAAGTGGGCACTGCAGTAGTAGAGTGTCTTACCGTCTGGTGCCCAGAAGGGGAAACACTCCAATTCCGTGGAGTCATTCTCAATATTCATCACCTCATCTTTCTCTACGTCATAGGCGATGAGGTCGCTCTCCGTATCAAAGACCTCAATCTTGTTAAGATCGACAGAATGGAAGATCTGCCCAGTCATATTCGAGGAGTAGACAATCAGTGGGAGCCACGGATGCCATGTCGGATAAACGCCTGCCGACAGAATGGAGTCGTTGCGCATGTTCACCTTTTTGATCTTTCCATCATAGGCGATGATGGTGCCGCCCAGATTCTGACGGGCATGAAACTGCATGCGTTCAGGATTGTACTGCTGGTAGTTATGACAGTTGATACACTGGCCATTGGCACCCTCCGAACAAAGCATGTTATCATAGATAACGCTTTCGTCGTAGTTCTCAAGACAACGCTGGCTGATGGTCAGCTCTTCATAAGTGACATACGAGGGCGGAATGAGTCGATAGCTGATATAGCTGTCGATGGAATCGGGCGACACATAGACATGGAAAGGTTTGAAGCGTGTCCAATGGTCGTATTTGTCGACAAAAACCTCGACCTGAATGGCAGCGGGCTTTTGGTTAAGGGCCGACTGAACGAGCTGTTTCCACTCGCTCATGCTGGGCTGTACCTTGTCACTATAAACCACCTCCTCGTCACCTGCCGATAGCCTGGCCACCATGCCGTCGGCCTGGTCGTCGAGCTGAAAGGTCAACGGAGCCATGTTGACAGGTATGGTCACGTCGATATAGTCAGGATAGATATTGGGCAGGTCGTCCGACTCCGTATATTCCTGGGGTATCTGATGGCCGCAGGCCACCAGTATCAAGGCTGCCGCGGCGAAAAGAATCAGTCTTTTCATATCAATAGTAGGTGATGTTTCTGAGGAAGAAGTATTCAAAATAGTAGGTATTGCCGTAGTTGTTAAACAGGAATGCCCTGACATTACCATTGTTGGGTTGCTGGCGCAATTGCTCCATTCCTTTCATAAACTGGTAGAAGTTTTCCTTAACGCCAGGCGCCAGTTCCCACTCGTCCAGACCTTCCTGACCTTCCAGATTGGCAAACATCCAGGCTGCTTCTTGGAAGATGCGGGGGATGTTTTCATTGTTTTTCAGTTGGACATAGTGTTCGAAGCGAGGCCAGAAAAGACTGGCGTCTCTGGTCCACAAGGCACCCAGCACTGCTTGTTCCTGAAAATAGAGGTCGTCAGCATCATGCTCTGCCAGATTGGTCATCACGCACTTCTCTATCCAGCCCTCGACGGCATCTATATGGTCAGTATAGTGCAGCATGTGGGTAATGGGCCCTGTCTCAGCATCGTCAGCCAGCAGTTTAGGATTGTTCATCAGCTGTTCCATATGGTCAGCCCAAGAGCCATAGTAGCACGTCTGCCTAAGGAGGTCCAGAAATTTCCTGGCCGCCTGCGTTTCCTTATTTAGGATGGCACAGCGCGCCAAATATTGCAGCACGTCCACATTCCATCCGTATTCCACACCATCTTCCATGCAGACGCGGTGACACTCGTTCATCATGCCGTATTGATAGAGCATCAGACGTCCAGCCACATGGTACATATAGACAGGCAGCGGCGTATTGATTTTGCTGGAACCTTTACGGAAGCTATACATCTCGTCACATTGGCGGCCCAGTCTGCTCAGCGCCAGGTTGTGCAACACCACGATGGCTCGTGTGGGCTCGCAGTCCTGTTTCGTTCCTTCTTTAATAACGCCTTCCCAGTCAGCCTGCTCCACACAACGCAGCATTCGCAACTCATGGTGGAAGTTGGCATCCTTATACCAGAAATGGTTGACACCAGCGACGACAGCTGCCAACAGGCAGAGTTGCAAGAGGTGAGTGGTGAGAGGTGAGAGGCGAGAGGATAGACATGAGCAGTTAGTGCAGACATTCAAAGCCAGCAACACATAACACAGGGCCAACGCATAGTAAGAATAGTAGTACTGCGGATGGCTCTCTCGTACGATGAAGACGGGAAGGCCTGCCCAGTAGATATCTGCCAAGTTAGTCTCGTAGTAAACGAAACGATAGTAGAGCAATGGGATGGCAATCATGCTCACCAAAGCAATAATACCCACCAGCCACTTACGCCACACCAGTATAGCCATCAAGATGACGGCTGCCAAGGCATAGACACCCATCAGGGGATAGCCTACCAGCGTCACCACCACGATGAAAGCGGCACGAATCCACAGCTTTTCAGGCAACTTACGGAATGCCCAAAGCAAGGCTGTTGCACCTATCACGCCAAGCGTCGGCACAAAGAAATAGCCGCGCAGCTTGATAACGTATACCCAGTAGCCCAGACTCATATTGGCCACCAACAGGATGGCCACAGGCACCAGCGTCACCACCATCCATTGCCCAGGGATGTTGAAAGTCCGTTTTGTGAGCCACATCAGCAGCAGCCACAAACCGCAAAGCAGGATAACGCCCACCCAAGGATAGTAGAAATGCTGAGTCAGGAAGGCGCCCAGATACGACAGCATGCCGCCCGGCACCACCATCTGCTGCTTAAAGAACAAGGCAGACGAGAGGAATACGTTGTGCTGCTGCACCTTCCATAGCAGGTCGGCCTCTACATACAACAAAACACAGGCCACTGCCACCAAGGCCCCTATCCACAGGACCACAGGCATCAGGGCCTTATAGTATTTAGTCAGTGTCATACGACAAGGGTTTTATTATTCTTTGCAAGACACTACTTTGCGGCTGTGCTTCACGCCATTCTCGTCAGTATATTGCTCGATGACGATGCCACGATGGTTATTGGCATCAGACAACTTGCGACCAGAGAGGTCGTAGCGCTGCTGTTTTACCTTTTGGCTGCTGACCACCTCCTCAATACCGGTAGGATCATATGCAGTAAACTGCCAAGCATCCACATAGAAATCGGTAGCTTCAGTAACGGCAATAAGAATGTTGCTTTTTACTCCCTTAAATTTGGCTGCATCAACCTCAAACGTCTGGTCACCCATCTCTGTCGATGAGAATTCGACAGTGGTCAATGGACGACCAGCCCTTGCTGTGCGAAGCTCTATCTTTGCTGTACCCTTTCCGCGTAGCGTAAACTTCGCTGCACCATTTGTGCCGAAGTCCACCTTACGTACGCAAATCCACGAGCCTGCCTTCATGTTTACCTGTAGGTTCTCTGAGGCATCATTGCCCAATTGACTGATCTTGGTATTTTTCTTAATATTGGTAAAAGCCTCGTACTCTACCCCACCACAGCTGACCATGGTCTCTGCCTGCTGCCACTCGTACGGGTTCAGGTTCTTGATTTGTGTGACACCTTCAGTATTTAGGGTAACAGGGTTGACTGTAGCCGTCTGCTCGTTCACATCAGCTTGGTTAACACAGATGCTGCGGTAGTCTCCAGCACTGGCATCTACGGCACCCGCTTCTTTCATTTTGTCCAAAAGGATACTTCCGTGGTCATGATAGATGTGGTAGTACTTACCTTGGAACTTTTGCAAATGCGAGTGGTTATTACCTGAAACACCCGGTCCATAATAGCCCTTGAATTCCCAAGAGTTGGGGTCTGAGGGATTGTCGCTGACCATATAGCACATGGTGCCGCCTCCTGGTGCACTGACTGTGATATTGTGTTCGCTCTTGTAAGTATTCCAATCATCACGTGATGCCCAGTTCGAGCAGTAGGTATAGACATACTTGCCACCGATAACGTTCAGCTCATTGGCTTCGAAGTGATAGGGAGCATGAATCTTGACAGCCGAACCGTCGACTGCTGTCATCGAGGGCTTAAGCTTGATGATACGGGCTGCCTCTGGCATTATCTGACTGGGACCAAGGCCACCGAAAGAAAGCCAACCCACACCGTTATCGTCAATGACCACACCTGGGTCGAAATTAGCATTGGTACCCTGGGCATTCGCGCCTGATGTATCGTAAGTAACCATCAGCTTTTTATTCGGGGATGTCCATGGGCCTATTGGCGACTCCGCCTTCAATACGCCTACGCCGTGACTGCTATTGCAGAAATAGAGGAAGAACTCATCCTTGTCAGTTTCAGCGTTGTGACGCCAGGTGACTGACGGTGCCCATGAGACACCATAGCCCACATACCAAGGATTACTCGTCCATCCAGCACAGAGCTTCTTTGTGTCAATGGTTCCGTGGAAGGTCCAGTTCACCATGTCGTCAGTAGAAAACACTACGATTGACTTGATATCACTGTAGCTATTATCGCCTTTCTTACCGTTAACAATAAACTGCTGGTGGTCGTTCGTCCCATAGACATAAAGACGGCCGTTATATTCCAATGCCGTTGGATCGGCGCAAAACACGTTGGCGCTGATAGGATTGTTGTTACCACTTCCCTTAAAATCCTTAGCCAGTGTATTTGCTGCATTCGCTGCTATGCAGGTCGCCATCATGGCGACACCCATAAATAGTTTCTTGTACATGATATATTAGTAAGTTTTTTATTTCAGAGTGCAAAGGTAAGAAAAAGAAGTCACATTAGCGGCTTCCTTTTGTCACACATACTTTTTCTGGTGTATCAGACACACCAAAATGATAAACGGGTCACCCGCATATCACTGTGTTCCAGATTTTGAAACAAAAACATTAATAACCCCTTGATGAGATAGACACTCTTGACAGAGTGCCTAACGCTATTTGCAGCAAGTCTGCTTGTATGCAGGGCATCCAGACAGCCTTACAACAAATACCGTTACCCCGTCGGGGATTCTATCTCATCAAGGCCAAAACAACGCTTTTCAAAAAGCTGAAAAACAAATTTCAGAAGACAAACATATTGCCAGTCTTGTCATCCAGATAGTAACGTTCACATTGATCGCGTGTCGGAGCGAAGTTGTACAAGATGCCAATACTTATTTTTGTCAGCCTCATATAGTTCCATAGCTGCTGGCGCTGCTCAGGTCCGATACAGTCTACAGCCTTGCATTCTACCAAGACCTCGTTATTGACAAGAAAATCAACGTAATGCTTATGCTTTATTTGTCGCCCATGAAAAGTTACAGAGAAATAATATTCCCTCACCTTCTCTATATGATTCTCTTCGAATAGTATATCCAAGGCTTCTTGATACATGTATTCGTTCAGGAATGGGCCCATTTCACGATGCACTTGCTGGCACAAACCGATAATGGTATAGCACTGATTTCTAAGGTCGGTTACAAGTGAAGGATTAATATCGGATAGTTTTGCAATATGATAGCTCATAGATCAGAAAGATGATTTCCTTTAGAACGCAGCACAGTATTGTTTATTGTTGAAGAATTCAACTTTGTCGTCAGGGGACAATGGTAACATCTGTTTTTCAAGCTTTGACAAAAGCTGGTGTTTTTGCCCATGCCAGTATGTGAGGTCTCCATCGGAGACTAAGATGTGAGGCAGGGATTTTTGGCTGTAAACTTGTTTGCAAGGGAAAATCCCTGGCTTGCATCTTATAAGGGCTTGAAGCACTTCATACTGGCATGGGGGTTATTAATGTTTTTTTCAAAAATCTGGAATACAGGGATTTACTGGTGAGCGTTTTTTCGTAGTAAATCGTTGTGTTCTCAGAAAGATTTTGTAACTTTGTAGCGATATTGCGACTTAGAACATTGGATATGACAAACAATCAGCATACGCAGACTCTGCTCGACGTACTCCGCGAACAGAAGGTAATGAAGATGAAGGGCGGCATCTATCACAAGACACAGATAGACCTGACCTACAACTCGAACCATATAGAAGGCAGCCGGCTGACGCACGAACAGACCCGCTATATCTTCGAGACAAACACCATTAGCGTGACTGCCGACGAGACGGTGAACGTGAACGACATCGTGGAGACCGTCAACCACTTTCGCTGCATCGACCTGATTATCGACAAGGCCGAGGAGCCGCTTACGGAAGAACTGACCAAGCAGCTACATGGCATCCTGAAGACCGGAACCAGCGACAGCCGCAAGGACTGGTTTGCTGTAGGTGACTATAAGCGTCTGCCTAATGAGGTGGGTGGTGAACAGACCTGTGAGCCGGAAAAGGTACAGGAAAGTATGCAGCGCCTCTTGGGATGGTACAACGCTAAGCCGGAGCGCACGCTGGAGGATATCCTCGACTTGCACGTCCGCTTCGAAAAGATACATCCGTTCCAGGACGGCAATGGTCGTGTGGGCCGTCTCATCATGTTCAAGGAATGCCTGCATAGCGCCATCGTACCGTTTATCATCACCGACGAGCTGAAGATGTTCTACTATAGAGGGCTTCGTGAATGGGGCCACATCGACGGCTACCTGACCGACACCTGCCTGACAGCACAAGACCAGTATAAGGCGGCACTCGACTATTTCAGAATCAAATACTGACTCTGCTGTGTCGATTAGTAACAATTGCCGAAATCCCGCATTTCCTACACTTGGCACTGACAGTCAGATACTTACATGGAAATTTCCTACACTGAAAGTGACACTGAAGTTGCACTTGTGGGGATATACCTCCGCGAAAACGCCGTTTTCACCACACCAACACTATGCATTAACAGTGTGAAAACTATGTATTGACAGTGTGAAAACTATGTATTGACAGTGTGAAAACATAGTTTTCACGCAGAGACTATGAGCACAACGGTTTTCTATGTGTTTCTAGCACCATTTTAGCCTAAGTGTAGGATTTCCTACACTGCGCAGTGTAGGAAATTGGAAGCTAACTCGTTGACACTCAACAGCAAGTGTAGGAAATGCAGGTTTTTATATCTTTTCAATCGCACTGTGTCTATTACAAAAAAGTAATCGGGAGCCAGAGGGTTCCCGATTACCATTAGGATATGTAATCAATCAGCGAATTACTTGTTAACATTGAACAAACTATTTTTGAAGTACTCAATCGCATTTTTCAATGGCTCGATATCATTACTAATAATATCAAATACAGCATCAGGGTCAACTTCGAAATAATGATGCGCAATAACATCTCTCACCCCCATAACACCTTTCCATTCTATGGAAGGATATGTTGGAAGGAGTTTCTTATCCGTCAACTTATCTAATGTTTTGACGCTTTCCCCAATAGCAATCAACACCATACAAGCCGCATCCAACTTTTCCATTCCCCATGGAGATAACCTAAAATCATCAGCAGAATGGACTTGATTAGTACGCTCTTGAAGTCGAGTAATAGCGAGTTCTATATTGCTAAGCGTTTCATAGAGCATTTCTATAGTATCATCAGAAAACTCGTATTCCATATTTTATGATTTGACGTTTGAACACACCATTCATATCATCTCTCATCCTAACAACATCAACATCACAACCCAACAGCTCTTGCAGATGAGCCTTTACAGCAGCCTGTCTAAAGAGATTGGGTTTCATCTCGACACAGACATCAACATCACTATCCTCTCTCTGCTCATTCTTTGCTAAAGAACCAAAAAGAAGCATCGAGTTCACACCAAAGTGCTCATTTAGATATTCTTTGGATGACTTAAGCTTGTCTATTGTCAACGATCTGTCTAACATAAGCGTCTACTTTTCTCGCTGCAAATATACACAATGTTTGGGGAACTTCCAAACATTTCAACAAAAAAGTAATCGGGAACACCCGAGGCGCTCCCGATTACCTATTAGAGTATGTAATCTAAGATTACTTCTTGAATTACTTCACGTACTTTTTACCGTCCTTAACAACGATGCCCTTGAAGCTGTTAGAAACACTCTAACCAGCGAGGTTAATGATTGTCATTTGCTTGTAAGAGTTTCACTGCCAACACCTTTACACGCTGTTCTGTTATTGGTTCTTCTGATGAATACAGCTCTTGCGTCAGCGGGCTGTTCATTACCAGCCCTGCTGCATCACGAGGTTCAATATCATACTCTGACACCAAATAGGCTGCAAGGTCTGCCATTAAATCCTCAAATTTCAAATACCTCTCTTCCATATCGTTATTCTTTGATTAGTTCCTTGATTGCTTTTTCCGTACAGAAGCAGTACTGAATGTACTTACTGCCAAACTGTGAAACATGTTCTGCAAAGTCAAGCAATGCCGCTGTTTCCAGATAGCGCGGGCCATACTTCTGTTTGTGGCGTTCTATCTCTTTGTCTACAAAAGCATCAGCTACTGGGCCAATGACCACATCATAGTCATGGGAGAATGATTCGTCAGACCGATTCAGAATGATAAACTTCGACCACTCGGCACTGAAGCCCTTAAACTCCTTGACCTTCAACCCGTGCTCTTCTGCTTTGCTGGAATAATACAGAAAAGGTGTGACTACTGGCTCACCTCCGTCTCTGCCTGCCCTACGCTTGGCCATCAGATAGGCACGTTGCCATTGGGGTGTCAGGTAGAATCCACGGCCAAAGTCGTTCATTGATTGGCATATCGTCAGATTAGGCTGGACAATCTCAACGTTACTTCCGTGTAAGAGTCTCATACGGCCTTTCTTGCTCTTTCAAGGTTCCTGTTGCAGACTTTGTCGAGGTCATCGAGCAAAGTCTGACGAGGCAGTGTCTGTTCGTAGGCATAGTTCTCTTCAAGGAACTGGATGCCTTTATACACCAGCAGATACTTGTAGGCATCGGCAAACGCCATCTTCTTGCTGTGGGCATACCACATGACGCCTATCGTGACAAAGCGCACGCGCTCTACCTTTTTCTCATCAGGCTCCTTCATGCCCATCACCTGGATGGTGATTTTCTCTCCCATGGCATCCATCAGCAGTGAGGCATCCTCAAATGAGATATGCGTCAGACCTTTTTCAATCTTGCTGATACTACTCTTGGGCAACCCCACACGCTTGCCAAGCTCCTCCTGAGTCATGCCTTTGGCTTTCCTCACCTGCTGGATGGTTATACCCAGCATGCTGACATTTTCTTGATTTTCGAACTTATTCTTCATATCCGCAATTTATTTTGGTTACAATGATGCGATTAAGCGAGAGCAGAGTGAGCTTGTTCGTTCTGCCGAGCGTAAGCATCTTCGCACGCTTCTGCGTGCAAAGTTACGAAAAATCTCCGAAATGAGAAACTTTTTGCCTGTTTTTTTATAGTTTATCTTCAAATTTGGTTAATGACATGTATAAAAAAGTAATCGGGAACACCCAAGGCGCTCCCGATTACCTATTAGAGTATTGTAATCTAAGATTACTTCTTGAATTACTTCACGTACTTTTTACCGTCCTTAACAACGATGCCCTTGTAGTCCTTAGCGACACGCTGGCCAGCGAGGTTGTAGAGAACAGCAGAACCAATCTTAGCATTGCTCGTTATGCTCCGGATGGCAGTAGGTGCTCCCGAGTTCACCTTAATCCAGAAGTTTTCTGCACCTTCTGCATTGATCAGATTCTCATAGGTCTTACCCTCTGCCTCAAGAGTTTCATCCTTCAGATACCACTGAACGTTCTTGATGTAGTAGTCGCAAGCCTCCTTGATTTCAGCCATGTTGAAGGCGATAGATCTCATACCGTTGTCACCTGCAGGAACAGTGAATGTCGTCTCGAAGTCCTGCCACTCCTCAGTGAAGTTCACGTCACCAATAGCCTGCCAGTGGAGGTAAGTGCAAGGTTTGCCATCATCGCCCACCTTATGAGCCTGAGTGCTGGTTCTAGCAACCTTCGAAGCCTTGTACTGGAACTTCAGAACAGTCACCTCATCTGTTACGAGATCGCGGTTAGCGGCAATCCAGAACTGGTTGTCCCAAGCAGCACCATTACCAATCTCTGCTTCAACAGGATTACCGTCTTGGTCAGCAGGGAGCCAGTCGCGCTCTGTAGCATTTACTACATTCTCTGTCAGGTTAGTTACGATAGCGACGGGTTCCTTAACCACTGGTGCGTCACCCTCTAGCTGCTCAAATCGCATTTGCTTCGCATCTGTATCAATCTCAATAAAATAGACACCAGCTGCGGGAAGCTTAATCTTTGCCTGACTGGTTTCTGTATAGTCAAGCCAGTCACTCATACCAAACTCATCGAGTTTAATCGTACCTACTTTCAAAGTAGCGCCCAAGAAAGCAGACTTGTCACCACGGACTGTAGAAATTTGAATTTCATCCACCCATGAATCTTTCTTACCTTCTGTTCCAATGGTAGCAACATACACATCGGGATCTTCCGGATCTTGCGTAAACTGAATAGCCTGAGCATAGTCATAAGCAACACTTTCACCCTTTCCTGCAACGAAGTAACCCTCATCGAGCTTCAGAACTTCCCAAGAGAGATCGTCGAAATAGAATACATTGGGTTGTAGAGAAGCTTCATCCTTAGGAGTAGAATCTGTATCACTTTTAGCAGCGGCATCTGGAGTCAAGTTGAAAGCGAGAGATGCAGCACCACCCGTATCTGAAGTTAATTCAACGGTCTTTTCAAAATCCTGCCATTGGGTAGTAAAATTCACATCACCAACGGCGTTCCAAAACAGATAATCCGAGGGATGAATCTTGTGGAACTGAGTTTCTGTTCTTTGTGCTCTATCTGCCTTATAGCGGAACTTGATCTTTACCTTTGTGCCAGCCTTCCAAGTCTTCGGAGACTGAATCCAGAACTGGTTAGACCAACCGATAGAAGCACCACCATCAATGTCAGCAACTTGGTCGACATGAATGGCGAACACGTGGTTCGTTGTACCTTCTTCCAACTCGATAGCGGCAGGATAAGGACGTGCACGTCCATCAAGATCCTTACCATCAAGACCCACTCCGGTGTCATTATTCTTGCCCATCGTCAGAGACCATGCACAAATCTGACCGGTCTTATCACCTTTCCAGTTGATATTAACGCCGTCAGTTGTCTCGAGAGCCCATGCATCCCATGCACCGAACTCAGCATCACCCATATACTTATTAGAATGACCCTCTTCATCAAGGGCTTTACCATCATTGGTCAGCATCTGGAGCCATGTAACAGGTACTGTGCTCTCTTCTGTATAAACTTCAAGAGACTTCCATTCAATTTGAGCATCGGTATTAGGTTGAGCCACGAGGTTACAAGAAGAACCACCAATCTCAGTGTAGTTCCATTCTACCTCTACGAAGTCATCGCCGGCTGGGATAGATACATCAGCGCCGACAACTCCACCAGACCAGTTCCAACCCATATTGACGTTGATAGTAACAGCTTTTGATGCCTTAACCAAGGCTTTAACATGGTAAGCGCCACCAACCTCAGTAGGAATATTATCAGCAATAAAATACTGGTGCCATGTGCCAGTACTTGCTACTCTGTAGAATTTTCCACTGTAGGCTCCATCGCCAGCAGGAGAGACCTCAACAAGCACTCCTGACGAAGCTTGATCATCAGTAGCTTTCTCCACATCAACATAGGTATAATTACCACCCAAGTCGGTCATGATACCACTATTCCACTCAGGTACATACCCCATTACATAGAATGGGAAGGCAGTGTACGTAGAATAATCTACAGAGTAGATCTTCTTCTCACCAGCCTGCGCTCCCAAGACCATTGCCAAGAGAGCAAGAAGTGTAAATAATTTCTTCATAATAGAAAAAATTTAGATTAATAATAAAATGAATTAGTTAATAAAAAAAGTAATTGTAATAATTATGTTATTAAGAGATTTTTGAAAGACAACTGCCAGGAGGGACGGAAAGTTTCCTTTCGTTCACTGGCAGTCGTCTGTCAGTTAGTTCGATTTTCCACTCAATGCATCGCAGAAGGCTTTATAGGTGGCATTGCGCACCCAGTCCTTACTGTCAGTATCAATCAACCAGAGACCTACAGGGTCAGTAGTGTCAACCATGCTACCCTTGCAAATGCCAGCCTGCTGTGGAGAAGGTATCTTAGTCATATATTTATTGATGACCCAGCCATAGTAGTTGGCCAGCTGCTGACGCTGCTGCTCGGTAATCTTTGCGGCAGCAACACTGGCACCCTCAGCGTCTGTGTATTTGATATCGAAGTTAGAGATGCGGATGAGCTTTCCTGTAGCAGCCAAGTCGTCCAGCAACTTCTCTACAGCTTTCTCATTAGCTTTCTGCGTGGTAGCATCTTCATTATAGACCAGATTCAGCTTGGCATTGATACCATCTACCTTAAAGTTGCCATTGCTGCTATTTTCCCACTGTTCTATCCAATAAGTCAGACTCTCCAGTTTCTTCTGCTCTTCAAGACCGGTCTCGGCGATGAAGAACTTGAGTTCAGCAGGATTGTTACCATACTTTTCGTAAGCCTTACGTGCAGCCTCGGCAACTGTCGGAGCATACTGCTCACTGCCAAAGATATCCTGCCAGAAAATCTGCGTGGCCTTGCCGGTCTCCGGATCTATCTCAGCATGCTTGAGGTCGTATTTTCCGTTGTCAAGCGTAGCATTCACATCGATGGGCTCGTCAATGAGATCGAAGGTCTTGATACAGCCTTCATTGGTCTTCATCAAGCCATCACACCAGGCGTTGATGGCATAGTGGATAGTATCGCTAACCTCTTCCGGATACTGGTCGCGGTGGTTGTCGGGGTAGTAGCCCACTTCGACATTCTCAACATAAACCACCACATTGTTACCGTTTTTAATCGTAAAGACACCGTCTTTCACACCTTCTGCACTACGGCACTCCACCTCGAACTTAGCCCTTTTACCTGCCTTGATGGCGTACTTGCCGTCTGTAGTTGCAGGATTGAGAACTTCATTACCCGAGAAGAATATCTGGAAAGAAGCATCTTTGTCCTTGCCTTTGTCATCCTGACCTGCTGAGGCTGTGAAGGTGATAGTATATTTGGACAAGTGATTGACCTTAAAACCATCAGCAAGGTCAACACTAGCCTTCGGTCTCCTCAGCGTACCAATTCGCAATTGGTTCTTATCGTTAAACTTCGCAATCTCACCACCACCATATTTGGTACCTACTGCCATCTCGGTGAAGTCAACACTCTTCTCCTCGATGAAATCAACGATAATCTCAATGGGAGCAGTCAGATAGCTGAACCAGGAATCACACTGGTTTGTATTGGCGGCGATAGGACTGCCATAAACCGTAGCTCCGATGGACTTTGCATGTTCCACCAAGGTTGTCATCGGGAGGAAATTCATGGATCCCTTGGAATTGATGATTTGGCCAGACATCAAGTCTTTGCCGAAAGTAACATCATCAAAGTTAGCCATAGCAGCGGAATGTTGCAATGCCTGGTTGTTAAAATCGGAAAGTTTCAACTGCGTACCGACAGTCATGTTCGGATAGTTTACCTTGTCCGTATATGACTTGACAGAAGCCATGTCTGCGTATGGCACTACAACTGAAGGGTCAGGCTGAGCAACGAAATTGCTTGTTTCATTGTAGTCAGCACAAGACACAGCCAGTGTACCTACCGCCAACAGATAAAGCGATTTTTTTACCATTTTGTTCATATCCTAAGCCTCCTATTCATTAATATACTTACGGTCAAAGAATTCTTTCTTATTCGACTCACGAGTCTGGACAACCATCGTATCTTTCGTCTCCACCTGAATATTCTTGTCAGTGAAATTCACCTTGTACGACAAGCGCAGGATATCACGAGAGACAGGCTGCTGATTCATACTACCCCACTGGTAATCCTTATACTCAGCACGGTCTGTGCCCTTGACGATGAATTCGCCCTCGCCCTCGGCGGTCACGCCCTCATCCTCGGTTGAGATGGTACACTTGTTGTTCTTGTCGAAGGTCAGAATGAGGTTGCACTTGACGGAAGCGCCCGTGGTCTTGAACGAAGGTGTAAAGATACACTGCGTCATATTCTTAGTAGCTATTCCGCAGATTTCATCATTCTGATTCACGGGGTTCTCTGTATAGTGCTCCAGGTCGGTATTAACCAGCGAGAAATCCTTGCGCACGTCGGGAGCCAATTCAACACCGTTGTCTGTCACTTTGTCTATACCACGACGGATATACCTTGCCTGCCACGGATTCATATACTTCACACAGTAGAGAACATAGTCCTTGGCCGGATCCTTCCATGCGTCAACATCCGTACGGGAGGGTGTGCCCGCAAGCGGTGTACCCGTATAAAGACGGTCGATACCATCCACTTTTGTCATTCGCAAAGGAATGACATAGGTGTTCTCAATGGCTTTGGGGTCGTCGAAGAACTTATCCTTAAGCTGTATCTCCACATAGCCACGAGAGTCACCATTATAAGGAATAATGTTACCGCCTATGATGTCATAATAGTCGCGAGGCATCGGAGTCACAAGCTCAGATGGCTGCCCAAATTCGTTCAGGAACCAGAGGTTATCACAAAGCGACTCCTCAATAATAAAGTCAGCTACAGCGTTGCGTCCGCTGTATGCTCCACCCATGGTGGCCCAGATGCGGCACTTGTGCTCATTGTCGAGCGTATTGTCGTAGATATCATTACCCAAAATAATTGTACGTACTGGGAACTGATAGGCGAAATAGGCTGTGGTACCGCCTTCGTAGTCTGGGAAATCCCTATCAGCATTATAGCAGGACGCTAAAGTGAGAGAAAGGACTCCCAGTGCTACACCGTATATATATTTCTTGAGTTTCATAATCATTTTTAATTCTTAATTCTTAACTCTTAACTCATTAATCCCATCCTTTATTCTGCTTGAGATTGCTCCATTTGAGCAATTCACCTCTTGGAACGGGTCCGTAATGCTGATAGCTATTGTCGAACACACGATCCTCGACTTTGAAGATGTTATAGGTCAGATTGTCTGGCATGGCCCCTTGCGTTGCATCAATTTTCTCAATCTTCATACCTTTTACCGGTTCATCGAGAGCTAACTTCCAACGACGCATATCCCAGAAACGCTTGTTCTCGAAGCAGAGCTCGATACGGCGCTCATTACGAATCAATTCCGTCATCTTAGCACCAGTGTTATCATTGGCGCACTCCTCCAGATAGGGGTCGTCAGCAGGCAGTCCACCACGCTCACGGATGGCCTTGATGACATCGTAGGCAGACATCTGGTGGCCATGGTTTTCCTTCGGGCCCCATGCGTCATTGGCAGCCTCAGCGTATGCCAGGAAGATTTCCGTATAACGAATACGCGGATAGAGATGGTACTTCGGAATTTGTGCACTTGACTTGGCGTCTACATCGGGACGCAGCAGCTTCAGCATGTAATAGCCTGTACGTGTAGAGGTACTCTGGTTCTCAAGGTTGTCGACACTCTCAGGTTTTGAATTCGGATAAAGACCAGTGACTATCTCTGCGTAATTCTTGTTGATCTTGGCACCGTTAAAGACGATGTAGTGTGACAGACGCGGGTCACGGTTTGTATAAGGATCCTTTGCATCATAGCCACTACCCTCAGCACTAATGGGATAGCCGTTAGCCATGGGGAAGGCATCAACCAGGTTCTGCGACGGATTAACCTGTCCGCTACCATACATCGACGGCGGGAAGTTCTTTTTCTCCTGAGTTGTATTCATATCGCCACGGTCATAGCGCCACACGATTTCACGCATTTCAGATGAACCGGCATCTACCTTTGAACTCTTATACCAGATGTTACCCTCGGGGTCTATCTCCCAATTGATGTCGTCCAGCGCAGCGGCGCAGATATTGGCAGCCTCCTCAGAAGATACACCACTCTTATCGCGGAAAGCAGGGCTTGCCGCAAGCAGGGCAGCCTGTGCCTTAACAGCCTTGGCAGCTGCGCCACAGAAAAGATTCTTAGCCTTGTCACCGAATACCGAATTATAACCAGAGACGATAGCATCGGGATATTTTGAGGGAATCTCCTCAGACTTCGAGATGTCGCCATAGGTAAGAGGAAGTAGGTCTGCTGCCTGATCACAGTCAGCAAAAATCTGTCTGACACAGTCTGCAAAAGAGGCACGTGCCTGATTGTAGTCGGAACTACCATCCTCAGGTGCGGTCAGCAAGGGTACACCAAGGAGTTCACCTTCATTGGTATAACCGCCATGAGCCTGAAGCAGGAGGTAATAGAAGATGGCACGGAGGCCGAGTGCCTCACCCTTCAAACGGTCAATGAACATCTGCTGCTTGGAAGGATCACTGGGTGCCCATTTTACATTCTCAACTTTTGTGAGGAATTTGTTGACATACTGGATACCATCCTTGCAGTCATCCCAGCGGGTCATCGGGTTATTGTTCGACTGCCATGTTCCCAATGCCATGGTACGATAAGTACTCGAGGTATTGATAACAGCATCGTCCGTGGCGATGTCGGTTTGTGTCTCCCTTACGTCTGGCAAACGATCGTATGCATATATCAGCAGACCATGTGCATACTCCGACTCCTCAATAAGGGCGTTTTCTGAGCGGGTGTTTTCATCTGCCGGTTCGAACATGTCCTGACAAGAGGTTAAACCAATAACCAATAAACAATAACCAATAACCGTTATTCTACTGGTTAGTTTTTTTATAATTGAAATCTTTTTCATTCTGAACAATGTTTATTGTTTAACGTTTATTGCATTAGAGGGTTACTTTAACGCCGATATTATAGAAACGTGTCGAAGGCTGACCGCCAATGGTCGTCTCCATAATCTTACGGTTCTTTGCAATCGTGAGAAGGTCGTTTCCATTCACATAAACAGAGAGTTCCTTCACCCACTTTCCCTCGAACATCTCCTTCGGGAAGTCGTAGGTCAGCTGTACCTTGCTAAGATTGAAACGGTCTGTACTGTACATCCAGAATGTCGATGCCAGACTGTTTGGCGATGTCGTCGTACTAGCTGTCAGGCGAGGATGCGTAGCTGTCTCGGCAGTCTCCGGTGTCCAGCGTCCACGAGCATTGACAGAATACTTGGCATTACCACTCATAAAGTAGTAACTGTTGCCATTAAGCATGCCGTAAGCGCCAAACTGTCCCATACCTAACATGAAGAGTGTCCAGTTCTTGTATTTCAACGTCAGGTTCAAGCCAAGAGACCAGGGAGCACCATAGGTGCCATAGGTACCAATCTCCACCATATCCTTATCGGTGATCTTTCCATCAGGTTCACCATTAGGGCCACCAGCGACATCCTCATACTTCAGATCGCCAGGCTGAACAGAGCCACCAAGTGAAGGCTTGGGAAGACCATCCTTCAGGGTATATGTTGTCTTTCCTTTATCATCTGTCCCAATAATAAAGTCGTCAAGACCATAGAATCCCTGGCACTTGTAGCCCCAGATAACATCAAGGGCGCGTCCCTCGGTATTCTTCTGCGGTGAAGTGGGCTCCACTTTCTCATCGTACTTCTTCCACTTTGTCTTGAGATAGGAACCAACAATTCCCAACTTTGCATGTACCTGTCCAAACTGCTTCTGGGCGGTGATGCTGAAGTCAAGACCCTTACGGTTCTGTACGTTGTTGTTGAGAGCAGGTTTGAAGGTTGCGCCACCAAGACCATTCGACAAGTGTGAGGGGAATATCGTCGGCTGATTGATAATCAAACCGTCAATATCCGTATTGAAATAGGTCAACTCAGTGCTGATGAGTTTGTTGAAGAATGAGCCGCGCAGCGTCAGGGAAAACTCCTTGCGGTGAATGAAGTCAAGGTCTGGATTGGTACCGGCCTTGGAACTGGTGCGCTTGGCAGATTTTCCTTCATTCCAACTCATGCTACCGCCTGTTTGATTGTCCCACGTAGCCTCATAGATATAGAACTGCTTGTCACCCAGATAGACATCGATGTCCTCTTTGAGGTTACTATAGGATGCACTGATCAGCAGGTCATCCACAAACGTGTTCTTCAGGAACTTCTCCTTGGCGAGATTCCAACCGAGGGTGAAAGAATAAGAGAGTGCCTCACGATTGCCCTCAGGCAGACGGGCGGAATGTACACCTGCCATACCCAGTTCAGCAAAGTAACGGCTCATATAGTCGTAGCCGGCCTGCAAGCCTAAGTTGGCATTGGTATAACGATGGTACTCGCCACTGGTAGTCGTGGTATACATGTTGCCAAGGAGCAAGCCTGTGACATGGTGCTTGCCGGCAAAAGTGTGGTCATAGTCGAAATGACCATTCCAGCTAATCGTCTGACGATATTTGGTATCGCTCATAGACATCGTACCAGTTACGACCTCCTTACCCTCTGGCTGTACATCAACGATGGCATCGGCAACGTTATAGTTACTCCAGGTAGGAATATACACAGCATACTTGTTATTATATGAGAGGCTGTAGTTAGCTGCATAGTCAATCGAGAACAGGGTCTTAAACGACAAGCCCTTGACAAACTTATCCATATCGTAGATGATACCGGCATCAAACTGGAACTGACGGCTGATGCTCTGTGTCTTACCACCGAAATAGGTGGCGGCAATAGCATTCTGACTGGTCTGCTTAGTACCGCCGGGGAAGTATTTCCCGTCCAGCAGGTTCAGCGACTTGCCCAAAGTGGCAAGAGCCATAGTCGCATTCGGATCTATATAGTTGATGTCAATCAGCGGAGCAGCATGTTCAGGGAAGTTCGGGCGCATAGAAGCAGCCTCACCCCAGAAGTCACCCTTGTTCTTATGAGCATTATAGAAGGTAGCACTGGCATTGGCCCAACCCTTCACGACCTTGTTGACCACGAGGTCTACATTACCACGTACACTGAAACGGTCAGTATAGTTGTCCTTGGCGTTGCCGAAGTCCAGCATATCTCCAAAACGATAGTAGTTGATGTTCGTGTAGAAGTGGGCGCGCGAACCACCTCCCTGAATCTCTAACGTTGCATCCGAACGATTATAGGTTCTGCGGATATACTCATCAGAATAGTAGTTGACGTTCGGATAACGATAAGGATTAGCACCCAAAGCATGGTTATATATCTCCTGCTGACTATATAATGGATCAGCGCCGTCATTTCTGCGAGCTTCATTGTAGAGCGTCATATACTCTGCCGAGCCCAGATATTCCGGCATGGTCTTGGCAACATACAATCCGGTGTTGGCGTTGGCCGTAATCTGCAGGCCATCGACCTTGCCACGCTTGGTCGTAATCACAATGGCACCCTTGGCTCCTTTGGGACCATAGAGAATGACTGCCTGAGCACCCTTGAGGAAGGTTATCTGCTCAATCTCAGAAGGTTGAACATTGTTAGACGGGCGCTTCACGCCGTCGATAATCACAAGCGGCAGGTTACCATTATCGTTGTTGTCGAGACGGTCATTGTCCATACCCCAAAGGTTAACACCCCAAAGGTTATTGCTAGACAAGCCACTGACAAGTCCTAACATGTCATCAAGGCTGCCCTGGGTATAATCCTTCTTCGCCAACTCTTCCATATCAATATAGGAAACTCCTCCGAGCAGATGGTCAGCATCCACATCTCGGAAAGCCACATGGACTTTCTTTTTGGCCACGGTAGAGTCAGCATCGGCAGTAGTCTGAGCATTGACCGTCATAGGCGATGCTGCCAGCATGGCAAAGAGAAATATATTAGTTTTTATATTCTTCATAAAATTATCTTTTCTCTATTCGTTATTCACTATTCACTAGCGCGAAGCGCGTTTTACCATCCCGGATTCTGCTTAAAACCTTCATAAAGATATGTATCCTTGTCGGGAAGCGGGAACCAATAGTGCTTGGCTTCCAAATGACGCAATATCAGCGGTTCTTTCCTGAAGTTACCAACCTTGGCATCCTTAGGATTGTTCTTCACTTCACGAGAGGTCTTGTCATAGAACCAGTCATCAGGCATCAGGCGCTCAAACTCATGAGAGTATTTCAGCGTATAAGGAGACTCTGTCAGGAGCAGCCAGCGCTGAAGGTCGCACCAGCGGAAACCTTCGAAAGCCAACTCCACGGCACGCTCACGGCGCACGACGTCAATGAAGTCTCTTGTTTTCTGCAGGAAATGATTCGGGACACGCTCCATGGGATAGTCGGAAGTGTTTACACGGTCACGGAGTATATTCACGGCATCAACGGCAGAATAAGCCATACTGTAGGTCTTATCCCTGATGATACTGATATCGGTCTCCGCCTCAGCAATAGCTGCCATAGCCTCTGCATACATCAGATAGACATCGGCCAGACGCATATAGGGGAGGTAAGCCTGGAGAGCGTGATCCCACTCGTACCATTTGTCACCCTTATTACACTGGTGAGGAATCAGTTTCTGGATGAAATAGCCCGTGCTGCTGCCATGGTCCACATCGCGCATGGCACCACCGGTGTAAAGCGAGCAGTAATCCAGCTTCTTCTGTTCCGGTGACAAATCATCAATGCTAAGCACATAGTGGAAGCCGTCGAAGACAATGTCGTGATAGAATCGCGGGTCACGGTTCTTGAACGGGTATTCGGGATCCCACTTCGAATTCGGATTGCGGACATACTCACCATTCTCAATCAGATAGATGGGTTCGCCATCGTCCGTACCATACTGGTCAATGAGGTTGGCAGTAGGATGGTGGATAATGTTGTCATGCTCAACAAGACCTGCCACCTTGGGACCGAAAATCTTGGCACAGTTCCAGTTGGAAGAGTTAGCACCAGGATAAATACCACGGAAAATCACCTCCTTGGCTCCTGGCATCTTCCACTGTTGCTTATGAGTATAGAAGATGTCTGAATAAAAATTATCCGCATCACCATTCTCGTCCTTCGTATGATTATAGAGATCATTGTCTGCAAAGCGGAACTCAGCCAGCTTATAGGGCACTTCTCCTTTGTAAACCATGTCAAGAGCCTTGCCTAAAGCCTCGGCAGCCAGTCGGCAATATTTCTCGTCATAATCGTAGGTCTTACCGTTGGAACTGGCACCCATCAACTGAGCGACACCTCCGTCCTTGGTTTTTTCAAACTCCTTCATAAGTGGTGAACCTGCCCACAGATAGCACTTGCCCAAATAGCAGAGGGCCATGAACTTGTTGATACGCAACTCGTTCTTACCACTGGTGTCACCACCAGTCTTTCCTTCTATCACCACATCGTCCCAACTGACGGGCAGAAGCTCATATGCTTTTTCAAAATCTTCAGCACAGCGGTCAGCACACTCCTGAAAAGAAAGACGAGGAAGTTCAGGAATATGGTTATCCTCAAAAGCCTGGTCTACATAGGGGAGTCCGCCGAAGTAGCACATCAACTCGAAATGCCACCAAGCACGGAAGAAATACATCTGTCCGAGCAACAGGTTGCGTTCCTGGTCTGATCCGAGCATCGACTTGATATTGGCGATACCCATGTTACATTTACGAATGCTAATCCATGAGTTTCTCCACAATGAACTACTGTTACCATTCAGCCAGCACTGGTTGTTGTTATACCAGTTACGGTAGTTACCCAAATCAACCTGATGGTCCATGTGCGCATAGCCTTCCGGATTGTGAACAGCATCATCACCGAAATTCCATGCAGTACAATAGTTCACCGTCTCCTTATTAGGAATCATACTATAGATTTCCTCAATATATCCCTGGAAGTTGCTGAAGTTCTTGAATGCCTCTTCTTCCGACACGGTTGCCTCAGGATCTTTGTCAAGCCAGTCTGTGCAAGATGTGAGGGATGCTACGCCAGCCATGAGGAGCAGCGAACCGCACAAAAGGGACTTGATGTTATTATAATTATAATATTTCATAATGCTTTATACTTAATTCTTTACTTCTCACTTTTACATGTTAAGCTTGAATCCAAAGTTATAACGTCTAACTGTTGGGTAAGCACCACCACCACCACTGTATCCGTAGTTACTCTCACGGTCATCAGGCATCTTGGTAATCAGGAAGAGGTTATTACCATTGAGGTAAATCTTCAAACTGGAGAAGCCAAGTTTCTTAATCCAGCCCTTCGTCCAAGTGTAAGCAACTTCAACGTTCTTCAAACGGAAATAAGAACCATCGTAGAGATACTGCGTACCATCGTTGTAGGAAACCTGCGTAGTAAAGCGTGGTACTACGACCTCACCATTGCCATCAACAGGATTCCACCAAGTACCATTATCATATACAGTAAGCAACTTGTTGTTAAAAGAGGCCAGACCAACGTCACGGGTAACACCTGTAACACCATAGAGCTGAGCGAAGCAGCTGAATCCTTTCCACTCCCAACCAATAGTAGCATTGTAGGTATGCTCGGGGTTACCAGTGTAACCATAAGGAGCCTGGTCGTTGATCTCATCCACGACACCATCACCATTGAAGTCAACGATGTAGTGGTCACCGATGAGTACCTGATCGTCGTCTTTCTCGCGTGCAGGCGTACTATATAATTCATCGTATGTACGAATAAAGCCATTATCAATAAAGGATATGTACTGTCCCTGAGAATAGCCCGCAGCCTTGCGGTAAGCAGGAATCAGCGCTGGGTCATCTTTTATCTTAATCTCATTATGCGCATAGGTATAGTTGCAGTTTGCCCAGAAGCGCATACCATTCTTCAACACCTTGTTAAAGCGAAGCTCAAACTCGAAACCTGAGTTTTTCATCTCTCCTTTGTTGATATCTGGGGTTGTTTTAGCGCCATAGAATGAAGGCACTGAGCGGTTGGCACCGGAAACGAAGATATCCTTACGGTCGTCACGGAACCAGTCGAAGCTACCGGCAAACATACCACCGAGGAAAGCATAGTCAAAACCGAGGTTCTTCTTTACAACGGTTGCCCATTTTAGGTCAGGATTAGCAATCGTCTTCTGATAACGTGCCACGTGAGGACTTGCAGTACCATCCACAGACATGGCATATTTCAGTTCGTTACCATTGTTCGTTATAACAGCCCAGTCGTTCAGATAAGCCCAGCGTGCTCCGGCGTTATCATCACCAATTTCACCGATAGAACCACGAATCTTGAACATATCAACGATATGCTTCTCCCTCAGTTTCTTCATAAAGGGCTCTTCAGAGAGCATCCAACCTGCAGCACCAGAACAGAAGAAAGCAAAGCGATTATCAGGAGAGAACTTCTGTGAACCGTTGTAAGCACCGTTGAACTCAGCGAAATACTTACCCTTATAATCGTATGTTGTACGGAACACCCAGTCTTCACGACGCCATTCAAGCTCGGAATTAGCAGCATTGATACGACGTTTCCAGTTACCCATGACCGATACGTTATGATCGCCAAACTGACGCTGCCAGAAGAGCTGAAGTGACATTTCCGTAGCTCGATTGGTATAGCTTACATTACCGGCCTGTGTTTTCCAGTCAACAGGTTCGTAGAAATCGAAGCCTGTGTTGTCAAAAATAGCTTTCTCGTAGAGCAACTGTCCATCCTCAGGAAGAATGTACGCTCTCTTATTGGCGTGACCTTGCGCATTAATACCACGGCCTGTCTCATTGAACTGGTTATCCCAAGAAATAGTACCGCGCGCGATAAGGCCCTTGGTGATGAAATCCAAGTTCTGCTCCAGAGCAAAGTCTGTATAAATACGAGTGATGGCATCCTCCGTATAACCGGCAGTAGCAACGTTCATCGGAGAGTTGGCCACATTGGAAACCAACGGGTAGTAACCCCAAGCGCCGTCTGAGAACTGCACGGGGAAGAGGTTGGGGGCCATACCATAGGCACCAGCCCAGTTCTGCTGCTGGAAGAATTCGCCATCATTACCATAATAATAACGAGGGGTCTTCTTCTGGGCTGTTGAACCAGAAAGGTTCACCTTGAACTGGGTAGTCTTCGTAATCTGGAAGTCCAAGTTCGAACGCACATTCAAACGATTGTACGAATAACCGCCTTCATAACCCTGGTGGTTGTCCCAAATCTTGGTCATATCACCTTCATTCTGATAGTCGAATGCTACGAAATACTTTACAAACTTCGTACCACCGGAAATATTCAGGTTAGCATTATATGACAAAGCAGTGCTCTTAAACATCTCGTCTTGCCAGTCAACGTTGGCATAACGTTCTGCCTGACTATAGTAACCCAGTTCAGTGCCATCAGCTGCAAAATTCTGCTTAGCCGTATAATCCTGATTGCGGAAGTTGTTGATGAAGGTCTGAGGACGATAGTAAATCCACGAATCCTTACCGCCAATAGCGAGCTCGTGTTCGATTGCCTCGTTGCGGAGCATATAGCCATCGTAAGAGTCGTATTTGCGCGGAAGCTTCGATACAGCCTTCAAGGTTGCATTGAAACCCACATCAATGCGGGCCTTACCTTCCTGGCCACGCTTAGTAGTAATCAGGATAACGCCGTTAGCACCTTCCACACCATAGACGGCAGTAGCAGAGGCGTCCTTCAGCACGGAAACGGTTGCAACTGACGTAATATCAACGGACTTGATATCACGCTTTACACCATCAACAAGAATTAGCGGCTGAGCATCTTGGTTCCAAGCAGCTGCACCACGAATATAGATTCGCGGATCTTCCTCACCGGGCTGACCGGTAGAAGCGATAGTTGCCACACCGGGGAGGTTACCTGTTAAGGCTGCACCCACACTACCGATACCTGCTGCACGTTCCAGCACCTCACCCGTGGTCTGGGTGATAGCACCCACCACAGAGGCCTTCTTCTGTTGGCCGAAACCTACTACGACGACTTCCTCCAATTGGGTGTCGTCTTTAAGCGTCACTTTAAAAGAGCGCTGTTTTCCGACTTTCACCTCCTTGGAGGTCATACCTACATAGGAGATTACCAGCGTTGTCTGTTCTGATGGCACCTTCAGTTGGAAGTTACCATCGAAATCGGTCACAGTTCCCAGAGAAGAATTTCCCTTTACGATTACTGAAGCACCAATCAAGGGTTCCCCAGCCTCATCCGAAACTGTACCACTCACCGTGACGCCGTTCTGGGCCTGCATGGTCGTGCAGAATGCCATCAACATAAGAATCGCCGAAACAGTTTGTCTGATCAATTGTTTTAGATTCTTCATTTTGTCAGAATTTGATTCATAGTTGTTCGTTATTTATTCATGTTAGTTTTTTCACGCTGCAAAATTAATATATATATATCTTATACCTTTTATAATTTGTAACACGGACTTTGTGAAATGTAACGCTGTACAAAAAAGGCTTAAGAAAATATAAAATTATGAGCCACCCACCCCCTAAGGAGCTGGCAACCAACTGGGCTTTCCTTGTTTTTTGTTCATATCTATTTTTTGTTAAAATTGTTATTCATTCTTTTTCTTTTGAGGGAAGTAAGAGGATGACATCACGTCATCCTCTCCCCTACTAATACATACCAAAACTACTAAATTAAGTAACTTACAAATGAAGTACTTATAAAAGCTATTGTTTGAAGTTTCAACGCTTTTTCGGTTGCAAAAGTAGCTATTATCGCGCATACATACAAATAAATCTATTACACCAACTTTATTTTTTGTAACATTTCTTTGGTTAATAAAAGAAAAAGTAATATCTTTGCATGGTTTTTGTAACTCAAAACAAACTATGAAGCAAAAAATACTAACAACACTAATATGCTTACTGGGCACTTTCTGCGCGGAAGCCCAGACGGGCAGACACTTCGATGCCAACAAGAATCTGTCGAGCAGCTACACCACCCAGTTATATATCGACCGTGATGGATTTCTGTGGGTAGCCACCCGCAATGGACTCAACCGTTATGATGGCTACCAAACACTCGTTTTCAAAAAAGAGAAGGGTAACGACCTCGGAATGGCCAGCAACTACGTCAACTGTATATTACAAGACCGCAACGGCCTATTTTATATAGGTATGTATGGAGCTTTCCAGACCTACGACGGCGAACGTTTCAACAATATCAAGACATACGACTTGGAGGGACGCCACATGCCCAGCTATATCACCTGCCTGCTGGAGAGGAAGAACGGTGACATCCTTATAGGCACCTCCGGACGTGGACTGATGCGCTTGACCAACAAGCAGGAAGCCCATCAGATGGGAGGTATATTAAAAGACCTGATCACCATCCGCCACATGATAGAAGACAATCGGCAAAATATTTGGATTGTCACAGATAACAAAGGTTTGCTTCGTTATGACGGCAAATCCCTTCGTCATTACTTTGACCAACCGGAACAGCGAGAGACGGTGCAAGACGTCTGCCAGGATCATCAGGGACGAATCTATGTAGGAACCTCAAATGCAGGTTTGTTCCGCATCGACGGCAAAGTGCCCGTACATATTGAAAGCACTGGCAACAAACACATCTCCTCCCTCTATGTAAACAGTGAAGGAGAAATTATGATTGGCTACGACGGCTTAGGCCTGGCCATCTACGACCCCAAAACCAACACACTGAAAGACAACCCCTACTATAGCCGAGAGGTAGACCTCAGTACGGCCAAGGTTTACAGCATCTGCGAAGACACGAACGGCAACATCTGGCTGGGCCTGCTCCAGAAAGGAGTGTTTATGCAACCAGGCAAAACCACCGGATTCCAGTACATGGGCTATAAGCTTGGCACACACAATATCATCGGTACAGCCTGTGTGACCAGTGTTATGGTGGGCATCAACGGCTATACCTGGGTTGGCACCGACAAGGACGGTCTCTATTGTCTGGACCAGAACATGAAGGTCGTCAAACATTTCAAAGAGGGTTTCCCTTCTACCATCTTAAGTCTTACTGAAGACAATACGGGACGCGTCTGGTTAGGAACCTATAAGGAGGGATGTGGCTGGATTGACACGAAATCATTGACATATCACTCCCAAGATCTGCCACAAGGTACACGTCTCAGCGTCTTCGACCTCACCTGTTCCGATGACGGCACCGTCTGGATAGCCACCATGGGCCAAGGCCTGCTACGTTACAACACCAACACAGGCGATGTCAAGCAGTATGTGATGGCAGAGGAAGCGAGCATCGACCGAAAGGTAAACAGTATCACCAACAACTACATCTCACAGATAGCCCTTTCACCCGACAAAAAACGGATATATGTCGCCACATCTATGGGTGTCTGCGCCATGGACATCAAGAAAGAAGACTGGCTCTCTACCTTTAATGGTAAGAACACACCGAACTATGGTGTTCCCACGCGCATCGCACGAGAGTTTGGAGGGAAGCTGCGCATCGGCACCAACGACGGTCTGTTCTGCTATGACCTGAAAACCCACAAGACAGACCATCACAGCATTGAGAGCGGACTGGCAGACAACGGCATCTCGAGCATAGAGGAAGACAAGCAGGGAAACCTTTGGATAGCTACCGACCACGGACTCTGCCGCGTGAACAGACAGAACCATGCCGTCAGCAACTTTTTTGTAGACAATGGACTGCAGTCGAACGAGTTCAGCGACGGAGCTTCATGGCTAGCCCCCGATGGAAAACTGATTTTCGGAGGATTGGGAGGCATCACGTGGTTTGATCCTCGCGAAATCAAGGAAAGAGGATGGAAAGCAGAAGTGAAGCTGACGGGATTCTCCGTCAATGGCGAGGCCGTCACCCCAGCCACCATGTCAGGCTTTTGGAGAATCACCAACACGGCAGTCATCTCCTCTAACCGTTTCGTGCTGAGCCCTAGTGACAACACTTTTGCCATCCAACTCTCTACGCTGACCTATGATAACCCAGAACACATCACCTACCGCTATCGCATCAATCACGAAGAATGGGTTCGCATGCAACCTGGGGTCAACGAAATTACCTTCAGCCATCTGTCGCCAGGCAGCTACGATTTCAGCGTAGTAGCAGAGCAGAACGGTATCTCGACACCCGAGCGCCATTTTACCGTGACAATCCATGCCCCATGGTATCGGACACCGCTGGCATACCTTATATATATAATAATACTCGCAGTGCTCTTCTTGATGTACCGGAGGCAACATCGTAAAAAGGAGCAAGACCGTCTGCGCCTGCAAGAACACATCCATGCAGAAGAAATTGCTGACGCAAAGTTGCGGTTCTTTATGAATATCTCGCACGAGATTCGCACGCCTATGACGCTGATAGTCACGCCGTTGCTGTCACTCATCAAACACGATGACGACCCACGCCGACGCAGCACCTATGAGATCATCCGACGCAATGCGGAACGCATTCTCGGCCTCATCAACCAAATGATGGACCTGCGAAAGATTGACAAAGGGCAGATGCAGATGCATATGTGCAAAACGGACCTGATTAGCTTTATTGGCGACATTCATGCGCTCTTCACCCAACAGGCCAAAGCCAAGAGCATCCAGCTCAACTACGAACACGACGCCACGGAACTGCCAATATGGATTGACCGCGGCAACTTCGACAAGATTATCGTCAACCTGCTGTCAAACGCTTTTAAATTCACGCCACCAGGGGGAAAAATCAACATCCGCGTAACACATAACGACCAGCAGGCCATCATCAGCATCCGCGATAATGGCATAGGTATCCCCGAAGACAAGCTAGAACGTATCTTTGAACGTTTCTACCAGTCACCGTCAAGCATTAACGACCGTAATACTGGCACAGGAATAGGCCTTGACCTGACACGTTCGCTGGTAGAACTGCACCACGGCACCATCATAGCCCGAAATAACAATGGCGAAAAGGGGTGTGAATTCGTGGTTACTATTCCGTTAGGCAACAGTCACCTGAAACCAGAAGAGATTGTCCTGGAAGTTCCTCCCACGATTGAGAATGACAATATGGAAGAGGAAGCAGAAGTAGAAGTGCTTGAAAATAAAGAACTTCCAAAAGTCAACAAACGTCAGAAGATAGTCGTCGCTGAGGACGACTCGGAGATTCGTGACTATCTGAAGACAGAACTGAGCTCTGACTATGACGTTATCTGCTGCGCCAACGGCAAAGAAGGCCTCAGCGCTATCTTGAAGCACCTGCCCGACCTGGTCATCTCAGACATTATGATGCCCGAGATGGACGGTAACACGCTATGTTCGAAAATCAAGTCGAACGCAGCCACCAACCATATCCCAGTCATTCTGCTGACAGCCAAGAGCCGTGAAGAGGATCAGTTGGAGGGCTTGGAGATGGGAGCAGACAGCTATATTGTCAAGCCTTTCAACATGGATATCCTGCGTCGTACCATCATTAACCTGATACACACTCACCAGACGCTACAGCTCAAATTCGGCCGTAACGACCAGTTAGAGGAGTTGGTCGACGATATCAAGATGAAGTCTCCCGACGACAAATTGCTGGAACGTGTCATGAGTGTCATCAACAAAAACCTTGGCAACGCTGACCTTAATGTCAATATTATTGCCGACGAGGTGGGCATCAGCCGTGTACACCTACATAGAAAGATGAAAGAACTGACTGGGCAGACGCCGCACGACTTTATTCGCAATATCCGCATGAAAAAAGCCGCCAACTTGTTGTCGGGCGGCAATATGAACGTTTCGGAAGTGATGTACGCCTGCGGCTTCTCAAATGCAGCATCGTTCTCGACCGTCTTCAAGAAAATGTACGGTATGTCACCACGTGACTACATGAACGAGCACCAGGCTCGAGGAGCCAAGGAATAGGACTACTTACTTGTCGGCTATCTTGCGGAAACTCTGCAGCTTCTCACCAAAGCAGAGATCGCCGCAGTCACCAAAACCGGGAACAATATACTTCTGTTCGTTCATGCCCTGGTCAATAGCGGCACACCATATAGTACTGTTCTCGGGCAAGGCTTCCTTGACGACCTCGATACCCTCGGGAGCAGCAATGACACAGCACACATGAACCTGCTTGGGCTTGCCGGCCTGAAGCAATGCCTCTATAGCTGCTGCCAGACTGCCACCCGTAGCCAACATGGGGTCGACAATAAGCAGGGTCTTGCCCTTAACGCTGGGGGTGGCAATATATTCCGTATGAACACCAACCTCAGTATGCTCACGGTTCAAATACATGCGGAACGCTGACACAAAGGCATTGTCTGCCCCATCAAAGACATTGAGGAAACCCTGATGGAAAGGAAGACCGGCACGTAGCACCGTGGCAATCACCATATCCTCCTGCTTGATCAGAGGAATATCAAGGGAACCCAACGGGGTCTTGACGGTTTTGGGTTTATACTCGAGGGTCTTCGACAATTCGAAAGCCATCATTTCGCCAATCCGTTCCACATTATGGCGGAAGGTCAGGCGGTTCTTCTGATAATTCTTGTCGCGCAACTCAGCCATATAGTGGTTGATGATGCTGTTCTGCTCTGAGAAATTGATTACTTTCATAGTTTTGTAGGCTATTATTTAATGATGCAAAGATAAACATTTTTGTCAACTCCGTGTTACAAAAGTGTCCAAGTTATGTAACTTTTTGTATACTTTAACGGAAAAAGTACAATTAAAAAGCAAATAATTGTGAATTATGAATTACGAATTATGAATTATTTCGTACCTTTGCACCCGGTTTTAAGTAATAAATAGGTATAAGTAAATTCACACAATAAAGTTATTAACAATTATGGCAAAGTTAGATTTGACACAGTATGGCATCACCGGTTCTACCGTGATTGCTCACAATCCGTCGTATGAGTTCCTCTTTGAGGAAGAAACCAAGGCTGGTCTGACCGGTTTCGATAAGGGTCAGAACACAGAGCTGAACGCTGTTAACGTGATGACTGGTATCTACACCGGCCGTTCTCCTAAGGACAAGTACATCGTGAAGGATGCACAGAGCCAGGACAAGGTATGGTGGACTTCTGAGGAGTACAAAAACGACAACCACCCCATGTCTGAGGAGGTTTGGAAGACCGTTAAGGAGATTGCCATCAAGGAGCTCTGCAACAAGGACCTGTATGTCGTTGATGCTTTCTGTGGTGCTAACGAGGCTACCCGTCTGCGTGTCCGCTTCATCGTTGAGGTGGCTTGGCAGGCACACTTCGTGAAGAACATGTTCATTCAGCCCACCGCTGAGGAGCTGGAGAGCTTCGAGCCTAACTTCGTGATTTACAACGCTTCTAAGGCTAAGGTTGAGAACTACAAAGAGCTGGGTCTGAACTCAGAGACCTGCGTAGCCTTCAACACTACCAGCCGTGAGCAGTGCATCATCAACACCTGGTATGGTGGTGAGATGAAGAAGGGTATGTTCTCAATGATGAACTACTATCTGCCCCTGCAGGGTATCGCTTCAATGCACTGCTCTGCCAACACCGATATGGAGGGTAAGAACACCGCTATCTTCTTCGGTCTGTCTGGTACTGGTAAGACCACGCTGTCAACCGATCCTAAGCGTCTGCTGATTGGTGACGACGAGCACGGATGGGACGACGAGGGCGTGTTCAACTTCGAGGGCGGTTGCTACGCTAAGGTTATCAACCTCTCTAAGGAGAACGAGCCTGACATCTACGGTGCCATCAAGCGCGACGCACTGCTTGAGAACGTTACCGTTGCTGAGGATGGTAAGATCGACTTCGCTGACAAGAGCGTAACTGAGAACACTCGCGTAAGCTATCCTATCAACCACATCGAGAAGATTGCCCAGAAGGTAAACGGTAAGAGTGCTGGTCCTGAGGCTAAGAATGTGATCTTCCTGAGCGCTGACGCCTTCGGCGTACTGCCTCCCGTATCTATCCTGACACCTGAGCAGACCAAGTACTACTTCCTCTCTGGTTTCACAGCTAAGCTGGCTGGTACAGAGCGTGGCATCACTGAGCCCACTCCCACCTTCTCTGCTTGCTTCGGCCAGGCATTCCTCGAGCTGCACCCCACCAAGTATGCTGAGGAGCTCGTTAAGAAGATGGAGAAGAGCGGTGCTAAGGCTTACCTCGTAAACACTGGTTGGAACGGTACCGGCAAGCGTATCTCTATCCCCGATACTCGTGGTATCATCGACGCTATCCTCGATGGTGCTATCCTGAAGGCTGAGACCAAGAAGATTCCTTACTTCGACTTCGAGGTTCCCACAGCTCTGCCCAACGTAAATCCCGCTATCCTCGATCCTCGCGACACCTACGCTGATGCTGCTGAGTGGAACAAGAAGGCAGAGGATCTGGCTGCTCGCTTCATCAAGAATTTCAAGAAGTACGAGGGTAATGAGGCCGGTAAGGCTCTCGTAGCTGCTGGTCCGAAGCTCTAAGAGCATTTTTTTGACCTACATCAAAATATGGGGCGGTTTCTTACGAAATCGCCCCTTTTTGTGCGTCTATTGATAAAAATGCAGTAATTTTGCACCTGCAATCGAGAGGATTGCATTGTTATTCATTAGGTTAGTAGTTTTTTATTTAAGGTTAAAGATTATGTTATTAGATTTTCAGATGACGATGATGTTGGCACTGGTGGCTGCAGCCATGATTCTGAGTGTCATTACACTGATGAATACCAACATCCGTTAGCGGAAAGAGTGCGGGGTGAGTGATTCATACCGCACTCTTTTTTTGTTTATAAAACCTAAAATATAGCCTTTTATCATATATTTAACTTAATAAAAGGTAGAAATATGCTCAAAATTGAAGAATTGTGCGTAAATTTGCACGGAATTTTGGACTAAGTACTCAACATATGAAACAAATAAGGTCTATATACCTGTTGCTCACGGCCATCATCGTGCTGGTTTCTTGCAGTAAAACCGACGATACCAGCGTCACGCTTTATAGCGATGCAGCCATTACAGGATTCACACTGGGAACGCTGTCACGTACTGTCGACGGCACTACAACCAGCTACTATGGTAGTAGCTACGCATTCACTATTGACCAGATCACACGTTCCGTCTACAATAACGACTCCCTGCCCGTCGGCACAGATGCCACAGCCATTCTATGTACGATTTCGACGCTTAACAACGGTATACCCATGTTGATTGACTTGGATGGCGAAACGATGATCTACCATAGTTCGTATGATGCCGTAGACTTCACAACGCCACGTGAATACCGAATCTATGCCAGCGACGGTAGCGGTTATACTACGTATAACATCAAAGTCAACATACACAAGGAAGACGGTAACACATTCGTTTGGAAACTGATGACAGACGCACCATGGCCTACTGCTGACGACCTGCCTGCAGGCATCAAACAAGTGCTGGGCAAGAGCACTGTTGAACAGTATGGACTGTCGACCGGCAACAAGCTGATGGCCTTGCATAAAGATGGGGAAACATGGCAGACAGAATGGCAGCAAGACTTGGCAGACGATGCCGAAAATGCAGATATGCTGCCGACAGAGGATGCTTCCCTGGTCAGTTACCCCATGAACTATTCAGACTCTACCGACTATGTCCTGCTGGCAGGCAAGAGCAGCGCCAACGGAACACGTAGCATGGTATGGCGCAAGATTGTAGACTACAGCAAGAACGCTCCGACGGCCCAGTGGTCACTCATCGAGCGCGACGACAAAGACAAGTATAACCTGCCACTGCTAAGCGGGCTGACACTCATCAGATATGATGAGTCCGTCCTGGCTTTTGGCGGCGACTACAAGACCATCTACCAGAGTCGCGACAACGGCATCACATGGAAAACCAGCAAACTATTCTCGATGCCCGAGAATTTTGACTACAGCACGACTGGCGTTACCGTGATAAAAGATGACGAAAACTATATCTGGCTGTACTGCAACGGCACAGGACAGGTGTGGCGCGGACGCCTGAACCGTTTAGGTTGGAAGAAATGAAGAGCGTACTGCTAGGGATACTGTTGGTGATGGCTGTCAGTGCAAAGGCGCAGACCGAGCCGGAATACCGCTTAGAACTGGGTGGCGGCGTTGGTGCTGTGACCTATTTGGGCGACTTCAACGGCAGTATTTTCAGCAACGCACAACCGATGTTCTCGGTGTTGGCAAAATATAAGTTCGACCCTCGTATGGCTATCGCCATGAATGTCAGCTACGGACAGCTGAAAGGCGATGCCAAGAAAGCTGATGGTCACACACCCGCACAGTGGGCCGACTATAGTTTCAAGAACAACCTGGTAGATGTAGGCATGCGGTTTGAATACAACTTCTGGCCCTATGGCACAGGAATGGAATATCGCGGAGCACAGCGCCTGACGCCTTATATCTATCTAGGAATAGGCTTCACGGCCTGTAAGGCCGATAAAACGGAGACTGCCCTGAACCTGCCTATCGGTGCAGGAGTGAAATATAAGATGGCTGACCGCTGGAACTTGGCCCTGGAATGGACCATGCACTTCACGGGTAGCGACCTCTTGGACGGAGTGAAAGATCCCTATGGCATCAACAGCTCCGGACTGTTTAAGAACACCGACTGCTACAGTCAGTTGCGCCTATCGGTGACTTACGACTTATGGGCAAAATGTAGAACATGCCATAACGACCGCGATTAATGAATTGTGAATTATGAATTATGAATTGAAATATATTCCACAGCATATTGCCATTATCATGGACGGCAATGGACGCTGGGCTAACGAACGAGGCAAGGAACGCAGCTACGGCCATCAGGCTGGCGTAGAGGCTGTACGTCGCATTACCGCTGAGTGTACCCGTCTGGGGGTGAAATACCTGACGCTCTACACCTTCTCTACCGAGAATTGGGGACGCCCTGCCGACGAGGTCGCCGCCCTGATGGGCTTGGTGCTCAGCTCGCTGGAGGACGAGATATTCATGAAGAACAACGTACGCTTCCGTGTTATCGGTGACGTTCAGCGTCTGCCAGATGCCGTACAGCAGAAACTGCGTGAGACAGAAGAACATACCGCCAAGAATGACGCCATGACCATGGTGGTAGCACTGAGCTACAGCAGTCGTTGGGAAATTACCGAGGCTGTACGTAAGATTGCCAGTGAAGGTCTGCAAGACATCACGGAAGAGACTGTTAGCCAACATCTTACCACCAACTTCATGCCCGACCCCGACCTGCTGATTCGTACAGGCGGCGAAGTACGCATCTCGAACTACCTGCTATGGCAGATAGCCTACTCGGAACTATACTTCTGCGATACTTACTGGCCCGACTTCGACGAGGCTGAACTGCATAAGGCTATCGAGAGCTACCAAAGCCGTCAGCGCCGTTTCGGCAAGACCGAGGCACAAGTAGAGAGCGAGGCTTCGCCTCTAAATGAAAAATGAAAATGAAAAATGAAAAAGAAATAAAAGCTGAATGAAAATGATGAAGATAATAAAGAGCCGTGGGTGGATGATAAGTTTATCATTCATCATTTGTCATTTATCATTTAGCCACGCAGTGGCGCAAGACGTTATCATCAATCCGTCTATCTCTTATGCCGGCACGCCACGTCAGTGTGAGATTGGCGGACTGGCCGTCAAAGGTGTAGAAGGATACGAAGACTACGTGTTGACAGGTCTGTCGGGACTATCCGTCGGACAAGTGATTGACGTTCCTGGCGTAGAGATTACCGAAGCCGTCAAACGCTATTGGAAACATGGATTATTCTCAAGAGTATCTATCTCAGCCGACTCTATCGTTGACAATAAGGTGTATCTCTGTATACATCTCGCTACCCGCCCTCGCGTCAGCAGCATCATCTATAATGGTCTGAAGAAGTCAGAGCGTGAGGATATGGAGGCCAAGCTCGGTATTATGAGGGGCAGTCAGATTACGCCCAACATGCTTGACCGTGCCAAGATACTGGCAAAGAAATACTTTGACGACAAGGGTTACAAGAATGCTGAGATAACTATTACCCAGCGCGATGATGTGACCGGCAATAACGAGGTGATTCTGGACATTACTGTCGACAAGAAATCGAAGATGAAAGTGCGCCAAATCATCTTTGAAGGCAATAACCAGTTGAAAGACAATAAGATCAAGGGTGGCATGTTCAGCAAAGGAGCCTTTGGAAAAATCAATGAGGCAGGCAAATTCAAGAACATGTTCAAGGCGAAGAAGTTTACGCCCGAACGTTATGACGAAGCTAAAAAGGCACTGATCGATAAGTATAACGAGCTAGGATTCCGTGACGCCACCATCTTGGAAGATTCTGTATGGACCATTGACGAAAAGCACGTAAATGTCTTTGTCAAGGTCGATGAGGGCGAAAAATATTATATCCGCAACATCACATGGGTAGGCAACACCGTAGTCACCACCGACTGGCTGGACTTTTCGCTGGGAATGAAAAAGGGTGATGTCTATAACCAGAAGCTGATGAAGAAACGTCTCTCTGAGGATGACGATGCCATCGGCAACTACTATTGGAACAACGGTTACCTGTTCTATAACCTTGACCCTGTCGAGGTAAACATTGTAGGCGACTCCATCGACCTGGAGATGCGTATTCAAGAAGGTACACAGGCTCATATCAGCCACGTACGTATCTATGGTAACGACCGTCTCTACGAAGAGGTGGTACGCCGCGAACTGCGCACCAAGCCGGGCGATCTGTTCTCGAAGGATGCTATCCAGCGTTCTGCCCGCGAGATTGCCTCTATGGGCTTCTTCGACCCAGAGAAGGTCAATCCAGACATCAAGCCCAACTACGAAGACGGCACCGTGGACATCAACTGGGAACTGGAGCAGAAGTCCAACGACCAGCTGGAATTCTCGCTGGGTTGGGGTCAGACAGGTATCATCGGACGTGTCGGTATCAAGTTGAACAACTTCTCGATGCGCAATCTATTTGGCAAAAACAAGATGAAACGCGGACTGTTGCCCATCGGTGATGGTGAACAGCTGTCGTTATCATTCCAGTCGAACGGTAGTTACTATAGTTCGGTATCGACCGGCTATTCTACAGGATGGTTTGGCGGCAAGCGCCCGAATGCATTCAGCATCAATGCCTTCTACTCGAAACAGTCGGATATCTCGAGCACCTACCGCAACTCGGCGTGGATGAACAACTATTACAACTACGCCTACGGCTATGGTTCATACAACAGCGGCTACTACGACTACACATCGATGATGGACGACGACAAGTACATCAAGCTGTTTGGTGCCTCTGTTGGCTGGGGTAAGCGCCTGCGCTGGCCCGACGACTATTTCCAGCTGTCGCTGCAACTGGCTTACACTCGCTATATGCTGCGCGACTGGAGCTACTTCCTCATCTCGAACGGTAACTGTAACAATATCAATCTCGGCATCACGCTGTCGCGTACATCTACCGACAACCAGCTGTTCCCACGTCGCGGTTCAGAGTTCATGACCAGCGTGACGCTGACACCGCCCTGGTCGCTCTTTGACGGTAAAGACTATGCTAACCTCGGTACTGCAGAGACCTACAACACCAACGTAGACCGCTACAATGACGAGTTGCAGGAGAAATACCGCTGGATTGAGTACCATAAATGGAAGTTCAAGACACGTACCTTCACCCCGCTGACCAACGGCCAGAAGTGCTTTGTGCTGATGACCCGCGTTGAACTCGGTCTGTTAGGTTCGTACAACAAATACAAGAAGTCGCCCTTCGAGACGTTCTACGTCGGTGGTGACGGCATGAGCGGCTACTCGTCAGGCTATGCAGAAGAGACCATCGGACTGCGTGGTTACGAGAACGGTTCGCTGACGCCCTACCGCGCTGAGGGTTACGCCTACGACCGCTTCACGCTCGAGCTGCGCTATCCGTTCCTGCTGGGTAATACAACCATCTACGGACTGGGCTTCCTCGAGGGTGGTAATGCCTGGACTGAGGCCAAGAACTTCAACCCCTTCGAGATCAAGCGCTCAGCGGGTCTTGGTGTGCGTATTTTCCTGCCGATGGTGGGTCTGATGGGTATCGATTGGGCCTACGGTTTCGACAGTCCCTACGTAGGTAGTAAGAAAGGTGGCAGCAACTTCCACTTTATCCTCGGACAAGAGTTCTAAGGAAACTTTTAAACCATTCTCAAGTTTTCGCATCAAAGAGGATGTATTAACGTAATAAGAAACGATTATGAAGAAGTTTTTATTGATAATGGTAGTGGCACTATCGGTTTTGCCGATGCAAGCACAGAAGTTTGCACTGGTCGACATGGACTATATCTTCAAGAATATTCCGGCCTACGAACGTGCCAACGAGCAGTTGTCGCAGGTATCGAAAAAGTGGCAGGCAGAGGTCGAGGCCATCCAGATAGAGGCACAGACGCTCTACAAGAACTATCAGAACGAACTGGTATTCCTCTCTCAAGAGCAGAAGAAAGCTCGCCAGGATGCCATTGTTGCCAAGGAGAAGGAAGCCGCCGACCTGAAGAAGAAGTACTTCGGTCCGGAGGGCGAACTCTACAAGAAGCGTACAGCGCTGATGACACCTATCCAGGAAGAAGTTTATAACGCCATCAAGGATATTGCCGACCTACGCGGCTACCAGCTCATCCTCGACCGTGCCAGCGATCAGGGCATCATCTTCGGTTCACCAAAGATTGACATTTCCAACGAAGTCCTGTCAAAGCTCGGATACTCCAATTAAGACCCATTGGGCCTATAAGCCCCATAAGACCCATAGGTCCCATAAAAAAAAGACAAAAACAATAATAACAAATAAAAAAAACTATGAAGAAATTAATTATCTGCGCCATTTGCGCTATCTGCGGTATCACTACCGCCAACGCCCAGAAGTTCGGACACGTCAACTCACAGGAGATTATTCAGGCTATGCCTGAGTTCGCTAAAGCACGCACCGAGATTGAGGCACTCACCAAGCAGTATGAGGCCGACCTGAAGTCGATGCAGGAAGAGCTCCAGAAGAAGTCAGAGGCTTACGAGAAAGAGCAGGCTACCCTGCCCGCCAATATCAAGCAGCGTCGCGAGACAGAACTGCAGGAAATGTATCAGAAGATCCAGCAGAGCTATCAGGACAACCAGCAGGCATTGGCTAAGGAACAGTCTGAGAAGATGCAGGCTATCACCACCAAGGTGCTTGATGCCATCAAGGCCGTAGGTACTGCCGGCAACTACGTATACATCATGGACCTCTCGAGCGGCATCCCCTACATCAGCACTACGCTGTCTACCGATGTCACCAAGGACGTCAAGGCTAAGCTCGGCCTGTAAATAACACTACAAACACAGTAGAAATCCTGCATAACCTGCACCTGCATTGATAGTCAGGCGGTTATGCAGGATTTTTCTTGCAAAACATTACCTCGCTCGCAAAACATAACATTCACTCGGTAAATACTTAGTTTTTAAATGGTGAATACATAGTAGTCACTGCGTCAAAACATAGTATTCATTTTGTCAGTGCAACGTGCATCTACTTTCTAACACAGTGTGTCCATACTTGTTAGTCGCCAATGTGGCAATTGTAGTCCGTCGATGTGGGACTTTGTGGTCGGCAAAGCGTAACTTTATCGAGGGCATACCGTAACTGACGTGTACTGAATAAGTTGACACTTTTATATGCAGCATGAGGGATGACGGGAGAGATCAGGGGAGAGATGACGGGAGAGATCCAAGCCGCCAATCTGCGCTCCATCCCTTTGTACAAAGGCTTTTCCAGTTGTCGACGGGAGAGATAAGGGTTTTTATTTTTTTGACATAGAACTCGTACAAGAATCGCTACCTTGGACAGCTACTTATATATAATTACTCATATAGATGACGAATATAAAATTACGAGCTTGATTCAGGGTTATGTATTGCCCCAGCCTGCTGTCAGAAAACCGTAATAGACCTCCAATCATCCATTTTTCTCCTAAAATGTTCAAGAAATCAAGAAAAAAAGCACATTTTTTTAGTTTTCTTCTTGTTATTCCAAAAATAATTATTATCTTTGTCAGCAATATCGGGGAGAAATCCCGATTGGCATGCATTAGCTTTTTATTTCGCACTTACCGAAAAGACCTAGGAAATCTGTTTTGGAATAGTTCGATTTAATTAGCGAGGGAAAGACTAATGGAGAGTCCTCTCTCATTGCAATCTTAATTAAGCTATGCTCGCGCTTGGCGTGGTAGCATTCTTATAAGGTTGCAGGGGTTCCATTTCCTAGGTCTGCCCCTTTGGTAAGTGCATAGGAGTGGCCACGCCATTCTATATGTTCTTAATCTTGCCTTAATTATTAACCTAAAATAGTTAGCAACATGAAGGAATTACTATTGTTGATGACACTATTTTCTTTCGTTACCTCATCTTGGGCACAACGGAAGACGCAAATAGTGGAGCCAGTTTCTCAAAGTGTCACTCAGACTGGGAAAATTTTTAAAAGGAAAGTGGCCATTAGTCGTTTCAGTAATGAAACTCAATATGCAAAGGGTATTTTCTATGACAAAGAAAATGATCCTATGGGCAAACAAGCCTTGGATATCTTATCAGCGAAATTAGCTGCGTCAGGAAAATTTATGTTATTAGAGCGAAATGATTTAGCCTCTCTGCTAGAAGAAGCAAAGAAAAGTGAAAATGGTTCTGCGGCAATTGGCGCTGATTATTTAATCATTGGTTCAGTAACAGAATTTGGACGGAAGAACACAGGTAAGTCAGGTGTGTTCACTAATGTTAAAACACAAACAGTTGAGGCTGCCGTTGCAATTCGCCTTGTTGATGTCTCAACAGGACTTACAATTTATGCTGACGAAGGAAAGGGTTCTGCAGAACTGACGACAAAAACCACAATGGGAGTTGGCGGACGCGCCGATTATGACGCAACATTAAGTGATAAAGCAATTTCTGAAGCTATAGGACAGCTTGTTGAGAACATTATTAATAAATGTACTGATAAACCATGGCGGACATTTTTCCTTTCTTATGATGACGATGCCCAACTTATTGCTGGTGGAGCAAGCCAAGGTATCAAAGTTGGCGATGTGTTTGCAGTCAAAACTAAAGGGAAAAAAGTCAAGAATCCACAAACAGGTATTATGATAGAACTTCCTGGAAAACAAATAGGTACGGTTACTGTTACCGAGACCTCAGGTGATACGCCGGAGGCAGAATATTCTTATGTTACTTTTAATGGAAGTGGAACATCTGTTGATGGAAGTAAATTGAACAATTACATTATTGAAGAAATTAAGTAGTCATGAAAACCAAATTTTTTGTATTGATGCTTATAGTAGCCTGCATATTGATGGGCTGCAAAGCAAATTATCCTGTCGCCCAGCAAAGTGGTAAGGAAGATATGGCATATTTAGTGTTTGTAGGCCCATTGGGGACCTATGGAAATGGATTAAGGCCAGTTCAGGTTACAGTAGATGATACTACTTTCGAGGCAAAAGTCGTAAAGCCTAAGACTGCCAATAGAAAAGGTGTGCAATATGGTGTTGCAACAGGTCGTCGAAACATCACTGTTAAATTTGAAGGCCGTACAGTTTACAGCAAGCAAGTATTTTTATCAAGTCAAGAAACCAAAATTATTAATTTGCCATGAAAAAGTTATTTATTGTGGTCGCTTGTGTGATTGTAATGGCATCGTGTTCATCACCAAAGACGCTCTATTCTTGGTATGACTCAGAGGATGCTAGTTACAAATATACAAAAAGAGGTACAGAAAAGACCTTAGAGGAAGCAATGGAACAGTACCAGAAAGTAATTATGAAACAAAAGGGGCTTCGCAAAACTGTTCCGCCAGGAGTTAATGCTGAATATGGCTACCTTCTTTATAAAGCAGGAAAAAAAGAAGAGGGGCTAGCTCTCTTGAAAGCTGAAATGAAGCTTTATCCTGAGTCTGAAACATTTATTTCAAGAATTGTAAAACAACTGGGAAAATGAAGAATTATATATTAATTGGGTTAGCGACATTGTTATTAACATCTTGTGCGCAACAAATTACACGAGGTGAGCAGTATGCCAAAATGTATGAGGAAAAGCCTCTTACTATTGCTGTTATGCCACCAATAAATCAGACTAATCATGTAGAAGCAAAAGATTACTTCTATACGACTTTGTACGCTCCTTTATGCGAAAAAGGATATTACGTTTATTCGCCTATGATGACGATGGAAATGTTCCAGTCAGAAAGTGCTTATGATGCGGAGCAATTCATTGAAAGTGATCTTTCTCAGTTTCGGAAAGTATTAGGAGCTGACGCAGCCATGTTTACCATAATTAAATCATGGAAACGTAATAAAGTCGGTGCTAAAATAACAGTAGGAGTGGAATATCTCTTACGCTCAACTAAGACAGGAGAGACGCTATATAAACGTGAGGGGCTGATAAATGTGGATACGAGTGTTAATACTGGTGGCGGACTACTCGTTAATCTTGCAGCGAGCGCTATCAAAACTGCAGTGACAGATAAAGTCGTTGCCGGTCGAGTGTGTACAGTATTTGTACTAAGCGACATGCCTGAAGGGAAATATGGCACTTTGTATGATAAAGACCAAAAATTGAAAGCAGGTAAAAGCTACATTAAAGCTACTGTTAAGGGATAATATTATTAGAAACAGATTTTATTAAACAAAGTGCACAACGGGGTCTCCGTTGTGCACTTGTTCTTCACTATTTTCTAAATTACAATCATTATTGAGGGACGTCGCCCTCAGTGTTTCTTCATGGACGCTGAGATAAGCACATGTATTTAGACGATTTATCATATAATCACTGCAAAAATATCGTTTTCCTTTTGTATTTCTCTCACTTTTTTGTAACTTTGCGCACAGATTGATAAAAACAATACGATTATGAGAAAAAGCGCGCTAATATTAGTAATGGCTCTGATGAGTCTGGTGAGTTATGCACAGCAAGACGCAGCTACAGCACCCATGAAGTTCGGGTTCCTGAGCTACGACTCCGTGATGGTGTCAATGCCTGAATACGTACAGGTACAGACGAATCTCACACAGTTGCGTACGCAGTATGAGGCTGAGCAGCAACGCGTGGCCGACGACTTCAATCGCAAGTACGAAGAGTTCCTCGATGGCCAGCGGAGCTATCCGAAGACCATTCTGCAGAAGCGTCAGAGCGAACTGCAAGAGATGCTCGACAAAAACATCGCCTTCAAGAAGGAGAGCCAGCGTCTGCTGGCTGAAGCCGAGACAAAACAGTATCAGACGCTGCGCACACGCATTCAAGGGGCCGTCGAGACGGTCGCTAAAGCGCAAAACCTTTGTTTTGTGCTCAACACCGATACGGGTGCCTTCACTTGGATGAGCGCCGAGAAGGGTGAGGACATCACAGAAGCTGTAAAGCAGCTTTTAAAATAAGCGATGAGCAGTGAGTCGGGGCCTATTGGCATTTTCGACAGTGGCTACGGAGGCCTGACCATCCTGCATGGCATCCGCCAACTGCTTCCCCAGTACGACTATCTCTATCTGGGCGACAATGCTCGTGCACCATACGGTCCTCGCTCTTTCGACGTGGTGTATGAGTTCACGCTGCAAGCCGTTACACGACTGTTCGAGATGGGGTGTCACCTTGTCGTCTTAGCGTGTAACACCGCCTCAGCAAAAGCGCTGCGCACCATTCAGCAAAACGATTTGCCCAAGCTCGACGCCAGCCGCCGGGTATTGGGCATCATTCGTCCTACGGCAGAAGTCATCGGCTCACTGACACATAACCGGCACATCGGCATCTTCGCTACCGAAGGCACCATCAAAAGCCAGTCGTATGACTTAGAAATACACAAGTTCTTTCCTGACATTCAGGTCTCTGGTGTCGCCTGCCCCTTCTGGGTACCGTTGGTGGAATACAATGAGGCAGACTCACCTGGTGCCGACTACTTCGTCAAGAAGCGGATCGACCAGCTGATGCGCCTCGACCCACAGATTGACACCGTTATCTTAGGTTGCACACATTATCCCCTACTCTTACCTAAGATTCACAAATACATCCCCCGCGGCATTCGTATCATCTCACAGGGCGAATATGTCGCCAACTCGCTGCAACAGTATTTCGAGCGTCATCCCGAGATAGAGCAGCGCTGTACACGCGGCGGTCAGACACGCTATCTGACTACTGAGAATTCTGAGAAGTTCAAGGAGTCGGCACAACTATTCCTCCACGAACCCGTAGAGGTGACTACCATCACTTTAGGATAAGAATAACCCACTAAAACTAATTACTCTGCTTAAACATCGACTATTATCATTCGTTATGCTGTTTACCGCGACAATGGCGGCATGGGCAGAGGAGACAGAGCAAATCATTGAATCGACCTTCATAGGCTGGACTTATTTACCGTCTGAGATGTATTCGGAAGGTGTGCTGCTAACCCAGCAAGACAACGACTGGGACTGGTACTCCAGTGCCCCCAATCCTTACTGGCCAAAAGGAGAGATGAGCGAACTGAACGGCGAAAAGGTTCTGGTGAAGTAATCATCTAAATAGCAGGCGACGCGAAAAATAGCGTACGGGATACCATACACTTAGGAATCCGACGGCAATCACCGTCAGCAGTATCAGGATGACATCCTGCGGATGGACGCTGACGGGATAGGCATCGATGACGAAGTTGCCCTCGCTGCTTCCCAGCCTCACGAGGCCGTACTGCTGTTGCAGCCAGCAGAGCAAGAGGCCTACGAGGATACCAATGACGGCACCTACAACGCTAATCATACGCCCCTCAAAAAGGAATATGCGGGTAATCTGATGGTTGCTGGCACCAAGATTGCGCAACGTCATCACACTGTCACGCTTGTCAATAATCAGCATCGATATCGAACCGATGATATTGAAGCAGGCCACCAGCAGGATAAAGGTCAAGAAGAGGTAGGCAATCAACTTCTCAATCTTCATAATACGGAACGTGTCGTCTTGCTGTTCATAGCGGTCGTGCACGTAGAAATGGCCAGCAGCCAACTGCTCCATGCGCGCCTTGACAGCCTCAAAGTCGCTGCCTGGCTTCAGGCGCAGTTCAAGCGACGACAACTGACCTGGGCTGTCAAACAACTGACGGGTAAACGCCAGCGAGGTGAGGATATAGTGGTTGTCGTACTTCGCCTGTTTGATGCAGAAGACGACACCAGGCGAATAGAGCTCGTCCTCGACGAAACCCTCGACAGGATTGGCCATATTCAACTGACCTTCACGACGTGGGGCATAGATGCGCAACGGCTGCTGATAGGTATAGCCCAAGCCCAACTGGTAGGCAATGCCCAAGCCTGGAATGCCATAATGCATGTCGGCAGCATGTAACTCGAACGTACCATCACCCTCCAGGATCTCACGAACATGGGTCAGCGAGTCGAAATTGTCCTGCACACCCTTCACCTGCACCATCAGCTGACGGTTGCCATAGACTGCCAACGCCTGGTCTTCCAGACACTCGGTAGCCACCTCCACCTCATCCATCTGCCGTATTTTCAGCAGAATGGGGTCATCAGCAGCTACCGTCTTGCCTTGAACAGGCGTAATCTTGATTTGTGGGTCAATCTGGGTAAAGAACGAAGCCACCAGGTCGTGGAATCCGTTAAACACCGACAGTGTGACCACCAGCGCCATCGTAGCAACAGCGACACCTATTACCGAGATGCCGCTGATGATATTGATGGCGTTAGTCGACTTCTTAGAGAAGAGGTAACGCTTGGCGATGTAAAACGGAAAATTCATATTTCGCTTTGCTCAATATGACTTTTATTACTTCTTCAAGAGCTCGTCGATGCGCTCGATATAGTCTAATGAGTCGTCGATAAAGAAGCGCAGTTCAGGAATGATACGCATCTGGTAACGAATGCGCGTACCCAGCTCATAGCGTATCTGCTTTTCATTGCGCGTAATGTTCTGCAACAACTCTTCACCACGCTCAGACGGGAAAATGCTGAGATAGGCTGTACAGATGCTCAGGTCAGGCGAAATCTTCGTTCGCGTCACGCTGATCATCACGCCGTGCATAGCGCGGGTCTGCTCCTGAAAGATCAGTGAGAGTTCTTTCTGGAGCAGACGGGCTATCTTGTTTTGTCTTGTTTCTTGCATATTTACTTTTTGTCGTCCTTCTTCTCGTCCTTCTTGTCTTCCACAATCTCCAGCACTTCCACGTCGAAAACGAGAGCACTAAAGGGCTTGATGGTTCCAGTGTCGCGGCTGCCATAGGCCAGCTCCTGCGGGATGTACAGCTGCCACTTTGAGCCAACGGGCATCAGCGTGAGTGCCTCAGTCCATCCCTTGATTACCTGATTGGGCGAGAACGTAACAGGCTCACCACCATGCTTCTCGGTAGAGTCGAACACAGTACCGTCAATCAGACGGCCCTCATACTTCACCTTTACCTTATCGCTCTCCTTGGCAACAGGACCGTTACCTTTGACCAGCACCTTGTATATCATACCACTGGGCAGTACGGTGATACCCGACTTCTTTTTCTTGGCCAGCTTAGCCTGGGCAGCCAGGAAGTCCTCACCGGCCTTCTTGTTGGCGCCATACTTTTCCAACAGGGCATCATTCTTCACCTGCTCCATCAGCTGCTTAGCCAGCTTCGAGGCTTCTTCAACGCTCATCAGACCGTCCTTGCCAGTGACACCACTGACGAAACCTGCCATAAACTGGTCGTACGAGATGCTCCTGTCGCTATCGTTACCATACAGTTCCTTATTGATACCGGGCTTCATCTGACGCAGAACCTGCTGACCAATCTGAATACCGGCATAGTAGGCAGCCTTTGCCTGAGTGTCCTCGGCATAGGCACCTTCCTTGAGGCCCTTCACAAAGTCGTCCATGTAGTTCAGGTCTATCTTCATATTCCTGCTCAGGAATTCCTTCAGACCTTGCGTCTGCGACATACCGATAGCATAGCTCAGCGAGTCTATACGCGTCGTCGGAGCCTGTTGGGCACGTACTGAATTGAAAGTAGCACCCACCACGAGAAGGGCGAGTGCTACCATTATCGTTTGTTTCATTACTTCTTAGGGTCTACCTCCAGCAGTTCAATCTTGAAAATCAGCATCGAGAAGGGCTTGATATCAGAACCCTGCTGACGCTCGCCATAGGCCAGCTCCTGGGGAATATACACCTCCCATACTGAACCGGCAGGCATGTGGGTCAGAGCCTCAGTCCATCCCTTGATAACCTGGTTGGCACGGAAGTTAGCAGGCTGGTTGCGCTGGTAGCTCGAGTCGAACACCTTACCCTCAAGGGTCTTACCCTCGTAGTTAACCTTCACAAGAGAAGTATCGCTGGGAACGGCACCCGTACCTTCCTTCAGCACCTTATACTGAACACCGCTGGGCAGCACCTGCACACCCTCGGCCTTGGCATTCTTAGCCAGGAAGTCCTCACCGGCCTTCTTGTTCGGGCCAAACTCTTTCTCCATGCTCTTAGCCTTGATCTGGCGCATCATGTCCTGAGCCAGCTGCTGGGCAGAGTCAACAGTCATCAAGCCACCCTTGCCAACGGTTCCGGCAATGAAGCCAGCCATAAAGTTCTTCAGAGAAATGGTCTTGGTGCTGTCGTCACCAAACAGTTCGTGGTTGATACCCTTCACCATCTGGCTGCTGATCTGCTGACCAATCTGGATACCAGCATAGTAAGCTGCCTTTTTCTTGTCATCACCGGCATTGGCACCCTCATTCAGACCCTTGATGAAGTCGTCCATATAGGCTGTGTCAACACCCAGACGACTTACGAGATAATCCTTCAGACCCTGTGTCTGAGCCATACCGATAGCATAGCTGACGGTATCAACATCACTCTTCAGGTTAGCCTTTGGAGTGCCATTGCCGCATGAATACATCATCACGGCAGCAACTGCTGCAAGAGCAGCAAATGTAAACTTTTTCATTGTTAATTTATTGTTTAATGTTTAATGTTTATTGTTACATCACCTCAATGAGCTCTACGTCGAAGATCAACGCTGCAAAGGGAGGAATAGATGCACCAGCGCCACCCTCTCCGTAAGCCAGACGGTAGGGGATGAAGAAACGGTACTTAGCGCCCTCCTGCATCAGCTGCAAGCCCTCGGTCCAACCGGCAATCACCTGCTGCAGTCCGAAGACGGCGGGCTCACCGCGCTGTACGCTGGAGTCGAACACAGTGCCGTCGATGAGGAAACCCTCGTAGTGACACTTCACAGAGTCCTTGGCACTGGGCTTCTTGCCGTTGCCTTCCTTCAGCACCTGATACTGCAAACCGCTGGGCAGGGTGATGACACCGTCTTTCTTGGCGTTCTCAGCAAGGTATTTCTCACCAGCCTCCTTATGGGCCTTACCAGCCTCAGCACGCTGACGGCTGATTTTCTGCTCCTGCTGGGCAAAAAACTCCTGAACTATCTGTTGAGCCTCACTGCTCTTAATCTTCAATTCCTTGCCGCCTAACACATCCTTGACGGCCTGTGCAAAATCGTCGATATTCAGCTCTTGACCACCCATGTTTGCCAACTGATGACCAATGCCAATACCTAATGCATAACTTACTTTATCCATGCTTTTATACCTTATTATTAACAAATCGGCTGCAAAGGTACGAATAAATGATTACTTTTAATTCATTATTCATAATTATTTTTGTATCTTTGCATCAAATTAACAAAAAAACATTTGAGCTATGAAGAAGATTGTTGTATTAACAGGTGCTGGTATGTCGGTAGAAAGTGGACTGAAGACGTTTCGCGACGCTAACGGTTTATGGGAGGAATATCCCGTGCAACAGGTAGCCACCCACGAGGGCTGGCTCAACGACCCTACCCTAGTGACCAATTTTTATAACATGTTGCGCAAGAAGTGCTGGGGTGTCAAACCCAACGAGGGCCATCGGCTGGTGGCCGAGTTGGAAAAACAGTACGACGTGACCGTTGTCACACAGAATGTCGACAACCTGCACGAGCAGGCTGGTTCGTCAAAGGTCATCCATCTGCATGGCGAGCTGATGAAGGTCTGTTCGAGCAATGACCCGGACGACCCGCGTTACCAACAACTGTTGACACCCGACAACTGCGAGGTTATGCCGGGCACGAAAGCAGGTGACGGCTCATTGCTTCGTCCGTTCATCGTTTTCTTCGGCGAAGCCGTTCCCATGATCTCTGCTGCTGCCGAAGAGTGTCAGGAGGCCGACATCTTTATCATCATCGGCACCTCGCTGGCCGTCTACCCTGCGGCAGGTCTCATCCACTACGTGCGTCCCTCTGTGCCCGTTTACATCATCGACCCCACCCCCATCAATGCTGGCGGCCGCAACATCACCCAGATACAGAAGGGCGCCTCAGCCGGTATGGCCGAGCTCAGCAAACTGCTGATGAAGTAACAGCAAGCGCATAAACAAAAAAAATGGGGAAGCGATCTTCTCAGACGGCTTCCCTTTTCGAGGAAAATGATAAATATAGATTAAAATTACTAGTTGTGTGCACTGCAAAGGTACGAAAAGATTTCAAACCATGTGTGTAAAAACATCACTTTTTTTTGACTTTTACGTTATTTAACGTTCTATCCTTTCGTTTTCGCCTTTATTTTCCGACGTTTGCCGTTTGCTCACGATTGAGCAGCCTTTCATACTCACCTTCTGTGGTCAGAATACGCTCGGCTTCGCGTAACATTTTGTCACGACGCAGACCAACTTGTATCTGTCCGCCCTGATAATAATAGGCCGACACGATGTCCTGCTCCATCAACTGCTGAATCTCGTCACGATGGCGATCTAGGTCCTTGGCAATATCGTGATGGTCCAACTTCTGGCGCAGGGCCTCAAACTCTGCGGTGGCATCGTCGTAGTATCCTTCGAACTTGGCGGTACGCACCAGTTCCTCAAACTGCTTTTTACTGACCTGGTCGTACGTAAATCCGGCACTGATGACACGCTGCTTAAAAGCTTCATAGTCGGCATCCGACAGATGGAAATCAGCAGCGGCAGGCAGCGTAGGATGCTTGGCAATGTAGTCGACGACATAGTCGAACATCACCTCTGTAGAATCCAGACGGTCCAGATAGACGGTTACGTTTGCCATGGTGTCGGGCTTTATCTCCACATCGGGAGTGATACCCTCTTTCATCTTGATACCACGTCCTGAGGGCAGATAGTAACGAGAGGTCGTCAACTTCAGGTTGGCATTGAAAGGCAGTTCAACATTTGGAATCTGAACAAGTCCTTTTCCATACGTGTGTGAACCTATTATAATTCCTCGCTTCAGGTCTTGCAGTGCACCGCACGTAATCTCTGATGCTGATGCGGTCTCGCCATTGACCAGCACTACCAGTGGCATGATGGTATCTACCGGTTCCAGACGGGTCGTATACTCCGAACCAGCACGCTTCAACTTTCCTCTCGTCTCAACGATTTTCTGTCCCTTGGGAATCCAGAGGTTTAGAATATCAACACATTCCGACAACGAACCGCCGCCATTGCCTCGCAGGTCGAGCACCAGCTTATTGGCGCCCTGCTGTTTCAGGTCCAGGAAAGCACGACGCATCGCCTTGGCAGGCTCGCCGGTAAATGTATTCAGATTGATATAGCCCAGTCCGTTGCGCAACATGCCATAATACGTGATTTCCGGCATTTTGATGCTGCGACGCGTAATCTTGAAGTTCATCTTCTTGCCTGTCGACGGACGCTGAATCTTCAACACAAACGTCGTACCGGGCTCACCACGAAGGTGGCTGCTCACAAAGCTCACCGTCTTGTCGGTCATCACCGTATCGTCAATCTGCAGAATGATATCACCTTTCTTCAGACCAACCTCCTGGGCTGGCATCCCCTCGTAAGGCTCCTCAATGACCACACGCTTCAGTTTCTGATGGTAGCGCACCAGCGCACCGATGCCGGCATACTTGCCCGTCAGCATCGTCTTCAACTCCTTCTGCCTGCTCTCAGGATAATACTCCGTATAGGGGTCCAACGAGCGCAACATGGCGTCGATACCCACACCTACCACCTTATTGGCATCAAGCGTATCGACATACATGATGTCAAGATGTTTGTAGAGCGAATTGAAGATCTCCAGATTCTTCGCCACCTCCAGATTATGGTTCTTACCACTCTGATCGTTCTGTTGCGTGACGTCGTTGCCGTCCTGTGCCTGACCGCTGACAGAGACTGCCAGCAGCACGGTCATATAAAGAAAAATGCGTTTCATCGATTCTATATTATTACTTTTTCGCTGCAAAATTACAAAAAAATACCGTTCCCATGAATTTTTTTAAGAAAAAGTTTGCACGTTTCGAAAAAACATATTACCTTTGCACCCGCAAATCAGAAATGACAAGCATCTGCTTCAGTAGCTCAGTTGGTTAGAGCACCTGACTGTTAATCAGGGGGTCGTTGGTTCAAGCCCATCCTGAAGCGCCTTAGAAAGAGTCCTGTAAATCATTGATTTACGGGACTTTTCTTTTTCTTTCCCTTCTTGTTGTCGCCCATCGAAATCAAATTAGGAAAACAACCTTGCGAAAAATTTGGTCTTTTGAATGGTAATTAGTACCTTTGCACGGAAAAAATACCAATTCACATTACTAACTATATGGACAAGCAGCAAAATCAATCCATCCTGTCAAGAGACGGCGTCAGCTATCTCGTACCGTTTATTCTCGTCACATCGTGTTTCGCCCTGTGGGGGTTTGCCAACGACATCACCAACCCCATGGTCAAGGCGTTCTCCAAGATATTCCGCATGAGTGTGACCGACGGAGCACTGGTGCAGGTAGCCTTCTACGGCGGTTACTTCGCGATGGCGTTTCCTGCTGCCATGTTTATCCGCAAATACTCCTACAAAGCCGGTGTGCTGATGGGTCTCGGACTGTATGCTGTGGGTGCCCTACTCTTCCTGCCGGCATCACTGACGGGCATGTACTATCCCTTCCTTGTGGCTTACTTCATCCTGACCTGCGGCCTATCGTTCCTGGAGACCTCGTGTAACCCGTATATCCTCTCCATGGGTACTGAGGAGACAGCTACGCGCCGCCTGAATATGGCACAATGCTTCAACCCGATGGGTTCGCTGTGCGGCATGTATGTCGCCATGAACTTCATTCAGGCCAAGCTCAATCCGGCTTCTACCGAAGAGCGTGCCCTGCTGAGCGACGCTGACTTCACCGCCATGCGTGACAGCGACCTGTCAGTACTCATCACACCCTATCTAGCCATCGGCCTCATCATTGCCGTCATGTTTGCCGTCATCTGGTTTACCAAGATGCCGCATAACGCTGACCAGAATCACGACGTCCATCCGCTGGCTACGCTGCGTCGCATCTGCCGCATCGACTACTACCGCGAGGGCGTCATTGCCCAGTTTTTCTATGTCGGCGTGCAAATCATGTGCTGGACCTTTATTATACAATATGGTACACGCGTATTCATGAACGAAGGAATGGCGGAACAGGAGGCAGAGGTGTTGTCGCAGACCTATAACATCGTGGCAATGGCCATCTTTGTCAGCAGCCGTTTCATTTGCACCTACTTCCTGAAGTACATCAATGCCGGAGCCCTGCTGGGTATCCTGGCCGTTGTCGGAGCATGTCTGACGTTGGGTGTCATCTTCATCGACGGACGCGGTGGACTCTATTGTCTGGTGGCCATCTCCGCCTGCATGTCGCTGATGTTCCCCACCATCTACGGCATTGCCCTGCAAGGACTGGGCGACGATGCCAAGTTTGGAGCCGCCGGCCTCATCATGGCCATCCTCGGAGGTTCCGTCCTGCCACCGTTACAGGCCCAAATCATCGACCAAGGCACGCTGATGGGCATGCCTGCCGTCAATCTCTCGTTCATCCTGCCCCTCTTCTGTTTCCTGGTGATTATTGCCTACGGATACAGAACGTACGTCAGAACAAAATAAGATACCTTTACAGACGTGAAACTGGGAAACAGACGACATATTGCATCCTGGTGGCTATTGGCAGTATTTGTGCCAATGCTGCTTTTCTCGTCGCTCCACATACATGAAGACGGTGGTGCGGCAGCGGGGACGGAATGTGCCGACTGCATGCATCACAATTGTCACGGCCACCTGACGCAGATGGCGACGTGGACGCACGACTGCGTGCTGTGCCAGTTTCTTACCCTTACCTTTGTGGCCACTGCCGCTGTCACTCTTCTTATTGTTCACAAGGTCGTCAGCAGCAGAAGCGATAGCCTACGGCGCAATGTCTGTGCCGCCTATAGTGGCATCGTGGGCCTGCGTGCTCCTCCCGCTTTCTCCATTTAGCATCAGGGAGGCTGGCATCCGTATGCGGATGTCGGCAGTAGTTACGTATTTCTTAAATAGTAAATGGAGACAGAATCATGACAACATCCATCCTGGTGGCTGCGCTGATGACGTTAGCCGCTGGCAACACTAACGATATAGCGCCCGACGATACTACTGTCGTGTTGAAAGGAGTGACGGTGAGCGGACAGCGGCAGCGCGACTTCCAGATGCGCTCGTCGCAGTCGACAGTACAGGTGAGCCACGACTACCTGCAGCAGCACTTCTCAGGCTCGCTGATGCAGACGCTAGAGGGTATTCCTGGTGTAAAGGCTATGGCCATCGGCTCAGGCCAGTCGAAGCCTACCATACGCGGACTGGGCTTCAACCGCATGGTGGTGAGCGAAGACGGCATCAAGCACGAGGGACAGCAGTGGGGCGACGACCACGGGCTGGAGATTGACCAGTTTGCAGTAGACCGCGCCGAGGTCATCAAAGGTCCTGCGGCCCTACTCTATGGCAGCGATGCCATTGGCGGCGTGCTGAGCCTCTATACCAACCACATCCCCACACAGCCGTTGAGTGGCAGCGTTCAACTCTTCGGACGTTCGAACAACGAGCAGTTGGGCGTGACGGCAAAACTGGGTGGACGACTGGGCAACTGGTTCTATCGCGTGGGGGCCACGCTGATAGACTATGCCGACTATCGCGTACCTACCGACAGCATTCAGTACTATAGCTACTGGATCAGGCTGAAGGATCGGCGGCTACGCAACACCGCCGGCTGCGAACGCGACGGCAGCGTGGTGCTGGGCTATGCGGGCTATCGTTTCCACACCGACCTGCGCGTCTCCGACTCCTATTCAAAGAGCGGCTTCTTTGCCAACGCCCACGGTCTGGAAGTGCGCCTTTCCGGCATTGACTACGACCGTTCACGGCGCGACGTAAACCTGCCCTACCAGTGGGTCAACCACCTGAAGGTGCTCAGTCACACCTCGTATCAGGGCGACGGTCTGCGTATGGAGGCCAACCTTGCCTGGCAGAACAACCATCGCGAGGAGCTGAGCGAGCCCGTGAGCCACGGCTATATGCCTAAGCCCGACGACACGCTGGAGCGCCGCTTCGTAAAGAATACGCTGACGGCCCATCTGGGCTTGACGCTGACTCTGGGCGAGCATCACGAGTTGAGCACAGGTCTGAATGGTGAATATCAGCACAACCGACGGGGCGGCTGGGGCTTTATCATTCCCGACTTCGAGACGACCAGCATCGGTGCCTATGCCATGGACCGATATACCGTCAGCGAACGTCTGAAGCTCAATGCCGGCATCCGTCTGGACCACGCAGACACCCATATCAGCAGCTATCACGACTGGTTTTTCACGCCGATAGCCGACGGCATCTCTGTCTATAAGGAACGCTCTGCCGATGTGAACCGTCGGTTTACGAGTCTTACCTGGTCGGCAGGTGTCAACTATGCCGCAGGCTACTGGGTGCTCAAGGCCAACGTAGGCAAGAGCTTCCGTGTGCCCATCCCCAAGGAGTTGGGTGCCGACGGTGTGAACTACCACATCTTCCGCTACGAACGTGGCAATGCCGAGCTCGACCCTGAGCAGAGCTACCAGCTAGATATGGGCATCCATTGGGACAACGACGTGCTGTGCGTGCAGATTGATCCCTACGTCAACTACTTCCCCAACTACATCTACCTGAATCCCACAGCAGCGTATGTGGAAGGTCTGCAGCTCTACAACTACACCCAGGCTCGTGTATTGCGCTACGGTGTGGAGGCACAGGCCACATGGGTCATCGACCGCCATTGGGAGACCGAGCTGAAGGGCGAATACCTCTATGCCGAGCAGCTCTCTGGCGACAAGAAAGGCTACACCCTACCCTTCAGCACACCGTGGTCGGTAGATGCCGGCGTAAAATATTCGTTTCAGCGGCATGGCGACACCTTCGTGGGGCTGAATGTCCACATCGTGGGAGCACAGCATGAGATCGTGCCTCCCGAGAAGCCTACCGATGGTCACTGGACGCTGAATCTCTCGGCAGGAAAGCAGATTTCCCTGGGCAAGAGCAAGCTCAACATCGCTCTGCATGCCGACAACCTGCTCAATCAAAAATATTACGATCACACCAGCTATTACCGCCTCATCGACGTGCCCGAACCTGGGCGCAACGTCTCGATGATGGTAGGGCTGGAGTTTTAGCGCTTCGCTAAATGATAAATGATAAATTGTAAATTCAAATTTAGACAACAATGAAAAAGATCATCAACATGAGCCTTCTGATGGCTCTCATAACCATACTTACACTGAGTTTCAATGCTTGCGGCAGTGACGACGACAAAGACATGACACCGCCTGTCATTAGCGCTGACGGTATCACCGCCAATCCCATCAATTGTCAGCAATACCACCCTGGCGACGTCATCCCCTTCCACTACGTCATGCTTGACAACCAGGAGCTGGGCAATTTCAACATCGAGATACACAACAATTTCGACCACCACACCCATAGCACTGAGGCCGACGACCATGATCACGACCACGAAATGGGCGAGTGTGACGACGATGAGGAGCATGAGCACGAGCATGAGCACAGCGAAGGCAACGCCTGGGTCTACAACCGCGACTTTACCATCCCTGCCGGTCAGCGCCAGTACGACGCCCGAGTCGACATTCCGATTCCTGCCGATGCCGCCCCCGGCGACTATCACTTCATGATTCGCCTCACCGACCGTGCCGGTTGGCAACAGCTCCACGCCGTAGCTATAAAAATAACGGAATAAGGCTTCCGGTGACTATTGGCTTGACCTAAGCCAAGAAATACTCCTTTCGGGCAAAAATATGGACCATTCACTTGTTTCGTACATCAAAAATACTTATCTTTGCAATTGGACAACAAACCAAATTAGTTTTGGCTATGAATAAGATTAAGACAATAGGTATTTTGACGTCGGGGGGCGACTCTCCAGGCATGAATGCAGCCATTCGTGCGGTGACACGTGCGGGTATCTGCAACGGGTTTACGATTAAGGGTATCTATCGTGGCTACGATGGACTGATCAAGGACGAGGTGAAGGAACTCACTACGGAGGATGTATCGGGTATCATCACTCGCGGTGGTACCATTCTGAAAACTGCCCGCAGCAAGGAGTTCACGACTCCTGAGGGTAGGCAGAAAGCCTACGAGACCTGTCAGAAAGAGGAGATAGACGCACTGGTGGTGATTGGTGGCAATGGCTCGCTGACGGGTGCATGGAATTTCGGCGTGGAGTTTGACTTCCCCGTCATCGGATTGCCTGGAACTATCGACAACGACCTTTATGGCACGGATGCCACCATTGGTTACGACACGACGATGAACACCATTATGGAGTGTGTGGACCGCATCCGCGATACGGCCAACTCACATGAGCGCATCTTCTTTGTCGAGGTCATGGGCCGTGATGCCGGCTTCCTGGCACAAAACTGCGCCATTGCCTGTGGTGCCGAGGCAGCCATCGTCCCCGAGGAGACGACCGACGTCGATCAGCTTGCTGCATTTATGAGTCGTGGCATCCGTAAGTCGAAGAAATCGTGCATCGTCATCGTGTCTGAGAGTCCCAAGTGTGGTGCTCTCTACTATGCCGATCGCGTGAAGAACGAGTTCCCAGGGTTCGACGTGCGCGTGTCTATCTTAGGACATTTGCAGCGCGGAGGAAGTCCATCGGCTCGCGACCGTATCCTGGCCAGCTGCACAGGTTTAGGTGCCATTGAGGCCATCAAGCAGGGACAGCGCAACGTGATGGTGGGTTATCGCAACAACGATATCGTCTACGTGCCCTTCTCTGAGTGTATCCGTACCGATAAGCGTTTCGACAAGCGCCTCATCACAGTGCTCAACGAACTGAGCATCTGAGTACTACACAGAAGCAGAATCATCAGGATTCTCTCACACATATAAAGCACTGCCGCGGCAGTGCTTTATTGTTTGCATCGAGGTCAGGAAGAAAAATAAATACACATTTCTTTTGTACTTTACTCAACTTTTCGTATCTTTGCCCACAACAATCTAAAACAAGATGAAAAGTATCAGAATACAATTGCAACGCATAAAGACGTGGCTGGTGATGCTCCTGCTGCTGGCAGGAAGCATGACGGGCTTTGCACAGAGCGAATACTTTGATTATGAGGATTCATACGATATGACTATCATCAGTGGACTTACATCGGAAGGCCTCGCTGCAAGTTCGCTGACAATTCCTAAAGAGGTGATTACGGTCAAGAGCGGAGCCTTTAGTTCTCCTTCTGCTAAGGTGTCTGCGCTGGTTATCGAAGCTGGTGGAAACCCTGCGTTCGAGGCCAATCTTTTTGGTACATACAATAATTCATCGAACGAAGACGTGCCTCGCGATAATCCGCTGGGCGATATCCAGATATTGGGCAATAGCATGTCGGTGTCGAATATCAAGGCACTGTTTGCGAGTTTAGGTGCGCAGGGCGCGCTCAGCACCGTTTATATTGAGGGCTATAGCGGTGCATGGTCAAACATTGGTGTAACGGATGTGCTGACTGAGAAAGTAGAAGTCCGACTGCCAGCCGCCTTGGTTTCTGACCAGCAGTTTGGTAATGCCAAGGTCTCTGGCCGCTTCTCACTGACGAAGGATTTAGTTACCTTCTGCGGCAATGTCACCTTCCGGGATACAGACGACGGCTCGAACATGCTGTTCTATGTGGCTGATTATAGGGCTGGCGACGGCCGCCTGCATATTCAGCGCGTAAGCTATGTTAAAGCCGGTAAAGGCGTGCTCATCCATCGCGCAAAGGACACCAGCACCTACGCCGACCTGCCGCGCTACAGCGAAAGCATCTCGCCAGCAGATGAGACCCTCTACGCTAAAAATATACTTGTGGGTGTCACCTCACCAACGTTTATTTGGAGTACTGACGGCACCAAGACCAACTACATTTTAAAGGATGGCGCCTTCCATCCCACCAGTGGCGGCACGGTGAAGGCTAATAAAGCCTATCTGCAAATACCCACCAGTGCAGCGCGAGAGATGCTGAGCATCAGTTTTGACGATGAAGAAACTACCGGCGTCGCAGAGGTAAGAAGTCAGATAGAAGATGTCAGAGGTGATGTCTATGACCTGAGTGGTCGCCGCGTGGCACACCCCACGAAAGGACTCTATATTACTAACGGAAAGAAATACGTCATCAGATGAAAAAGAAATATATTACCCCCGCTTGCATAACCGTCAGTATGTGCATCCCATTGCTGTTGCCTGCCTCGCAAAATGAGTACTGGAGTGACCAGAATGGTGACCAGGGCCTTGTCCACTTCGAAAGCAGTACGGTGGATGCTGGGGATGGTGACTGACCAAGTCAGTGACCAACACTGGTTTGGATGACAACACGGCCGATATTAAAAAGCATGCAAATTTGCTCACGCTCGCAGCATAAGTTGTGTTTGAACCTAAAGCAAAAAACGAAAACTTAAAGATATGGAACGAACTCTTTTCAAGCGATTAGCAGGCAGGCAGACACTGTGGCTCTGCCTGGTGTTGACGATGTTGGCCGGCACGACAACGGTGCAGGCTGCCGACTGGATGGTCAGAAGCGACAAATTCTCGATGTCCAGCAGCAACGACCACGTGAATTTCAAGGTGTTTCTTTGCGACCTTTATGGCTCGAACACCTATGCCAAGTCGGGTGGCATCTATGCCGTAAGCGGCAGTCAGGTCAAGTGGCTCATGGACCTCTGCTTCGTGGAGGATGCCAGCGACGCCATGCCGTATGGTATTGTCCGCACGCGCTACTGCATCAGTGAGGCCCGTGCGTGGCACAAGAACGGCTTCGGCCAGGTCGAGCAGGCCATCACCTTCGACCAAGCCGACTACTATGTGCAGAAATGGAAGAACGACAACGACTATCTGACCACCGATATCGCCTTCTACTACCCTGCCTCGATGGCTGGCAGGACGTGGACGTTCTACTACAAGTTCACCCACAGCAATGGCAATAGTTACACCATGACGCTGGGCAGTGCCTATCTGAGCTACAATCTGGGCCTGTCACAATTCAACACCGCTGACTTCCAGTGTGAGCGTACGGGTACCGACAAGTTGAAGTTTACCGTTCCCGCCCTGCCCAACGACGTTGAAGACAAGTACAAAGAGATACACATCCACGAAGGCGTCTATCGCGTACGTTTCGACTTTACCAAGCAGGATCAGTCTGTTGTCAGCAAGTACGACACGTTGCAGTGTGAGAAGTCGAACAGGAAGACCTACGACATCACCATTCCTGAAGAAGTGGGTAACCCCAAGCGCATCGACCTCTACGTGACGGCTGTCGACGCCTTGAAAGACGCCAAGGACTACTACTGGAACGATGTGAAGAAGTATACCCGTCTGGAGGCCTTCCCCACGGCTCCTGTGCCCAACACGCTGACCGCTGAGTTCCGCCAGTTCGACAAGGCCGCCACGCTGTCGTGGAATGCCTACCCCGCCAACAGCACGAACCGTCTGGAGTGTGCTTACTATATTTACAGAATGGATACCGATGCCGAAGGCCAACCGCTGAACAGCGGCACGTGGAGCCTGCGCGGCAAGGTGGAGAATGGCGGCACGGGCATCACGCAGGGCTACAACGACAATAACGTGCAGACCGGCCAGTACTATAAGTACATGGTGCTGAACGTGCCGAAGGCCTGGATCAACAACAACAGCATCAACAGCAGCCAGCTCTCGATGCCTACCGAGACGCTGCTGGCACAGCTGGGACATGCTGAGTCTGACGTGCTGGACACGAAGCCGCAGATGACCATCTTCAACCTTCAGCAAGACACCTCTGTGGTAGACAAGGTGAAGCTGACGTGGCAGTACTCACGCGTTCCGACCAATGCGTCGAACGTCACCTTCAAAGTGCTGCGCCGCACCAGTGACGATGTGGAGTGGAGCGAGTTTGGCTCTGCCACCGGCGAGGCAGAACCCCAAGCTGGGGCTGTGCTCACCTACACGGACAACAGTCTGCCCAATATCAACGTCCGCTACCAGTACATGATTCGTACATCGGTGGGCGACCATACCTTCAACAGCGCACCCGTCTATGCCGGACTGCTCTCGGGTTCGCTGGTCAAGAGCTTTACCGCTACCAAGGGTGTTCACGACGGGACCGTGCGCCTGTCGTGGAACAGCAAGCAGGTGGGAACGGACAATACCGCCTACGTCCTGTCGCGCCGCTATGTGGGCAGCAACGACGACTACATGCGCATCCACACCACCAGCGGCACGGCAGAGCAGTACACCTACGAGGACAATACCGTGCAGCCGGGCTACTACTACGAATACAAGGTGGAGACCTACAGCAGCAACGTGCTGCAGAACAGTCTGACGGATGCCGGCTTCTGCCAGGCTCGTGGTGTCGTCTCGGGTCGCATCACCTACGGCACCGGTTCGTCGGTGGAAGACGTGCGCCTGACGCTACGCGCCTCCGACAGCGGCGAGAGCAACACCGTGCGCGGCTACTCACAGCGCTTCGACGGTGCCTCGACGGGTATCGTGTGGCAGGCCGACAGCGCCACAACAGCCAAGGTGTTCGGCTCTGACAAGAACTTTACGGTGCAGATGTTCGTGCGTCCGGACGCCAATCTGGCTGATGGTGCCGTGCTATGCGAAATACCCGGTGAGGGTCGGCTGACCCTCGGCACCAACGGTCTCATTCTGCCACGTGATGTATATTCGTTGCTGACGGTGAGCAGGTCGGGCGACGAACTCTCGATACAGTTCAACGACCAAGAGCCTGTCAAGTTGACTGCGTCGAAGTCTGCAAAACTATTGCCGTTCTCGGTAGGCGGTGCCTACGGCATCACTGACGACCAGGCCTTCCGCGGTAACATCACCGAGGTGCGCGTGTGGAACCATAAGCTGAGTGACAAGGAGAAGAATAGCTATGCCGACCGCATCCTAAACGGTCGCGAGACGGGTCTGGCACTCTACTGGCCGATGGACGAAGGCCTGGACCACCACGTGTTCGATGCCTCCTACGCCAACGACATGCCCAACAGCCGCCACGCTACGGTGGGTAACAACGTCAGTGCTTCGACCATCATTCCGGGCGACAGCCAGCTGTCGCGCTATGCGCTGACCAACGACAACGGTGAATACATCATCCGCGGCATCCCCTTCGTGGGCAGCGGCTCTTCCTATACCATCGTGCCTACCCGCGGCATCCACGAATTCTCGCCTACGTCGCGCAACGGATTCATCGGCAATGGCAGTCTGACGCTCAACAACTTCGACTTCAACGATACGTCGTCGTTCCCCCTGCAGGGTACGGTGACTTACCTGAATACGAATATCCCCGTGGATAGCGTACAGTTCAAGATTGACGGTCAACTGGTCAGTAGCAAGGACGGTGCGGTGATGACCGATGGCAATGGTGAATACAAGATTTCCGTACCCATCGGCAAGCACCTCGTCGAGGCATATCGTGACGGCCACCGCCTGACCTCCATGCCACTCGACAAGAGCCAGACCTACGACTTCAAACGTGCCGAGATCTGCAACTTCACGGACTCTACGCTGGTCAACGTCACCGGTCGCATCAACGGCGGTTTCACCGACCAGGACGAACCCGTAGGCTTCAAGCGCAGCACGAACCGTCTGGGTAAGGCCATCATCAAGCTCAGCCTGGGCAAAGAGGTACAATGTTCGTTCAACTACATCAAGGACGAGCACGGCAGTGGTTCGTTCGGCACAGAAAACATTCCCGTCGCCTCGGCCATCGACAGCATCCATAGCACGGCCTACCGTGCCGGTGGCGGTCAGGACGAGACCAAGTACATCTATATCACCACCGACGAGAAGACCGCTGAGTTCTCAGCCATGCTGCCGCCGCTGAAATACAAGGTGGAGAGCATCTGCTTCGTGGGCGGTGACGACTACGACAATCTGCCTGTCTTTGCACAGAACCTGCCCGTGCTGGACGCTACGGTTGCCGTAGAGAAGGATATGCAGAAAGACTCCATAGAAGTGGACGGAGTCATGAAATACTATACGTATTCGGCAAAGATGATTCGCCAGTACCGTGCCGAACCCACCATCAGCGTGGTGCAGGAAGGCATGAAGAACGGAGCCTTCGGTGAGGTGAAGGTGCCTGTGCAGACGCTGGCTCAAGAGGAAGAATCACTGGAGGTGCTCACCTATACCGACAAGGGCTACAGCTACCGCTTCGGCTACCCCATCTTCCGACAGAGTGAGAGATACGGCTTCGAGATCAAGGTGGCTGAGCAATACAAGAACCTCGACACGAAGGAGAACATAGTGGAGATACCGCACGACGCCGTGGTGAGCATCATCAACGACGCCAGTATGCTCACGGCCGTTGCCGCCAAGGATACCATTATCAATGGCAGGCAGGTTCATGCCGGAGAAGTGTATCAGGCCATCAACGTACAGATCACCCCCGACGAAACGGGTACCGTGAACTATGAGTTCTGTGGCGGATTCCCCTTCCTGGGCGAAGGCTACCTGAGAAATATGAGTATCGGTGTCGTCGTGAATGGCCGTACCACCATGTGGAAGGCTCCCGACTCGCATACAGATGCTCTCGACATGATTCTGCTGGGCAATCTGCCCACAGGCACCAACTTCATCACCGAGGGTACCGACAAGGTGGACTACATCATCCGTCGTCCGCCAGGCTCTACGTCATCGGCAACGCTGGAGGAGACCACGCTTGACTCTTACGCCAAAACCACGGCAGACCTCGTCGACAACTACTGGGGCGGAGGAATGTATGTCAGTGCGGGCCCGACAATTGAAGTAGAGAAAGGTAGCGTCGGTCCTATCGTATTCATGGAAAAATCCAAGTGGCAGTTCGTTATCAACCATACCGTCACCCGCATCAACGGACATAAGGACAATGACTACGACACCCATAAGGATGCCTACACGTTCACAACCAAGGTGTCCACTCCGTCGTCTATTCCTTACAGTAAGAAGTACAAGGACTTCCGTCCGGAGTCGGGCGACACCTACATTGGCAAATCCACGAACCTCACATTCAGCAAGGCTAATATGCTGAACATCTACCAGCAGAGCGACGGATCGTACAAGCTGGAAGTGAAGGACGGTGTCTCCGTCAGCCAGTTGGACTGCACCCAGTTCGTCTATTCGCAAGAGTATATAGAGGATTACCTCATCCCGAACTGGAAGGCCGTCATCAACGATAAGCTGATACACATCGAGGGCAACCACTGGGATAAGAATAATCCGGCGCTGAAGCGAGTGACTGGCGAGGTGCGCTACTACACCAGCTACAATCCCGGAGATGTAGAATGGGGCAGAGCCAACGGCGACCCGCTATGGGGCGGCTTGTACAAAGAGCGAGACTGTTGGCCCGCTTACCGCTTAGTGAACGGCACAGGCAAGGCGATCGTCGACGAGGTGGAACAAGCCATCAACCAGATATCGGCGTGGGAACAGATATTGGCGCTGAACGAGGAAGAAAAGCTGAAGGCCTTCGACGACACCTCCAAACCAAAGGAGAACTACTCGTTTGGCGGCGGAACAACCATCACGAAGACCTCTTCACATGAGCATAGCTACTCGCACGGTAAAAAGAATACCACTTATCGCACAGTGAACAACGAGTCGCACTTAGGTACACTGTTCAATGCCGCTGGTGCTTATGCCATAGTGAAGTTCCAGTACGGCTGGGGAAGTGTGGACGACAAGGACACGGTCAACGTGAAGAAAACCACCGTTTCGTACACGCTGAGCGATTCCGACCCGCGCACGGCCCTGTCGGTCGATGTCTATCAGTCGCCGTCAGGCAAGTGGGGACCCATCTTCCGCACCGTAGGCGGACAGTCGGTCAATCCCTACGAACCGGAGACCTGGACCGCGTATCATAAGTATTATAATAAGGAACGCACGAAGCTGAACGAAGGCACCATGCGCGTGGAGAAGCCCGAGCTGAAGGTGAAGGGCAGCACCGAGCTGACCGACGTGCCTACAGGTCAGGAGGCGAAGTTCACGCTGCAGCTCACCAACCTCAGCGAGACCGGCAATACCTGTAACTACCAGCTGGTAGTGCAGGAGAACAGCAACCCCAACGGTGCCATTCTGACCGTTGACGGTATGCCGGTAAGTACCGGTTATATCGGACGTACCGTCAGGATGATGCCTAACGAGACCATCGAGAAGACGCTCATCGTCAAGCAGAGCGACAAGAGCATCACCGACTATGACGACATCAAGATACTGCTGTGGTCGGAGAAGGACATCACCGTGTCGAGCGACCCCGTGACGCTGAAGGTGCACTTCGTGCCGTCGTCGGCCAAGGTGTCGCTGAAGGTTGACCATACCGTGCTGAACAAGGAAGCCAAGACCCTGCATGGAGGTATTGAGGCCACGCTCTACGACCTGAACCGTCAGGACGACGGACTGACGGGTGTCCGTCTGCGCTACCGTCGCAAGGGCACCGACTCATGGACGCTCGTCAAGCAGTGGAGCACGCGCGAGGAAGACTGGGCCGTAGGCTACGAGAAGATGCCCGAGGGCAGCGAGTTCAAAGAGAAGGTCATCTTCACCGAGGAAGGCCTCTATGAGCTGCAGGCACAGACCTTCGGCAAGTACGGCAACAGCGACGTGACCTATGAGAGCAACATCATCGAGATTACGCAAGACACCCACGGCCCGAAGCTGTTGGGCATGATCAGCCCCGAGAACGGACTGCTGACCTACATGAACCGTAACAACATGCACCTGCGCTTCAACGAAGAGCTGAACGCCAATGCCCTCTCGAAGAGCGACAACTTCCGCATTGAGGGCGGCATGAACAATGTGGTGTTTGGCGAGAGCTCCTATCCCGACGTGGCAGCACAGCTGAACAACAGCGCCATTGAGACCGAGGCGCTGTATGACTTGACGAATAGCGACTATGCCTTCAGCCTCTGGTTCTATCGCCAGGGCGACGGCAAAATCATCAGCCTGGGTACAGAGGACAACCTCTTGTCACTGTCTACCCACGACGGCGGCAAGCTGAGCGCACGTGTGGGCAGCAAGGACGATGTCTATGAGACCAACGCGGTGCTGCCGAAAGACCAGTGGATGTACCTTGCGCTGAGCTACAAGCGCAAGACTGCCGACGATTCGCAGAACCGCATCTCCATGCTCTATGCCACGGCCGACATGAATAAACCCGAATACATCGGACAGAATATGCCGGCCAAGGATCTTGAAGGTCACGGCAAACTGAGCATAGGCGGTAACGGCATGACGGGTATGGCGGCCGAACTGTCTATATGGAACACATCGGTGAGCGTCGACGAACTCTACGAGAACCGCAACAAGAAGAAGGCCTCTTACACGCCAGGCCTGGTAGGCTACTGGGAGATGGACGAAGGTCACGGCACCGTACTCACCGACCGTGCCCGCTCACGCAACATACACATGGACAGCGAGTCGTGGTATATCAACAATGAGAATCTGGCCACCAACGTGACCAACAAGCCGTTGATGATTGACGTGTCGACCTTCAATCCGAGCAAGACCGACAACTACGCCATAGAGATGTGGTTCCGCGGCACGCCGTCGCTGGGCGGAAATCCAACGCTCTTCTCGGTGCTCAACGGAATGCGCGTCATTCAGGAGGCAGGCAGTTTGAAACTGCAGGTAGTCGAGCGCAAGCCCGGTGCCGTCAGCAATGTGGAAGACGAAGAAGTCATCCAGGAGGACATCACCCTGACGGATCACAACTACTTTGACCGCCAGTGGCACCACTTCGCACTGAACGTGCGCCGTGGCACCAGCGCCATCGCCTATATCGACGGACAGCCCGTGAAGGTCATCCCCGAGAGCAGCATACCGGGCATCTCCGGTAGGTACCTCGTGGTAGGCGGTGAGCGTATGATTACCGACAACGAAGACGGAACGCCCCGACTGATGACCAACTTCAACGGCGACGTGGACGAGATACGCATCTGGGGTGCTGCACTCGACGGACAGCTCATCAGCGACCGCATGTACGAGCGCATGGACAACAGCTATCCCGGTCTGGTGGGCTACTTCCCCATGGAGGATATCCACCGCAACCAGCAAGGTACGGTACAGACCGACTTCTCAATCGCCAACTTCGGCGAGAAGGACTCGCAGCTGAAGATTGCGAACGAAGGTGCCACACAGGCCGTCAACGCTCCTGCCCTGAAGCCAGGGTCGACGAACATGCGCCTCGACGACACGCAGTTCAACTTTACCGCCTCGGCGGACGAGATCTATTTCTCATTCCCTGACGCTGTACTGCCCCTGATGGACGGCAACGACTTCACAGCCATGATCAATTACATCAAGGACGAGCACGGCAACAACTCCGAGACCGTACAGTGGAAGTTCCATGCCGACTTTGCCTGTGTTGACTGGGTACGCCAGACAAATGCGGTCGAGCTGGAGAAAGCCTGGAACGAGGTACATGAGTGGAAACACGAGATCTATAACTATAGCGGTACGACGCAGACCTATGAGATCAGCGGACTGCCGACGTGGATGACCGTTGACAAGCCGGTAGGCACCATCAGCGACTATGCCAAGGAGTTGACGTTCACCATCAATTCCACTGCTCCCGTCGGAAGACATACCGAATATATCTACCTGACCGACCGCCTCGGCATCCGCCGTGTGCTGCAGGTGAACGTCTCCGTGAAAGGCGACGTGCCCAACTGGACTGTCGATCCCGACCTCTATGAGAGCAACATGACGATGACCGGACAGATATACATCAACGACAAGATCTGCGAGAACAGCGACACGAAGGTTGCCGCCTTCGACGAGCTGGGACTCTGTCGCGGTGTGGCCAGTCCGAAGTATGTCACTACGCGCGATGCCTACTATGTGGATATGGTGCTCTATGGCGCTTCGGCTACGGAGCTGAGCGACGGCACCTGCGAGCTGAGCTTCAAGGTGTATAACGCCTCGACGGGTACCATCCATCCGCTGGTGGGTGTTACGATTCCCGGCAAGCACTTTGACATGTACATGCTGTACACACCGGACGTCAACTATGGCTCCTACGACGCACCTGTCGTGATCGATGTGGTTGACAATGCCTTGGAACAGAAGGTATCGCTGGCCAAGGGCTGGACGTGGATGTCCGTCTATGTCAATCCGATTATTGACGAGCTGGAATGGCAGTTGCCGAGAGACAAGAACATCCTGAAGCGCTTCAAGAACATCAAGAGCCAGTTTGCCTTCTCTACCGTCGATAAGAACGGCGAGATTGAGGGTGAGGTGACCACCCTGGAGCCGGGCAAGATGTACAAGATGCAGCTGTCGACGAAGACCGACTTCGACCTCATGGGTATGGCACTGGATACGAAGAACACGCCGCAGATCATGCATTCGGGATACAACTGGATCGGTACACTGTCCAGCTCAGTGATGTCGGTCGACGAGGCCTTCAGCGACCTCGCACCCGAAATTGGCGACCGCGTGAAGAGCCGTACGGCCTTTGCCGAGTTCTCGAACAAGGGCTATTGGGAAGGCACCTTGGAGAGCATCGTGCCCGGCCAGGGCTACATCTACCGCTCGAAGGCCAGCGAGGAGAAAGTCTTCCACTATCCCAGTGGCAAGGCTGGCACAGCCCAGGCCAGGGAGTTCGCTGAAAGTAATGCGCGTCGTGCATCTACTCCCGAGCACTATACGCCTGTTGACCCGTATCTCTATCCCGACAACCTGAACATCATTGCCGTGGTGAAGAAGGACGGGCAGGAGCGCAACGATGCAGAGATCGGAGCCTTCATCGACAACGAGTGCCGCGGAGCCATCGCTTGCAACAAGGGTCATTACTTCCTGACCGTCATGGGCTCGTCGGAGGACGACAGCCAGAAGAAGATGGAGCTGCGCGTCTGGGTCGACGGCGAGGAGTACACGGTTGACAACAGCCTGTCGTTCATCAGCGATGCCGCCTACGGCACGCTCGACGAACCCTACGTGCTCGACATCGATGCCACCGCCATCCGCTCTATCGCTGCCGCCGCTGCCGCCGATGATGACGCCGACTGGTGGACGCTGCAAGGCATCAAGATCGGTCGCAAGCCTACACAGCCGGGTGTCTACATCCACAAGGGTCAGACTGTGACCATCAAGCGGAAGAGATAAAAGACAGACCTAACGATTACACTAGAAATGGGGACTGCGCAATCTGCGCGGCCCCCAACTCTTTTACTGGTAAGATAGGTATAGATAGTTGGTTTGTGCGGGGTATTCCGCTGCCAGGGTGTCTATCTGACTGACGGTAGGCACGATGCCCAGTTCCTTTCTCCACTTGCGGACCAACAGTCCGGCCTGCTCCATCTTCATGCGGCTCTCCAAGCCGATGGCGCGAGCTATCTGGAAGTCAGAGAAGCCATAGATCTTGGCTGCACGCAATAGGTGGAAGACTTCTGGCGAGCGCAGGTATTCCAGGAACTCGCTGGGTTCCATAAACTCTGATATCTCGGAGATGAGAGTGTTCTCGTTCAGCTGCTGGTCGATGTCGACGATGTGCTGTAGCTTCTGCAGGAACCAGCGGTCGATCTTTGTCAGCTGATGAATCTGTTCGACGGTATAGCCCATCTTCAGCGCCTTGGAAACGACGAAGATACGCATGTCTGTCGGTTCATGCAGCGACTTCTGGATATTGGCTATCTTGATCTCGTGGTTTTCTACGAAGCCATGCATGCCCTGACCAATCATGCGCAGACCCTTTTGTATGGCCTCCTCGAAGGTACGGCCGATGGCCATCACCTCGCCGACGCTCTTCATCGCCGAACCGAGCTCGCGCTTCACGCCGTGGAACTTGGTGAGGTCCCAACGGGGAATCTTTACTACCACATAGTCGAGGGCAGGTTCGAAGAAGGCGCTGGTGGTCTTGGTAACGCTGTTTTTCAGCTCGAAGAGTCCGTAGCCGAGTCCGAGCTTGGCGGCAACAAAGGCCAAGGGATAGCCGGTGGCCTTCGAGGCGAGTGCTGACGAACGGCTCAGACGGGCGTTGACCTCAATGACGCGATAGTCCTCGCTGTTGGGGTCGAGAGCATACTGTACGTTACACTCGCCGACGATGCCGATGTGACGGATGATTTTGATGGCCAGTGCACGCAACTTGTGATACTCGCTGTTGGTCAGCGTCTGCGAGGGGGCAACGACGATGGATTCGCCCGTATGGATGCCCAGCGGGTCGAAGTTCTCCATATTACAAACGGTGATACAGTTGTCGTACTGGTCGCGCACCACCTCGTATTCTATTTCCTTCCAGCCCTTGAGCGACTTCTCGACGAGCACTTGGGGCGAGAACGAGAAAGCCTCCTCGGCCTGCGATAAAAGTTCCTCCTCATTGTCGCAGAAGCCGGAGCCCAGACCGCCAAGGGCATAGGCGGCACGCAGAATGACGGGGAATCCCAGTGCGTGAGCTGCCTTTTGTACCTCTTCCACTGTGCTGCATGCCTCGCTCTTGATGGTCTTGACGCCAATCTCGTCGAGTCGCTTCACAAACAGGTCGCGGTCTTCAGTGTCGATGATGGCCTGTACGGGCGTTCCTAATACCTTGACGCCATACTTCTCTAACACACCTTTCTCGTATAGCTCCACACCACAGTTCAAGGCCGTCTGACCACCGAATGAGAGCAGGATGCCGTCAGGATGCTCTTTCTCAATGACACGCTCGACGAACTCTGGGGTTACAGGTTGGAAATAGACGGTGTCGGCCACATCTTTTGAGGTCTGCACGGTGGCGATGTTGGGGTTGATCAGCACCGAATGGATGCCCTCTTCCTTCAGGGCCTTCAGCGCCTGTGCACCACTGTAGTCGAACTCGCCTGCTTGTCCTATCTTTAATGCTCCTGAACCCAACAGGAGAACTTTCTTGATATTCTTATCCATCATCCTAACATTTTTACAAATTCATCAAACAAGAACTCTGTATCCACAGGACCGCTGCAGGCCTCAGGGTGGAACTGTGCCGACATCCAGGGGTTCGTCTTGTGACGGATACCCTCGTTCGATCCGTCGTTCATGTTTACGAAGAGGGGCTCCCAGTCGGCAGGCAATGTATTGGCATCTACCGCATAGCCGTGATTCTGAGAGGTGATAAAGCACTGTGTCGAGCTTACGCGCTGTACGGGTTGGTTGTGACTACGGTGACCGTACTTCAGCTTGTAGGTCTTGGCTCCTGCGGCACGTGCCAGCAGTTGGTTGCCAAGACAGATGCCCATACAGGGACGCACGTTCTTGTTGTTTAGGAATGTGCGGATATTTGCTACCGTCTTGCTGCATTGCTCCGGGTCGCCAGGACCGTTGGCAAGGAACAGTCCGTCGAACGCTAACTCGTTGAAGTCGTAATCCCAGGGCACGCGTACCACCTCAATGCCACGACGTATCAGGCTGCGGATGATGTTGGCCTTCACACCGCAGTCGACCAGCACTACGCGCTTTTTCTTTTTGCCATCGGGTTGATAGGTGATGACATCCTTGCAGCTCACCTTCTCCACCCAGTTTACGGAGCCGTAGTCTTGGGTGTCATCACTCCCCTCGCCCTTCGGGGATAGGTCGGGGGTGAGGCTTATCTTCCCCATCATCACGCCATGCTCGCGCAGAACCTTTGTCAGACGGCGGGTGTCGATACCCGTAATGCCGGGCACCTTTTCGCGCTTCAGCCACGAGGCCAGCGACTCCTTCGCATTCCAGTGACTATACTGTTCGCTATAGTCGGACACAACTAATGCCTTTGCATGAATACGGTCGCTCTCCATGAACAGGGGGAGGCCATTGCTGCCGATGCCTGTGTCAGGTACGCCGTAGTTACCAATCAACGGAAATGTCGTTACCAGAATCTGACCGGCATAGCTGGGGTCAGTCAGACTCTCTGGATACCCCGACATGGCGGTATTGAATACGACCTCGCCCTCGACTGCTGTCTCGTAGCCGAACGAGCGTCCGCAGAATACCGTTCCGTCGCTGAGTTTCAATCTTGCTTCTCTCATCATCATTTAATATTGTTTTTTAGTTTGCTATCAATATAATTCACAAATGCCTTGTTGCAGAGACGTGTGCCGCCAGGCGTGGGATAGTGGCCCGTAAAGTACCAGTCGCCAGGATGGTTGGGACAGGCATGGTGCAGTCCCTCGATGCTCTGGAACACGAGTTCGACGGGTGCCTGCATACCTTGGGGGCGTAACATCTCTACGATCTTCTGGTTGATTTCCTCCACAGTAAACGGTTCGTAGAGGGCACGAACACGGTTAATCAGAGCGCCTCCCTGATTCTTTATCTCCTCTTTGCAGGCCAGGTAGGTGTCGTTCACCAACTGCCACATGCCTCGCTCCTCTATCAGCGCCATGGTGGCACGGAAGGCACAGAACTCCTCCAGTCGGGCCATGTCTATGCCATAGTAGTCAGGATAGCGAATCTGTGGCGAACTGCTCACCATCACAATCTTTTTGGGGTGCAGACGGTCCAGAATCTTAAAGATACTCTCTTTCAGCGTGGTGCCTCGAACGATGGAGTCGTCGATAATCACTAGGTTATCCACGTTAGGCGTCAGCGATCCGTAGCTGATATCGTAGACGTGGGCTGCCAGGTCGTTACGCTCTGTATTGGCCGATATAAAGGTGCGCAGCTTAATGTCCTTCCACACCACCTTTTCTGTCCTCACGTCGCCATGCAGCTTGCGCACGCCGTCGGTCATGCCGTAGTAGGCCACCTCGGCTGTGTTAGGGATGTATGAGAATACCGTGTGGTCCACATCGCCATCGATGGCTTTCATGATGGCAGGTGTCAGCTGCTCACCCAGGCGCTTGCGCTCCTGATAGATGTCGCAATCGGAACCACGACTGAAGTAGATGCGCTCGAACGAGCAGGCGCTCAGCTGCTGGGCTGGTATAATCTGCTCCAGGCGACTCTCGCCATTCTTGTGAACGATGAGTGCCTGACCAGGCTTCAACTCAACCACCTTTTCGCGATCCACATCGAAAGTGGTCTGTAGCACAGGGCGCTCGCTGGCCAGCGCTATCAGCTCTTCGTCACGATAGAAGAAAGCCGGACGTATGCCCCATGGGTCGCGCACGGCAAACATCTCGCCGCTGCCGGTCAGTCCGCACATCACGTAGCCGCCATCGTAGCGTATCATGGTGGTCTTCAGCACGTTGGCCATCTCTACATTATCGTCTATATAGTTGGTGATGTCGATGCCCTCCAGACCCTTGTCGCGAGCCTCCTGGTAAAGTCGTTCCACCTCGCGATCCAAGCGGTGTCCCATCAGCTCGAGGGTGATGTACGAGTCGCCATAGATACGTGGCGATTGCCCCTGCGCTGTGAGGAAATCGAATACTTCGTCTATATTGGTCATGTTGAAGTTTCCACACAGACACAGGTTCTTGGCTCGCCAGTTATTGCGACGTAGGAAGGGGTGAACAAACGTCAGTCCACTCTTGCCTGTGGTAGAGTAGCGCAGGTGTCCCATATAGAGCTCGCCTGCCATCTCCTCCGTCACGCGCGAAAAAATCTCTGTGATGGCATTCTTGCCCTCGGCCTTCTCGCGGAACATGTATTCTGTTCCAGGCTGCTTGTTCAGGCATACTGTGGCAAGTCCTGCGCCTTCCTGTCCACGGTTGTGCTGCTTCTCCATCATCAGGTAGAGCTTGTTAAAACCGTAGGCCCAAGTGCCGTATTTCTTCTCGAAGTAGTCAAGTGGCTTCAGCAATCTTATCATTGCCACGCCGCATTCGTGCTTCAGCTGTTCCATTTAATTTTCAATTTTCAATTTTCCATTTTCAATTAAAGCGTGCACGCTTTTACGAAGCTCATAAACAGTGGATGTGGGTTCAGTACTGTCGATGAGTACTCTGGGTGGAACTGGGTTCCAATGTACCATCTCTTCTCAGGTATCTCAACGATTTCTACCAGGTTGGCGGCTGGGTTAATGCCCACGCACTTCATACCGTTCTTCTCGAACTCCTCCTGATACTTGTTGTTGAACTCGTAGCGGTGGCGATGGCGCTCTTTTATCAGTGTCTCTTCGCCATAGGCCTCGTAAACGCGACTGCCCTTCAGCAGCTCGCACTCGTAGGCGCCCAGTCGCATAGTACCACCCATCTGGGTGATGTTCTTCTGCTCCTCCATCATATCGATAACATTGTGAGGCGTCTTCTCGTCCATCTCGCTGCTGTTGGCATCCTTATAGCCCAGGATGTTGCGTGCAAACTCTATCACCATCATCTGCATACCTAAGCAGATGCCGAAGGTGGGGATGTCGTTTTCGCGAGTATATTCGGCTGCGATAATCTTGCCTTCGATACCACGCTGACCAAAGCCTGGACAAACCACGATACCCTGCAGCCCCTGCAGCTTCTCGACCACGTTCTGCTTGGTTATCTCCTCGCTGTTCACAAAGTGCAGCTTGGCCTTCACATCATTATAGATACCTGCCAGGTTCAGGCTCTCGCGAATGCTCTTGTAGGCATCCTGCAGGTCGTACTTACCTACCAGTCCGATGTGTACCTCGCGTGTGGCGTTGCGCTGCTTGGCCAGGAAGGCGTGCCAGCCCTTCATGGCTGGTGTCTCGCCCACGGGTATACCTATCTTACGCATGATGGCAGCGTCGAGTCCCTGCTTCTGCATGCTCACTGGCACCTCGTAGATGCTTGGCATATCCTCGCTCTGCACCACGCACTCCAGGTCGACGTTGCAGAACGATGCCACCTTCATTCGCATCGAGTCGTCCAGATGTCGCTCTGTGCGCAGCACCAGTATGTCGGGCTGTATTCCCATACCCTGCAGCTCTTTCACGCTGTGCTGAGTGGGCTTGGTCTTCAGCTCGTCGGCTGCCTTCAGATAGGGTACATAAGTAAGGTGTACGCATACCGCATTGCGCCCCAACTGCCAGCGCAACTGTCGGATGGCTTCCATAAATGGCGCACTCTCTATGTCGCCTATGGTGCCGCCCACCTCTGTTATCACAAAGTCCAGCTGCTCCTCGGGCTCGTCTTCGCGCAGCATGCGGCGCTTAATCTCGTCGGTGATGTGTGGCACCACCTGGATGGTCTTTCCCAAGTAGTCGCCGTGGCGCTCGCGATCTATCACCGTCTTATAGATGCGACCGGTTGTTATTGAGTTGTTTCGTGTGGTGTGTATGCCTGTAAAGCGCTCGTAGTGACCCAGATCCAAGTCGGTTTCAAAGCCGTCCTCCGTCACGTAGCACTCGCCGTGCTCGTAGGGGTTCAGCGTACCTGGGTCAATGTTAATGTAGGGGTCAAACTTCTGTATTGTTACTTTGTAGCCGCGTGCTTGCAGCAACTTACCGATACTGGCAGAAATGATTCCTTTACCAAGTGAAGAAACCACGCCGCCTGTTACGAAAATGTACTTTCTTTCCATAAAACGAATGTATTTTATGGACTGCAAAGATACAACATAATCTGAATATAGAGGTATAGAGCCGTGTTATTTTTAATCAACATGTTGGTGGTGTCTGCGTATTGATTTTTGGAGACTGCTTTGTATTGCAAATTGTAAGCAAAATGGGACGATTAGCTTACAGATTGTTATTTTGTTGCAAAAAGTAGATGAAAATGTCATTGAAATAGTCCATATAAACACAAAACGTTATAATTTTGCAGCCAAATCTATGCAAAAAGTAAGATTAACGAAGGATAATATGACGAATTGCAAACTTCAAACAAAGGAAATGGGACTCTATCAGAGCGACTATGAGCACGATGCTTGCGGCGTGGGAATGGTAGTGAACATCCACGGCGGAAAGAGTCACGATCTGGTAGACAATGCACTGAAGGTGCTGGAAAACATGGAACATCGCGGAGCTGAGACTCGCGACAAGACTGGCGACGGAGCCGGTATCATGGTACAGATTCCGCACGAGTTTATCCTGTTGCAGGGTATTCCTGTGCCTGAGAAGGGCAAGTACGGAACAGGTCTGGTATTCCTGCCAAAGGATGAAAAAGCACAGCAGGACATCCTCTCAGTCATGATTGAGGAGATTGAGCGCGAAGGACTCACGCTGATGCACCTGCGCGCTGTGCCTACTAACCCTGAGGTGCTGGGTGCCGCAGCTCGCGAAGTGGAGCCCGAAATCAAACAGATTTTTGTTACTGGCATCGCCGACGAGCAGGTGCCCGTATTCGAGCGTATATTATATAAGGTACGCAAGCGCATAGAAAACCGCATCGACAACGAGGATTTTTATATCTGCTCGCTGTCGAACAAGAATATCATCTACAAGGGAATGCTGACCAGCGGACAGCTGCGTCGCTACTTCCCTGATCTGTCGAACGATTACTTTACAAGTGGACTGGCGCTGGTACACTCGCGCTTCTCTACCAACACATTCCCCAAGTGGAAGCTGGCACAGCCTTTCCGTCTGTTGGCCCACAACGGTGAAATAAATACCATTCGTGGTAATCGCGGTTGGATGAAGGCTCGCGAGAGCGTGCTCTCAAGTGAGGCTCTGGGCGACATCAAGGACCTGCGCCCCATTGTGCAGGAGGGTATGAGCGACTCAGCCAGCCTGGACAACGTGTTCGAGTTCCTGATGCTGAGCGGCTTGAGTCTGCCACAGGCAATGGCTATCCTGGTGCCTGAGAGCTTCAACGACAAGAACCCCATCAGCGAAGACCTGAAGGCCTTCTACGAATATCACTCTATCCTGATGGAGCCATGGGACGGTCCTGCAGCGCTGCTGTTCAGCGATGGTCGCTATGCAGGCGGAATGCTGGACAGAAACGGACTGCGCCCCAGTCGCTACACGATTACCAAGGGTGGTATGATGGTAGTGGCCAGCGAGGTTGGCGTGATGGACTTCGAGCCAGGCGACGTGGTATCGAAGGGTCGCTTGCAGCCTGGAAAGATTCTGCTGATTGACACCCAGGAGGGCAGGATATACTACGATGGCGAGATAAAGGAGCAGTTGGCTAAGGCTCATCCTTATCATGAGTGGCTGAACGAGAACCGTGTGCAGCTGGAGAAACTGAAGAGCGGACGTAAGGTTGACAACGGTGTGAGCGATTTTGATAAGAAGCTCATCACCTTCGGCTTCGGTCAGGAGGATATCGATAAGACGATCATCCCTATGGCAACAGCTGGTCAGGAGCCTGTAGCTGCCATGGGTAACGACACACCGCTGGCTGTTATCTCAGATCGCCCACAGGTGCTGTTCAACTATTTCCGTCAACAGTTTGCTCAGGTTACTAACCCTGCCATCGACCCTATCCGTGAGGAGTTGGTAATGAGTCTGACAGAGTACATCGGTGCTGTAGGAACCAACATTCTGACACCTGATGCATCTAACTGTAAGATGGTACGTCTGCCACAGCCTGTGTTGACAAATACACAACTTGACATACTTTGTAACATCCGCTATAAGGGCTTTAAGACACAGAAGCTCGCCATGTTGTTCGAGATATCACAGGGCGAGGAAGGTCTGCGTAAGGCTCTTGATGACCTGTGTCATCAGGCCGAGGCTAGTGTTGACGAGGGTGTTAACTACATCATCCTCTCTGACCGTGACATCGATGAGAAGCATGCTGCTATCCCATCACTGTTGGCTGTAAGTGCTGTTCATCACTACCTGATCAGCGTGGGCAAGCGCGTACAGACAGCCCTGATTGTTGAGAGTGGTGAGATTCGTGAGACCATGCATGCAGCCCTGCTGCTGGGTTATGGTGCCAGCGCACTCTGTCCATACATGACATTCGCCATCCTCGACGACCTGGTAAAGCATCACAAGATTCAGGAGGAGTATGCTACAGCCGAGAAGAACTACATCAAAGCTGTGGATAAGGGCTTGAAGAAGATTATGAGTAAGATGGGTATCAGTACCATCCGCTCATATCGTGGAGCCAAGATTTTCGAGAGCATCGGTCTGAGCGAAGACCTGCTGCGCCGCTACTTCGGTACAGAGGTGAGCACCATCGGAGGTGTTGGTCTGAAGGAGATTGCACGCGATGCTATCGCCCTGCATGAGGCTGCCAAAGAGCAGAGCTTCTTGCAGAACCAGGGACTCTTTGCATGGCGCAAGGATGGTATCAAGCACGCCTGGAACCCAGAGACAATCGCAAAACTGCAACTGGCTACCCGTCAGGGCAACTATGATAAGTTCAAGGATTGGGCAAAGATTGTTGATGAAAAGGAAAGCCCAATCTTTATCCGCGACTTCTTTGGTTGGAAGAAGGCTGCCAAGCCAACTCCTATTGACGAGGTTGAGCCAGTAGAGAGCATCGTTAAGCATTTTGTAACAGGTGCTATGTCCTTTGGCGCTTTGAGCATAGAAGCCCACGAGGCCTTGGCACTGGCCATGAACAAACTGGGTGCACGCAGTAACACTGGTGAGGGTGGTGAGGACAACGCCCGCTATCATTCAGAGGTTGATGGTGTAAGCCTGAGCTCAAAGACCAAGCAGATAGCATCAGGACGCTTCGGTGTGACAGCCGAGTATCTGGTGAATGCTGAGGAGATACAGATTAAGGTGGCACAGGGTGCTAAGCCTGGTGAGGGCGGACAGCTTCCTGGATTCAAGGTAAACGAGATTATTGCCAAGACGCGTAACGCTATCCCAGGCATCTCGCTCATCTCGCCTCCACCTCATCACGATATTTATTCGATCGAGGACTTGGCTCAGCTCATCTTCGACCTTAAGAATATCAACCCAACAGCTGCTGTGAGCGTAAAATTGGTAGCTGAGAGTGGTGTAGGAACCATTGCTGCTGGTGTAGCCAAGGCTAAGGCCGACCTGATTGTTATTAGTGGTGCCGAGGGTGGTACAGGTGCAAGTCCTGCTTCAAGTATGCGTTTTGCAGGTATCTCGCCTGAGATCGGTCTTGCTGAGACTCAGCAGACGCTGGTAATCAATGGCCTGCGTAATCAGGTTCGTCTGCAGACTGACGGACAGCTTAAGACAGCTAAGGACGTTATCATTATGGCCATGCTGGGAGCCGATGAGTTCTCGTTTGGTACGCTGCCCCTGATTGTGCTGGGTTGCGTGATGATGCGTAAGTGTAACACCAATACCTGCCCCATGGGTGTGGCTACTCAGAACCCTGAGCTGCGCAAGCACTTCCAGGGCCGCGCAGAATACGTGGTGAACTTCTTCACATTCCTGGCCGAGCAGGTGCGCGAGTACCTCAGCGAAATCGGCGTTCACAGCCTGAAGGAGATTATCGGTCACACAGAACTCATCGAGGTGGATACCACCAACGCTACTGATAAGCAGAAGACTATCGACTTCGGTCGCCTGCTCCACAAGCCTGAGACTGAAAAGGCTCTCTATTGGGATCGTGGCGCATTCACCAAGGTTACTGGCGTGAAGGACGAGGAGATTATCAAGGCTGCCGAGAAGGCTATCGAGAGTGGCGAGGAGATAACACTCGACTACGCCATCAAGAACACAGACCGTGCCGTTACCACAATGCTAAGTGGTGTCATTGCCAAGAAATATGGCGAGGCTGGTCTGCCTGATGATACTATTAATATCAAGTTTAAAGGCTCAGCCGGTCAGAGCTTTGGTGCATTCGCTGTAAAGGGTGTGAACCTGAAGCTCGAGGGTGAGTGTAACGACTACTTCGGAAAAGGACTCTCTGGCGGTCGCATTTCGATTCTGCCTCCAGCCCGAAGTGGTGAGGATTTCCATGCCGAGGATAACATCATCGCTGGTAACACAGGACTGTATGGTGCCACCTCAGGCGAACTCTATATCAATGGTAAGGTGGGTGAGCGCTTTGGCGTGCGCAACTCAGGTGCCATCGCTGTGATTGAAGGTGCAGGCGACCACTGCTGCGAGTATATGACTGGCGGACGTGTGGTTGTGCTGGGCAAGACAGGTCGTAACTTCGCCGCTGGTATGAGTGGTGGTGTGGCCTACGTCTACGACCCCGACCATACTTTCGACTACTTCTGCAACATGGATATGGTGGAGCTCTCGCTGGTCGAGGACAGCGTATCACGCAAGGAGCTGCTCGAACTCATCCGTCAGCACTACCTGCACACGGGCTCTGCCCTGGCAGGTCGCATGCTCGACGACTGGCAGCGCTACGTTCAGGACTTCATTCAGGTAGTCCCCATCGAGTACAAGCGCGTGCTGCAAGAAGAGCAGAATAAGAAACTGCAGGAGAAGATCGCCAATATCCAGCGCGACTATTAATTTTCAATTCTCAATTTTCAATTGTCATCATGGGAAATCCAAAAGCATTTTTAGAGATACACCGCCAGGAGGCGGGATACCGTCCGATTCACGATAGAATCCACGACTTTGGCGAGGTAGAGCAGACGCTCAGCACTCGCGAACGTAAACTGCAGGCATCGCGCTGTATGGACTGTGGCGTGCCCTTCTGCCATTGGGCATGTCCGCTGGGCAACAAAGCACCAGAGTGGAACGATGCCTTGTATAAAGGCGATTGGGAGTTGGCATATCGCTTACTGAATAGTACTAACCCCTTCCCAGAGTTCACTGGCCGCATCTGTCCCGCCCTCTGCGAGAAGGCCTGTGTACTGAACCGTTTTAACCACGAGCCAACCACCAATCGTGAGGACGAGTGCGCCATCACTGAGATGGCATTCCAGGAGGGTTTCATCCAGCCCAAGACCGACATCCAGCGTAATGGCAAGAAGGTGGCAGTAATCGGTGCTGGTCCAGCCGGACTGGCTGCTGCCAACGACCTGAACCTGATGGGTTACAAGGTAACAGTATTCGAGAAGAACGAGGCTGCCGGCGGCTTGCTCCGCTATGGTATCCCCAACTTCAAACTGAACAAGGCCATCATCGACCGCCGCATCAGCCTGCTGGAGCAGGAGGGCATAGAGTTTAAGTATGGCGCAGCCATAAAACCAGATGACCTATCCGGGCTAGAAAAACTAGCCAGCGATTTCGACTCTGTCGTAATCGCCACTGGAACGCCTACGGCTAGAGACCTCAAGGCCCCTGGACGCGAGCTGAAGGGTGTTCACTTCGCCCTCGAGATGCTGTCTCAGCAGAATCGTGTGCTGGCTGGCATGGAGTTCTCGAAAGATGAGCGCGTAATAGCCAAGGGCAAGGACGTACTTGTGATTGGTGGTGGTGATACAGGTTCTGACTGTATTGGTACTGCCCACCGTCAGGGTTGTAAGAGTGTGACTCAGATTGAGATTATGCCTAAGCCCGTGGAAGGTCCTGAAGACCCACAGAACCCTTGGCCCAACTGGCCTCGCACCCTCAAGACCACCTCGAGCCACGAGGAGGGTTGCACACGCCGTTGGAACATAAACACCTTGGAGTTCATTGGTAAAGACGGTAAGCTTACTGGCGTAAAAGTTCAGGAGATTGACTGGAAACCAAATCCAGAGGGTGGTCGCCCCATCATGGTAGAGAAGGGCAAGCCTGAAATCATCAAGGCCGAGCTGGTTCTCCTCGCTATGGGCTTCCTCAAGCCAGAGCATCCTAAGTACCCAAAGAACGTATTCGTATGTGGCGACTCCGCCAACGGAGCCAGTCTCGTGGTTCGCGCGATGGCCAGCGGCAAGCAGACTGCCCAGAAGGTCAACACATTTCTAAATAAATAGGTTGTATTTCTTCAAAAGATGAGTTTTTGCTCGCAGATGCATGTCGTCTGCGAGTTTTTTCGTACCTACGGGGAACAGAATCTGTGAGTATGAGCCCCAACGTTTCTTTCTTGATGAGTGTTCAGTCAACAATCGGATGGTTGTCTGATATTTTGGTTTCAATCCGTAAGCAAACAACGGCAAATTACTTACAGATTGTTATTTGCCAAGAAAAAGAAGATAAAAAACGTTGCCAAAGCTCTTCTTTTGCTTTCAAAATGTCGTATCTTTGCACCATGATTTTTGCAAACAGAAAGCAAACTAGGTATAAACAATACAAAAGGTAAGATTATGGAAGCATTAAGATTTCAGGTTGTCGGCGAGGCTTTTAAAAAGAAACCCCTCGACGTAAAAGCCCCAAGTGAGAGACCTTACGAGTATTTTGGTAAAAAGGTTTTCAATCGTGAAAAGATGTACAAGTACCTTCCAAAGGATGTGTACGAGAAGATGGTTGACGTTATCGACAATGGCTCACGTCTGGATCGTGCTGTGGCTGATGCAGTAGCCGCTGGTATGAAGCAGTGGGCTGTAGAGAATGGCGTTACTCACTATACTCACTGGTTCCAGCCTCTTACAGAGGGAACAGCCGAGAAGCACGACTCATTTATTGAGCACGACGGCAAGGGTGGTATGGTAGAAGAGTTCACTGGCAAGCTGCTTGTTCAGCAGGAGCCTGATGCTTCTTCATTCCCTTCAGGTGGTATCCGTTCTACCTTCGAGGCTCGTGGTTACTCAGCCTGGGATCCTACATCTCCAGTTTTCATCATCGACGATACCCTGTGTATCCCCACCGTATTTATCAGTTATAGTGGTGAGGCACTCGACTATAAAGCTCCACTGAAGCGCGCTCTGCATGCTGTTAACGTAGCTGCTACCGATGTTTGCCATTACTTTGATCCAGCAGTTAAGAAGGTACAGAGCAACCTTGGATGGGAGCAGGAGTACTTCCTCGTTGACGAGGGTCTGTATGCTGCCCGTCCTGACCTGCTGCTTACTGGTCGCACCCTGATGGGCCACGACAGTGCTAAGAACCAGCAGATGGACGACCACTACTTTGGCGCTATCCCTGAGCGTGTGGCTGCCTTTATGCGCGACCTGGAGATCCAGGCTCTTGAGCTGGGTGTTCCTTGTAAGACTCGCCATAATGAGGTAGCTCCTAACCAGTTCGAGCTGGCTCCTATCTTTGAGGAGACCAATCTGGCTGTCGACCACAACATGATGCTGATGAGCCTGATGAAGAAGGTGGCTCGTAAGCACGGATTCCGCGTGCTGCTGCATGAGAAGCCATTCGCTGGCATCAACGGTTCTGGTAAGCACAACAACTGGTCACTCTCAACTGACAACGGCATCCTGCTGCATGCTCCTGGCAAGACTCCAGAGGCCAACCTGCGCTTTGCTACCTTCATCGTTGAGACACTGATGGGTGTTTACAAGCACAATGGCTTGCTCAAGGCTTCTATCATGAGTGCTACCAACGCTCATCGTCTGGGCGCTAACGAGGCTCCCCCAGCAATCGTTTCTTCATTCCTTGGTAAGCAGGTTAGCGAGTTGCTCGACCACATCGAGACTGCCGATAAGGACTTCCTCGCAATGGCTGGCAAGCAGGGCCTGAAGATGGATATCCCTGAGATTCCTGAGCTCTTGATCGATAATACCGATCGTAACCGTACCTCTCCATTTGCCTTCACAGGTAACCGTTTCGAGTTCCGTGCTGTAGGTTCTGAGGCTAACTGCGCCAGCGCTATGATTGCCCTGAACAGTGCCGTTGCTGAGGCTCTGGTTGACTTCAAGAAGCGTGTAGATGCTAAGATTCCTGAGTTCGAGAAGAAGCTTGCTGGTACTGAGCACAGCGCTAAGTTCCACGCTATCATCGACGTTCTGCGTGAGGATATCAAGACCTGTAAGCCTATCCGCTTTGATGGTAACGGCTACTCTGATGAGTGGGTTGCTGAGGCAGAGAAGCGTGGTCTGGACGTTGAGAAGAGCTGTCCAAAGATCTTCGAGCGTTACCTCGACGAGGCCAGCATCGCAATGTTCGAGAGCCTTGGCGTTATGACCAAGAAGGAACTTGAGGCTCGTAACGAGGTGAAGTGGGAGACCTATACTAAGAAGATTCAGATTGAGGCTCGCGTACTGGGCGACCTCTCAATGAACCATATCATCCCTGTGGCTACCCATTATCAGAGCGAGTTGCTGAAGAACGTTGGCAACATGGCTGTTGTCTTCCCGATTGAGACTGCCGACAAGCTTTCTGCACGTAACAAGAAGATCATTGAGGAAATTGCTGAGCGCACCTTCGCCATCGAGAAGGGTGTTGAGGAACTCGTCGAGGCTCGTAAGAAGGCCAACAAGATTGAGAACGAGCATGACAAGGCTATCGCCTACCATGACGAGGTAGAGCCGAAACTCGACACCATCCGTTATGAAATTGACAAGCTGGAGCTCATCGTCGACGATGCCCTTTGGCCACTACCGAAATATCGTGAGCTGCTATTCATCAGATAAAAATGTTTGAAAGTTTGCGTGGGGGACTCGATGCTGTGATAGCTTCGAGTCCCTATTTTTATGCGTTCTTTTTCTTACGCTCTTCCAGATATCCCCAAAGGGTAAGCTCCTTGTCGGCCAGAGGGGTTTTGAATAAATAGCTGGCCGCGTAGCCCACGATAAGGACGATGAGGTGGCTGTAGACACCCAACATATATTTATGGTGAGAAAAATTCCAGTTACCCAGGTCGAGCAACGTCTGCTTCACGCCGTCGCCGTCGATGTCTACCTTTGTAGAGGTCAGCACGGCATAGGCGGTATACAGTACAGCGGCGGCAATGCCGATATACAGTCCCTGCTTGTTGGCACGACGACTGAACAGGCCCAGCACGAAGATGCCCACAATTCCTGCTGAGAAAATGGCATAGAGCGAGAACAGCGCACCCAGTACGCCCTCGCCGCCCCAGAAGATATACAGACAAGCCACACCTATTGCTCCTATGCCGGCAGCGACGACCATCCATCTGCCGAAGCGAAGCTGTTGCTGGTCGGTGGCATCCTTCCGGAAGCGCTTATAATAGTCTTGTACGGCAATGGCCGACAGACAGTTCAGGTCTGAGTCGAGCGACGAGATAGCTGCTGCGGCCAAGGCGGCTATGATGAGGCCGCGGATGCCTACGGGCAACTCGTGGGCAATGAAGTAGGGGAATACCTCATCGGCCTTGATGCCTTCAGGCAATAGTGGAGCGCCCTGAGCGTGATAGTAGGCGAAGAGTGCCGTGCCGATGAACATAAACAGTGCCCAGATGGGTACGGACATCAGCACGCCGATGTAGGCGGCCTTCTTGGCTTCATGGTCGTTCTTGGCGGCCAGGTAACGCTGTACGATGGTCTGGTCGGTGCCGTACTTCTGCAAGGCATAGAAGATGCCGTTGAGCACCATCACGATGAAGGTCAGCTGCGTGAGATCCCAGTCGTACGGGCCAAAGTTGATCTTGTGGTATTCCGAGGCAATGCGAAAGGTCTCGGTAGGTCCACCTTCAATACCGAACATCAGGATACCGATGCAGATAATGCCGCCACCAATGAGCAGGAATCCCTGTGCTACATCCATCCATACGATGGCCTCCATGCCGCCAAACAGCGTCAGGATGATGATGGTGATGCCCAACACCAGGACAATGCTGTAGATGTTGATGTCGAGGAACGTCGCCAGTGCCATCGAGACAAGAAAGAACACCGTGCCTGCCTTCGAAAAGTGGCCCAGCGTAAAGGCCAGCGACGAATACAGGCGGGCAAAGAGCCCGAAGCGCCGCTCGAAGTATTCATAGGTCGACAGGCGGATGACCTTGCGGAACAGCGGCACGATGATGCCGACCAGTGCCAGCAGCACGATGGGCACCATCAGACCTTGCACCAGAAGTATCCAGTTGTCGGCGTATGCCGCGCCAGGGTAGGCGAGGAATGTCACACTTGATATCAGGGTGGCGAAGATGGAGATGCCTACTGCCCAGGCGGGAATCTTGCCACCGCCGGCAAAATACTGCGACGTGTCTTTCTGCTTATGGGCAAACCAGACACCTGTGCCAATGGCCGCCAGAATCGACAGCAGCACGATGATGTAGTCGATGATGTGCATAGCGTTGTAACGTTATTACGATATTACGACAGGGCTGTGGTCTTGGCGGCTATCGCCTGCTCTTCGTCAGCGGAAAGGCGAGTCAGCGGCATAAGCATCCAGGGCTCGCAGAGATCTTTGGTCTGCATCATCACCTTCAAGGCGGTCAGACTCTGTCCGAGTGTGCGGTCTTTCTGGTAGATCTTGGCAATCTCATTGGTCTCGTCCTGCAAGCGGTTGGCAGTAGCCATATCACCAGCTACGGCAGCGTCGAAGAGCTGTTGGAACATCTCCGGCACATAGTTGCCTGTCGAGGGAACGATACCGTTGCCGCCCAGTTCCAGCGAGTGAGTGCTCTGTGCTGCCCAGCCACAGAAGTAGGCGAAGTCGTCACGCCCCTTGGCAATCTCGACACACTGCGCCATACGCTTCAGGTCGCGCTCAGAGTCCTTCAGGCCTACGATGTTGGGGTGGTCGGCCAGTCGGCGGATAATGTCCACGGGGATCGACATGTGGGTGGTGGCTAGGATGTTGTAGAGCATCAGCGGTCCCGTGATACAGTCGGCCAGCGTCTTGTAGTAGTCGTACATCTGCTCTGCCGTCAGCGCATAGTAGGAGGGCAGCGTGGCAACAATCACGTCGGCACCCAAGGCGGTATAGATCTCTGCCTGGCGTACTTGTTCTGCAAAGCAGTTGCCTGTCAGTCCGGCATAGATCAATTGAGAAGTGAGAGGTGAGGTGTGAGAGGTGAGAAAGTTGTCGCGAGCCTGCACGGCTGTCTCGACCAACAACTGTCCGTCGGCATGGGAAACACTGTTACCCTCACCCGTTGTACCCATCAACAGAGGTGATACGCCGCTGGTGGCAAAGAATTCTATAATACGATTGACGGCTTCTACGTCTATCTGTCCGTCCTGAGTGACGGGAGTGACCATTGGCACTACCACGCCATAATACTTGCTATTGTTCATAACTTGCGGTATAACATATAATGTATTAAAAAGACGCACGAGATTTTGAAACGTCATCACTTCGCATGGTTTCATCGGTAGAAATATAGATTAACTATTTTTTGCAAATTTTTCTGCCTAAAACATATCGTAGTTTTGGCATTTTTTACTACCTTTGCAAGCGCTAAGAGTTTCCCAAAACGGGAAACTTTTTGCGGAAAGGAAATCAAAAAGTTGTCCAAAATGGAAAACTTTTCGGTGAGCAAAAGAAACGTTAACCGTTGAAAGATAGACAGTAACTAAAATAAGATAATAGAGAAAAATAAAATGGAAATTAAAAATTTTACCATTACAAAACGTGACGGTTCTAAAGACCAGTTCTCGTTGGACAAGATTATGAACGCCATTGTCAAGGCGTTCGAGAGTGTGAATGAACCTGCTGACCTAGGCACCATCTCCAAGATCCTCAGTCATCTGGACATGAAGGATGACATCAAAGTCGAGGATATCCAGAACCAGGTCGAGGAAGCCTTGATGCGTGAAGGCTTCTACAAGGTGGCCAAATCGTTCATGCTTTATCGTCAGGCTCACACCGAAGATCGTGAGACGTTGCAGAAGTTGCAGTTCCTGACCGATTATATGGAGTCGGCCAACGCTGCCACCAGCTCTAAGTTTGACGCTAACGCCAATGTGGAACATAAGAACATCGCCACGCTGATTGGTGAGTTACCCAAGTCGAACTTCATCCGCCTGAACCGCCGTCTGCTGACCGAGCGCATCAAGAAGATGTACGGCAAAGAGTTGGCCGACGAGTACATCGACAAGCTGACCCACCACTTTATCTATAAGAATGACGAGACCTCGCTGGCTAACTACTGCGCCTCTATCACCATGTACCCCTGGCTCATTGGCGGTACGACGGCCATTGGCGGGAACTCGACGGCTCCCACCAACCTGAAGTCGTTTGCAGGTGGCTTCATCAACATGGTGTTCATGGTTAGCTCGATGCTGGCAGGAGCCTGCGCTACGCCTGAGTTCCTGATGTACATGAACTACTTCATCGGCAAGGAGTACGGTCAGGACTATTGGAAGCATCCTGAGCAGCAGGCTGACATGTCGCTGAAGAAGCGCACCATCGACAAGGTCATCACCGACTATTTCGAGCAGATTGTCTATTCGCTGAACCAGCCGACAGGTGCCCGTAACTATCAGGCCGTGTTCTGGAATGTCGCCTACTATGACAAGTATTATTTCCAGAGCATCTTTGGTGAGTTCTACTTCCCCGATGGCTCTCAGCCCGACTGGGACGGACTCTCTTGGTTGCAGAAGCGCTTCATGAAGTGGTTCAACCAGGAGCGCACGAAGACCCTGCTGACCTTCCCCGTAGAGACGATGGCTCTACTGGTCGACGAGAATGGCGAGCCCAAGGATAAGGAGTGGGGCGACTTCACGGCCGAGATGTATGCTGAGGGGCACTCGTTCTTTACCTATATGAGCGACAATGCCGACTCGCTCAGCTCTTGCTGCCGTCTGCGCAACGAGATTACCGACAATGGCTTTAGCTATACGCTGGGTGCCGGTGGTGTGTCGACAGGTTCGAAGTCGGTGCTCACCATCAACCTGAACCGTTGCGTCCAGTACGCCGTCAACCATAAGTTGGACTATCTGGAGTATCTGGGCAGCGTGATCGATCTCTGCCACAAGGTACAGCTCGCCTATAACGAGAATCTGAAGGAACTGCAGGAGCATGGCATGCTGCCCTTGTTCGATGCTGGCTACATCAACATCGGTCGCCAGTACCTGACCATCGGCATCAACGGTTTGGTGGAGGCTGCTGAATTCATGGGCCTGAAGATTACGCCTAACGACGACTACAAGAAGTTCGTACAGGGCATTCTCGGACTGATCGAGAAGTACAACAAGCAGTACCGCACGAAGGACGTGATGTTCAACTGCGAGATGATTCCTGCCGAGAACGTCGGCGTGAAGCATGCCAAGTGGGACCGTGAGGACGGCTACTTTGTTCCTCGCGACTGCTACAACAGCTATTTCTATGTTGTCGAGGACGACTCGCTCAGCGTTATCGACAAGTTCAAACTGCACGGCGCTCCCTATATCGAGCACCTGACTGGTGGCTCCGCCCTGCACATGAACCTCGACGAGCACCTATCGAAGGAGCAGTACCTGCATCTGCTGAAGGTCGCTGCCAAGGAGGGCTGCAACTACTTCACGTTCAACATCCCCAACACCGTATGCAACGACTGCGGACACATCGACAAGCGCTATCTGAAGGAGTGCCCCCACTGCCACTCAAAGAATGTGGACTACATGACGCGTATCATTGGTTATCTGAAGCGTGTCTCGAACTTCTCGCAGGCCCGCCAGGAAGAAGCCTCACGTCGTTACTATGCACATGCGGAGGCTTAAGCCATGCTGAAATACGTTAATACAGGAGTTGTTTTTCAGGAGATACCCGACGAAGTGACATTGGCAATCAATATTTCTAATTGCCCGTGTCACTGCCCGGGTTGTCACAGCCATTATCTGTGGGATGACATCGGTATGCCGCTGGATACGAATGCTATCGACGATTTCGTGTCGCAGTACGGCACCGACATCACCTGCATATCCTTTATGGGCGGTGATGCAGATCCCGTAGGCGTCAACCAGCTGGCACAGTACATCCACGAGTACCACCCCCAGTTTCATGTGGCGTGGTACAGTGGACGCATCCGTGTGCCGTCAGTGGTCAACAAGCACGACTTCGACTATATCAAGATTGGCCCCTACATCAAGCATCTGGGCCCGTTGAAGTCGTCAACGACCAACCAGCGCATGTATCGGCAGAAGGCCGACGGCGCATTCGAAGATATCACCTACCGCTTCTGGCGTCAGAGTAATATCGCGATATAAAGGCGCAAGATACCCAGGAATTAAACCTCGATGAAACAATAAAGCACTGCCGTGGCAGTGCTTTATATATATAAGGGGAACCTTGATTACTTTGAAAAAGCTTTTTCTTATTTCTTCAGCCAAGTTTCTATGCGCTGCAGGGCCTCGTCGGTCTGCTCGTGACTGCCAAAGGCGGTGAAGCGGACGTAGCCTTCGCCCGAAGGACCGAAGCCTACGCCAGGCGTGCAGACTACGTGGGCACCATAGAGCATCTCCTCGAAGAACTGCCACGAACCGCTGTTTTCAGGGGTCTTTGCCCAGATGTAGGGGGCATTCTCGCCACCATAGCACTCAAATCCTAAGCCGCGCAGCGTGTTGAGCATTTTCTTGGCATTCTGCATATAGTAGTTAATCGTTTCCTTAATCTGCACCTTTCCCTCTGGGGTATAGATAGCTTCGGCTGCACGCTGGGAGATATAGCTGGTGCCATTGAACTTGGTGCACTGGCGACGATTCCACAAAGGATTCAATGGAATGCGCTCGCCAGTGAGCGTGGCGGCAGTGACCTCTTTTGGAACGATGGTGTAGCCACAACGCACACCTGTAAAGCCAGCGGTCTTGGAGTAGGAATGGAACTCGATGGCACACTTACGAGCACCACGTATCTCGTAGATGGAGTGAGGAATTTTTTCGTCTTGGATGTAAGCCTGATAGGCGGCATCGTAGAAGATGAGGGTGTCGTTCTTCAAGGCATAGTTCACCCACTTGCGCAACTCCTCTTTAGTAATAACCGTACCTGTAGGGTTGTTAGGATAGCACAGGTAGATGACGTCGACGCGACGATCGGGAATCTTCGGCACAAAGCCGTTTTCGGCATTACACGGCATATACATGACGTTCGACCAGCGGCCGTCGTCGCCCTTCCAGCCAGCACGACCAATCATCACGTTAGAATCGATGTAAACAGGATAGATAGGATCGGTAACACCAATGGAGTTATCCCAGCGCACCAACTCTTGGATATTGCCTGTATCACTCTTGGCACCATCGTTGATAAAGACCTCGTCGCGGTCGAGATGGATGCCGCGGGTCAGAAAATCGTTCTTGAGGATGGCATCACGCAGGAAATCATAGCCCTGCTCAGGACCATAGCCGCGAAAGCCCTGACAGGTAGCCATCTCGTCGGCTGCCTTGTGGATAGCCTTAATAACGGCAGGTGCCAAGGGTTGTGTCACATCGCCTATACCCAGCGATATGACGTCACACTTAGGATGCGTAGCCTTAAAGGCATTGACCTTTTTGGCGATATCAGCGAACAGGTAGTTGTTCGGCAACTTCAAGAAATGATCGTTTACTAATGCCATATTTTATTTTCTTTTATATTTCTATTTCACCATCGAAGACAAACGCGGCGGGGCCGGTCATATAGACATGATTGTCGGACTCGCGCCACTCAATGTCGAGCGTGCCGCCATCCATCACGATGGTGGAGTGTCGGCCAGCACGACCGGTCAGACAAGCAGCCACAGCCGTAGCACAGGCACCTGTTCCACAGGCCTGAGTGATGCCACTGCCGCGCTCCCACACCCTGGTACGGATGGTACCATCGGCCTCTACACGTGCCAGTTCGATGTTACAACGTTGGGGAAAGGCGAGATGATGCTCCAACATGGGGCCCATCTCGCCTACCTGGTCAATAAAATCTGTAAAAATCACGAAGTGAGGATTTCCCATAGACACGAAGGTGCCCATACCAAGGCCTCGCGACGGAATGTACTGCTCGGCATTTTCGAACTGGGGCTCAAGCATATCGACGGTAACCCGCTCGACGACATTGTCGGTTACATGAAGTTCGAGCACTTTAATGCCAGAAAGCGTGAGCAGACGAATGCTTGTCTTGGTAGTAAGTCCCCGTTCGTAGAGGTATTTACCAATACATCTGGATGCGTTTCCACACATCATCGCCTCTGAGCCGTCGGCATTGAAAATACGCATGGAGAAGTCGGCCTCTGGCACCGGCGATGCTCCAATGAGCACCAGCCCGTCGCTACCAATGCCTTTATGGCGGTCGCTCCAAGCAATGGCTGCCTGCTCTGGATTGGCCACATAATATAATAAGGTATTGACGTAAATATAGTCGTTGCCCGCTCCATGCATCTTGGTGAACAGAATCTTCTCTTTCATGCTGCAAAGATACAGCGATTGGGCAGAAAAAACAAGAAACACTTAGCAAAATCGCCTTCATATTCGACAAAAGTAACAGATTGTAAGAAAACGGTGTTAAAATCTTTTAAATTATAAGCAAATAAAACAAAGTAATAGCAAAAGGGTAAGAAAACACGAATTTAAAAACCAAAAGGAAGTGCATTTGCATTATTTTGCTATCAAAATGTCGTAACTTTGCACCAAACAAATGACAAAGTGTCACAATTTCATTGTTTAATTAAATAGTTTTTAAGGTATGAAAAAGATTGAAGCAATTATCCGCAAGACGAAGTTCGAGGAGGTGAAAGCTGCTTTGCTATCATCCGACATTGACTGGTTTGAGTACCACGACGTGCACGGCATCGGCCAGAGCCGTCAGGAGCGCATATATCGTGGTGTCCAGTACAGTACCGATGTCATTGAGCGCGTAGCCATCACCATCGTCTGTCGCGACATCTTCCTCGATCCGACGGTAAAGGTAATACTGGAGGTAGCCCACACGGGCGAGGTCGGTGACGGCCGCATCTTCGTGAGCGACGTGATAGACACTTGGTCGATTCGTACGGGTGAAAACGGTGATACGGTACTAAGAGACAAGAAGTAGTTAAGAGTTAAGAATTAAGAGTAAAAAACTAAATTTTCAGGATTATGAACGAAATTGGATTATCACTCGATACTGTATGGATGCTATTGGCAGCCATGTTGGTTTTCTGGATGCAACCGGGCTTTGCGCTATGTGAAGCAGGTTTTACGCGTAGTAAAAACACGGCGAACATCCTGATGAAGAACTTTGTCGACTTCATGTTCGGCTCGTTGCTGTTCTTCTTCCTTGGCTTCGGCTTTATGTTCGGAAGCGATGTGCTGGGAGGCTTTATCGGTATGCCCAATTGGGGCGGCCTGAGTTTCTATAAGGGCGATCTGCCGACGGAAGGCTTCTTGATTTTCGAGACTGTGTTCTGTGCCACCAGTGCTACTATCGTCTCTGGTGCTATGGCCGAGCGCACCAAGTTCTCGATGTACCTTATTTATAGTGCTGTTATCTCGCTGTTCATCTATCCCATCGAAGGTCACTGGACATGGGGTGGCGGCTGGCTCTGCAACGATGCTGCCGACAGCTTTATGATGACTACCTTTGGCGATGTCTTCCACGATTTTGCAGGCTCTGCCATCGTACACAGCGTAGGTGGTGTGCTGGCACTGATTGGTGCTCTGGCACTGGGTCCCCGTATCGGCAAGTACAGCGCTGACAAGAAGAGCAATGCTATTCCCGGTCATAACCTTATGATTGCTTCTCTCGGTGTATTCATCCTCTGGCTGGGATGGTTTGGTTTCAACCCCGGATCACAGCTGGCCGCCACTGGTGAGGTCAACCGCATTGCGATTTCTCACGTATTCCTGACCACCAACCTTGCAGCTGCTGCCGGTGGTGTGGCTACGATGTTCCTCACATGGGCCAAATATGGCAAACCATCGCTTTCACTGACGCTCAACGGCGTATTGGCAGGTTTGGTAGGTATCACAGCAGGTTGTGACCTCGTATCGCCTGCAGGTGCTGTGATTATCGGTCTTGTCTGTGGCATCGTGCTGGTTTTTGCCATCGAGTTTATCGATCACAAGCTACATATCGACGACCCTGTGGGCGCTTCTTCAGTACATGGTGTCTGCGGTATTCTGGGTACACTGATGACTGGTCTGCTATCTACGTCTAACGGTGCTTTTTATGGTCACGGATGGGGATTCTTCGGTGCTGAGTGCTTCGGCATCCTGGTCATCGACCTCTGGGCTGTTGCCTGTGGTTTCGCTCTGTTCTATGGCATCAAGAAACTGCATGGCCTGCGCGTTGACAAACGAATAGAAGAGGAAGGTCTCGACGTTTATGAACACGGAGAGATGTGCTATAACTGAATTAAGAATTAAGAGTTACGAATTAAGAATTAAAAATTATGAAAAAGATTGTGTTAATGGCGATAATGATCGCTACAGGAATGAGTGCTATGGCACAGGATGAGATTGAAACAACGGTAAGTGGAGATATCGTAAGTAGTTATGTCTGGCGTGGCCAGGATTTAGGAAGCACGGCAATACAGCCATCATTAGGCGTGGGCTACAAAGGACTCTCGCTGTCAGCATGGGGAAGCTATGGTCTGACGAATCCTGAAGATGCCAAGGAGTTCGACCTTACACTGGCCTATACTATTGGCGGTCTAAACATCGGTGTTACCGACTATTGGTTCAGCAAAGAAGGACTAGATCCTGAAGGACGTTATTTCAAGTATGACTCGCACGGCACGAACCACGTCTTTGAAGGAAATATTGGTTACGACTTCGGTTTCGCTTCGTTGCAGTGGTTCACAAACTTTGCTGGCAATGACTACAAAGAAGCAACAGAAGAAGGGGAAATCGGCAAGCGGGCCTACAGCAGTTACATGGAAGTAGTTGTCCCATTCAAACTCGCTTCAGTAGACTGGACTGCTACGGCCGGTGCCGTCCCCTATGCCAGTGGCATTTATAAGACAAACGGCTTTGCAGTGACCAACCTATCGCTGAAAGCCACGAAAGAAATCAAGGTGACAGATTCGTTCTCCATTCCTGTCTTCGGACAGATTGTGGGCAACCCCTGTTCACAGCAAGCCTACCTGGTCTTTGGCTTTACGCTGCAGCCTTAATCTTCCAGGTTAATCTCCTCTTCCTGCCGGGATGGCAGGAAGAGGTTTTTCAAGCAAACATTCAAACTGATGAAAGATATGAAGATCAAGAAACGTTGGATTATCCTGATGACGGCCATGACTTTGATAGCCGTTGCAGGTGTATTTGTAGGTGAACCTACATTCGAGTGTGACTGGTCAGTCATCTCAGCTGCAGATGTGGCCTGGCTGATTACGGCCACGATTTTTGTGTTGATGATGACACCCGGTCTGTCGTTTTTCTATGGCGGCATGGTGGGAGCGAAGAATGTTATTTCAACAATGCTCCAGTCGTTTATCGCTATGGGACTGATTTCTGTGTTGTGGGTGGTCATCGGGTTCTCACTGTGCTTTGGTGATGACATCGGTGGCATCATCGGTAATCCACTAACATTCCTAATGTTCCAGAACGTGGGTGCCGAGGTATATACCACACCGGCAGGAAATATCTTAGGTGGTGCATCCATTCCACTGGCGCTCTTTGCCCTGTTCCAGATGAAGTTCGCCATCATCACACCGTCGCTGATCACCGGTTCATTTGCAGAGCGTGTACGCTTCTCGGCATATATGTTCTTCATGATATTCTTTTTCTTCATCATCTATTGTCCGCTAGCCCATATGACTTGGCATCCAGAGGGACTGTTTATGAAGTGGGGTGTCATCGACTTTGCAGGAGGTATCGTAGTACATGCCTCCAGTGGTATAGCCGCTCTGGCAGGTGCCATCTTCCTCGGTCGGCGCAAGGCGGAGACCCGCAAGAGCGAACCAGCCAACATCCCCTTTGTACTTCTGGGTGCAGCTATGTTATGGCTGGGCTGGTTCGGCTTCAATGCGGGCTCTTCGCTCCATGCAGACGGACAAGCCATCAAGGCGTTTCTGAATACGAATACTGCTTCGGCTACGGCTATGATGACGTGGATATTCTTCGACTGCCTGCGAGGCCGCAAGCCCTCAGCAATGGGTGCTGCCGTGGGTTGTGTTGTTGGCTTGGTAGCCATCACGCCCTCTGCTGGTTATGTCACCGTAGGCCAGAGCATCTTTATTGCCTTTGTCATCACACTCATCTGTAACATTGCCGTCTACTGGCGTTCACACACGAGCATCGACGATGCCCTCGACGTATTTCCCACTCACGGCACGGGTGGTATCTTCGGTACCGTACTCACAGGTATCTTCATCCAAGAAGGACTTATTGCCGGCACATGGGAGGGATTCGTTATTTTCCTCTATCATTTGCTTGCTATCGTCATCGTATTCCTCTATACCTTCGCCATGAGTTGGCTGGGCTACAAGCTCATCGACCTTCTCATTCCCATGCGTGTCTCTGTCTATAGCGAGAAAGTCGGTCTTGACTTCTCACAGCATGATGAACACTATGGGTTTGCACAGATTGGCGAGCGCGAGCTGGCTGAATATGAGGAGCATATCAGGGAAAAAGAGAAAAAATAATTAAAGTCGGAAATTTCAAATCGTAATAAAGCTATGTGTGGAATAGTAAGTATATTCAATGTAAAGGAGCAAACGCACCAGCTGCGTGAGAAGGCATTAAAGATGAGTCAGAAGATCCGCCATCGCGGACCTGACTGGAGTGGAATTTATTGTGGCGGATCAGCCATTTTGGCCCACGAGCGATTGAGCATTGTAGACCCAGAATCAGGTGGTCAGCCACTTTACTCTCCTGATAAGAAACAGGTTCTCGCAGTTAATGGCGAGATTTACAACCATCAGGAGATTCGTCGCCTCTACGCTGGCAATTACGAGTTCCAGACGGGCAGCGACTGCGAGGTCATCCTGGCACTCTATCGCGACAAGGGCATCAACTTCCTCGAAGACCTGAGTGGTATCTTCGCCTTTGCACTTTACGACGAAGAGAAGGATGATTTCCTCATTGCCCGCGACCCCATTGGAGTTATCCCACTTTATATTGGTTACGATGCTGACGGCACCGTTTATGTGGCCTCAGAGTTGAAAGCCCTCGAGGGTCAGTGCGAGCGTTACGAGCCATTCCTACCTGGACACTACTACTGGAGTGGCGACCCAGGTATGAAGCGCTACTATAAGCGCGATTGGTTCAGCTACGATGCCGTAAAGGATAATCAGGCCAGCGTACCTGCAATACACGATGCACTTACTGCTGCCGTTAAGCGCCAGCTGATGAGCGACGTGCCTTATGGCGTGCTGCTCTCTGGTGGTCTCGATTCTTCTGTCATCTCAGCCATCGCCGAGAAGTTCAGCGAGCATCGTATTGAGGACGATTCCAAGACTAAAGCCTACTGGCCACGTCTGCACTCGTTTGCAGTGGGCCTGAAGGGGGCACCCGATCTTGCTAAAGCCAAAATGGTAGCCGACCACATCGGCACCGTCCACCACGAAATCAACTACACTATACAAGAGGGTCTTGATGCCATCCGCGATGTCATCTACTTTATCGAGACCTACGATGTAACCACCGTTAGAGCCTCAACACCTATGTATCTGTTGGCTCGCGTCATCAAGTCAATGGGTATCAAGATGGTACTCTCTGGCGAGGGAGCCGATGAGATCTTTGGAGGCTATCTTTACTTCCACAAGGCGCCATCAGCCAAGGATTTCCATGAGGAGACCGTTCGTAAGCTCTCCAAGCTGCATATGTATGACTGTCTGCGCGCCAACAAGAGTCTGAGCGCCTGGGGCGTAGAGGGCCGTGTACCATTCCTCGACAAGGAGTTCCTCGATGTAGCTATGCGCACCAGCCCTGAGGCCAAGATGTGTCCAGGCACAACGATGGAGAAGAAGATTGTGCGCGAGGCCTTTGCTGATATGCTGCCAACCGAGGTAGCTTGGCGCCAGAAGGAGCAGTTCAGCGATGGCGTTGGTTACTCATGGATCGACACGCTGAAAGCCGTAACGACGGCAGCGGTTTCCGACGAGCAGATGGCACACGCTGCCGAGCGTTTCCCCATTAACCCGCCAAAGAATAAGGAAGAGTACTACTATCGTTGCATCTTCGCAGAACACTTCCCCAGTGATTCTGCTGCTAAAAGCGTTCCAAGCGAGGCAAGCGTGGCCTGTAGCACTGCTATCGCCCTCGAATGGGATGCCGCCTTCAAAGGCATGAATGATCCCAGTGGCCGCGCTGTCAAAGGCGTGCACGAACAAGCATATTAATACTAAGAAAAACACAGAGGGGACAAAAATCGCTTTTGTACGTCTTAAAATTATAGATAATAAAACAAGACGTATGAAAGCGATTACCCTTTTGCAGCCCCAGAAGATTGTGTTCGGAACGGGCTGCATCCAGACATTAGTAGACGACTACCAGAAGATGGGCCTGCAGCGGCTGTTTGTGCTGACGGCGCCCCCTATCCTGCCGCTGATTGAGGCGCCTTTAACTACCCTCAGGGCCGCAGGCATCAGCATCGAGACCTATCAGGACATCGTGGCCGAGCCGACGGTCAACGACTTCAAGAAGATTTTGGAGAAGGCCCGTGCGTTTGGCGCCGACAGCGTGGTAGGCATCGGAGGCGGCTCTGTGCTCGACCTTACCAAACTCGTGGCCGCCTTTATCAATAGCGACCAACAGGCAGAAGACTGCTTCGGCACAGGGTTTATCAAGCAGAAGGGCCTGTGGTTTGCCTGTCTGCCCACGACAGCCGGAACGGGTTCGGAGGTGTCGCCCAACGCTATCCTGCTGGACGAGCGCGACCACCTGAAGAAAGGCATCGTGTCGCCCTACCTCATTGCCGACACTGCCTATGTTGATCCCCAACTGACGTGGACCGTCCCTGCAAAGGTGACTGCCGACACCGGTATGGACGCACTGACCCATTGCATTGAGGCCTATACCAACAAGTTTGCCCACCCCTCTGTCGACATCTATGCGCTGAAAGGCATTCAGTTGATTGCCGCCAACCTGGAGCGTTCCGTGAAGGACGGCAAAGACGTAGAGGCTCGCGAGGCGCTGGCCTTCGGTTCGCTGTATGGCGGACTGTGCTTAGGTCCCGTCAACACTGCTGCCGTCCATGCCTTGAGCTATCCACTCGGAGGCGAGTTCCACATTCCTCACGGCCTCAGCAATGCCATCCTGTTGCCCAGTGTGATGAAGTTCAATATGCCGGCCAACATCAAGCGCCATGCAGAGGTAGCGCTGGCCTTAGGCTGTCACCCAGGCAAAAATGACGAAGAGACGGCCCAGCGTGGTGTCGACTTCATCTATTGCTTAGCCGCAGCTGTGGGCATTCCCGATAAGTTGACGGCATTAGGCATTCCCCAGACGGCTGTCGACGGCATGGCTAAAGCCGCCATGCAGGTACAGCGACTGCTGAAGAACAACCCAAGAGAAGTAACGGAACAAGACGCCCGCGAAATCTATAATTCATTATATTAACTCGAAATTTCGAAACATCGAGGCTTCAAAACATCGAAATAACGTCATAACGAAAAATAAGCTATGAAACCGATATTAGCCATCACGATGGGCGACCCCGCAGGCATTGGTCCTGAGATTACGGTGCGTGCCCTGAACAGAAAAGAGACCTACGAGAAGTGTCGTCCGCTGGTTACTGGCGACGCCGCCATCATGCAACAGGCCGTCAAGCTGTTGGGCTTCGACCTACAGGTCAACGCCATCCAGAGCGTCCAAGAGGCGAAGTTTGAATATGGCACCATCGACGTGCTCGACCTGCAATGTGTCGACCTCAGCACCTTTGAATTCGGCAAGGTGCAGGCCCAATGCGGCAATGCCGCTTTCCAATATATACGGAAGGCCATTGAACTAGCAATGGCCGATGAGGTGGACGGCACCGTGACCGCTCCGCTGAACAAAGAGGCGCTGAATCTGGCCGGCCACCACTACGATGGACATACGGAGATCTACGCGACGTTCACGAATACCAAGAAGTATGCAATGATGCTGGCCGACGAGAACATCCGCGTCATCCATGTATCGACGCATGTGCCTTTGCGCAAGGCCTGCGATCTGGTAAAAAAAGACCGCGTCATTGAGTGCGTAGAGCTCATCGACGACGCCTGCCGACAGTTTGGAATAGAAAAGCCCCACATCGGCGTGGCAGGTCTCAACCCCCACTCCAGCGAGAACGGCATGTTCGGCTGGGAAGAGGCACAGGAGATCATCCCCGCCATTGAGGAACTGCGCCAGCGTGGCTTCGACGTGGATGGTCCTGTACCCCCTGACAGCGTCTTCGCCAAGGCCAAGTGCGGACAGTTCGACGGCGTCGTCGCCATGTATCACGACCAGGGACATATACCCTTGAAGGTCTGCGCCTTCAACTGGAACAAGGAAACGGGCAAGATGGATTCGGCCAGTGGCGTCAATATCACCCTCGGACTACCTATCATTCGCGTCTCTGTAGACCACGGCACTGCCTTCGACGTAGCTGGCAAGGGCATTGCCAACGATTCGGCCATGACGCTCAGTATCGACTATGCCACCAGAATGGCATTATATAGAAGAGGTGAGAGGTAAGAGGTAAGAGGTGAGAGGTGAGAGGGATGATTATTATTGCTGACGATATCACGGGAGCTGCTGAGATAGCCGGCATAGCCTTTGAGCGAGGCCGGCAGGTGCGTTTGGTTTGTAGCGGTTCCGTATGCTGCGACCATGTCGCAGCACATACCATCGTTATGGCCACCGACACCCGCTCGATGAGCGAGGCCGAGGCCGCAGCAGAAAACCAACGTATCGCCTCAGCCATCAGCCATCAGCCATCAGCCATCTTCAAAAAGACCGACTCGGCCCTGCGTGGACACGTGGTGGCTGAGTTGACGACACTCATGGCGGCTGCTGGCTATCAGCGGGCCGTCTATCTGCCTGCCAACCCTTCAAAGGGGCGCATCATCCGTCAGGGCATCTATTATATAAATAATGTACCCATACACGAGACGGCCTTCAGCTACGACCCGGAATTCCCTGCCAAGAGCGCTGTGCTGAAGGAGCGTTTCCCTGATGCCGAGGCCAACGGCATCATCATGCCTGATGCAGAAAACATGGACGACATCCAACGGGTGATAGCCGAATACAACGACGGGAAGACCATCTTTGCCGGTGCGGCCGACTTGTTTACCGCCTTGCTGCCGCCTCAAGTCATTCCTCTCACCTCCCAACACTCACCACTCACCTCTAAAAATGTACTGATCCTCTGTGGAAGCACACAGAGCAAGCCATTGGAGTTAGGCATTCCCATTGCCCCCATGCCTCGCGAGATATACGACGGCAAGGAAGACATCAGCCTATGGGACACCCATGCCTACGCTAAAGCACACAGCCTCATCCTGACCATGCCCTACAGCCACCGCACAGGAAAGGAGGCGGCCGTCCATCTGCGCACCGTGATGGCAAGGAAAGCAAAGGAGCTGATAGCACAACATTGCCCTGACCACCTCGTCATTGAGGGTGGCGCCACCGCCTGGGCCACCTTACAAGTTTTAGGGTGGAGCCAGTTCGAAATTACATGCCAGATTACCCCAGGTGTTGTACAAATGAAAAGCGTCACGAATGGAATACTCGTGACGCTAAAGCCGGGCAGCTACCCATGGGGCGCAATGTTTGAGTCGGTTACAACTTAACCGTCACCTCATTGGCAGCATAATCAACTACTTTTTGCTGGCCATCAGGTAGCACTATCGTGAATTTACGAGATAGCAACATTCCTTGATAGCCACCTTGGCGTGTACCTATCGTTAAGGTACGAGCCTTATCATTCCATGTAAAGGTAATAGTAGAATAGTATCCCTTTTCATAATTATAGTTGTCGCCCTCATCCTCATAGAGCGTAAATGAGCCGTCAGCACCTGGATAAATTCGCATTTCCAGATTATCCCATGGTTTTTCACCCACATATTGTTCCTCAGGGCCCAAGGGTAGTATACTACCGGCACGAACAAACATCGGCACACGATCGATGCTAGACTGCAGCGTAACATCACGTCCTCCTTTCAACCGTTCACCAGTCCAAAAGTCATACCAGTCGGTTCCTTTCGGCAAATACTTGGTAGCAGTCTTCGGCGCTGTCCAGTCTACACCTTGTCCTTCATCCTTCTGGCTTCTTACCTCTTGCCTGTTCCAACCGGTCATAGCATCGGTACGGATGATTTTTTCTTCCGTATATTGTGGATTGACAATAGGACAAGCCAGGATGCTGCGTCCGAACATCAACTCATCAGTGAGGTTCCACACCCGCTTGTCGCTGGCAAAGTCGGCAAACAGCGGACGCATATAGCTATCATTGCTCGAAGTCACCTGCCAAGCCGTACTATATAAATAAGGTATCAGCCGATAGCGCAGACGTATCTGCTTCTCGATTGCATCATAAATAGGTTCCCCCTTTTTGCCAAACTGCCAAATCTCACGAGGGGCGTCGGCACCATGACTGCGGAACACCGGACAGAACAGGCCGTACTGCATCCAGCGCACATAGAGCTCCTGAAACTGCGGATTCTTGGGAGCAGAAGCCGGACCCATCGTGTTATATGAGCCACAAAAGAATCCACCGATATCGGTATTGAAATTGGGATTACCCGTCAGCGTAAAGCTCAGACCGGCAGGCACCTGCTTGCGCAACATATCCCACGACGAGTTCACGTCGCCACTCCACATGTTCGAGCCATAATGCTGCTGACCAGCATAGCTGCTTCGCGTCATGATGAAGACACGCTTCGATGAGTTGGGATAATCCCTACGTTGCGACTGATAGATACCGCGAACCGTTTCCAAGGGGAAGGCATTGCGCTGCGAGCGCCATGTGCCGCCATACACCTTATGATTATAGTCGGCCTCGGTGGGATAAAAACAGTCCGGATCCGTAGAATCCATCCACCAGGCATCTGTACCATAATCGTAAAGCTTCCGCAAATACTTCCAATAGATGTCGCGGGCCACGGGACTGAAGGCATCGTAGACCTTCACACCCGAGGGATAGTCCTTCATCGGAGGCCAGACGTGCGAGATACCGCTCTGAGGCCACGTCTCGAAAGGCATCAGCAGTCCTTGCTTGTCCAATTCGCGGAACTGCTTGGTCTGTGGGCCGAAGCTGGCCCAAATAGAAATCATAAAGTGGGCGTGCTTCTTGTGCACGTTCTTGATGAGCTGCTGACCTGTGGCAAAGTCCTCTGACAAGAAGTCCATCGCATTCCACAGGTAGTTCGATCCCCAGTACTGCCAGTCCTGGATGATACCGTCCAGCGGTACGTTCAGCGCACGATACTTGTCGACAATAGACTCCGTTTCCTGAGCACTCTTATAGCGTTCCTTCGACTGCCAATAGCCATAGGTCCACAAGGGGAACATCGGCACGTCGCCAGTCAACTGGCGCATCTGAGCGATGACACCGTCTGCCGATCCGCCATACATAAAATAATAGTCGATACCTTCGCCTGTCTCTGATGTAAACGACATACCACGCTCGTCATCATCGAACTGTGTAGGCGAATAGTTCTCCCAATAGATTCCCCAGCCCTTGATGCTCTGCAAGACGTTTTGGAAGTCCTCCAGATTCGACTGTTCCATACGTTTATGTTCGCCGCGACGGTTCATCTTACCATTCTGAATGGTTCCAAGACCATAGATTGCTTCGTCTTTATCAAGCACAAACGTCTGGCGTACTTTGCTGATGTCGCAACTTTTCTCTTTCAACAGCACCTTTCCTTTTACTGTAAGAAAGGTCAGATCTCCTGTCTTGGGATCTTTCCGTATTGTCAGCACGCTACTTGACACATCATTACCACGACTTGTCACCTTCACATCCTCAGGCTGAGCAATCACGACCAAACTCTTGGTAGGTTGTCCCTTTACAACATGTACTATAGATGGAGTAATGAAGTCAATTTTTACCTCTTGAGCCTTACCAATGACCATTGTCAACAGACATGCTGACAATACTGTTATTCTCTTCATCATTTATAAGTTAGTCTTCTTAATCTTTCAGTGAATAAGTAACCGTTGTCACTACGCGCACCTTTTTAATATAAGGCGTATTGTCGTCGCGATTGTCTATAGAGAACTGCCCTTGGTCGGCACTGACAATCTTGTCCAGCTTCGAATGGCTGTTCTCAGCAAATTGCTGGGCAGTCTTCTCGGCATTCTCGATAGCCTCCTGCATCATCTTCGGCTTCATCTCCTTGAACGACACATACTCGTATTTGACAGGATTCTCGTAGCCGCCATCGACAATCGCCACCCCTTCTTTCAACAAGTCGCCCTGCTTGGCGATTATCTGGCGTACCTGCTTGACATTGTTGCTGGTAACGGTAATCACCGACGTGACGATATAGCGGTACGGCTTGTTGTTGTCGCTGTATTCGCGCGCCTGCAAGTCAATCACCTGTGGTGCATTCTCCGTCAACTCTTCCTGCTTGATGCCACCACGCAACAGGAAGGCCTTAATTTTCCTCTGTGTCTCGCCAATGCTGTTGTACAGACTGGGCAGGTCGTTACCCACCTCCTTCGAAACGATGGGCCACGTCACCTTATCGGCCTCCACTTCCTGTTCGGCCAGTCCCTTGACGTTCACTTTGCGGTCTTTGTTGGCAAAGTTGTCAATGCCCGCCTTGATAAACCATCCCAGGCAGACAATACCCACAGCAATGAGTGCTGCGGCAATGATACGATTGTTCTCTTTCATACTTTTTTATTGATTGATTAATTACTCATCAGTCGTCAGCCAACGTGAAGTCTAGCTGACGTTTCTCAATATTGGCACGGGCCACCTTGATACGCACAGGGTCACCCAACTGATACTTATGGTGATGGCGACGCCCTACCAGACAGTAGTTACGCTCGTCGAAGTCGTAGTAGTCGTCATCGAGGTCGCGCATAGGCACCATTCCCTCACAGTGGTTCTCATCAATCTCACAATAGATGCCATACGACTGGATACCAGAGATATGGGCGTCGTAGGTCTCGCCCAACTTGTCGGCCATAAACTCGACCATCTTGTACTTGATGCTGTCGCGCTCGGCCTGTTGGGCCACCTGCTCCATGTCGGAACAGTGTTCGCACAGCTCTTCGTACTTCTGCTGGTTAGCCGAGCGCGCACCTTCTTGGTATTTCGTCAGCAGACGATGTACCATCGTGTCAGGATAGCGGCGGATGGGCGACGTGAAGTGGGTATAGTACTCGAAAGCCAGACCGTAGTGGCCGATGTTGTGCGTCGAATACTTCGCCTTCATCATGGCACGCAGGGCGACTGTCTCGATGAGTTTCTGCTCCTTCTTACCCTGACAGCCCTCCATCAGCGTATTGAGGCTACGGGAGATAGCACCCTTGGTGCCGCTGGTCTTCATCTTATAGCCGAACTTGGTAACAAACTCGCGCAGGGCCTCCAGCTTGGTGGGGTCTGGCTGGTCGTGGATACGGTAAGGCAACGTCTTGGCCTTCACGCCTTTCCTGACCTTGCCGATGCTCTCGGCGACATGCTTGTTGGCCAGCAGCATAAACTCCTCAATAAGTTGGGTAGCGTCGTTCGACTTCTTGAAATAGGCACGGATGGGCTTGCCCGTTTCGTCGATATCGAAGTGTAGCTCCTCGTGGTCGAACTTCACGGAACCTCCCTTGAAGCGACGCTCGCGCAGACACTTAGCCAGTTTGTCGAGGGTTCGCAATTGCTCGGCATAGGGATCTTCAGAGGTTTTCCCCGACTTCTTACCTCTCACCTCTAACCTCTCACCACTCAAGACCTCTTGTACCTCTTCGTAGGCATAGCGGCGATTGCTCTTGATGACGGTATGGGCAATGTGGAACTCCTTGACGTTGGCCTCGTCGTCAAGCAGGAAGATAGCGCTATAACACAATTTCTCCTCGTCAGGGCGCAACGAACAGATGAAGTTGCACAGACGCTCTGGCAACATGGGGATGGTGCGGTCGACGAGATAGACACTCGTAGCACGCTTCGTGGCCTCCTTGTCAATGACAGAGCCCTCCTTGACATAGTGCGACACGTCGGCAATGTGCACGCCGACCTCCCAGAGATTCTTCACCTTGCGTATCGACAGCGCATCGTCGAAGTCCTTGGCATCCTTGGGGTCGATGGTACAGGTCCAGACGTCACGGAAGTCCTCGCGACGACGAATCTCCTGTTCGGTGATGCCCGGCTCTATCTTCTCGGCAGCAGCCTCCACCGCTTTCGGATATTTATAAGGCAGGCCGTACTGCGCCAGAATAGCGTGCATCTCTACATTGTTGTCGCCCTGCTTGCCCAGCACGTCAATGACCTCGCCAACAATGTTCTTCGAGTCCTTCGAGGGCCACTGCGTAATCTTGACAACGGCTTTCTCGCCATTCTTACCGCCCTTCAGCTTCTTCTTGGGAATAAAGATGTCATGTACGAAGATGTTACCCTCGGTGATGAGGAAGGCATAGTCTTTCTCCACCTTCAAGATACCCACGGCCTGGTCCATCTTGTGCGACAGGATCTCGACCACCATCGCCTCTTTGATATGCTTCTCGCGACGGGCCATATAGGTCACCTTCACCCTGTCGCCATTCATGGCAAACAGCGAGTTGCGCTCAGAGACAAAGACGGGCGTGCCGCCATCGTCAGGCAGGAACGAGTTCTTGCCGTTGGCTTTGCGAATAAAGGTTCCCTCCTGCACCTGGGTCTTCAGATTCAGACGATACGAATTGTCGGAAACCTTCGAGAGATAGTCGTCCCACGCCATCTCTTCCATCGTATCGACGGCCATCATCTTGGAAGGATGCGTCACCAGTTTCAGGGCCTTGAAGATGTTCTTCAGCGAGAATGTTTCGTTGGGATGCTGCTGGAAGAGGGTCTGCAACATCTCTACCAACATCTTCTTATTCAGTCGTTTTCCACCTTTTTTCTTACTCATAGTAATCCTTATTATAGTTTCTTTGGCAAAGATAAGAAATTATTTTGAACTAAGTATCAAGAATTAAAACTTTTTTATTTGTATTATTACCACATTTTTCATATCTTTGCAACGGAATAACCGGCATAGCTAAACACTACCGACCTATGATGAAAGAGAAGCACCCCAACATGAGCCGTCGCGAGTTTCTAAGGAGACTCGGCATTGGAACCGGATCTGCCATCGCCCTGATGGCCATGGAGCCCCTGAGCGTTTTGGCACAGCACCAGAAACAAGAGAAAGCTGCGGACAACCGCATGACCTACCGCGTACAGCACGGAACAGGCGAGCAGATCTCGCTGCTGGGCTTTGGCATGATGCGTCTGCCCAACAACCAAGACGAGGTGAACCAACTGGTGGACTATGCCATTGAACACGGTGTGAACTACTTCGATACGGCGCCGATGTATATGAGGGGACAGTCGGAAGTGCTCACAGGCAACGCCCTCGCCCGCCATCCCCGTGAGAAATACTTCGTAGCCACCAAGATGTCGAACCAGCGGCAATTTGACTACGACGAGTGTGTGAAGATGTACCACCAGTCGTTCAAGCGTCTGAGGGTGGACTACATCGACTATTACCTGTTGCACAGCATTGGCGGTGGTGGAGTGGACAACCTGAAGAAACGTTTTCTCGACAACGGATTGCTCGACTTCTTGCTGAAAGAGCGCAAAGAAGGGCGCATCCGCCATCTCGGCTTCTCCTATCACGGTGACGTGAGGGCCTTCGACTGGCTGCTCGACCGCAACGACGAATACCATTGGGACTTCGTGCAGATACAGATGAACTTCCTCGACTGGCGGCATGCCTCGCTCAACAAAGGCGGGTGGAAGTCGGACGCTGATGCAGAGTATCTGTATGGCAAATGCGAGAAACTGGGTATCCAATGTGTGGTGATGGAGCCGCTACGTGGTGGCGCCTTCGGCAAGATGGCACAAGAGCTGACCGACCAGATGAAAGCCCGACGACCCGACGACAGCACAGCACGCTGGGCATTCCGCTGGGTAGGATCATACCCCAACATCCTTACGACCCTAAGCGGCATGAACCGCATGGACCATCTGGAAGAAAACATCCGCACGTTCTCGCCACTTGAGGTCTGCACAGAGGCTGAGAATGCCTTACTAGCCGACATTGCCGACCAGATGTCTGGCTTCCCCACCATTCCCTGTACGACCTGTGCCTATTGCATGCCCTGTCCTTATGGAGTAGACATCCCTGCCAATTTCGCCTACTACAACGAGGCCGTCACCGAGCACATCCTTCCCTTACCAGCACCTACCGCTGCCGACTATAGCGAACGCCAGCAGAAATTCATCGAAGGCTACCGTAAGGCTCTGCCTAATGCTGAGACATGGGCGCGTGCCTGTCAGGACTGCGAGGAGTGTCTGCCGAAGTGCCCCCAGCAAATACGCATTCCCAACCAGATGGGCCGTATCGTCGAGACCCTGCGCGTCAAGAAAAAGACGTCGTAAAGGCCGTTTATATGGCGATATGCTTGGAAGTATCAACTTTTTATTATACCTTTGCAACCCAAAGAAGTAACAAATGGTGAAGATACTGATTACCGGAGCCAGTGGTTTCATTGGTTCCTTTATTGTTGAGGAAGCCCTCAAAAGGGGCTACGAGACGTGGGCAGCGGTGCGCAAGAGCAGTTCACGGGCCTTCCTGCAAGACCCGCGCATCCATTTCATTGAACTGAACTTCTCGTCGGAAGAGCAGTTGACCAGCCAACTGACGGGCCTGCAGTTTGACTACGTGGTACATGCTGCAGGTGTTACCAAATGTCTGGACCCCAACGATTTCCACCGCATTAACACGGAAGGCACCCAGCATCTGGTACACGTCCTTCAGGCATTGCAGATGCCTGTCAAACGCTTTGTCTACATCAGCAGCCTGAGCATTATGGGCGCCATCCGTGAGGAACAGCCCTACCAGGAGATTCGCGAGAGTGACGAACCTCGGCCCAATACCGCCTACGGGCGTAGCAAACTGGAAGCGGAGCAATGGCTCGACACCGTCGAAGACTTGCCTTACGTCATCCTTCGTCCTACTGGTGTCTATGGTCCTCGCGAACGCGACTACTTCATGATGGCCAAAAGCATCAAGTCGCATACCGACTTTGCGGTGGGTTACAAACAACAGGACATCACCTTCGTCTACGTCACAGATGTCGTACAGGCCGTTTTTCTGGCATGCGAAAAAGGTGTGACAGGCCGGCGCTACTTCCTCAGCGATGGTGAGGTCTACCAGTCGTCGACCTTCAGCAACCTGATTCGCAAAGAGTTGGGCAATCCCTGGTGGATTCGCATTACTGCACCTATTTGGGTACTGCGTGTAGTGACATTCATAGGCGAATACATAGGACACCTGACTGGCAAGGTGACGGCTCTCAACAACGACAAATACAACATCATGCGCCAACGCAACTGGCGTTGTGACATCAAACCGGCACGTCAGGAGTTAGGCTACGAGCCGAAAGTGAAATTGGAGGAAGGCGTACGTCGTAGTATAAAATGGTATAAGGACAACAAATGGCTGTAAAGATAGGCGATCTGTTTATTAGAGAGAAGAAGGTCACAAAGGGATTGTTGGCTTTCGAGTGGGTGGCCTTTGGCTATCTGGCATTCACGGTATTGATGATGATAATCCTGTGGGACAAGTTGGCCAACGCAGAAGACATGACCAAGGGACGCATCCAGTTTGTGCTGGTCACGCTGGCATTATGGGGTGTCTATCGCCTATGGCCCTGCCGCCTCACCATCTTCCTTCGTATTCTCGGACAGATGGCGTTCTTAGGTTGGTGGTATCCGGATACCTACGAAATGAACCGTGCCCTACCCAACCTTGACCACGTCTTTGCAGGATGGGAACAGTCGCTGTTTGGCTGTCAGCCGTCGCTGCTCTTTTCGCAGAAGGTGCCCTACGGCTGGTTTTCTGAACTGATGTGCTTAGGCTACGTCAGCTACTTCCCGCTGATGCTCATCACCTATCTCTACTATTTCTTCAAGCGCTATCAGGAATTCCAGATGACAGCCTTCGTCATGCTGGCATCCTTCTTTGCCTACTACGTCGTCTTCGTGCTACTACCTGTCACGGGACCGCAATTCTACTACTTGGCCGTAGGTACAGAGAAGATTGCCGCAGGCATTTTTCCCAACCTTGGCGACTGGTTCCTGACACACTCCGAACGTATGGCAGCACCAGGTTGGACGGATGGCTTTTGGTATCACATGCTCGACCTGACCCACGATGCCGGTGAGCGCCCCACCGCCGCCTTCCCCAGCAGTCATGTAGGCGTCACCACCGTTGTCATGCTCTTAGCCCTTCGTACTCGAAGCAAAGGTCTCATCTTCACTATCTTACCTTTTTATATATTAATGTGCCTATCCACTGTTTACATCTATGCACACTATGCCATCGACGCCATCGCCGGGCTCTTCACGGGCATCCTGCTATACTTCCTGTTCGTCGCCATTTACAAAAAATATAGATGAACGGTCTTAGCCACATCCTCAAGCCCTTCACACCCATACTTGCGGCCGTTTATGGCTTCATGCTCATTTACGTGACGGCGCTACCGATGGCAGATGGAAAGGACACCCTTGGCAGCCATCTATTGACGTGGGTGCTCACGTTGGCCATTATTGCGCTGACCTATGTACTGGTTCGTCGGGTAGAGCCAAGAGTCTTCCCAGAAGCCAGACAATTCTCGCTGAGATGGCCAATGCCAGCTATCGCCTTAGGATTGCTGCTGTTGACCCCACTGTGGGGCGTCGCAGAAGGATATATCGTCTATGGCCTTTCATCACTCATACACACAGCACAATTGGAGTCGATAACCTACACACCCGACGAACTGCGTGAAGATATGTTAGCCAGCGTTCATGCCGTGCTACTGGCCCCTGTGCTCGAAGAACTAAGTTTTCGTCAGATGGCCATCTCGCCCTTCCGGCGATGTGGGGCGCAAATAATAGTCTGTTTAGTCATGGCTTTACTATTCGGCATTCTCCATGTACGCAATTTCCTTGGTGCATCCATTGACGCCATGCTTTATGGATTGGTGTTCATCTGGACACGAAACATTTGGTACGCAGTCCTGCTCCATGTGGGGCATAATCTGATGGCCACCCTGCTTGCCGTGTACTGCATGCTTGGCATTGGCGAGATACAAATGTCGAAAACACCCGTCATCATCCTACCCGACACGAAGGTCGTTCTTGCCGCCGTAGTTTTAGCCATCATTGGTTTGGTGATGCTAAAAAAGCATCGTCCAGCTTAACCTCACAGAGGGACAGTGAGCATGTGCTGATGTGTTTTTCTACGGTCTACATCTATGTCCACTACACTATCGACGCCATCGCCGGACTCTTCACGGGCATTCTGCTATACTTCCTGTTCGTCGCCATTTATAAAAACAGATGAATCCATTGTTATTTATTGAGTGTTATCTGCAAAGGATTCTTTTTCATTTGCATAAAGCCATTGATGCGGCACTGCCACTCAGCTTGTGAGCGCACGTCGAACTCGCTCCATGCCGCTCCAATAAAGTAGTGGAAACGCTGGCCGGAGGTGTAGCGGCGCAGGATGCCCACACCATGCTGTTGCACCACATCGATGTCGACCGTCTGGTCGGGAAACAGCAGGGCGACATAGACCTGCGTCTGATAGCGCTCGGGCTCGATGGTGGGGTCGGCATACTGTATGTAGTTGTCACCCTTGACCAGCGTCTCTGCTCCTGCGCTGCGGACGGGGAAGCCTGCCAGCACGTCGGTAGGGCGCTTCAGTCTCTCATACCAAACAGTACTCTCTACGAAGTTCGAGCCTTTGTCGAGCGATAGGATGCGGTGCTCGGTGATGCCGTCGGCTGTTGTGGGGAAGTCTACCTGCACAGTGAAACGCAGCGGACCCTTGTCCAGTATTTTGTACGTCTCGTAGCACCACGGGAAGCGTATCTCTCCGTTCTGTAGCATAGCAGGGGTGCCGCACCCCAGCGTAGGACCTACAGCAAAGCAGTCGACGCCCTTGCCGTAGTCCAGATGGAACGACAGACGCGGGTCGTTGCGGTATAGCTCACCAAGGACGAGCTCCGTGGTGCGCTTTACCCACAGGTCATAGCCATAGCCTTTCTCACCATGTTTTTGTAACGCCGGACCATAGAGGCGAAAGCCGATGCGGTCGTTCTCGAAGGCAATATCGTCCCAACGCTCAGGATACTGCCTGCCATCCACCCACGAAAGGAATGCGGCAGGGGTCCCTGGCTGCAAAGTAAACACTGCCTTGCCATGAGGGCGCACATGTACCTCCATCAGCAATTTACCGTCATGTGTCCATTGTGTCGGGCGTTCAATGTTGGAAACGTCACGAACCACGACGCCTTTTCCTACCTCTATCCCCAACGTTGCGGCATCAATAGCCACCAGTTCGCTGCGCTGTGCCGACGTCGGATTGCTGATTGTCAACGTTACAGATTGCGCCGGACACGTTGCCAACAGACAGAGGACAAGCAACAAACTCAATATCACCCGTTTCGTCATGACAAAACAGTAGGAGCAAAAGGCATTTCTTTTTTTGTTATTCATACTGATTCATTTTTGGGAATAAGATTATTTTTCCTATCTTTGCAATCTAATGACAAAGATCGCAAATAATAGCCGACTGACATGCAACAGAATGTTAAACTAATACCATATTACATGACAACAGTATGGTTTTATCCGTGTGTTGCATTATTTTGGAGTATATTTGCATCCGATTCATGTACTAACTTATATTTTTGCAAAAAACCAAACAACTATGATAGAAACTGCAAGACGACTATTCATCATTGGCCTGATGTCAACTTCCATTGTCACAGCGATGACAGCGCAAATAAAACTGCAAGCTGAGAATATCGATGCGGTGCTAAAGGCCATGACCTTGGAAGAGAAAGCCCAGCTGCTGGTAGGTGGTGGCAAAGAGGGATTTGTTGGCTCAAGTCAGCAAATACATAGAAAAAGTTCATCACGTCATGGCTCCCCAACAGCCTCTCAACCTACTGAAGCCATAAAATGCTGAATACTATGAAAAAATACCTGCTTTATCTATTCGCAATACTGATGCTCCCAGTTCCTGCTTGTGCTGGGCAGCTACAGGCAGAAATACCTGTTGCCAAGGCCGACGTACTGACAGTCAACAAGCGTCCTGCACCATCGGAACGCCTGTTCCGTTCCGAAGCCGTAGAGAAGCAAATCAGGGACATCGTGCGACAGCTCACCAATGTCCGGTTGGCATGGATGTTTGTCAACTGCTACCCCAACACCATTGACACCACTGTTCACTTTATGGAGGATGACGGACAGGGCAACCCGGACACCTTTGTATATACGGGCGACATTCCAGCCATGTGGCTGCGCGATTCCGGGGCACAGGTATTTCCTTATGTGAGGCTGGCTCCTCAGGACAACCACTTACAGCGGATGCTGGCTGGTGTAGTGTTACGTCAGCTGAAGTGCATCAATATAGACCCTTATGCCAATGCTTTTAACAAGGAGCCTGACCCCAACGGCTACTGGATGAGCGATATGACGGACATGAAACCGGAACTGCACGAACGGAAATGGGAAATAGACTCCCTGTGCTATGTCATTCGTCTGGCCTACGAATATTGGATGGTGACGGGTGACACCTCCATCTTTGGCGACAGCTGGCTACAGGCTATACAGAATATCCTTACTACCTTCCGCGACCAGCAGCATAAGGACGGCAGCCGTGGCAAATACCACTTCGAGCGTCACACCAACCGCCAGCTCGACACCATGTGCAATGGAGGATGGGGAGCACCCGTAAAACCCGTAGGCCTCATCGCCTCCGCCTTCCGACCCTCCGATGATGCTACGACATTCCTGTTCTTGATTCCATCGAACTTCATGGCAGTGACTCAGCTGCACCATGCCGCAGAAATTCTGACAAAGGTCAATGGCCGTACCGACCTCGCCACACAGTGCTTGTCGCTTGCCGAGGAGGTTCAGCAGGCTTTGTACAAATACGCCGTATATAAGCATCCGAAGTATGGTCCCATCTATGCCTATGAGGTTGACGGCTTCGGCAACCAGCTGCTGATGGACGATGCCAACGTACCTTCGCTGCTTGCCATGGCTTATCTGGGTGATGTCCCTGCCGACGATCCAGTCTATCAGAATACCCGTCGCTTTGTATGGAGCGAGGATAATCCTTACTTCTTCAAAGGTCAGGCCGGAGAAGGCATTGGCGGTCCTCATGTCGGTCTCGACATGCCGTGGCCGATGTCTGTCATGATGAGGGCCTTCACCAGTACCGACGACACTGAGATTAAAGCCTGTATCAAGATGCTGATGGACACCGATGCCGGTACAGGTTTCATGCATGAGAGTTTCCACAAGGATGACGCCACCGTGTTTACTCGTCCTTGGTTTGCATGGCAAAACACCCTCTTTGGAGAGCTTATCATCAAACTTGTCAACGACGGAAAACTTGATCTTCTTAACAGCCTCTGACTTTTTAGCGGTTTGTTGCATCCTAATAAAAGATATTTGCATCAGTTCACTAAATAATCTATTAATTTTGCAACCAAATTCAACAGTGTTATGATAAAACGTCTGCTTATCGTCACTTACCTTTTTATGCTGGCGGTCATCTCTGGCCAAGCATCGCTTTACCGCATTTACCAAACCAGCAACGGTCTGTCACATAACAGTGTCTGGGCTGTTATACAGGATAGTGAGGGCTTTATGTGGTTTGGAACCAATGATGGCCTGAACCGTTTTGACGGAGTACACTTCAAAGTTTTCCGCCGACAGTCGAATGATACCACCAGTATTGGCAACAACTTCATCCACTGTCTGCTGGAAGATGCGTCAGGGCATATCTTAGTGGGAACCAAGGAAGGACTTTACTGTTATAGCAGGGAGACAGAGTCGTTCAGACATATTTCTCTGAATGGCAAGCGTGTTGGTGAGGACAAGACCAGCGTCCATAGCATTGTACAGGACAAACAAGGTAATATCTGGCTGGGGTGTTACGGTCAGGGCATCTACCGTCTTGCTGCTGACTACCGTGTTCTCCAACATTATGTAGAGCCCCAGCTTCCGACAAGATTTATCAATACGTTGGCACTTGACCTTGCAGGTAACCTCTGGGCAGGGACTGACGGTAAAGGGCTATTCTGTCTGGCAACAGGTACGGGGAAAGTGTCGAAGTCTGTCATTACCAATGGAACCATACAGTCTGTCTATTGCAATACCGATAACATTCTATGGATAGGAACAGCCACCTCAGGACTCATTCGCTATGACCATCGCGCAGGACAGTACAAATATGTTGAAAGCAATAATCCTCGTGCGCGTAATACCTATAATATTAAAGCTATTACGCTCTTCCAGAACAACATTCTGGTGATGAGTTCGGAAAGCGGTCTCTTAAAACTGGACTGCCAGACTGAGGAACTGAAAGCCTTTGACGGTGACGGTACGTCCTACGACAACCTGCCGGACTATAGTATTTTCTCCATTGCCAAAGACAACGAAGGCGGACTCTGGTTTGGAACCTATTTCTATGGTGTTTGCTATTGGTCGCCCAATATCAATACATTCTCCTATTACGCACCCCGTAAAGGCTCTTCCGAGTGGAGTAACTCCATCATTAAGCGTATCGTACAAGGAACCGGTA